>Ga0335071_10000297_pt1 | contig 57348 bp, 68 predicted proteins | sample Lox_Sample_15_FD_206724 | JGI IMG/M metagenome (GOLD analysis project Ga0335071, IMG submission 206724) | Soil microbial communities from Loxahatchee National Wildlife Refuge, Florida, United States - Lox_Sample_1.5 | ecosystem: Environmental > Terrestrial > Soil > Wetlands | place: USA... | reverse complement strand
CTGCTCAAGGCGAGAGAAGTATTCGCCGGGTTCTCCCTGAGCGACGCCGATGGTCGGGAGTGGAGCGCCATCGGGTTGACTGACATCGAAGACATAGACGGCACGAAAGCCGAAGATTCGGGATTCTTTCTCGGTCGAGCACGCGTCCGCAGACTCGACTTTCCGGACGAGTGGAGCGAGGATCATGAGGCCCTTTTCGCCCTTCTTGACGAAGCGACCCAGCGAGCGCCAAGTGTGGAATCCAGCTACTCGCGTAGCCTGTGGGCACTGCCGAGCGATGAGCAGAGTGTTCTGGAAGCTGTAGCGGTAAAACTTCGCCACGGCGGCGAGGTAGTTCGTGAGCGCTTCGCTCTTCCCAGCCTTCAGCGCTTCGATGAGCTGCTCGATGGCTTGATTTGTGATGTTCTTGATGTTTTCTGAATTCATTTTCTTTGTCCTTTTCTGTGAGTGGAGAGTTGGTTCTCTCACACAGAAAGGAGAACCAAGTCGCAACGGACTCACGGAAAGGACAGAGCCAAGCGGCAGGAAGTTGCGGTCGAAGCGGATGGCAACGGGCGTGACAGGTCGAGATTTACCTGGCGCGGCTGTGTGCTAGCGAAGGCCGCAGGCCTAAACAAATCAAGCACATAGCAGCAATCAGCTTTGCGCAGTTGGGGAAGGTCTGTGAGAAGTTAACGAAAATCTGGCAAGGATAGTGGCGAGCTTATGGCGAGAATATGCTAGGATGATGACGAGGTAAATGGCGAGATTATGGCGAGAACCTACATCCACGAACTTGCTGACTGGCCGAGATTTGCGTGGGATTCAGGAGCCATCGCCCCACTACTTTCGGAAGTGAGGCTACGGCAAGGGCTTCTACTCGGAAGAATGAAGAGCTATGGCTTCGAGTCGCAATGGACCGCCACTCTCAAGGTGCTGACCGAGGAGACGATCAAGTCGAGCGCCATTGAAGGCGTCGTGCTGGACCCAGAAAGCGTACGTTCCTCCATCGCGAAGAAACTCGGGCTCGACATGGCGGGACTGAAGGTGCACAAGGATCGCAGCATCGAGGGTGTCGTCGAAATGATGGTGGATGCAACGCGGAGATTCGAGGTGCCTCTGACCAAGGAGCGTCTGTTTGATTGGCACGCGCACCTGTTTCCTCAAGTCCGCAGAACAACCGACAAGTATCGCGTCGGCGCTTGGCGGGACGACAGTCAAGGTTCTATGCAGGTGATTTCAGGGCCGATCGGTCGGCCGAAAGTCCACTATGTGGCCCCCGCAGCTACTCGCCTCGATGCGGAAATGGAAAGGTTTCTTAGCTGGTTTGAAAGCAACGAGCAAAACGACCCTCTGCTCAAAACGGCGATAGCTCATCTTTGGTTTGTAACCGTCCATCCGTTTGAGGACGGCAATGGAAGAATCGCAAGGGCCATCGCCGAGATGTGCCTCGCGCGTTCGGATGGCAGCGCGCAGCGCTTCTACAGCATGTCCTCGCAGATCCTCGAAGAGAGAAGGAGCTATTACGAGATCCTGGAAAAGACACAGTCGGGCTCACTCGACATCACGGAATGGCTTAAATGGTTCCTTGAATGCCTCGACCGTGCGATTGAGCATTCGGACGAGATCACAAGCGGTGCGCTCGCAAAAGAGTCTTTCTGGCAAGATTTGAAGAAGAAGAATGTTTCTCTCAACCAAAGACAAAAGAAAGTCCTGAACAAGCTCCTTGGCGACTTTGAGGGGAAGCTGACCCGCGAAAAGTGGATGAGGCTGACGAAAGCCTCCTCGCGCACGGCGCTGCGAGACATCGATGAACTAATCGAGTTGGACATCCTGGAACAAACAGAGGCCGGAGGGAGAAGCACCGCCTATCGGTTGGCAGGGGGGAGGACTCCGCCAGGGTGAGCTAGGCAGGTGAGGCTGGCCCCCTTCAAATCGTGAAGGGCTGGTTCTGGAGACACGCGACCATTCTACGCGGCGCACCGAAATGTGGCGTGATCTGCATGCAAAATGGCGCGTTCTGCATAGCGTAACGCACTGCAACCATCTACATTAGGACCATGTACAAAGCAAAAGCGTATTCCGCTGCAAGCGCAACATCCCCTCTTACCCGGACCACCATCTCGCGGCGCGATCCCACAGAACAGGACGTACAGATCGAGATTCTCTTCTGCGGAATCTGCCACTCCGATTTACATGCGGCCAGAAACGAGTGGAGCGAGTTCATGTCGACGACCTACCCGATCGTGCCGGGTCATGAGATCGTTGGACGCGTCACGAAAGTCGGCTCAGCCGTGACCAAGTTCAAGCCCGGCGATCTCGCTGCGGTCGGTTGCCTCGTGGATTCGGACGGCACATGTCCCGAATGCAGAGCAGGATTTGAAAACTTCTGCCCGAACCTTACCCTGACGTTCGGTATGCCGGACAAGCATCTAGGAGGAGTAACGTATGGCGGCTACTCCGAGAGCATCGTTGTGGACCAGAGATTCGTGCTGCGGGTTCCCTCGAATTTGAACTTAGCAGCTGCTGCGCCCCTACTCTGCGCAGGTATTACGACGTACTCACCGATGCGCCGTTGGAACGTTGGCAAGGATAAGAAGGTTGGTGTCGTAGGACTCGGTGGGCTGGGTCACATGGGGGTAAAGTTCGCACGCGCTTTCGGCGCCCACGTGGTTGTTTTCACAACTTCTCCCAACAAGAAGGAAGATGCACTTCGACTAGGTGCGCACGAAGTCGTCGTTTCGTGCGATGCCAACGAAATGCAAAAGCATGCCGGTAGCTTCAATTTCATTCTCGACGCGGTTTCAGCCGATCACGACATCAACGCTTATATCAACCTGCTCGCCCGCGACGGCAATCTTACGATCGTCGGCGCACCTCCGAAGCCTCTCGGCTTGGTTGCCTTTGCTCTGATCATGCGCAATCGCAACTTCTCCGGCTCGAACATTGGCGGTATCCGCGAAACCCAGGAGATGCTCGATTTCTGCGGTCAACATGACATCGTTGCCGATGTGGAAGTGATCGCCATCCAGAAGATCAACGAAGCTTACGAGAGACTGCTCAAGTCAGATGTGAAATACAGGTTCTCCATTGACATGGCTTCTCTGAAATCGGAGTAGACCAATGAACAAGCACCTTCGCTTCTCCGGTAGCACATTTTCGAAATTGGAAGAGCATGGAGTTTCGGCTTCTGCGGTCCTGCGCAGAGCCGGACTACCGCAAGAATATGCGAAACAGCCACGGGTACTCCTCAAGACGGAGGAACTCTTCGCACTCTGGCGTGCCATTGGGGAGGTCAGCACAAATCCCGCCATCGGCCTACTGCTCGGCACAGAGGCAAAAACGGAAAGGTTTCACCCCATCGGCCTCGCGGCTCTTTCTTCGGAGAATTTTGGTGCGGCGATGGACGAAATGGCTCGATACAAACAGCTCACCTGTCCGGAAAAGATCATTCAGAAGAAGGACGACAAGGAGTGGAGCATTCAATTCCGCTGGCTTCTCGCGGATGAACTTGAGCCTCAGGTAATGATTGAATGCGCGTTCGCATGGGTCTTGTCGATAGCACGTCACGGGACGGGCACGCGGCTGTCGCCTCTTCGCGTCGAGTTCGTGCAGGCCCGCCCCAACGTGAAGGCGATGGAGCGCCACTTCGGTTGCCCCGTCCTTTGCGAGTGCCCTCGGAACGCAATTGTGTTTCGCGCCGCCGACGCCGAGCGTAAGTTCGTGACGCGCAATGCTGAGCTTCTGGGCCTGCTCGCGCCGCAGTTTGAAAAAGAACTGGAGGAGGCGAACGCTGACGAGAACTTTATTGAGCGGGTCAAATTGGCAATAGAACAAAAACTTACCGGGCGACGCCCCACGATCGAAGACATCGCTGACGCGTTGCACATCAGTTCTCGTACTCTGCAAAGGAGGCTCCAAGAGGAGGATTCTAGCTTTCAGCGCGTTTTGGAAGACGCTCGCCACCAACTCGCACGCCGCTTCCTCAATAATTCGGTTCTCGAATTGAATGAAGCCGCCTATCTTCTCGGATATGAAGACGGGAACTCCTTTGTTCGAGCGTTCCGCAGTTGGGAAGGGGTTCCACCCGCCCGGTGGCGCGAGATGCAGCGCGCAAGCGCAATATCGTAATAAGCCGACGAAGCAAGCCAAAAGGAGAAGTCATGAAGAAGCGCAAATTGGGCAAAAGCAATCTGGAAGTGTCCGCTATTGGACTGGGCTGTATGGGGCTGAGCTTCGGTTACGGGCCCGCGACCGAAAGGCACCAAGCGATCACACTCATCCGGACAGCATTCGATCGCGGCGTGACATTTTTTGATACGGCCGAGGCATATGGCCCGTTCCTGAACGAAGAAGTTGTGGGCGAGGCCGTTGAACCTTTCCGCAAAAAGGTAGTGATTGCCACAAAGTTCGGCTTTCAGGATGGCGACTCGAAGAAGGGCCTGGATAGCCGGCCGGAGCGTATCCGCCAAGTGGCGGATGCAGCCTTGAAGCGCCTCAGGACTGATGTCATCGATCTCTTCTACCAGCATCGCGTAGATCCGAAGGTGCCGGTCGAAGACGTTGCCGGCACGGTAAAGGACCTCATCCAGCAGGGAAAAGTAAAGCACTTCGGAATGTCTGAGGCTGGCGTCGATTCGATCCGCCGCGCCTACGAGGTTCAGCCCGTCGCGGCTCTACAGAGCGAGTACTCACTCTGGTGGCGAGAGCCGGAGCAAGAGATTCTGCCGACGCTTGAAGAACTCGGAATCGGTTTCGTGCCGTTCAGTCCGTTGGGGAAGGGCTTCCTCACCGGCGCAATTAACGCGGATACGAAGTTCGATAGCACCGATTTCCGCAATATCGTTCCCCGCTTCAACGAGGAGAACCGCAAAGCGAACCAGGCTTTAGTGAATGTGCTCGGCGGGATCGCCGCACAAAAGAAGGCCACATCCGCACAGATCGCGATCGCCTGGCTACTTGCTCAGAAGCCTTGGATCGTTCCAATTCCCGGAACCACGAAGCTGCATCGGTTGGAGGAGAATCTGGGCGCGGCAGACATTGAATTATCCGAGAGCGATCTCCGCGATATCGCTGCAGCTGTTTCAAAGATCGCCGTGCAAGGCGATCGATACCCGGCTCATTTGCAGCAGCGAGTCAATCGCTGACCTGGGAAGCGCGGCTCTAAGGCTGCACCTTGCTATTGGTTGTTTCGGAACTCAGAGGGTCCACCATATGGCACCAAACCAGAGAGCGCAAAAAAACCACGATGAACTATTTCCGGGTCACGCTTCCACCCTGGCGGTGACGGACCCAGAACTCATCGAAATCTTCGACAACTTCGCCTTTGATGAAGTGATGAGTCAGGGCAGTCTCGATGCTCGAACGCGCCTAATGGTGCAGCTCGCAGCGATGATTGCGTCGCAGGCTCTGCGCGAGTATCGGGTGATGATTCGACCGACACTCACCGTGGGCGTCACGCCGGTCGAAATCAAAGAAATCATCTATCAGGCTGTTCCCTATGTGGGAATGGCCAAAGTGTTCGACTTCATTCACGCAACCAACGAGGTTCTGAAGGAAAATGGAGTGGAGTTTCCACTGCCAGGTCAGTCTACGACAACGCCGAAAGACCGCGCCGAAAAGGGTCTTGCGATCCAGAAGGAAATCATCGGCGACAGCGTTGTAGAAAAGCTTTATGCGTCGGCACCTGACGATCAGAAGCACTTTCAACGGTTTCTTTCCGCTAACTGTTTCGGCGACCACCTCACTCGTTCAGGAATTGATATACCCACACGCGAGCTGCTCACTTTCAGCATGCTGGTATCCCTTGGCGGATGCGACCCACAGGTGAGAGGTCATGTCGCTGCTAACCTTCACGTGGGCAACAGCCGCGCCAAGCTGATTGATGTCCTCACACAATTGCTGCCTTTTATCGGCTATCCCCGAACGCTGAATGGGCTGCGAGCTGTTGATGAGGTCACTTCGCCCGAATCGAAAAGGTCGTAAGGAGGGGGGATGAGCGAGTCCCGGAAGACAGTACCGGTGGATGGCTCTACTGGCAGCATCGGACACCTCGTCGTGGAAGACGCGGTCCATAAGGGGTATGCCGTCCGTGCTTTAGTCCGCATGCCTTCCAAAGCCCACAAATTTCCTGCTCATGTGGAAGTGATCTCCGGGGATGTCACCCGACCAGAGACGCTAACCGCCGCAGTCAGTGGAGTCGATGCCATCGTTTTTACCTTGGGTTCGGACGGCCAAGGTAAGGTTGGGCCTGAGACTGTCGATTATGGCGGCGTGCGCAACATCTTGCGCGCGCTCGGCCCGCAGAAGCCCCGCATTGCCTTGATGACCTCCATCGGTGTCACAAATCGCGAAGGTTTCCACAACCGCTCGACCGAATCCCACGACTGGAAACGACGCGCAGAAAGACTGGTGCGTGGGAGCGGCCTGCCCTATACCATCGTGCGCCCGGGCTGGTTCGACTAGAGCTTTTCCGCTTGATAAAGGAATACGGGGGTTGAACAGCGAACTGCAAATTCGGGATATATTCGAGACAGAGGACGACTGATCATTGAAGCAGATCTGCTAGCCAGGCTGACAACGACGGAATTTAAGCCTGTCGAGACGAAGATTCCAACCGCGAGTGTCTCTCGAAACTGTGTCAAAGAGGACAGCCAAGCGCGGAGAAGATCTCTAACATGAGAAGCGATAAGTGAGATAGGGAGATTTAGTTGAAACCTATAGCTCGAACGAATTGTGTCTCTCCTCTCGCCTCTCACCTAATCGGAATGACTAGCCGAAGTATCTGATAGGGACGTAAGGAGAAGCATTATGCGATTGTTGAAACTTGCCTCAATCCTCGTCTTGGCAGCAGTTGCTTGCGCTCCGGCATTCGCGCAAAGCAGTCCAGCGATAGGGACATGGAAGCTCAATGTCGAGAAATCGAAATATGATCCTGGGCCGGCACCAAAGAGTCTTACGCGAACGCTTGAGGCGCAAGGCGATAACGTGAAGTACAGCTTCGACGGAGTTACTGCAGAAGGAATCGGTTTCACTTACAGCTTTACAGTTGCATTTGACGGCAAGGAATCCCCGATTAGTGGTTCAATGCCTGGTGGAGCGGATGCGATCTCGATCACGCGGACCGACAGCAACAACTTTGAGGCCACATTGACAAAGGCTGGCAAAGTGATTGGAACCGCGAAGAGCGAGATTTCCAAGGATGGGAAGGTAACGACCGTTACGGCACGAGGTACCAACGCAGACGGCCAACCGACGAGCAGTTTGGCTGTTTACGACAAGCAGTAGGAATCGCTAACAGTAGTTGGTAGCTCCAGTCACAGATGCAATTCGAGGGCGACCCTTCACTGGGCCGCCCTTTAACTTTCAGAGTTCTGGAACAACTTCACCAGCCTTGCAGAGCGGGTGCTGGCATGAGCGTCCTTTATGGAAGGCACGCGCATTCTATGAGCGACCTTTGTTAGGTCCTTACCCAGTCGCCTTTTGTGCTGGCATCGTAGATATAGTTGCAGCCCTCGACGCCACAACACCAACGTGCACCCGGTTTGGCATGATTATTCTCTTGGCGGTACAACCAGCGTTTGTGTCTCGGGCACTTCAAGGTGTTTACGCCAGGCTCATCCAAGGCGTAAGTGTGACCAGGCATCCCCATTAGCGTGTAATATCCTTGGTTGGAGTTATATCGGACACTGCATCCCACGTAACCGCAATGGTACGACGACTGGTCCCCGGTATTTGCTCTCGTGCCGCCCGATTCGTACGTCATTACGTGGTTATCGCGAGGGCAAAGCGGTTTCAAATGGCTGCTCAAGGCATCTGATGAAGCAATGGTCATAGCATCTCTCCTGGAAATTAATCGCGAGGATCGGCCTTTCGTGATTTGCTTAATCCTCGGTTCGCAGTTGCCTCTGAGTACTTGGACACTAAGAAGGCGGACTCGCTTCTGTTGTGGCCGGACGACACTCACTCGTCGGCACTGTGTGTGCTTTCAGAGGCCGCGAATCCGAACGAGTGCAATGCAAGGTAGCTCAAACCAAATCTCTTGATATTGTCACGCTGCTTCTCGTACAGACTGAGATGAGTTTCCTCGTCGTTGACCAAGCGTTCAAATAGTTGCTTGGAGGCGGAATCGGAATTGGTTGCGCAGGCCAGCACCGCTTCGTTGTACGCTTTGACGCCTTCCTGCTCCATCGTCCTTGCTTTCTCGAGGATGACCTCCGGTTCCCGTATCTTCTCGACCGCGCCCGCAAGGACCATCTCCACATCACCCTTCAGAAAGAGGATGCGCTCGGCTAGCAGCTCTACGTGCACCATTTCTTGAACAGCGATGCGTTTGAATAACAGTGCGAGCGGTTTGAATCCCTGATCCTCCAGGTGAAAATGAAAATACATGTACTGATGTGCCGCCTGAAGTTCGTCAGCAAGCCCTTTGTTCAGGAGACGAATGCTTTCAGTGTTTTTCATATCTTGACCTCCGATAGAGCCCCAATAACCCAAAAGCAATATGTTCCCCTTATTGCTTGGTCAATCGACGCAGCACTTCGCGCAAGCCGCCGAAAAACCCCAGAAAACCAAGCGCCAGCATTAGGTAAGGCTTGGTGTTGAGCCAGCGATCAAGGAAAAAACCAGTTGCCCCTCCGACGGCGATCGCGGAGACGATGACGAACGGGAGTTCCATGGCCATCGCAAATTGACGCGAGAAACCGGCGGTCTGTTCCTTCGCGGGAGTGCGATCGCCGTTCTTCTGTTCTGTATTGCTCCAGGACATAACGTCATCGAGTTATGAAGGGTCTGAGTTCGCCTGCAGGTCAATGCGCCACTGACATGCCACAGTCGGCCCCTTCGACTGAATTGGCCCGTTCGCCGATTTATCTCACGATGCTCAGAATCAACATTAGTAAAATCACGGCGCCCGTGAAAACAAACACGAGTTTCATCCGCTTTTCCGCATTCGCGTCTTCACGCCTGTTGTTTTCCTCCCACAAGCGCCATCGTAGACTCTGTTCAGAGTTGTACAAATGTTCAGAGATTGCCATAGCCTTATCCCCGACTGTCATAATGCATGTTGGCCGGCTTGGGCGCTGTCCTGTATAGGACAGGCCCGTCATAGATCGCCGAATTGGCTAAGTTGCTCATAGTACGGGAACAGGCGGTGTCCCGCTTTTTCCGTACTTTCGCTGAATCGTGATTCTGGCTTCTCGTGCAGGTCGGAGCAAACAGGCTCTGGAAACGGACTAGCCAACAAACCGGTCCTTTTGCAGCATCCTCATCTTAGACTTCGCCAAGGTGGGAGTCTGTTTACTCATATACAACTTTTGCGTTTGGACTTGGGTATCTGTTTGCCGGAGGGTCTAATACCAGTGTGAAACTCTCAATTGCGTGAATGGTCCGGGAAGCTGTTGCTGCAAAGGAGGAGGCCCCTACCTAACTCACCTACTCAATTTTGCATATCACCGTTAGCATGTCGTCATTCTGCGGCGCAGCACCGGCGAAAGTGCGCGCAGCGTTGTAGAGCCCGTGGACAAGCTCCGCGGCCGTGCCCTGCGGTCGACTTCGTATAAAGTTCAGCGCTCCTTCGATGCCAAACACCGCACCGTCGACGTCTGTCGTTTCCTTGATTCCATCCGTCAAGAGCAGGAGCGTGTTTCCTTGCTCTAATGGAACCTCGCGAGCCAAACAGAACTGCTGGTCGGGAAAAATACCGAGAGGCATTGCCGTGCTGGCCAACACGGTTGCAACATCACCGGAAGAGCGCAGCAGATAACCCGACTCGTGTCCCGCGCTGACATATTCCAGTGATCGAGTCTGTGGGTCAATGCGGCCCAGGAACATCGTGACAAACCGATCTCCACCACAGCTTTCGACGAGGGAGCGATTGACGCAATCGAGAAGAGAAGGGACATCGAGCACCATGGTCGCATGAGCCCGCACTGACGCGCGCACCTCCGCCATAAGCAAGGCAGCTCCCAGCCCGTGACCGGCGATATCAGCGACCACGATATACAGCGAGCCGTCAAGTTGGGGAATGAAATCGAAATAATCACCCCCAGTCTCATCTGCTGGATAGGCGGCGGCAGCGATATCGAAACCCGGCAGAGAAGCCGTCGTGTTGTAGTACCGCTGTTGGAGTTTCTGGGCCAGTGCCATGTGAAACTCCTGTTCCTGTTTCTTCCTGAGGGCGGTCAGGTCCTTTAGCACAGAGACAAAGTGCGTCGTTACTCCGGCCTGATCCTTGATCGGAGTGATCGTCTGTGCGGACCAAAATAGCTCCCCTGATTTCTTCCGGTTAATAATAGTCCCCTTAAACGAATCGCCGGTGATGAGCTTACTCCAGAGGCCGCGGTAGAACTCCGCGTTGTGGCTTCCTGATTTCAACACGTTGGGCCTTCGCCCCAGCACTTCTTCAGCCGAAAACTCGGTAATCTTCTCGAAAGCTGGATTGACGTATTCAATTATTCCCCGGCTGTCGGTGATCAGAATGCCATCGGCCGTCTGCTCGACGGCTATCGCTAGCTCCTCATACAACGTCCGTAGCCGGCCGAACCGTTCAGAGACTAACGTATGCTGGTTCTCAACGAAGTCAGACGGGTTGCGCGCTGATTTCAACGATGCTTCGACGGCTATTGCGGCGCGCAAGAGGTTTTCAGGTACGCTGATATCAGAAAAAACCACAACACCACCGCAAACCCTGCCCGAACTATCTCGCAGTGCCTTCCCGCTGGCATCAATCCAGAGGCCCGCGAGGCGCTGCGGGTTCCTAATGAATATCAGTTGATGGAGCGCGTCCTCACCTCGGATGGCTCGGGCGAGCGGCAGTTCCTCCGCCGGATAGGGCGTGACTCGGTCGGCCCGGTAACAGCCGTAGGTGACAGACCATGCCGCGGAATCCGTTCCCATCGCGCCGATCCCAAGAATCCGCTCGGCTTCTGTGTTGAAGAAGATCACATGCCCATCAACGTCGGAAACTATCACGCCCACAGTGAGGATACTGAAAGCCACATTTAGGAAGTTGGTTTCCTCTATGCCCGGTATCATTGGTTTAGGAAACATACTTGCTTCGGTGAGAGATGACGGCTGGCGTATAGCTGCTTGGACACAATGAACCTCCGCTGAACACTACAAGTATTCGGGCCCAGGAATTCAAGGACGACGGTCACCTGATCGATTGACCGTCGACTATGTCTTGATATGGCTGAAGTGAATGGAATTAGCGAGCCGGGCGTTCCTTTGACCTTGATAGCGACCATCCATCCCGGTGGCGCACTCGCCGCACATCCGCCTTTGTCATAGGGGGCGGATATTCCGATCCCATCTGCTGAGCAATCGTGTCGCGAAGGTTACCCCCGAATCTGTCTACTTTTGTACATGGTGGTCTAACTCGTTGAAACATTGAGAATCATTCCAAACACCTTTCTCAATGCGACCGCCCTCGGGTCAGCTTGAAGAATGATGAATGAAGAAGACGATTACAAACTCTTACGGGGCAACCAGTTCGAGCGCGAAATAGAGCACCGTTTTTGGCGGTGCTTCAGGTTTTGGAACGTGGTGCTTATCCACATCGCCGCGAGGCTTCGACCAATGCCGGCAAACGCGGACGTGTCTGGAGCTGTATAAGTGGCGCAGATTGCTTAGCGCGTTAGCTTCGATCTAGCGGATGCGTTTGCGCGTTACAGTAAATACATGCGTCAACCTCTTTGAATGTGAGCACGAGTGCTGAGCTTCTTGAGCACAACTTTGTCCGCCTTCAGCGCTGATAGGGAGCCCGGGACTCTGGTTTACCTACGGTTCGGATCATCCGGTTCAGCGGTTTTCGTGGTTGTGGCCGCGCTGAGGGAGGCGCTGAAGTTGGCGGCGACTGGCGTTTCTCTTTCATTGCGTACAATGCCCGGTCTGCCGCGTAGAGGAGAGTGCCGATGCTGTCCGCGTCGTGAGGAAAGCTGGCAATACCCACACTCACGGAAAGCGCCGGCTCTTCGCCGTCTCTCGCGAGCACTTCACAAATCCGTCTGACCACCAAAGTGGCGGCGGCTACGCCCGTTTCCGGCAGGATCGCGGCGAATTCGTCGCCACCATGACGTGCTAGCGTGTCTACGGACCGGCAACAGTCTCTTAGAATATTCCCCAGCCTGCACAGTGCCCGATCGCCTATCGGATGACCAAACCGATCGTTAACCTTCTTCAATCCATCGAGATCCAACAGCAGTAGCGAAAATTCACGCCCAGTGCGCTTGGATCGGCAAATCTCCGCATGCAGCACCTCGAAAAGGCGGCGATGATTTCCCAAGCCCGTCAGCGAATCGGTTGATGCCTGATGGCGGAGTAGATCCTCAAGCGTGCGCTGCTCGGTGACATCAACAGCGATGATTTCCTGGCCAGCAAAGTTTCCATGGTCGTCGTACACCCCGCGGCCGCTGATCCTGACTTTCAGAGGCGCCCCGTCCTTTCGTTTCCATTCAATCTCGGCAGGTTCGATTCGGTTTGTTTTCGGAGAACAAGCAACTGAGGATGAACTCTCGTGGAGGATCGGCAAGATCCCAGAACGCTGATTGCCCGCCAGGAGCTGTTCTTTCGATTCGTAGCCAAGCATGTCTAGCAGAGCCTGATTAACGTCCAGCAGTTTTCCTTCCGCGTCACTCCTGTATACCCCATAGGCGGGATTGTCCACCAGCGCGCGATACAGAGATTGTGAATGAACCAAAGCCTTCCGGACCGCTTCCAGTTCGTCGCGTAGCTGCTTGCCATTCAACGCTCGGCGAACGGCCATCGGTAGTTGACCGATATGTTCTCCTTCAACGCATTCGAAAGCACTCTGAGCGGTTAGTTCAGCAATGCTTTCAGTCGCATCGGCTCTAATCAACAAAACCACGGGGATCCCGCTGACACGCTGGCGGAGGTCTTGCCATCCCCTAGCGTCCACGCAACGTGCACTGGGGTACTCAACCACTATGACGTCATAGGAGTTCGATAAGCACTGCGCCGTGTATTGCTCCAAGTCCACTGCGGAATCGCAACTGACCGTAAATCGTCCCCGCCTCAACTCCTGCAGGCAGTCGTTTACGACGTCAGCATCGCGATGGATAAATAAGAGACGAAGCAAGCGGCATCTATGAAATAGCGACTCGTCCGGCCAGAATATTCGTGACACTGCTTGGGTTTCGTTTTGTCTGTATCTTTCCATTACAAGTGCGCTCGCCGCGACCGAAAACCCGCGCATTGACTTGCGCATGAAGAGGCGGGAAGGATTCATGCCCCCTTATCGTAAGGCGGCACGTAACGGCAGTCTGTTCACTTTGAAACATCTCTACGAGGAGGGAGCCCAACAATGCGACAGTAGGGATCGTGACCCTCGATGTTTCAATGCGTTGGACCGGTGTGTCCAATAGGAGACAGACTCTTAAGCGCCTCAGGAGCACAATATGCAATGCGGATTAGGGTGCCTCCCGCTCGGCATTCAGGAGAACGTTGATGATGTTTTGCCGACAGTGCCGATGCGCACGGGTCCACCAATCCAGACGCCGGGGACTCTTTGAGAAAGTAATTCTATCTTTGCTTTTCTTCCGACCATTTCGCTGCGAAACTTGCGACCGCCGGTTCTTCCGCTGGTCCTTGGCCTCCATTGGAAGTTCACGCCGGGCTGCCGCAACGTAATAGTGCGACTCCAGGCCAACCTGATGCTATCTAAACCTTTTTACAAACACTTGCTCCCGGCTTTGCTCGTTGGGTTGGTCCTGCGGCTGTTTGTCATCTGGCAATTTCCATTTGCTGCCGGAGACACACCCTACTATGAGGAACTTGCACGTAACTGGTTGCACGACGGGGTTTATGGCATTTTTGCCAACGGACATTTCTACCCTTCTGAAGTTCGCATGCCCGGTTACCCCGGGTTTCTCGCGGCAATATATTCCCTGGCGGGCTCCGGCAGGCGCGCGGTGTTTGTGACGCAAGCGCTGATTGATCTTGCGACTTGCCTCCTGACCGTGGGAATCGCGGCAAGGCTTTCCATTTTAGTCAGCGATCCGGTACGAACCCGCGTCACCGTCGCAGCGTTGTGGCTAGCGGTGCTTTGTCCCTTCACGGCCAACTATGCTGCAGTGCCCCTCACGGAAGTCCCAACAATATTTCTGACGACACTTGCGATTCTTATCTTTTTGCTCGCTTCTGCATACCAATTCGATCTCATTCGGGAGAGGAGTGACCTCTTTCATTCCGTTCGGAGTTGGTTTTTGGGCGGTCTCGTGGTCGGCTTGGGCACGCTCTTCCGGCCCGAGACGCCGTTGCTTGCCGCGACTGTGCTTTCTGTGTATTGGCTGCGCTGGTGGCGCTCCGTATATTGGAAAAAGCTGACCCTGGCTACGCTTTGCGTAACCATTGGTGTGCTGGTGCCATTGGTTCCGTGGGCGGCCCGCAATGCTCACACTTTCGGGAGAGTGGAGTTCCTCGCCCCTCGTTATGCCCAGGCTTTGGGTGATGATGTGCCCGCAGGATTCTACGCGTGGACCCAGACTTGGATGTTCCGTTCACGCGATGCTTATCTTTCGAGTTGGAAACTCCCTACGGAGCCAATTTCAATTCACGATCTGCCTACCTATGCCTTCGATTCGACCGAAGAGCATGACCAGGTCACTGCTCTACTCAAACAGTATAACCGCGAGCATCGGATGACTCCCCAGCTGAATATAGCCTTCGCAAAGTTAGCGGCCGAGCGCACGAACAGGAATCCGCTGCGAAGTTACGTCTGGATTCCCGTCGCACGGACTGCCGCTATGTGGTTTACGCCGAGAACTGCCATCCTGCCGTACTCGGGACTACTTTGGCCACGAAGTGATGGCTGGCACCAAGGCCCGATTGGCTTTGCGATTACTGTTGGACTGACTTTGCTCAATTTTCTTTACGCGATTCTGGCGCTTCTTGGTTTGTTGCACTGGCGCCAGTGTCCGGAAATTGCTCTCATCGTTGCTTTCATCGTGGTCCGAACGGCGTTTCTGACCCAACTGCAAACGTGCGAGCCACGCTACACCTTGGTGTGCATACCTGCACTATTGGCATTGGGGGCCCAAGCTTGGCGAAATCGGCCCTCGGAATTTGCTCATCTTGCATCCCCTGCCGTAGCCGTCCCATTTTCGCGGGTTATGGAAATCAGACGCGCACTAGAAGTGCGGTAGAGGCAGATGGCTGCCGGGTCATCTGACATCGGTAGTTCGGCTTCGAGGCGTGAGCCGCGGTGTTTCATATTGAGCAGTTTCCAGGTCGCCCGCGAGGATCGAAACTACTATGCAAAACGAATCTCATCAAAGAGCTGCCGAGTTTCAGGAGCTAGCCGCGTGCGCACCGTTCCGCCGCAGCACACCATGGGAAACAGGATCATCTGTCGGCGCAAGAACATTCCAGGCAAGCTCTGGAGCACGCCAACAGAGCATTCCAGTGGTCGAAATACGATCACCAGCAGTCACGAAAATCAGTGGAAAAGCCCTGAGGGTCATTCAGGAAAAATGGGAGCTTTCGCGCCATGAACAAAAAACGTCAGAGGAATTCCGCCCTGGGTGGCTTCGCTTCCGGAGCCAGCCTTGGAGGCAAGGTCTCAGAGTTCCGGAATAAGCAGAACATCTACAAGCAGGGTGCGAACGCCTGCACTCTATTCTACATTCAGCGTGGAGGGGTTCGCCTCACCACACAATCGGAGCATCAATCTCCCGCGGTTACTGCCATCCTCGGAGTCGGTGATTTCTTCGGCGAGCTTTGCCTCGCTGGTTATGCACTTCGCGAATCCACCGCTGTCGCCCTGACCGCGAGTTCTATACGCACCATCAAAAAAGAAAGAATGCTCCAATTGCTTCGCAGAGAAAATAAGACCTCGAATTCGCTTGTGGCCTACCTGCTCTCCAGCATAAAACACTACCAGGATCATGTAGCCCATTTGCTGACATCCTCGGCGGAGCAGCGTCTTGCACGTGTTCTTCTACGCCTCGCCCACCTCGATCGATATGGGCCTCCAACGGCTGAGATTCCCGTCCTTGGTCATCGGGTGCTCGCCGAGATGGTGGGCACAACGAGGTCGCGCGTCAATTTCTTCATGAATCGTTTCCGTAGGAAGGGCTTCATACACTACGACGGCGGTTTGGAAGTAAAGCGGTCTTTGCGCAAAGTCCTCCGCACTCGCTAGGTATGACGCTCGAAATGATGCCCATGATCACCACTGTGACTCTGGCACAAGGCGCGAATCGCATGACGAGGAAGAAAGCCCTAGTGAAACAACTCTCGGCGATTGAGAATTACATCAGGGCTTAGGTGACGCTGTGAAAATGAAAAGGAAAGAACTCCGGACTAAACAGCTATTCTCCGTTGTGTGCCCCACCTGCGGTCTCGCTATTGGCGATCCTTGGACGTCGCATTCACGCGGTAGGCGTTCACAACCTTATGTTGGCCGAAAGTTTTTGCTCTGGGAGCCTACACTGGAAAGCGAAATACATGCCCGTAGTTGTGTAGTTAAGTGCAGCGACCTTTACGCAGTTCCTATTCTTCTGATATGCCCTTCGAAGCGTTCTGCAGGTTATTCGGGAATTGGCGGTCCGACATGCTAGTCCAGCCTTTTTTGCGGTCATTTAGTACTCGGTGTTACGCATGTCACCGTCAAGTTAACATAAACACCCGGGCGTGGGAGGTAGACGCGAAATACCACGTCGTCGACTATTGGGGTGCCTGCCCTTCCTGTGCCGCAGAGATCTTCGAATTTACGGCGCTGCTTCCCCGAAAGGAGTGCCTTGTTCCATTGCCAGAGGCTTCTGGACTCGATGATTTGGAGGTCTAGGAAAACTCATATGTTGGGCCGACCAGCCGAGGGGTTACTCGGCGCTGCGGCAAGGCATTGAGACTGTACAAAAGTGAGCAGCGCGCACCCTCGGCATTCTTTAGGATGGAGTACTGGACGGCGGATGACCTCCTCCTAGGGGTTGCAACGAACATGATAATCTTGCCTTTTTACAGCGTGAAGAATGAGCAAGCTGGCAGTTTCTGCCGTGTCGGGGCAGCGAATAAGTCAGGGGCTGCGTATCATCGGATCGAATCGTCGGAACGAGTGCCGCAGCCAGGCCCGGAACTTGTACCGAAGTCTAGATACGAGCCCGCACAACCTGCATCCCAAGCCAGCTCCAGCCCAAAAGATCGTACGGCCCGTTGTCACCAGAATCAAGCGGCGAACCCAGGCTCACGCCAATCGATGCAATCGCTGGAGCAGAAAGTGATACATTGCCCGTGCGGAGCAAATTTGCTATTTAGATGGACGTGGTCGACGGGTTCGGCTATGTATCGCGCGTGCTGTTGCAGCTGTGGCGAAGAGCATCAAGTTCGGGCTACCCCGCCGATTGAGCTATACCACCTCGACCTTCAGGGCAAATGGGAATTCGTCACAATGATAAACAGCGAGTCAACTTAACGGGGCTCCGATTTCTTAAAAGTTTTCTAAAAATGGCGAGCGTTTCCGCGATTCGACTGCCCCCGATACCCTTTCTGGAAAATCATTGCCGGCCTCTACAAAAGCTGCTAAAGGGAAACAGTTTGATGACATTCAATTGAATGTCATAGTTATTGGACCGATAGCCGCCGGCAGCCTCGAGCGAGGAATCCTTTGCCACGCGCTGATGTACTTCGCGCGTGACCGTCGCCCAGTCAAAGCTGGAATTGCGTCCGTCAGCGACATCTTTCTCGCGTCTTCGTAATGAACCTGTCGATAAACGGAAAGGATAGACTTGCTGTGCAGCGCAAGGGTCAGACTGTTGGCCGAACCGAAACGTACCGTGCCAGTTCCATCCGGTCTCTCAACTGCAGAAAATGCAATATCCAGGAAACACAGTTGTGAACACTAACCTCGGCGATGTTCAATCTGTTCGCAATCTCACGATCACTGAGGCCCTGACTGCCTAAGCGAAAAACAGGGCCCAAGATTCCTACTTTTTCCCAAGGTACGCGCATAAAGACCTCCAAGGGTACCTAATGATTCTGCCTCACACTTTGGTGCACATCGCGCTCCTACATTATTGATGGCGACACTGCCCAAGGGCTTGGCCAGGCACTCCAAGCTTTTCTCATCATCGTCCGATGTGTTCAGGCTCCGGCTCTTCACCCTCCAACGGGTCCGTGTGGTCGCAACGGTTTGGTCGCGTCTGCCTGGATTTCGGCGACAGGATAAAGACTCCGCTGAACGCGTCCGTAATCGACAGTGAGCCGCAGGAACGAAAATCCGAGAAAGTCCTTCGAAACGACACTGGTAATCACTAGGCAGTTTGCCCTGTACGTCTCTCGCTTCGCCAAAACCTGCTTGACGGCCCGACGGAGTCTTCTAGACTTCTGACGGCCAAACACAATGGCCTTCTTTTCTCCGGCCAGATAGAAATAGCTCCAATCCGCTTCTTCGATTTGTCGACCGAGCCCATCCAAATCTACCCCCCCTGGCAATCCTCCAACCCGGCAAGAAAGTTTCGCTCTCTAGCGCCAAACCCGGGGGGCAAAACTGCATTCTCTCTAACGAGTAGGGTTGCAGACGCATTCTCAGCTGACACTTGAGTCTGCCCGACCTTAGATGTGCGCGCGCTTACCCAGGTAAACACATGCCCCCAAGCAACTCGAATGTACAACGAAACTCAACCACAGACAGAAGCGTGGCGAAGAGGACTTCCAGCACTCGTCTCGTTTATTGGCCCCAACCGTGAGAACCATCAACGAAGACGTAGTCGTGCCCTAGTCGGGTTTTCTGAGTTCAAAGATGAGTCTCTTCGCTTCCTTCATTCTCTCTTTGTAATACATAGGGCTGATCAGGACTTTTTTGTCTCCAACCTGCAGATGTTCCTTGATGCCCTTCTTTGACAAGAACAGTGACAGGGCCGTGTACGTCTTAATTTCTTTTTCCAAGAACTTGACTACACGACGTTTCCACTCACTCATTGCCCACCTCTTGCCCAGAACAAGCTCCAGTAATGGGCTAGCCGGCAAGACAGTTCTCTCACGGCAAGACAATCCTAGGCTTAGTCGGGGAGCGAGTCTGTTCATTTTTATACAAGCTACACGACTGACCGGCCCCGGCGAATGTTCGTGTTTTGCAGTGCTGGAATCTTCGTATTCAATAGCGAGTTATATAAACGGAATCAGAAACCGAAAGATCACTTGGCGATTGGAATGACGATACGGAAGGACCAGGAAAAGCTCCAGCAGTGTAGCCTCCCTCACAAGAGACATCAAGTTTCCACGTTCCAAACGCTCCGGAGACACGTAATCGCCTTTTCTGTGCCCATTTTTGGCTGCCCGCGCAAATCTCTCGTCGCAATTCGGATTTACTTTGAGAAACCCGCGATCGCAGCCACCTTCGTGGTACACACCTGGAAGACGGTCGCAAGTCTGGTTATCTGCAACACTTCCTGGAATTCCTGGAATTTGCCACCGAGGCTGCGGAGGCGGCGCTCCGTGGGTTTTCGCACTCAAATGAGCGGCGACCAACATGCCCAGCGCCGAACTGTCGATTTACTGAATGCCTTTCCTGTTCAGGACAATTTTCTGTTTTCCCTCCGCAAGTTGTCGCGCTTGATAACACAATCCAAAACTCTTTTTTTCGCTTTCTCCAATTTTTCCGACAAGGATGTTCACTAACGCACACCCAAGTTTCGCCACTCTCTCGACTGCAATCTCAAGGGCAACCGTAATTAGCTCCCACGAAGAATTGCCCGCGAGCTTTCATTCGTAATCTCGCTCCGTCCCTCGGCATCTCGTCCAAGTCGGCTGACTGTCCAATTTTGGACAGAAAAATATCCTTGTGGAGGATAGACTCTGTTTGGTTGCAGCTCGTCCGGCAGAATTTGACGAAATTCTGACTTTCCAATGGGGCGGAGCTCTCTCGGGCCGCCCTTTCCATTATTAGGCCTTGAATCTTTAATCTGACATAACGTCAGCCTTTGACAGTTTGGGACTTGCTGGAGAATCGAACTAGGCAGATGTCTTGGCACACACCCAGGATTGGATTGTTGCCGAGAATGGTGGGTTTTCGCTCCTAGCGGCTTGTGGTTCCTGTCGTTAGGCTTGGAAGTGTCAACGTGTGCATATTTGGACAGACACACTCCAACAAAATCCCTACTCTAGACCCCTGCAGCGATCAAGGGAGACTGCGAGTTTCAGCCATGATGTCTGCACTCTACCCGCTATTTTGCCGCGTCCGCTGTTCGCTCGAATTCCTGTACACGCTGGTGAAGAAGTTGTTGCGGACGACGCCACGGAACACCAACCTATCAACTCAGCGCATGTGTCCCTTTTGTGGACTCATCACTCCGCGCCGCGAACGCTATTGCATGGAATGCGGCAAATCTATCAAGTCGATTTAGAAGTCCACGGAGAAGGAGCGTCTAACATGCCATTCAGTGGAGATTGTCATCCTTTTGATTGTCTATCTTTGAGGGCACTAGATGATCTCGGGGCCGTCTACGGGCTTTTCAAAACAGACCTCCCGTTCCGGCCCAACCACTACACCTGCCTATTTGTGGGGCAAACCAACAACCTGAGGGCACGCCTCCTCGAGCATTACACCAACCCTTCGATCGCAGGCGTGACACACTTCTTTGCCGAGGCCGGTGCGAGCGAACCGCAACGGAAATTGCGGGAGATGGAACTGATTTCCGAATTCAACCCGCCTGGCAACAGCGCCGGCCGAGGTTGCTAACCTGCTCTGCTTAAGAGTACGCCGAGGACTTCCGAACAACACAACGTACGGGTTTTATCGTCCTCATCGACTCTCACGATACGCGGATCGCAAACCTCAGCGAGAGGAGCGGGGTCTATACTGCTCTACCTTGTAACGCTTGGCGTGTAGCCATCAAAGTGTTGGTCAGCGATTCCTTTGGGAGCTTGTTTATGATTGGATTGATGGCCCATCCCAGCCCGGAGGGCACGTCGCGTGTCAGCGAAATCGCTCGACACTCAATGTACACGCCAGCGTCACGCTCCTGAAATCGCCAGTAGGAATACAGGCGCCACAGGAATCCGTAACCCGTGTCGGGAGGCAGCACTTTCTCGTTTGGCTTTCCCGCCTCCTGCACCTCAGCGATTCTTGTCGTGCGCGAGCGACAGGTCCAGCGAAAACAATCTATGGACTGATATCGCACCTCATGATCGGTGTCGAGGACAACGGTTATGAGTTTCTTCTTAAGAAGGCGCAGATAAACTTGGAAATTGTTGCCGTGATGGCTTATGAGCTTTGAGGCAATCACCTCAGGCATGTAGATATTCTTATGGTTATCGTAATCCTGAACGAGTGCCAATGTGCGTGCGACGCTGGTGCCAGGGATAAAGGCAGCACCAATCCAGTCATGGATCAAACCATTCGGTACTTCGACAGGCGCACGGCCCGCCCAAAATTGTGCGACGACTTTCCCTTCCTGAAGCTGATGAGTTCTTTGTGCATCCGGATCAGACCACAGGAACGGTCCTTGCAGCAGTGTCTGGTCCATGACCGCTTCGGCATCGAGAATGTAGGAAGCAAAAGCCTCCACAGTTCGAGGCATCAAGAGAATCGGCTTCGCGGTTAGCGCCATCGCGCCTGACCTTTCTCAGATCGTGGTCCGCCGACATTGCCTTGTCAAGTTGCGCATGAAGATGAAGAATTGCCGAGAATCGTTAACTTGACTATCGGCTCCGGTACGGACTTGCCCGCTTTCTCGCTGCCAAGGGAGCGGCGAGATCCCCACCCCAAGTTGTTCATCGAGCTGGGTGCCAGTTCACCGGGTCCGTGACGTATCCAGCGAAGCGTTCAGTACGACCCTCCCATGCCTCCTCCGTAACCCGCCCCCGCCGCAGCCATCTTTTCTTCTCCCTTAACCTCGGCAATCAGCACTTCCGTGGTAAGCATCAAGGAAACAATAGAGGCAGCGTTCTGGAGTGCCAGACGGGTGACCTTCGCGGGGTCGATTACACCGTCTTTAACCAGGTCGCCAAACTCACCAGTCTCCGCGTTGAACCCGAAGTTTTCGTCCTTCGATTCGCGGACGCGCCCCAGAATCACCGCGCCTTCGTGCCCGGCGTTCAACGCGATCTGGCGCAGAGGCTCCTCAAGAGCGCGCTTCACGATGTTCGCGCCGATAGCTTCATCGTCGTCGAGCTTCAGTTTGTTCAGAGCCTCGACACAACGTAGGAGAGCGGTGCCCCCACCGGCCACGATACCTTCTTCCACCGCTGCGCGAGTCGCGTGCATAGCGTCCTCCACGCGAGCCTTCTTTTCTTTCAGCTCGGTTTCGGTTGCCGCACCCACTTTAATGATAGCCACACCGCCCACAAGCTTGGCCAACCTCTCCTGAAGCTTTTCCTTGTCATAGTCAGAAGTGCTCTCTTCGATCTGCACACGGAGTTGCTTGATGCGACCTTCAATCTCGCTGGCCTTACCGGCGCCCGCGACAATCGTGGTGTTGTCTTTATCTATAGTCACTTTTTTGGCGCTGCCCAGTTCTTCAATTTTCACGTTCTCCAGCTTGAAACCAAGGTCCTCGGTGATGGCCCTTCCACCTGTCAGAATCGCAATGTCCTCAAGGATGGCCTTGCGGCGATCGCCAAAGCCGGGGGCCTTCACAGCAGCGCACTGCAGTGTGCCGCGAAGCTTGTTCACAACTAGCGTCGCCAAGGCTTCGCCTTCTACTTCCTCGGCAATAATCAGCAGCGGCTTGCCCATCTTGGCAGCCTGCTCAAGCAGAGGCAGCAAGTCCTTCATCGAACTGATCTTCTTTTCGTGAATCAGGATTCTTACGTCCTCGAGGACGCATTCCATGCGTTCCGGATCGGTGACAAAATACGGCGAGAGATAACCACGATCGAATTGCATTCCCTCCACGATTTCAAGGGTAGTGTCCATCGTCTTGGATTCCTCGACGGTGATGACTCCGTCCTTGCCGACCTTATTCATGGCCTCGGCGATGATGCTGCCGACCTGTTTGTCGGTGTTGGCACTGATGGTGCCCACCTGTGCGATCATGTCGCCCTTTACTTCGCGCGACAACCTCTTGATCTCTCCCACAGCGACTTCCACGGCCTTATCGATGCCACGCTTGAGAGCCATCGGGTTTGCACCGGCGGCTACCGTCCGCACACCCTCACGGAAGATTGCCTGCGCCAGCACGGTGGCAGTCGTGGTGCCGTCGCCTGCTACATCGGAGGTCTTGGATGCGACCTCACGCACCATTTGTGCACCCATGTTCTCGAGCGGGTCCTGCAACTCGATCTCCTTGGCTACGGTCACACCGTCTTTTGTGATGATGGGTGCCCCAAACTTCTTCTCAATCACTGCATTGCGCCCTTTGGGACCGAGCGTGATCTTTACCGCGTCCGCCAGAATGTTGACGCCTCGCAAAATTGCCTGACGAGAATTTTCACCAGTTACAATCTGTTTTGCCATGAAACTTCACCCTCCTGGGTGATCCAACGGTTGTGTCCCGCCCGAATCTCCGCTTCGTCTGCTGATTTACCGCTTGCCGGATGCTGCTTTCGCGACCCCAGCGACCTTCGCCAGGATGTCCTCCTCACGGAGAATCAGGTATTCCTGGTCGTCGATCTTGATGTCGTTGCCGGTGTACTTGCCGAACAGGATCCGGTCGCCAATCTTCACGTCGAGCGGTATCCGGCGGCCCTTCTCGAGTTTGCCGGCACCGACGGCGACGACTTCGCCCTCGTGCGGTTTTTCTTTCGCGGTGTCCGGGATAATGATCCCACCCTTCGCGGTTTCCTTGCCTTCTAACCTGCGCACGAGGACGCGGTCGTGCAGAGGAGTTATATTTGCAGTCATGTCCTCTACCTCCATTAAATTCTTCGAAAAACCACCATGTGTTCCCGGTCTAGTCATTATGGTCGGAAACTCTTTTGGTTCTTCTCCCGTGTCACTTCCAGAATGTCCGCAGCCTTCTGCTTCTCGGCGGCTTCCTTTGCCGGGCGCTCTTGCTCTTCTAGCTTCAGTGCTTCTGCCGTGGCAAGTTGCACTTCGGTGTTGATTTTCTTGCAGTAAATGACGAGCCCAAAATTGTTGCCGTAAGGCGTACGCACTAGATCGAAGGAAAATCGGGAATCTGCCCATGATGCTACCGCGCCTGACTTCATGTTATAACGCGCATTCATAGCCGGGTCGATTTCCGACTCAATACCAGTCGCTGGCCCGTATTTCGCCGAAATTGACTCCACGATGTCCGATGCGGTAAGCCCTTCCGTGGAACGCTGGTCGTAGGTCACCGAGATCTTATAGAGCTCGCCGTCAGCGAACGAGAACAACATCTGGTCCACGTTGTCGCGCTGGGCGGAGCTTCCCGAACTGGTTGGCTGCCACCAGGTAAGTTCCTGCATCAACATCGGTCGAGTGTGAATCGTCTTTACGTCTGCCAACTTCTGGCCGCTAAGCTTCAGAACGCTACCGAGGCTCTCTCCCAGTGAAAAACCACGATACTTGGATAAATCCTGTGCACGAAGAGTCGAGCCCACAAGTAACAATGCACTAAGACAAAAGACCAAACTGTGAATCGCTTTCATTTTCATCTCTCCAACAAACTCTTAAGAACTTCAAACCTGGGCTAGGCGTAATAGCGTTGTTTCTCTGATGGATAAGGTTCGTGATGCATTCTTGGCTGAAATTTGAGCCTTTCCGATTACGAGCCAGCCCTAACGCTGCCTGGGGTAAGCCTGTCGGCCAGGCTGCACGAACAGGATAGGAGTAGCTAGCACAGAAGTCTGTACCCTTTTGCACTTACCAGCACTGGCACGAGCTCTGAAGTTCGCACACTCTGAGCCATTGGGGGGCTCAGGGTGTGGTCAGGGTGGGTCAGGGTGGGAGATGTTGGCGTGAGCTGCTTGGGGTGTTTTGCTGTCCTGGAGGTTACTCACTGCGGACCGGCGCGTCTGTACTGAATTGCACAGTTCGTATCGTCTAGAGCCGTCGCTAGTCGTGCAAAACCGCTGTCAACAAATACCTTTACGAGCCTTTCAGAGCAGGCGATGGGACGAGCGCCTTTTGTAGAAGGTGCGCATTCTGTGCTGGCGTCGTAGCCATAGTCGCAACCCTCGACGCCTCGACACCAGCGTGCACCGGGTTTGGCATCAACATTTTCTCGGCGGTACAACCAGTGCTTGTGTCTCGGGCACTTCAAGGTGTTTACGCCAGGCTGTATAAGCTCAGCAGTCGGATTGTTACTTTTTGAGACCATCCGTTACGGTAATCCCAGAGGACTCCAGTTTTCTGATTTCCTCGCGGACAAATTCCTCAATTTGAGCATCGCTGAGGTCACCTAACCAGACGAATTTCACATGGCGGAATGCAGCTGCATAATCTTTCGATGAAACTTGTCCACGGTCGTAGAGGTTCTTGATATCGATCCTCGCACGAACTTCGAGCCTCGTCTGCTTGTCGTCATTCATAAAGACCTTCCAGCAGTGACCACCCATCGTTTAGCGTGGTTCAGTTCGTGCATGGCCATAGTCAACGATAAGAAGATTCTGTGTGCGTGGCTGTCACAAAATGCACACCACGGCGGTTTGGAAGTAAAGCGGTGTTTGCGCAAAGTCCTGCGCACTCACTGAATAATGCCTACAACCCCTTGACTGTTGGAGGCGTAGTGGCAGCCTCTTTCTCACCGCGCGCAATAGATTCAAGCTCATTCCAAAAGCGTGAAGTTCCTTCGAATCTACGGACACAATCTCAGTTACAGGCTGCCAACCTGCGGTTGACCGCAAGTCTCGATTGATCGTGTCGGAAACCGGAAAGAGGCAAGCTAGTGCTTAACCTTCGTTGAAGCCTGCCTTTGAGTTTCTCTCTGGAAGACTCTGAGTTGTCCTTAGTCGAACAGGCTTTCGTTGTGGTTAGATATTCCTCAACGAGCCTGTCGCCTTCCAACTTCCTTTGCAACCCCGTGCGCTCACAATGTATGTATATCGTTTCCATTTCTTTGCTCCCAGACATTGGGTCTTTTAAGTGCTCGACCCTTAGGGCATGTTCGTGGCAATAGAGGACTCCACAATCTCCCCGATTCTGTCGGGTGCCAAAGGTCCAAGAGACATTTTAGTGTAGTCAGCCATAGTGGGTGCCCTGTTCTACGACGCTTCAAACCCCTGTCGCCGGTTGTTCACCCATAAATGCGCTGAAATTGCAGCTCACTCTCCCGTCGCCTCATCGGTTTGGGATGGCGGTGGCGCCGGTGGTGACGAAGTGGGCTTGTATTCTGGCCTTGGTTTTGTCGGTATGCTCAGTTGCTTGATTCCCGTCTGCTTTGGCTTTTTCTTTTCTCGACCTCGCTTGTCTCGGTTGCCCATAACCCGCTCCTTTCTGCTGAACTAACAAATGCCGGACCGGGAGCGTTGACTTCACGGGAAGGCCCGGCACAATCGGACTCGCCCTCATTAATTGATGCCAGGCTTCAGTCTCGCCGCCTTCATCAAGACCTGAAGTGCTTTTTCGAGTCGGTGAATCTGTCGCTTGGATTGCTCAAGGTCCCGAGATAGTTCTATAACTCCACGCACCCATTCTGAGGTTTCTGGATCAGCATCCGAAGGCCGTCTCTTCATCAGCGAGGAGAGATTAATTGACTTCCCCCATTTGGCTGCGGCACCTTGGCTGGCAATGTCGCGCCGCTCTTCTTTGGTCATCTTAGTCAGCTGAGCCTTCCCGACTTTGCGGCCAGCCGCTCCAAGGTGGCTCTTTACCTCGTTAGAGTGTTTCGCCATTGTGTTCACCATCAATGAGAGGACCAGCGAACGCCGCGTTGGCCTGCTGGCAGTCACTTTACCGCTTACGAAGGTGCCTGCAGCGCTGCGCCGACGTCCAAATAACTATGAGCAACTTCCCCAGGCCCTTGATAGCTCTGCGGGCTTGACGATGGCACTAAATAGTCTGCTTACCACGAATGTCAGTGGCAGATTCCCACAGGAGAACGAACTGACTCTTATCAACTCGGCCTTCTCGCCACGAACAGTAAAGACACTCCAGTAATGAAGGTGGTCGGTACATTTTGATGTGGCAAACTGCGTCACCATTGCTCGCAGCCTTGCGGAGACCAGGTTCGGCTGCAAATCCCACTTGAGGTCGCCATCCTCCGTTCCACTTGTGAGCCACTTCACGAAATTAATGTAGCTGTCCTCTTGGTATTCGACGATGACTGGGGCCTTCGCCTCTTCAGTCTGTTCTATGTTGGACATTTGTCTTTCTTCATCTCCTGGACCAGGCTACTAGTAAGTTCAGCAACCTGGTCGTCAATCAATTTGATTTCAATTGCTAGGAGAGTATTGGCGGGATTCCTGCAATATTTCTCGAACAATAGATCTCGCTTGGTCTTCAATTGCTCTCGAATTCTGTTCTTATCGACGGTGAGTGTTTTCACACGCGGCACACGCCTTCCAATCATAATCATGCGCGTATCGCTGCCTTGGGAACAGTGACGCGCAGCACGTCCCTGTGAAGGTCGGTCCATCAGGCATTGAAAAGTTTGTTTTGCGATGGCTTCGACACGACCGACAGTGGGGCAAAGAATCTCGCAGGCGAAACGGAATCATATTAGTATTTGTCAACTTACTTTCCTCGTCTGCGTAAGTTGTGTCTGTTCAAAATTGCACGTTTTTGGAGATTGTTTGTTAGTTTGTTGCCGTGGCAACCCCGAAATCTTGCTCGCCTCTCGATTCGAGGCCCCGCTCAGTACGCAAGCCAAATTCCTCCGTCCTCCGACAACGATGAGCTGGTCGAGAAAACCTCGCCACTTGCGGAGAAGTAGGACAACCTCGTGTTCCACTTTCTTCAGGAACTGACATACAGATTCTGTTAATAGGCAAAGTGAAGAGGCACAGTCACTACTCTCGAAAGCGTATTCAGACATTCCGAGGATCGCGTGGGCGTTCGTCGCGGGATTGACGTGACTTTACACGTTGTGCTCTTGGTTGGCATTTGAGCGTTTCCGATTACGGGTCGGCCCTAAAGCAGCCGAGCGTTAACCCGTCGGCCGTTCGCTAAACCAACAAAAACTGTTAGAACAACGGCACCAGTCACTGCCGCCAGGGTGGTGACAATTGTTCCGCCAAAACCGTCGATGTTCGCAGAGCGCATCAGCAACCCACCGCCCACGGCGCCCCCGATCCCCATAGTCGCGTCCATGAACGGACCATAGCCATTACCTTTTAGGGCTCTTCCTGCGGCCCATCCAATAAACATCCCGAGGACAACCCATAAAAGCAAATACATAGACTCCTCTTTTCCTATCAACTGTACGGGCTCGCGCACTGGGCAGGGTTCGGTCTTCCTTGATTTACCGGGTGCGTGCAAGCAAGAAACGATTCTCAGAATCCATGGAAGCAGAAACGCCGGGTTGAGGGGTACTGTATGGCCAGCCTGCCCGAACAGTAGAGATCTTTCTCACCGTCCTTTGTGATCGTATAGACTGACAATGGGGAAAGCTATCCTCTTTTGTACACCCTCCGGATTCCTTTGGATTGCGTACCACAGGCTGCGAGTTACTTCTCGTTACCATTTAGATAGAAAAACGTAATGCACTGGCGGAATTCTGGCTGTTGCCGCAACAGGGGAATCCCTTCTCCCTCAATTCTCCTACTACATGAGAGCGCACCTTTATTTTGCAAATAGATGTGGGGCTTGTGTGAGAACATCGTGCTCACTTTGGTTTCGTGGCTGCGCGACGGGTAGATCAACCCACTTCTTTGATTCACGTGAATCAGACAGGTGGAATCGCCGATGCAACGAAGAGCCCGTAAACGAAATTGTCTGAAGTAAAGCCAGCACGCATTGCTCGAAAGGAATGCAGATAAGAGATAAACTCGCTACCGTGTTTAGCCGCGAGTCCCCAAAATGCTTTGTCGCGAATGATGTCGAGGCAGACGTCCCAAGTCTTCGCGCAATTCTTGCTCAGAACTTGCCGGTGCCGAATTTGCAGACCGTTCGAGGTCAGGAAGTGCTCGTAGTCATCCATGGTCTGTAGTTTCACCATCATGCCTTTCTCAATCGGATCGATGAATTTTCTAGTTTTCGCCGGAGTAAGGTTCTCCCTTTTAAACCAGTCCGTGAGGGCAAAGCGGCCTCCGCGCTTCAGGAGTTTCGCGGCGGAGGCAAAGAAAGTTGTGTGCTGTTCGTAGTGGGAGATCGATTCCATGGACCAAAGCAGGTCGAATTGTTTCCGGAAGTCCATTGCTTCTGCGTCCATCAGGAGGAACTCCGTTCGCAGTTCTTCGTCTGCAGCCTCCTTGAGCGCCATCTGGATCTGGACGGGGGAAATGTTGATTCCCGTGACCGCCGCACTATATTTTCTAGCTAAGTAGCGACTGCCCCCCCCGAAGCCGCAACCGATGTCGAGGATTTCTGAACCGTGCTGGATCTCGGCAAGCTCTGCAAGATGCTCAATGAGCTGAAGCTGGGCCTGTTCCTTTGTTTCATCTCCGCGAATCCAGTACCCGTGATGCAGATGCTCTCCCCAGAGAACGCGGTAGTACGGACTGACTAGATCGTAGTGTTCGATGATTCTGCCCTTATCGTTTGGGCAATTCACCGTGGACAATCGCGGTCCAGGGGTGTTTGTAGCGGTCACACAGTGTGTTGACATTTCGTCTCGCCAAATCTGACGGCAAATTGACACGAATTCAAGAATCTTGAACACCGAGTTGCGCTCATACAATGGCGACGAGGAAATCGCTAAAATACTGAAGAATCATGCAAAGGCATTCGGAGGTGTACGCCTCCGTGCTCTCTTCCTAACCATGATTTCCGCATACCTCGAGTCTGTCACGACCATCCTTCGAACTTGATCACTCAACTCCTGCCAATCATGTATGAAGTACCCAGCCCGGTCATTTGCCATTACCTCTCGCCGTTTCTCTTCCAGGATCGCGACCAATCCCAAAGTATCCATTCGGTCCAGGTCTCCCTGCTTGGCGGCCACCGATCTCATTGCAGTTGCAACGCGATCAAATTCACCAACAACCCGCTCCTTGATTTGTACAGCCCACTCTATTTGATTGGCCGTACCAGTCAGCGCAGCCGTCTTGATCATCGTGGGCTCAGTTTTGCGATTTGCTTCGCAACCAATGAGGCCTTTTGTCACAAATTCATCCATCGTCGTCTCGCAGATTGCCCGCTCTCGTATTACAAACCTGTGTCACAGGCTAAAACAGGATAAGAGTAGCTAACACAGAAGTCTGTACCCTTTTGTACTTACCATAAATGGTTCGAGCTCCGAACTTCGCACACCCTGAGCTATTAGGGGGCTCAGGGTGAGGTCAGGGTGGGTCAGGATGGAGGATGTTGGCGTAAGCTGCTGGAGGTGTTTTCCTGTCCTGGAGCTTACTCACAGCGCACCGACGCGTCTGTACTGAATTGCATAGTGCTCGTATCGTCTCGAGCCGTCGCTAGTCGTGCAAAACCACTGTCAACAGTGACTTATTGACCTTGATTTTGCCGTTGTACTCGATAAACCCTAATTTTCTAAACTTGTTCATGAAGAAATTCACTCGCGACCGAGTGGTCCCGATCATACCCGCCAGTGTCTCTTGAGAAACCAACGGAAGTATGCTGTCAGGTTCTTCCTGTTTCCCGTAGCGAGCGAGCAAGAGGAGTGCCCGTGCCAGCCGCTTTTCGCTGGAGTTAAAGAGCTGGTCTATCAGGTCTTCTTCGATCCGGATATTACGACTAAGCATGTAGGCGATAAAACGGTCCGATAATTCATGGTGCTCATGGAGCACACGCAGCAGCTCCTTTTTCTCAATGACAAGAGCGGTTGTCGGCGTAACGGCTGTCGCCGTGCCTATCCGCAGCGCCTGGCCTGCCATACATCCTTCTCCGAAAAAGTCGCCCGGGCCGAACATCGCAACTACCGCTTCTTTCCCAGAACCATTTACAACTGAGAGTCTCACGCCGCCCTTCTGGATGTACATGACGGCTTCCGCGACGTTACCCTGGGAATAGATGGATTCGTTTCTCTTATAGTTGGCCACTCGTCTCGAAAGTCCTGCCGTTTCAAGAAAGGCCTGCGCATCGAAAGTCTTCTCGTCTTCATGGTTCTTGCGTTTTCTGGTTTCCATATTCGCACCGCCACGCCATTTGAGTATGGGCCTTTTGAGTCTATTTTACTCCGATAAAATGCCCTCCGAACAACTGTTCAAAAGTGAACAGCGGGCACCATAGAGAAGCCATAGGATGGCTCCCGGGACGGCGAGATCGAGCGGTACTGGCCGGGGCTCTAGGGCGGGATCGGACGGTATCAGTCATCTTGCCGTCGTGCTAATTCCGAGGGCCGAGACGTCCCGTGTTTCTCCACGAAAATGACCCCGGGTCACTCTCCGACCAGGAGCTGGTGTTGTTCCGACTTGTTGAATCCTTCGGACTTTCCGGAGAAGCCCCGTCCGATGCATTGCTCTTCAGTTGTTCTTCTTATTCTTCTTGCGAGAATTGGTTTGGTTATTTGTCCAGCGACGAATCGCCATCTTTCGAGCGTTGAGTTGCTTCTGCTTTTCGGCGCTGCTTGCCTCGCCCCGCTTATGTGGCCTAATGAGGGAGCCATCGCGGAAATGAAGTGGATCTCTAAGGTTCCGGAGTTCCTGGTAGTAAAACATTGCGGTAGGCCTCCGGCTTCGAAATCTCAGGCTGCGGAGATGTTCCAATTCTTCGGGCGTCGCATCTCCCCGCAATTCAGGCATTCCCAAAAATTCTTCGAAGCCCGGTTCAATCTGATCCACTTCATCGCGCTCTGTAAACTCAATGTGCACAAGCCGCACAGGAGACAGCAGCGGGTTCAAGAGCACTTTGATGGCGAAAGTTGCCAGGTCGATATCCCAGGATTCGATCAAGGGGATTAAGAAGGCAGTGCAGTGCGCAACAGAGATGTTGAACACGTCTGTATCCAGAAAGTCCAGAATGACGGTTCGGGCTTCCTCGTACGACTGACTCCGCAGTTTCGCGACGCTCCGCAGCCAGCGCTCGTTATCCAGTTCGCCTCTGGCGATTCGTTTTGTCACGTCTACAAGCTTCTGCGTTACCAAACGTTCCAGTTCGCCAAACGCCTGCTTTTCGAAAATGGCGCGCACCTGCTTCTGCCTGTTGCGCTGGCACTTCCGGATGACCACTTCCCGTACTTCGTGGTGAAGCGGTCTCGGCGGGTCGGCCAGTCTCCTCTTCCATTCTTCTTGCCGTTGCGCCTCTACCATTGCGGCCAGATGCCCTTTTGGCAGTCGTAGGAAGGCGTTCATCTTTTCGTAGATATCCGTTCGATTCACGGCCGGGGGAGCTTTCTTGCGGGTGAGCAGTTGCGAGATATAGGACTCTGTAACCTGCGCGGCATCGGCGAGGTCACGCTGTTCCAGGCCCAATTCTTTGAGCCGCAGCTGAATTACCAGGCAAACATCCATGTGGGCTTCCTCGGTTAACTGGATTAAGTAAATAACACAGTACAGAAAATACTTGAACTTGACAATATCGGTGAACTGGAGCACTCTATTCGTGGCGATCAAGGCTGCTTTCAGGTCTCCCGGACCGTCTGCTACATCCTGACGACTCCCTTGGTCTTACGAGGAGAGTCTCATGTTCGCTCGAAAAGTTTCCGTCCGCCTGAAGGCCGATGCCGCAGGCGCCTTCATCCAGACGGTGGAAGACGAAATCATCCCCCTACTGCGCAAGCAGAAGGGTTTTCTCGATGAAGTCACCCTCATCTCCAAAAATGGAAGAGAAATCTACGCATACAGCTTCTGGGAAAACAGCAATGATGCTGAAATGTACGACCGCACGGGCTTCCATGCCGTCACCAAGCTTCTCACTGGGCTGATTGAAGACACCATGCGCATCCACACTTACATGGTCGCCAACTCTACATTTCATAAGATAGCTTCTGCCGTCGCTTCCTGATCTCGGCGGCACGCGTGGGTTTATGCCTTCCACGTCTCGTTCAGGGCCTGTAGCAGGGTCGGACCGTAATGCTTACCCGCTTTTGTCAGCAAAGGAGACCGTATGTATCTCATGCTCTGGATCCTGGTGGGGCTAATCGTCGGCTGGCTCGCCGGAGAGAGTCTGGAAGGCAATGGCTACGGCCGGTCCATGGACCTTGTTATGGGTGCTGGTGGTGCAGTTGCCGGTGGGTGGATCGTTCGGGGCGCGGGCTTTTCCAGCTATGGCGGAACTGTCATCGCGACATTTGTGAGCATTAGCTGTGCCGCGGTTCTCACGATCGTTGTTGCTCTGGTGAATGGCAGAACAATCTACTCCAGAGGCTTTGATTCTGATCCACGCTGAGCCCCGCAATTGAGCCCCATAAACTCCATGTTGTATGCAAATGGACCCACCTTCCTCCTTGTCAAGGAGGGTGCGGAGCTACCTCCAGATCTGCCCATGGAAGACGCGGCCTTTCTCCCCGGTTGGCGAGTGGTCAGGAATTTCGACAATTATGCACTCCGTCGAAAAATGAGGGAGACCAATTGGTGTTTCCTGCAATTGCGCGGCAGCAAGGAGACTAGAGTGATGGGCCGGACACGAGACGAGATCTTGCGCAGGGGTGTGGCGCAGATACTGGCGGACTTGAAAGGGAGAAGGTTCAATTCCCTGGAAATCACCGTGCTCGGTTCGAAGTCCTTTCTGGGAGTGTACTTTCTCAACATAACCGCGAATCCTCGGCATTTTCAATGCGGCAGAGCCAACTGATTGTGGAAGGTCGATCGAATCGGGCAAAGGAAGAAATATGACGAAACTTTATGTCGGGAATCTCGCGTTCAGCATAACCGATGAGACTCTAATGCAGTTGTTCACCGGGAAAGGATATAAGGTAGGCTCGGCCCGCATCGTCACCGACCGGGAAAACGGCCGGTCTCGCGGATTTGGATTTGTCGAACTCGCGCAGGGAGATGATGCCGCCAAGGCCATCGGGGAACTTAACGGCCTCGATGTTGAAGGTCGCGCACTCATGGTTAACGAAGCACGTCCACAAGAATTCCGTGGCGGTGGTGGCGGTAGTGATCGCTCTGGCGGGGGCCGAGGATATTCCGGAGGGAGCTCAGGGCGTGGCGGAAGCCGCCGGAACTACTAATTGCTTCGAGGCAGGTGCGAGGAAGGACATACGTGAAATTCCTTGTGTTACGAGGAGGGTCCTTGGCGATTCTTCAAGCGGGCCAATATATCAAGCATTTTCAGTATGGCTGTGGAGTTATCATGAAACGCGACTCCGAGCGCACGACCATTGACTTCGACGAGCACGGCCTAAAGGTTTTCGTTACTAGCCTAGTGACCATTGAGCCAGCCGAGGGGGCTCCTTCCAAACGTCGCCGCGCCGGTCGCGTCAAGGCTGCAAGACCCCCTGCGCTTGCTGTTTCCGTCTTTGTGCCAGGTGTCAAATGAACGCCGGGATTATCGTCCAGTATCGCGGCTTCCAGGCAAAACATTTGGTTCGCGAGTATTCCTTTCAGGTACGCGAGGCGGGCGCGGAACGCGAATTCATTCTGAGCATCGCAAATGAGGCTTTCGTCTCCCATCATGTTCGCTATCAAGATGCGCCGGAAATATGCGCGCAGAGGCTCCAGGCTGAGCTGGCCGCCCACGCGAATCATCCGTCAGAAACGGCGTACACGATCACATCCGCTGAACTGGACTCTTATCGCACATCCCGTGCCGCAAAGCCTAGCCGCTATCCCTCGCGGCATTCCGAAACGTAAATCAGTCTGGTTCGAAATCCGGACTGTCGAAAGGGGCACTTCGCGTAAACAGTTACGATGGTGTTGTTTTTGGTTCAACAGTTCATAGGAACCAGCTCAACGCGCTGACTATTCTTGAGAGTCATCTTGGTTTGGATATTTGGACATCCGCGATGACTGTTGATTGAATGCGCCCAGGCGGACGTCAGTTAGGTGAGGACAAGCATTTCTGCCCGGGTAGATAAGGGACAGCCCGACGTGAACTACCACATTGTCTTTGATGCTCTCCAGAATGGTTCTCAACTCGCTATCTGTCTGTTCATTCCGTTGTTTGTTCTTGTGCCGGGAGTCGTGGGTTGGACCTTGAAAAGGTCCCGCGATCTACGCTGCGAACTAAAAGGAAACATTTTCCTCTATATTTCGATCGCCAGTTTCGGGACTGCCCTCGTAGTAGCAAGCATCAGTTTTGCCGAATATCAGCAAATGGGATTGGCGCTGGCCCGCGGCGACTATCAAGTGACAGAAGGAATCGTGACCGACTTCGTCCCCATGCCGCCTAGCGGCCACCCCGTCGAGAGTTTTAGTGTCGGCAGGTCGTCGTTTCACTATGGCACTGGCTGGGACTCCATTTTCTTCAGCGCCGAATGGAATCGCGGATACATTCGCAACGATGCGCAGGTCAGAATCACTCACAGGGGAGTCAAGATTCTTCGTGTTGAGGTGAAGTGACCGACGACTGAGGGCGTGTCTTGCCGCAACTCTCAGCCTGTGGGGGATCGAACGATCGACGACAAGAAACCGCGAAGGGCGGCGGCATCGTTCGCATACATGCGGCTGAAGAAAAACCGCCCCAGATAGTCGCCGTTGGTGCTGGCAAGGTAAGGAGTGCCGCCGGATACCGTAGATTTGCAGACCGGGTAGTGCATCACGGTCGGAATAGAGCCATCATCGTGCATACGTCTGAAATCGTTCAAGCATGGGGCAAGATCTTGAGAGGCGAACAACCCTCGCTTTCGATCGAAATTACGAAGGAATGCCCACTCAAGTGCCCAGGCTGTTACGCATACGACGATGCGCATCTGGGCGGGGGACAGACTCTGCGCGATCTCACTGATCGACGGAGCCAGGACCTTGTCGATGGTGTACTTGAAGTTGTTGATCGCGTCAAGCCACTGCACCTGTCGATCGTCGGTGGCGACCCGCTGGTTCGCTATCGTGAGCTAGAGTTGATGATTCCACCACTTTTGGAACGCGGGATCCATGTGCAAATTGTGACCAGCGCGTTCCGAACCATGGGGCCCACGTGGCCGACACTCGAACGGTTGCACGTCGTCGTGTCCATCGACGGTCTGCAGCCCGAACACGATTTCCGGCGTGCCCCGGCCACCTACGACCGCATTCTCCGGAACATCGCAGGACAAAGGGTCACGATCCACTGTACGGTCACCGGTCAAATGATGCAACGACCCGGCTACCTCGGCGACTTCCTGGAGTTCTGGACACCGCGTCCCGAGATCAAGAAAGTATGGTTCAGCCTGTTTACACCTCAGGTTGGCGATCAAATGCCAGAAATCCTGACTTCTGCTGCGCGGCAACGGGCAATCGCCGAGATGCTGCAATTGCGAAGGCAATATCCGAAGTTGGATATGCCGGAGTCGGTGATTCGCCAATTTGCCTCGCCACCTCTGCGTCCGAAGGATTGCGTATTCGCTCGTACGACCCAGACGTTGTCGGCGGACCTGGAAACAAAGATTACTCCATGCCAGTTTGGCGGAAATCCGGATTGCTCATCGTGCGGATGCATTGCATCGATGGGCTTGGCGTCCGTTGCGGCCCACAAACTGGGAGGAATACTTCCTGTCGGCACCATATTCAAGGCGTCGATTAAGATCGGCGAGAGCCGCGCTAGATTTAGGAAGAAGCCTGGGAGGAAATATCAAACCAGTGACCCGTTGCCAATATTGCAGATAGAAAAAACAGGCTGCAATAGTTTGGAACAATGGACAAAATGAAATCTCGAAGAAGCGTCATAAGGGGGCGCTTCGGGTTTTTGTCGACACGGATTTCGGTCGAGTCGGTACTAGCCTCCACTGGTCCGTCTTACCGGGACTCATGGTCGTTTCAAGCCCGGTATACTGAAAACAACCAGACTCGATTGAGAAGTCGAATCCGCCCTGTGCCGTCTGAGTGGATGAAGTCGTTGGAGGGTCAAGTGGCGCGAGTCTTCCGATTTGTCGACACCCTGGGAACTGAGTTAGACATTATTAACGACCCGCAAGATAAACTTCCGATTCCGCAAAGCAATCAATTGATTTCTATTGGGCAAACCCAGATGCATGTGGAATCGGTGGCGTTTAATCAATCCAGTCTGTCTAGTGTTTATACCGTGTTTGTTCGGGCGGTTTCGAATTGACGTGATCTAGTTGGTCAAAAGCACGATAGGCGCCGTTTCCACTACGGACTGGCGCGTCTGTCTAATATTGAACTGCTGCCAAGTCAACGGGGGTCCAGCATTGACTCAGGGATAAGATGATGAAATTCAATGAGATGTCGCGCGACTCGGAGCAGAATTTACGATGCCTCGCATGAGAGAAGAAACAGACGTGAAGACGGAAGCACAACCGTGGGACAGGCCGTTTTGGAAACCGATGCGGAGGAAGGAAGGTGTATTCGCCTACCTCGTCCTCATTCACGGCCTAGCGATCGCTGGCCTGATCTTTTTCCCCCTGCCGAGCTGGAAAGTGCTTGGCTTTATTTTTCTCTTCACCTTCCTGGGGGGCCTCGGCACTACGGTGTGCTACCACCGCATGCTCGCGCACCGCACCGTGAAGACCAACCGATTTATCGAGCAGTTGCTGATTTTTTGTGCCGTGTTCAACGGCTCCGGACATCCCGCGAGTTGGGTGGCCTATCACCGGCTTCATCATTCAGTGACCGACACACCGGAGGACGTCTCCAGTCCCAAGCAGGGCGGGTTTTGGTGGGCGCATCTTCGTTGGCTATATCAAACGACACCTGCCGACAAGCAGCGCTGGGCCCCCGAACTGACGCGCGGCATTTATAAGATATGGGGCTGGGCCCAATCGCCCGTCATTCTACTTTCGATTTGTTGCGGTTTTGTCCTGGGCCTGGGTTGGATGGGTTTCTTCTGGTGCGGTGCGATTCGCCTGGTCTATTTGCTGCACATGCAGTGCTTCATCAATAGCTTGACGCACTTGGGTCGAGCCGAGAAGGGCGACTCCAGCATGAACGTGTGGTGGCTTGGCCCTTTCCTAGTGACGGCATGGGGCGAGAATTGGCACAAGAACCATCACTCGCACGCAGGCTCTGCGCGCCTGGGTTTGCGCTGGTGGCAAACGGATATCGGTTGGTACTTCATTTGGACACTTGAGCTGCTGGGCCTGGCGCACGGCGTCAAGCGCCCCCGGGTTTCCTAGATCCGTAAATACGCGCCGTAGCCGCAGAAAGAAGCTTGATCGCGATGGCGCGCGTAATCTGCATGTTCCGCACGCGATACACCCATCTGCCCGCACCGAGCGGTCGCACGAGGCGAATTGGGCTGGCTGCGAGTGCTCGTTTGCTTAAGTTCTCCCGGAGTCATGTCTATCAGCCTGCTCGCGTAATCCTCAGGGACCTTTACAACGGTCACACGATGGAGCCAGACCCGATGTTTCCATTCCAGTCGAAGGATTGTTCGGAATCTACGAGTAAAGAAAAAAGCACTTAAATAAGAAATCCATCCGACATCGGCGGACTCTGAGTGTGGATGATTATGAGCCTAGCTCGCTGCATCCCAAATGCGTCGTCATAGATGAAGGGAAGGCTTTGGTAACCTCCGCTAACTTCACCGAGGCTGCGCAAATCAGAAACATCGAAGCCGGTGTATTCATTCGTGACCCGGGGTTTGCATGTTCTTTGGTGAGGCAGAGTGAAAAGCAATCAATGGATCGTGCTCGACATCGAAAAAGTCTTTACCCTTCAGCTTGCCGTTCTTCATGGCACTCCCTGTATCCACGGTGGCAGCCTGAATTTTGATATCCAAAACAGCAATGGAAAGTTCAGGCGACGTAAAGATCAGGCGCGCATCCCACTTGTTGAACTTGCCAACGATGGCCACGGACGACTCGACGTCGAACTTAATCGTGCTCCCTGCCGTGGTAAATTCGAGAACGGGAGCCTGAGCTCGGTTTACGGACGGCAATGCAGCAAGTGCGACAAGGCAAAGAATGCTCTTGATAAGATTTCGCTTCATTCTTCCTGATCCTTATCATGCCCAACCAAATCATCATGCCCAACCAAATCGGAATTTCACGCTACTGTTTCTTGAACTTTCTCAGCCTCCAGGGTGCGATGGGTGAGATCGGGATTGATGCTGCGGACAGCCTCGTACTGGCTGAGGTGGACCTTGCCCGTTAACTCGTCCAGAAAATGCGATCGCTTCAGCCGGTCCATAATCGGGCCTTTCACCTCAGACAGGTGGAGTGTTACGCCGCCGTCTTTGAGCCGGTGGTTGATGGCTTCGAGGCTTTCGAGCGCCGAGTAATCGATCGTGTTCACCGCCGGGCATTCCAGAATGACGTGGCGAACGGCCGGGTTGGCGGCGACGGCTTCGTTGACGAGGTCTTCGATGAAGCGGGCATTTGGAAAGTAAAGACTGGCATCGATACGGAGCGACAGAATCTCGGGGGTCGTCACGACCACGTGGCGCGAAACATTTCGGAAGTGCATGGTGCCGGGCATTTGGCCCACGACGGCCACGTGCGGCTTCGAGGTGTTGTAGAGGTGCAGAAAGATGGCGAGGCCCACGCCCGCCAGCAATCCCGCTTCAACACCTTCCACTAAGGTCAGAACGATAGTGGCGGCCATCGCCGCGCAATCGGCGTGGGAATACGCGTAAGTGCGTTTCAGAGCGCCCAGATCCACCAATGAAAGGACCGCTATGATGATGGTGGCAGCCAAAGTTGCGTTCGGCAGAAAGTACAGAAGCGGCGTGAGAAACATCGTGGCGATCGCGATACCGATTGCCGTGAATGCACCAGCCGCGGGTGTTTCGGCTCCAGCCTCGAAGTTCACCACCGAGCGGGCGAAGCCGCCGGTGACGGGGAATCCGCCCGAGATGGCCGCGCCAACATTGGACATGCCAAGCGCGATGAGTTCCTGGTCAGGGTCAACGCGCTGACGGCGTTTGGCGGCGAGCGTTAGAGCAACGGAAATGGATTCGACATAGCCGACGATTGAGATCAGCAGAGCAGGAACAACAAGCTTCATCCAAAGCCCCATGTCAAACGGAGGCATGGTGAGCTTCGGCAATCCCTTGGGGACGGTGCCGACGATCTTGACGCCATGTTCGGTGAGCCCTAAACCCCAGACCGCGGCGGTTGTCACGGCGATGGCCATGACCGGGCCGACTTTCGTGAGAATGTCCGCGGACCGTTCACCAACCCCAAATCGACGTAAGAGAGGTTTGAGGCCGCGGCGCACCCAGAACAGAAATGCGAGCGACGCCAAGCCGATCACTGCCGTGTACGGGTTGATGTGGGTGAGGTTCGGCACCATCGACTTAACAAGATCCACGAAGCTTTCGCCATCAGCGTGAATGCCGAGAACGGGCGCAAGTTGACCTGCCGCGATCTGGATTCCTGAAGCAGTGATGAAGCCGGAGATCACCGGATGACTGAGGAAGTTTGCGAGAAAACCTAGCCGTAACAGCCCCAAAACCAGCAACAACAATCCGGAGATGGCCGCGAGTGCGATCGTGGCTCCCAGGTATTCCGGCGTTCCCTGGGACGCTACCTTTACCGCAGCCGCTGCGGTCATCAGGCTGGCCACGGCAACAGGGCCGACCGCGAGAGTGCGCGAAGTACCGAAAATTGCGTAGAGCACAAGCGGTGCCATCGAAGCATAGAGCCCGACCTGCGGTGGCAGTCCGGCCAACAACGCATAGGCCAGCGATTGAGGGATGAGCATGACCGTAACGATCGCCGCCACGATCAGGTCGTTGGTAAACGTGCGACGGGAGTATTCCGCTCCCCAAGTGAGAATCGGAAGGTAGCGACGAGCAATGCCGGACAATTTCGATGAAAGACTCATGTTGCACCTGGCATTGGCGTTGCGCCGGCCTGTTTGGCGAATATTCTGGCTCCAAGGGCTGCGAGGGCAATCGACCACAACGTCCACATGACAACCATCACTACGATGCGCGGGTCAGCGTTCGGAATGGCGAGAGCTGCCGCAAATACCGCTGCGATGTTACGAGTCCCCATTCCCAGTGCCATGACGCTTCGCTGTGCTTGCGGCATACCGAATCCGAATTGATACGAAATCACGCCCATCGCGACCATGAAGAGGGTCATTGCGAGCAAGGCCAAATCGCCTGCGGTGTTGAGCATCCCTCGACCGAAGACCACAAGGCAGTCGACCATCGTCGCCAACGTGAATAGTAGGGCGATCCCCTTCACCGCTGGGAAGATCTTCGTTGCCACAGTCGTGGTGTAATGCCGGAGCGCGGCCCCGATCATCAGCGGTAGGAGTATGGTCAGGAGGAGCGGTTTCGCGAGCGCCCAGGCGCTGATCGCCAACCCCTTGATCAACACAGGTGCCAGCAATGGCATGAACACCACCGTGCCGACCGCCACCAACGGTATGAAGGCGCCCGCGAAGCCCATGTCGCCGCGGGCTTTTCCGACCATCTGCTGGAGGAACGGAGCGCATGGTGCGAGACTGCACAGGAGCACCACAATTGCATATGGTTCCGCCAGAGGTAAGACCTTTGTAATCAGATAGCCGAATGCCGGTCCGACCACCCAGCCCCACAACACGATCAGCGCCAGAGACTTCTTGTTCTGCAATCCCCGGAGTACATCGGGCACTTTAACCTGGAGTCCCATCGCTGCCAGGTTCGAAACGGTAAAGATAAGAATGAATGGGTTTAGAGTTGTCTGACAAAACTGCATGACGGCGTTCATGGCCCGTGTCCTTTCAGGTCAGCTGCAGCATCGCGCGTGAAAGCATGCCGCCGGAAATATTTTTGGCTTTGAAGCCGTTCTGCAAAAGAACACGCGTCGCGTAGTAGGCGCGCTGAGCGGAGCGGCAAATGACGTGGATCTCACGGTCGCGCGGTAGTTCGCCCAGGCGCGAACGCAGCTGACCCATGGGAATATTGACCGCGCCCGGCACGCCTTCGACAGCCAGTTCCACTGGTTCACGCACGTCCAGCAGGAACGCACCGTCAAGCGAACCCCAGTGAGCGAGGGGCATATCTCCACGAAGCACGTCTGCCGCAACCATTCCAGCAAAGTTGACCGGGTCCTTGGCGCTACCGAATTGCGGCGCGTAGCAAAGCTCGGCTTCTTCCAGGTCATACACGGTCGCACCCATCTGGATGGCCACGGCCAGCGCACTGATTCGCTTGTCGACGGCCGGCCCGTCTTCGCCAAGTGCTTGCGCGCCCAGCAGACGTCCGTCGGATTTGCGGAAGATGACCTTCAGTCCGAGCATCTTCGCACCGGGGTAGTAACCGGCGTGCGAATTCGGGAAGAGGTAGAGCTTCTCGAAGTCCGTGTCACCGATTTTTTTGAGCATTTTTTCGCTCGCGCCCGTCCAGGCCACGGCTCCGCCAAACAGCCCGATAATCGACGTCCCTTGCGTGCCGCGATAACGAGAATCACGACCGGCGATAACGTCGGCTGCAATACGGCCCTGCCGATTCGCTGGACCGGCAAGCGCTATGAGACTCCACTGGCCGGTGACGAAGTCCTTCACTTCAATGGCATCGCCAACCGCAAAAATCTCCGGGTCGCTGGTGCGCATGTGCTCGTCAACGCGGATACCTCCCCGTTCACCAATTGCGAGATCGGCTGACTTCGCAAGGGTGGTGTCAGGCCTTACACCGATTGCCAGGATGACCACGTCGGCCGGATAAGTTTTCCCGGAGATCGTCTGCGCGTTCAACGCTCCGCCTTCCAATTGCGCGAAGCCGCTTACTCCATCATTCAGCGCCAATTTGACGCCATTCCGTCTTACATGTCCTTCGACAAGTCGCGCGATCTCGGGGTCGATTGGGCCCAGGAGTTGTGGCAGTTTCTGGATGAGAGTCACATCGAAGCCGATGTGCACGAGATTCTCGGCCATTTCCAGCCCGATGAATCCGCCACCAACCACCACGGCGCGCCGCGTGGGCTTCAACATCTGAATTCCCGAGTAGTTGTACATGCCGGCGAGAAACGTCGTGCCCTTTTCGAGCCACTCACGAATCTTTTTTACGTCGGGTACCGTCCGTACATGAAATATCCCGGGCAGGTCAATGCCTGGCAGAGGCGGATGCACGGAAGGAGCGCCAGGGGAGAGCACCAGCTTGTCGTAAGACTCGGTCGTCACTTCACCGGTTTTGGTATTGCGCAGGTTCACGGTCTTCTTCTTGGCGTCGATGGAAATCGCTTCGCAGTTTGTCCTCGCATCAATAGCAAACGCTTTGCGGAAAAACTGTTCGCTGGCAACAATCAGGCTCGATTCCTTCTCAATCACGCCGCCCACATGATACGGAAGTCCGCAGTTCGCATAGGAAACAAACGGTCCGCGCTCCACCATCACGATTTCTGCTTTTTCATCCAACCGGCGCAGCCGCGCTGCACAAGAGGCTCCGCCCGCCACTCCGCCAACGATGATGACTTTCATAAAACTTCCTCCCTGCAGAACATTCGCGGTTTCAGCCGTTGTCCCGGCGATCCGCGTTAGAAATGAAACGTTGCCCCGAACTCCGGTCCTTGCGTCCACACGTCGTAACGAAACTGATTCAGTCCCGAACCGGTTGTGTAATCGGAATAGAACCAGCGGTAGCCCGCCTGTATAAAAACCCGCTTCTTAACCCGCCAATCCAGCAATGGTTCAATCTGGCCGCTGAGGGTAGAGCCCGCGCCGAAGCCGCCGATATCCGCACGAAGCTTAAGCCCGAACTTGGAGGAGGCCGGTAGGCGCAAGTCCGCGCCGATCACGGGATCCCACCACTCCTGTGTGCCTGAGGGGTTTCTTCCCAACGGACCTTGGACCGAACCGTTCAGCCGGATATAGCGCGCCCCCGCGTAGGGACTGAGCCAGTTCGTGACTTTGTACTCAACGACAGGCTGTACGACCCACTGATCAAAACTCACATTGACATTGTTCTTAGTCGCGCCGAGTTGCATGTAGATCACATCGGTGGAGATGGCCCAGCGTCGATAACCAACCGCAGCTCGCCCCATTCCGGTGGCCTCGAGGTTGTCCCAAATCTTACTGAAGGGAACGTCAACGTCGGCCGGAATACCGTGGAAAGTTGTGTTTCCCGACATCCCAGCGGCCAGTACGTAAACGGAAACGTCCGCATTCCAGTCCTTAGACAAGCCCGAGTTCTGCCCCGGGCTGATTGACGGAAGCAGCACGAGGGCGATGAACAGACCAAAAGTGGCGCGCATCAGATGTCCTTGCCTTGTTGACCACATTTCTTCGAACTGCCAGGCGCTGGACGATGTCCCAGCGCCGGCCTACCGCAGGGAAATTAGCAGCGCGGGAACTACAGCCCCGCGACTGCCTTGTTTTGAAGCACCCGGACGACCACGCGACGGTTCTCCGCCTGGCCCTCCGCTGAGTTGTCGTTGCCCACCTGGCGACTCTCACCCATCGCGCCGGGGGCGAGCATGTTCGTCAAGGGGATGTGGCCCTGTTGCAGCAGAATATTGGCAACGTTGTTTGCGCGTTCTTCGCTTAGTTTCTGATTCAAGGTGACACTGCCGGTTGAAGACGCGTATCCCTTGACCTCGATCATGAATCCATTGATGGATTTCGCTTTTTCGGCGACCGTCACGAGTTGGGGATTGTACTTGGAGTCGACAGTGACCTTTCCGTTGGCGAAGTAGATGGTGAGTTCGTCGAGGATGTAGTAATCGTTGAGCTGGCCGAATCGCGCGGTTGCAGCAGCGATTGCTGCTTTATTCTCCGCGATCTTCTTTTCCTGTTCGGTCTGTGCCTGCTGTTGTGCCTTCAGCGCGGCATTCTGCTTCTCCAGCTCTTCCTGGTTCTGTTGGGTCTTCTGTGCGGTTTCAGCCAAGCCAGCCTGGATGGCCTCGGCCTGTTCCAGATCGTTACCCTTGAATCGGATGGTCTTTGCGACCAGCTGATTCTTCTCGTCGTAGGTCCCCTCTACCTGAATCGGCAGTCCCGGAATGAGCGCTGCCATGGACATCTCTTTCTTGCGGGCTTTGAGCAAGCCCTGGACCTGCGCGACGTCCGTGCTGTCCGTAAGAAGCACGATAACCTTCGGGACATCTTTCGTCTGAAGGATGATCTTGGCGCCGTCGCGTCCTTTAATCACACCTTCAAGCTTGGTTTGTGCAGAAGCAACTGCGCTGGACAACACTGCGAACAGCAATAGAACAAGTGAACTGGTCAACATTCGTAGCGATTTTCTAGTAGTCATCCTTTATCCTCTTTCGTCAAAATCTGCGCGCGACTTCTGTGAAGAGCCGCGGCGGCAACTCTTCACCTGATATAAGTTCTGGACCGACCCGCCGGCAAAACTTCGCGTCCAAGAAATCAATCGGTTTTTCTGTCTATCCGAGGTTCAACTGAGTTCCCTCGGGAAGCTTGGCGGAGCTTACCTTCTTCCAGCGCTCCTCGAGCAACTCCTTCGCTGCCCGCTCAAGGAATTCCGGGGCCGCCCACTTGTGCACATCAAAGTTGTTCTTGATGTAGCCGTGGCTCAGCATGAAGTCTTTCCCGATCTCCACGGAAACCAGGTTCTGGGGGGAGAGATTCGGCACGAAGTCGAGATCCTTTATGCCCCGGTAGGTGTGCTCCACATCGAGGTAGAAGGTCTGCTTGTCGAGGATCGCCGCTGCGGCGTGTTTGTGTTCGTTGGCCCACCGACCCACTTTGATCATCCCTTTCATGAAGGTCACCGCCAATTCCGGATGTTTTTCCGCCATAACGTCGCTACAGGTGATGGCGGCGGGGATATTGGCCACCTGCAGGGTCCAGTCTGGATAACGCGACAGATCTTCAATTGCTTTGAATTTGCCCGTCGCCTCGGAAAGCTGCTGCAAGGGGCCAGTTTGCATGTACATCGCGTCGATGGTCCCCTTTTCTAGCGCCGCCTCCAGCGGGCGGAATGCCAAGTCGTGCTTGTGATCACGTCGCAGCCACAATTCCGATGGGTTCTCCATAAGAGGGCCCATCATTTCGGGTTTGTCGTACCAGTCGTCAGGATATGGGAATTCCACGATCTGGACGTCTTTGCGGGTCATTCCATTCAGACGCAGCATCAGTTCGATGCCCTGTTCTTCCTGGATACCCCACCAGTCGGTCTTAATCTTGTTCTGGCTCCTGGAAAGCCCAATCTTCTTGCCTTTCAGATCGCACATCCGGTAGATATCGTCTCGCGAGCGCACCAACATGACACCGCCTTCGCGTGGCGCATGCGTCACTCCTAGAAGCCTCGTCCTGCGAATGTCGGCCTGGACGTGGATCGGCGGAAACAATCCGCCGAAACGAATCATATTGTCGAGGTTGTGAATATAGTGCGGATACCAATCGTTCTCAGCGCGCGACCGGAGATACAGGTACTGGATACCAATCTTCTTGAACTCCTCCTTGGTCCAGCCCAACTCCTGGTCCACGTTACTGGCGGAGACGAGGGGACAATTAGTGTAGTACACCTCCTTCCAATCCAACGGTACCGTGCTCAGTTTCTTTTCGTGCACCATCGTTGTTGCCATGTGTAGTTCCTTTCTTGAGAGAATCTCCGGGAAGCAGGCGTGGGTTCCCCGTTCTTCGTGGTCACGGAAGCTATGACGTCACTCCTGATCTGGTTTTACGGTGCGCCACTGAAGTGGTCTAAAACGACAGAGGCACGGTTGGCACCAAAGTGGGGCAACTGGGTTTCCGGGAAAGTGCTTCGCCCTGCAGGTGTTAGGAAACTGAATCGCTGAGGTGGAGAAACTGGGTACTCGGAGACCTCGGAGAATCTCCGACATTTCGGAGATATTTCTGTTAAACTTCTTTCTAGTCCCTTTTAGCCAGCAGTTTTGTTGTTCCCTTTCGGTCTACCCTGAGCCTAGCCTCGCTCCGCTATCGCCCACCCGATCCCTCGCGAAGGTGAGGTTCATCGCCCCCGGGATTCAACGCGGAGTCGGCAAGATGAATGACACCCATAAAACTGTGTTCGCGTCGCTTACTTCTCCCTTTTCCAGTTCCGCGGAGCCAATCGATTCGTCAACCGTGACCTTGCCCCAAATCGACGAATTGGCAGCTGCCGGAGACTCACGAATGGATAGGCAATTTGAAGAAGCCCTGGCGAAGCTCTCGGCGAAATTCATCAGCATCGCAGCGGATCGTGTCGATGGAGAAATTGAGAACGGACTGGCCATACTTGCGCGATCCATGAGTGCGGATCGCGCCACCGTAGCCATGACCGATGCCAGTTCCGGCGACATGGTGGTCACTCATTCGTGGGCCCGGCCAGGATTTCCTGTGTCGCCCAAAGGTGCTCTGAAGAATGCACTACCGTGGCTTTCGGAGCGGATAAAGCTGGGTGAAACGATACTCGTGAACGGGATGGAGGATTTTCCACCTGAAGCAATTTGCGAAAGAAAGCACATGGAGATTTTGGGGATCAAGTCGTCTTTGATCGTCCCGATGTATGTCGAGGGCAAACTGATCGGCGCGGCGGCGATGTCGAGTTGTAAGGATTTTCAAGAGCGTCGATCATGGGACACTTTGACAATTGCCCAATTCCACGCTGCGGCCGATGTTTTCGCAAACGCTCTTTCCCGAAAACATACGGATGAAATGCTGCATCGCGCCTACGACGAGATTCGATTGCTAAAAGAACAGCTCGAGATGGAAAACTCCTATCTCCGGCAAGAGATCAAGCTCGAATACAGCCACACAGGAGTAGTCGGCAATAGTGCGGCGATGCGCGACGTCCTAAGGAAAGCCGAGCAAGTGGCGGGTACCGATTCAACCGTTCTGGTCCTCGGCGAAACGGGAACAGGCAAAGAACTCATCGCCAGAACGATTCACGAGATGAGCCAGCGCAGCAGGCGCTCCATGGTAAAGACAAACTGTGCCGCGCTTCCGGCGGCCATCATTGAAAGCGAGCTTTTTGGGCGTGAGAAGGGTGCGTACACGGGAGCGCTCGCCAGGGAAATCGGGCGCTTCGAGCTCGCAGACCAGTCTTCCATCTTTCTGGACGAGATCGGTGAGCTCCCGCCTGAAGTCCAGTCAAAACTCTTGCGGGTTCTTCAGGAGGGCGAATTCGAACGGTTAGGCAGCCCGAGAACCACCAAGGTAAATGTTCGAGTGATTGCGGCAACGAGCCGGGACCTACAAGCCATGGTGAAAGACGGCAAGTTCCGCGAGGACCTATTTTATCGTTTGAACGTTTTCCCTATCGTGATCCCTCCCTTGCGAGAACGCGCCGAAGATATTCCCCCACTTGTCTGGCACATCCTGAAGGATCTCGGGCAGCGTATGGGACGTACCATCGAAGTTGTCCATGCTAATACCATGAGGGATTTTCAACGGTATTCCTGGCCGGGCAATGTGCGCGAACTGCGTAACATCATCGAACGAAATCTGATCCTCAACAGTGGATCGACCTTCCGGGCTCAGGTACCGGAACTAGAGCAGAGCCCTCATAAGGAGCTGCGCCGTTTCGATGAGGTAGAAGCGGAATACTTTCGCAATGTGTTGACGGCCACGGGCTGGCGCATCCGGGGGCAAAGGGGTGCGGCCCACATCCTGGGACTGAAACCAACGACGCTCGAATCAAGAATGAAAAAGCTGGGTATTTGCCGCCCGAGCTGAAATCTCCGACCTGTCGGAGTTTTTCCGTCAATTTTGGCGGCCGCACATAGTGGAACCAATTACCCCGTGTCTTATTTCTTCCGAATCGCGTTCCATTCTCGACCTTTAGGCACGCTCACCCGATCGCGCCCTTTTCGGCCACCATCTTGCACCATCTACGCTCGAGAGCTTCATCGGAGAACCGCCTGCCCTGCGCCTCGCGTTGGATGCCTTAGCTGATCCACGGCGAGTTCTGCGGAATGGAGACGAAATGATTATCGAGCAGATGAGTGTTTCTGCACCTCCCGGCAAGAGGAAGCAGCTTGGGAGTGCGCTCTCGTCTCTGATCGGCCCGACGCAAGTGCAACCTGGATGTCTGAGTTGCCGCTTGTTCCAGAACTGGCAAGACCTGGATGAACTTTTGGTCGAGGCGAGTTGGGAGACCCAAGAAGATTTGATCCGCCATCTGCAGTCGGACGCTTATAAGCAGATGCTGTTAATGATAGAAACGAGCCGCATGCCGCCGGTGTTACGGTTTTCCTCGGTGCAGGATGTCAGTGGATTGGAACTGGTGTTGAGCGCGCGGATGACCTTGGCCGAAACCGCAAGCGAGATTGCAGTCCGGAGTACGCCGGACCAGACGGAGAGGATGAAGGACGGAACAGAGGATTGAAAGGAGCTAAACACATGAAACCCGAAGAGAGTACGGTGAAACCCACGTCTTCAAAAGATTCTCCTTTCTACTGCCAGGCTGCGGAACGAGAGCGGCTGAACCGAGCACGTGAAAACGGCGTGCCTTGGAAAAAGTGGGGCCCTTATCTCAGTGAGCGTCAATGGGGCACGGTCCGGGAGGATTATAGCGAGAATGGGGACGCCTGGAATTTCTTCACCCACGACCAGGCCCGTTCCCGCGCCTACCGCTGGGGCGAAGACGGCCTGGCCGGCATCTCCGATGACAAACAGCATCTCTGCTTCGCGCTAGCCTTGTGGAACGGCAAGGATCCGATTCTCAAGGAACGGCTTTTCGGATTGACGAACAGTGAGGGCAACCACGGGGAAGATGTGAAGGAGTACTACTTCTACCTCGACAGCACGCCGACGCACTCCTACATGAAGTATCTCTATAAGTACCCACAAGCGGCATATCCCTACGCCGATCTCGTGGAGACCAACCGCGGTCGTTCCAAAGACGAGATGGAGTATGAACTGCTCGACACCGGCGTTTTCAAAGAGGACCGGTATTTCGATGTTTTTGTGGAATACGCCAAGGACGGCCCAGAAGACATCCTGATTCGGGTGACGGCGGCCAACCGCGGACCGGAAGCAGCAGAACTGCATCTATTGCCAACGCTGTGGTTCCGGAACAACTGGGCATCGTGGATTGCTGAATCCAATCGAACCCCGAAGAAACCAAATCTCAAGCAGATTCCCGTACCGGCGGGAACCAGTGCGGTGGCGGCGACGCACCCGCTACTCGGTGAATTGCTGCTTTCCTGCGAAGGCGAGGTACCGCTGCTCTTCACCGAGAACGAAACCAACCACGAGCGGCTCTTTCCCGGCCAAAAGAACGAGAGCCCCTACGTCAAAGACGGCATCAACGACTGCGTGGTGCAGGGTAATCAGGCCGCGGTGAACCCCGGTAAGCAGGGTACCAAGGTCGCGGCACACTACCGGGTCAAGATAGATGCCGGTCAAACCAAAGTGATTCGCTTGCGGCTCTCCAAAAGTTCTCCAGACCAGAAGCGCGAATCTTTCGGAAAGCAATTTGATGAAATCTTCGCGAACCGGCTTCGGGAAGCCGATGAGTTTTACAAGTCGGTCACGCCACCCTCGGTGGGTGAGGATGCCGCCAAAGTGATGCGTCAGGCTCTCGCCGGCATGCTGTGGAGCAACCAGTTCTTCTTCTTTGATGGTGACAATTGGCTGGACGAGCACCACTCCAACCCGCTCCATACCGGATATCGAAATTCGCGGAACACGGAGTGGTTCCACATGTTGAACCATGACATCATCTCCATGCCTGACAAGTGGGAATACCCCTGGTACGCGGCCTGGGACCTTGCTTTTCACACGCTCCCACTCTCCATCGTGGACCCCGACTTCGCCAAGGAGCAGATGGAGTTGATGCTGCGCGCTGTCTACTTGCACCCCAACGGCCAAATGCCTGCGTACGAGTGGAACTTCAGCGACGTGAACCCGCCAGTACACGCTTGGGCGACATACTTTCTGCTCAAAACCGAGCAGGCCCTACATGGCAAGACGGACATAGATTTCCTAAGGACAACATTCAGGAAGTTACTGCTGAACTACACCTGGTGGGTGAACCGCAAGGACCGCTTCGGGAAGAATGTATTCGAGGGCGGCTTTCTCGGCCTCGACAACATCGGCGTGTTCGACCGCAGTGCGCCACTGCCTACGGGTGGCCACCTGGAACAGGCGGACGGCACGGCGTGGATGTCCCTTTTCAGTCAGAACATGCTGGAACTCGCGTTCGAGCTCACCCTCGAAGACCCCACCTACGAGGACATGATCGTAAAGTTCGCAGAACACTTCTTCTACATCGCCTCGGCCATGAACAAACCAGGATCGGACGGGATGTGGGACGAGGAGGACGGTTTCTACTACGACCTTCTGCGGCTCCCGAACGGCAGCGCCACACGACTCAAGGTGCGCTCGATGGTGGGGCTCCTGCCACTGTGTGCGACAACAATCGTCGAGGCTAGCACGAGAGAGCGCATTCCGGGGGTGATGGCGCAGATGAACGAACGGCTACGCCGGATACCGGAACTGTCGAAGACCATCCATCCTACGGGGCCAAGACACTTTGGCGTGGCGGAGCGAGGAATCATGGCTCTGGTCAACCCGGAGCGGCTCCGCCGGATTCTCACCAAGATGCTCGACGAGAACGAGTTCCTCAGCCCGTACGGAATCCGCTCGCTTTCCAAATTCCACGAGCAGCACCCCTACATCTTCCATGTGCAAGGTCAGGAGTACCGAGTGGACTATCTGCCGGCGGAGTCAAATACGGGCATGTTCGGTGGGAACTCCAATTGGCGGGGACCTGTCTGGATGCCAGTGAACGCTCTAATCATCCGGGCGCTGCTGAACTTCTACTTGTATTACGGCGACAACTTCAAAATCGAATGTCCCACGGGATCCGGCAAGCTCATGAACCTCTTCGAGGTGAGCAAAGAGATCTCGAACCGGCTCACCCGAATCTTCTTGAGAGACGAACATGGACGGAGGCCCGTCTATGGCGGCACGGAAAAGTTCCAGAGCGATCCCTTCTGGCGCGACAATATCTACTTCTTCGAGTATTTCCATGGCGACAATGGTGCCGGACTGGGTGCCAGTCACCAAACCGGCTGGACCGGACTCGTCGCCAAACTCATCGAGCTCTACGGTTTCCTCGATTCCAAGCGGACGCTGGAAGTTGGCAGAGCGGCCGCGTTCACTAAGAAAGCTCATGCTACTGGGTAGGAAGGACGCGGTGCGCCAGGGAACTTGTGACATGGCGATGCCGCTGTCGAGCCATGATTTTGAGCATGAGAGCTCGAAGTGGGAGCGAAATTGGGGATGCAGGCCTGTATGTGGAATTGGGGCCCTGGAAATGCCCTCTTTTCCAGGTGTGTGCACTACGAGCGATGCCATATACGACCTCTGGCAAGACCAGTATCCGATGGTCATTCGAGAAATAATCCGTCACGAAAACGACGTCACCAATCACCGGATCATATGGTTATTGGTCGGCCAGGGATTTATTGCCAACGCGTATGTCTCGGCGAGAAACGCAAGTTCTGCGACGCCATTCTTACTCAGCTTCGCGAGCCTGCTGCTTTCGCTTTCTGCATTTGTGATGCTCTACCAAAGCTATCAGGCTCGCGGATACCTCCAGTTCCTGGGCTTGCGAACGAAACAGGGAATGCTGCAAGAGCGGTATTTGCCGCTCGTCAGCTGGCTGAGAACAAGGATCAAGAATTGGAGGAGAAGTGTCTGGATGTTTCGGTGGATCAATCGGCCACGTGACCTGATGGAGCCGCGTCTGCTCGTGCCGTACCTGTTTATGTTCGTGTGGATGACAAATTTGCTGCATACGCAGACGAGCCTGAACACAGCAGCTACATTGCCGTTGGGCGCGTTCATGTCCTCAGCAATCCTCGCCGCTACCTGTATGGCATTGGTCAAAGGGCGACGAAGCTCCTGATGGATGAATCCTGTTTTGCCAAATGCGTTAGGGAGTTTGGTTGGTTGCAAGGCCGGTGCAATTAAACCAGTACGCGGTATTTAGGTGCCGAAAGGAAGTGAAGCCATGGGAGGAAGCTCAGTCGTGAGAAAGAACAAACCCTATTCAAGATTAGTCAGACCTATACGCCCCTGCCTCGCCGCTCTTTGTTCGATCTTGCTCATGCCCGGCGACGGCCTTTGGGCGGCGCAAGCCCAGCAACCGGCATCACAATCTTCACCGTCGCAAGTTGCCGGATCTGCTCAGGATGATGCCGCCAAGCTACCACCCGATCAGCTGGATTCCCTGGTCGCACCCGTTGCGCTCTATCCGGACCCGATGCTTGCCCAAGTTCTCGCTGCCTCCACCTACCCCCTGGAGGTCATCCAGCTTCAACAATGGCTCACGAAGAACAAGGACTTGAAGGACAAAGCGCTCGTGGATGCCGTTTCAAAACAACCCTGGGACCCCAGCGTCCAGGGCTTGGCTGCACTTCCAGACGTCGTGAAACGCCTTGCGGATGACATCCAATGGACTACCGACCTCGGCAACGCTTTTCTAGTCCAGCAAGCTGACGTAATGGATGCGGTTCAGCGGATGAGGAAAAAAGCCAAAGACGCCGGCAACCTGAAATCAACTGAACAGCAGAAGGTCGAAACAAAAGTCGTGGAGACCAAGCAGGTCATCGTTGTTGAACAGGCGAACCCTCAGGTCGTTTATGTCCCCACATACAACCCCGTTGTCGTCTACGGCCCGCCCGTGTATCCCTATCCTCCGATTGTTTATCCACCACCTCCGCCGCCAGGTTATTACGCTGCCGGCATGGCCATTTCCTTTGGGATTGGCGTTGCTATGGGAGCGGCCTGGAGTGGCGGTTGGGGTTATGGCTGTGGCTGGGGACACAACGATGTGACCGTCAACGTAAACAACAATTTCAACCGCAACACCAACGTGAACGGGGGAAACCGCGTTAATACGTCCGGCAATCGCAGTGGCAGTGGTGGTGGGAACTGGCAACACAACCCACAGCACCGCGGCGCAGCTCCCTACTCTGATCGATCCACAGCGAACAGGTATGGCGGCACAAGTCGAGGAGCTTCGGCATCGGACCGGCAAGCCGCAGCGCGCAAGAATCAAGCGAGTGCTGGAAACAGAAGCCAATCCGGAGCGCGGCCGAGCCAGGGCCAGATGGGTGGACAGCAATCGCTCGCGAACGATCGTAGCTCGGGTGGTGCAAACCGTCCCACCTCTACGGGTGCAAGCAGCGGCAATCGAAGCTCATCTGCGAGTAGTAAGAGCAGCGCTCTCGGTGGGGGTTCCAGTGGAAAGAGCGGCAGTTCGGCTAAGGCCAGCAGCTCACGCGGAAGTTCGAGCATGGGTTCTCGAAGTAGTGGTGGCGGCGGTGGGAGGCGGAGGTAGAAAAGTCATGAACAATACAATTCGTAAGCCTACGGGAACAACAATCCTCTTCGAACGGCAAAGCTTCCCGATGATTTCCAAGGCCGCCATCTCTTGCGTGCTCTCGCTTTTCTTCACTTTGTTCTCATTCGCGCAGGGAAAGCCAAGCGACACTCCATCACAACCGCAGAAAACCTTCGGCACTCCACAAGAAGCTGCTAACGCGCTCATCCACGCCGCAGAAAAAGACGATATACCCGCAATGCGGGAAATCTTTGGCCCGGCCGGCGAAGATCTGTTGACGACCGAGGATCCTGTGCAGGACAAAAACATCGTTGCCGGATTTGTCTCGGAAGCGCATCAAAAAAACACGATCAACATCGATCCGAAAGACTCTAACCGCGCCATTCTCGTTGTCGGCAACATGGACTGGCCGATGCCGATTCCCATTGTAAAGAAGAACGGTAAGTGGTTTTTCGACACCAAAGCCGGCCGCCAGGAGATGCTTTACCGACGCATAGGTGCCAATGAACTGGATGCGATCGAGGTCTGCCGCAGCTATGTGGAATCGCAGCATGAATATGCCATGGAAAAACATGATGGCGCCGAGGTGAATCAGTACGCGCAGCGCATCATCAGTACACCGGGAAAACATGACGGCTTGGTATGGCGCAATCCTGACGGAACCTTGGGTGGTCCTCGAGCCGAGGAACTTGCGGACGCTTTGGCCGAAGGTTATTCCGATCGTTCAAAACCGTTTCATGGCTATTACTTCAAAATCCTGAAAGGGCAGGGCCCTGCGGCCCCGCTCGGCAAGATGGATTTCGTGATCGAGGGCGCCATGATCGGCGGCTTTGCACTCGTGGCGGCCCCGGCAGATTACCGTGTTACAGGCGTCAAGACGTTTATCGTCGGTTTCCAAGGCATCGTCTACCAAAAGGACTTAGGCCCGGACACGCTCAAGATTTTCAAGGAGATGGAACTCTACAACCCCGACAAAACCTGGCAGCGCACAAACGACAATTGGCCAGAGGACACGTTGAAATGAGCGCGCCGCGACACGCATGACCCTCTAAACGCAATATTCCTGCGAGGAAGGAGCGAATTTCAATGGCGGAAAAAGATGAGGAACCGGAAGGACAATCCCTAAAGCGCAAAGAATGCGAAAACAAGCACGATTCGTGCCATTACTGAACGGGTCAGTCCGCGGGTCTTCCGCTTGGTAGCTCTGCCAACTCCATCAGACCGCGAAAAAAACCACATAAGCTCGACCCTTGTATCGCGACTGGGAATTGATTTAAGCAGAGTTATCCACGGCAATAAGGGCAGGCCGTTGCGTTTTTGAATAAGCTCTTGGAGACATTCTGAAGTAACGGCATGCAGTTCTTGAAGCTGTGATACCCGTTTCATGCTAATCGATCGGAACGAACACCTGAACAACTAGACCCAGTTTGCCGCTAACCAGTTGTGGGTTGGTAGACTCCTCTCCAGTTTCAGTTCACTTTAGGTTTACCGGAGGCCCGCTGACGCGCTTCCCGTTGAGGCTGACACTGACCTCTACACGGTCTGCAATTTTGATGAATGGGATGCCGCTGTTCATTCCATATTGTTTTCGATCAAAGGCCATTGTCCCGTTGATGGTGCCGGAGCCTGTGCCTGTGCGGTTCACTTTAAATATCAGCCTCTCCCGTTTAGTTACGCCGCGTATTGTAAAGTCTCCGTCGAACGCAACCGTGTCGGGGCCTGTCTGTTCAACTCTTGTCGAGCGAAAAGTAATAATGGGATTGCGTTCAACATCGAAAAAGTCTTTGCCTTTTAGCTTACCGTTCTTCATGCCGCTTCCAGTATCCACGGTGGCAGCCTGAATCTTGATATCCAGCACACCTGTTGAGAGTTCGGGGGACATGAATGTAAGCGTGGCTTCCCATTTGCCAAACTTACCCTTTATAGCCACTGACGATTCCACGTCGAACGTAATTGTGCTTTCAACTGGAGTAATCGCGAAGACGGGGACCTGAGCACGGCTCGATACAGCGGAAATAGCAGTCGCTCCAAGGCTCAAAGCAATGAATACAAGGTTCGAAACAGGTCTCGGTCTTGTGATTGTCATAGTCTTGCATCTCCTTGTTTCCCCCACGAATGCTGCCGAGTAACAGAGAAACCTTGCTAATGGTCGTCGGAGCCCACGAACCTTCCATCGCTATACCTGACCTCGAGAACCGGGCTCGACATATATTCAGTTTTTATCTTTGTGCTTGAGTTGTTTGTCACCTTCGATGATCGTGTTCCATCCGAATAGGAGCGAGACCATGAACTGATTTAGACGAAGGGAATCGGGCGAGTTGTCGTTGATTGTAGGTGAACCCGCCGTCATCAGACAGACCGCACCGGTCGTGCAACAAAAGACGGTAAGGGCAAATGAGCGCGCCATCCCGTCAGTCGTCGTGCTTCAACCGTTTTTGTCCTTCGATAATCTTGTGCCACCCGAACACGACGGAGACCATGAACTGGTTCAGGCGAAGGGCGTCGGGAGCGCTGTCGTTGATCGTTGATTTGTAGCCGATTGTAATACCCAGGTTGTCGTTGATCTGGTACCCGGCGGTGAAACCCAAAGCAACGTTGTTGCGCTTGTCTCCCGAGACACCGTTGATGGTTGCCTTTCCACCTGCGTACCAGGAGGTGTCGAAGGAAGCCCAGAAGTGATTCGTGAGGTCGCGCGTGAAGTGTCCGTCAAGCTGGAACAAGGGGTCTGACGACAACGTCTGACCAACGAAGTTGTCATTGGTTCCGAACAACCACACTGCGGGCAGGAGTTCAATAGTCGTCCGTTTGCCCGGCACCCACGGGCCTAGTTGCCAGACTATGGGGGCGCCGATGCGCCCATACCAGCGGTGTTGTCCAAGATTCAAGGATTGGCTGCTGTTGTATTGGCCGATCGGGAAGGCCAGGTCCCCAAGCAAGTCCACAGAAAACCCCGGCTTGTAGCGCAAGGCATCTGGGATGGACTTTTGCGCTTTGGGTCCGATGACGTTGATGTCGAACTCGACCATTGGGTCACCGAACCCGTCGGCGGATTGCTTGGCCGTTTTACCGGCCACCGTCACGTCACCCGAAATTCGGCCCATGGGCTCTAAGACAGCAATCATGGCCGCGCGATCATGTAGAGAAAAAATCCGTCCATAGCCGGCGAGGGCTATGGTGGCGTCGAAACTAGCACCGGGTGTCACGATGAGGGCAGGGTCAAAAGGATTCGCGTTACCGCTCAATGACTGAACGACAACCGGCAC
>Ga0335071_10000296_pt1 | contig 57648 bp, 75 predicted proteins | sample Lox_Sample_15_FD_206724 | JGI IMG/M metagenome (GOLD analysis project Ga0335071, IMG submission 206724) | Soil microbial communities from Loxahatchee National Wildlife Refuge, Florida, United States - Lox_Sample_1.5 | ecosystem: Environmental > Terrestrial > Soil > Wetlands | place: USA... | reverse complement strand
GGATTAGCGGAAGGGGATGTGGGCGAGGTGTGGTGCCCAGGGGCGGAATCGAACCTCAACCTATCCAATTGAAAGTCCGCCATTTTTCGAATGGCGACCTTCCAGTGTACCTATCCATGCCTCCGAGAGCTCAATGGCCAGCTCGGTTAAGCTGCTTCGGTGACCGTTTGCCGGCCCGTGGTCACGGGCGCGATTCGCACCTGAACATCGCAAGGCCGCGCCAGATACGGTGACGAAGTCACCACAATGTCAGCACCAGCCTGCGCGTAGGCCGCGGCATTGCCCGCGTGGATGCCGCCGGCCGCCGCGACGATGGGCCGATTCCAGACTGACGACATCGCCTTCATTCGCGCGACCAGCCCGGCAATTTCCGCCGGCGAGAACTTCTCGGCCTGGATGACGTCGAAGCCGGCAACCGCCATCTCGACTGCGGCCTCGCACGTGTTGACTTCGACCACCAGCCGCTTCTCTGGTGCGGCGCGCCGCAATTGCTCCACCACGGACGTCAGCGGCACCTTGCCGAGAAAGGCGCGGTGCTCCGGAAACATCAGCACTGTTTCCGACAGGCCGAGCCGGTGCATGACGGCCCCGCCGGCCCTGACGGCCGCAACGGCAAATCGCTTGGTGCCGGGGATGTTCTTGCGCGTGCAGGCGACGGAGATATCGGGCGAGACGGCCTTCGCCGCATCGACGATGGTCCGGGTGGCCGTCGCGACCCCGGACCAGATCTCGATCAGTGTTTGGGCGACTTTCCAGCTCCGGAGCAGCGCGGCCGCTTCGCCGTGAGCGGTGAGGATCGGTGCCCCCGGCGCGAGCCGCGCACCGGACTTCGCCTGCATCTCGACCCGCCCGCCCGCGAGCTCGATGATCGCGGCCGCGTCCTCGGCAAGCGCCAGCACCATGTGATCGCGAGCCTCAAATCGCATGATGCCGGGCGATGCTCCGATGCCGAGCGCCTCCGTCGTCAGATCGCCATGGGGGACATCGTCCTCGAGCAGACGTTCCAGTTCAGCACGCGATGCGACCGGCGGCATTTCAATTCTCCACATCACGCTCGCTTCCACGATGTCCGGATGGCGACACCCATGACGGAAACCCGACAAACAATGTCTGCCAATCGGCCGGACGGGCCTGAAAGCCGTGGGCTTGCTCTCCCTTCAAGCAAGGCTCGCACCAGTTTTCGTCGGCTGAGGTCGGCACGCGGCTTGCTGTGATGATGGCGACGGGCCGTCTCTGGCCGGCGGCAATGAGGAGTTCCCATCAGATGTTCACGCGACTTGTCCGATCCGTCTCCGCAGCCGCCGGTCTTCTGTTGCTGATGGTGAGCAACCCACACGCGGCAGAGATCAATGTCGCCGTCGCCGCGAACTTCACCGAGCCGGCCAAGGAGATCGCAACCGCCTTCAACCAAAAGACCGGTCACACAGCCGTCTTGAGTTTTGGCGCGAGCGGACAGTTTTACAGCCAGATCACGCAAGGCGCGCCGTTCCAGGTCTTTCTTTCGGCAGATACCGCCCGGCCGCAGAAGCTGGTGGACGACGGCCTCGCCGTTCCGGACAGCCGCTTCACCTATGCGATCGGAAAGCTGGTGCTGTGGAGCAAGACGCCTGGTCTCGTGCAGGGCGAGGCAACGCTCAAGGCCGCGACCTTCGCGAAATTGTCGATCTGCAATCCGGCCGCCGCCCCTTACGGCGCAGCCGCGGTCGAAGCGATGAAGGCGCTCGGCGTCTATGAGGCGCTGCAGCCGAAGCTCGTCGAAGGCGCGACCATCACCCAGGCCTACCAGTTCGTCGAGACCGGCAATGCCGAGCTCGGCTTCGTCGCACTGTCGCAGCTCGCCGCAAATGAGGCCGGCTCGCGCTGGCTGGTCCCGCAACAGCTCTACACGCCGATCCGGCAGGATGCCGTGCTCTTGAAGAACGGCACTGACAACGAGGCGGCGAGCGCTTTCATCGCCTTCCTCAAGAGCGCGGAGGCGCGCGCGATCATCGAGAAATACGGCTACATGCTCGACGGGCAGAGCTGATGGGCATCTTGTCGGCGGAGATCTGGCAGTCCGTGAGCCTGACCATCGAGCTCGCAAGCCTGACGACCGTGATCCTGTTGATCCTTGGAACTCCGCTTGCATGGTGGCTGGCGCGATCGAAGTCCTGGTGGACCGAGATCATCGCCGCCATTGTCGCGCTGCCGCTGGTGCTGCCGCCGACCGTGCTCGGCTTCTACCTCCTGGTGATGCTCGGCCCCGGCGGCCCGGGCGGCCTCATCGCGAGCCTGTGGCGCGGCCGCACGCTTGCTTTCACATTCGGAGGACTGGTTGCCGCCTCCGTGCTGTACGCGATGCCGTTCGTGGTCCAGCCGATCCGCAATGCCTTCGCCGCATTGGGTGACCGCCCGCTGGAGGTTGCGGCGACGTTGCGGGCTTCGCCGTCGCGCGCCTTCTGGACGGTTGCCGTGCCGCTGGCACGGCCGGGCTTCCTGACGGGTGCGGTGCTCGGCTTCGCCCACACCATCGGCGAATTCGGCCTGGTGCTGATGATCGGCGGCAACATTCCCGGTCGCACCAAGGTGCTGTCGATTGCGATCTTCGACTATGTCGAAGCCTCGCGCTGGCGCGAGGCCAGCATTCTGGCCGGCCTCATGGTCTTCTTCGCGTTCACTGTAATCCTGGCCATGACGCTGATCGACAAGCGCACTGCACGGAGACTGACGTGAGCGCGAGCCGATCAGGCCGGATCGATGTAGCATTCGCGGGCCGGCTGGGCGACCTTTCGCTCGATGCGCGCTTCAGCGTGCCGGCCAGCGGCGTCACTGCGATCTTCGGCCCATCGGGCTGCGGCAAGACCACGGTTGCGCGCTGCATCGCGGGCTTGCATCGCATCGAAGGTTCCTGCGCCGTCGACGGCGAGATCTGGCAGGACCACACCTCGTTTCGCCCAGCGCATCTGCGGCCGATCGGCTACGTGTTCCAGGAAGCGAGCCTGTTTCCTCACCTCTCGATCAAGCGCAATCTGCTTTACGGCGCGCCGAGACGACAGGCCTCGGCGATCGGGTTTGACGAGGTCGTCACGCTGCTTGGAATCGCACCATTGCTCGGCCGTTCGCCCCGCCATCTTTCGGGCGGCGAGCGGCAGCGGGTCGCAATCGGCCGCGCCTTGCTGTCGCAGCCGAAACTCCTGCTGATGGATGAACCGCTCGCGGCGCTGGACCACGCGGCAAAAAGCGAGATCCTGCCGTTCCTCGAGCAGCTGCACGATCGGCTGTCGCTGCCGGTCATCTATATCAGCCATGACCCGGCGGAGATCGAACGGCTCGCCGATCATCTCGTCACGATGGATCGTGGCGTCGTGACCGCGACCGGGCCGTTGCAGACCTTGCCGGGCAATGCCGCGCCGCGGCTCGCCATAAGCCGGCCGTTCCGGGAGCGGAACGATTGCGCCAAATCAAGGACGAGCGTACGAAGGCCAATGAGGATCAAGCCGATGCCCGCTGACTTCACCGAGATCGACCCCAACCGCGTCGCTGCCATCCTGTACCGGTCGCACGACGACGTCGACACGCTTTTGGCGGATTTCGCCCAGACCCTCCGGCGCGAAGGCACGCGGGTCGGCGGGATCGTCCAGCGCAATCTCAGGGATGCGAGCGGCAAGAAGGCCGGCATGCAGGCCATCGACCTCATGACCGGCCGCGAGATTTCACTGTGCCAGCCGCTCGGTAACGGCGCCATGGCCTGCAAGCTCGATGCCGCGGGCCTCGCCGAAGCCGCGGTCGTCGTTTCCCGCGCGATCGGCGACGATGCCGAGTTGATCGTGCTCAACAAGTTCTCCAAGCAGGAAGCCTCCGGACAAGGCCTGCGCGACGAGTTTGCCGAGGCAATCATCGCCGGCGTGCCGCTGCTGACCGCCGTGCCTGAAAAATGCTTCGACGACTGGCGGGCTTTCACCGGCGATCTCGGCACGACCTTGCTCTGCGAGCGGCACGTGGTCGAGGAATGGTGGCGTGAACTGTCCGCCCGGCTCGCGAGGACGCGGCAACGTTCCGACGTTGCCGCGTAACGCAGTGGGCGCTATTTCATTTCCCGATCATCACGTCGGACGACTTGACCACGGCCGAGACGCTGTCGCCGACCTTGAGCTCGAGATCGTCGACTGCCTCATTGGTGATCGAGGAAAACACCGTCAGTCCAGGCGCCAGCTCCACCTTGACATGGGCTGTCGTCGAGCCCTTGGTCACTGCGACCACCCGGCCAGGCAGCACGTTGCGCGCACTGAGCTTCATCTATTCTGATCCTCGGCTTCAACCGAACTTGAACAGCACGCCATAGCCGCCGCGCGGATAGCTCCACTCGATATCGCCCGACGGCTCGCCGATCACACGGCAGGTCCCGCACTCGACGCAGCCATCGACCGTAACCTCGACCTGGCCCTTGTCGTTGAGCTCATAGCAGCGCGCCGGGCAGGCCTTCAATAGCGCCAGCAGCTGCGGCGATGGTGTCGTGTGCGGTCGGACCTTGATGTGGGCGCGGCCGGTATCGACGAGATAACGATTATAGAACAGCTTGTCCTCGACGCGGACGGACGGCTCGGTAGTCATGTTTCACTCTCCATCGTTCGGCCGTGATTCTCAGGTCTTCGGCTTACCGCCAGGCCCGCGCCAGGCGGAATGCGTCGCCAAACAGGCCGGTCCACGACCGTGCACTGACAAACGATTTCAGCGTCACCTTCTCCTTCTCCACCTTCGGCGTGCCGTCGACCCGCACGAAATTCTGCATCGCCTTGGAGACGAGCTGCGGATAGGTCAGGAAAAAATTCTGCGAGTTGGTATGCATCAGGGTCGGCATATCCCTGTACTTCCGGAGATCCTTGATGACGAAGCTGTCATCCAGCATCTTCTTGTAGAGCGCGAGATTTCCCGCGGTCATCGGATCGCGCCGCGATTTCACCTGAAAGATCGCCTCGGCCGCGATGCGGCCCGAGGTCATGGCGAGATTGGAGCCCTCGCGGTGGATCGCGTTGTTGAGCTGCGCCGCATCGCCGACCACGACCCAGCCCTCGCCATAGAGCTGCGGGATCGCCTTGTAGCCGCCCTCCGGGATCAGGTGCGCGGAATACTCCTTGACCTCGGAGCCCTCGATCAGCGGCGCCACCGAGGGATGACGCTTGAAGCGATCGAGCAGGCCGTAAGGCGTCTCACCTGTCCTCTGGAAGTCGGCGACCAGACAGCCGATCCCGAGCGAGATGCATTCCTTGTTGGCATAGATGAATCCCATTCCGGTCATGCCGCGCGAGATCGTGCCGACGGCTTCGATCACGACGCCTTCGTCGCCCTTGAGATTGAAGCGCGCCTCGAGGGTCTCGCGCGGCAGGAAATGCATTTCCTTCACGGCAAGTGCGACCTTGTCGGGCGGCGGCGTCTTGCGCAGCCCTGCGCGCGTGCCGAGCAGGCCATTGACGCCCTCGGCAAGCACGACGACGTCGGCATGAATCTCGCCGTCGCGCCTGTCGGTCCGCACGCCGATGACTCTTCCGTAGGCGTCCTGCGCAAGCTCGGTCACCGTGGTTTCGCACAGCACGGTCGCACCGGCCTCCCGGACTTTTGACGAGAACCATTTGTCGAACTGGGCGCGGATGATGGTGTAGCGGTTCGGCCGCTCTTCGTTGAAATCATCCGAGCGGTAATGCAGCCCGACATGAGAGCGGTCGTCCATCATCCAGAAGCGCTGCTCGACCAGGTGCCGTTCGAGCGGGGCATCTTCGCGGAAATCGGGGATCAGCTTCTCGAGCATGTCGGCATAGAGAATCGCGCCCTGCACGTTCTTCGATCCGGAATACTCGCCGCGCTCGAGCTGCAGCACCTTCAGGCCGCGCTGCGCCAAGGTCAGCGCGGCGGCATTGCCGGCCATGCCGGCCCCGACCACGATGGCATCGAACCTCTCCTCGATCATGCGACCCTCCTGTTCTAGCTGGCGATACGATCGCGCGAGTGCGGCGACAGCCGCGTCCGGAAGGCCGCGGTCAGCGACGGCAGAAGCCGGATCGCATCCGCGACGATTCCGATATGGGCGAAGTCGAAAATCGGCGCGTTCCTGTCGGTGTTGATGGCAACGATGAGATCGGCCCCCTCGACGCCGACGCGATGCTGGATCGCGCCGGAAATGCCGGCGGCGATGTAGAGCTTCGGCCGGATGGTTTTTCCGGTCTGGCCGATCTGACGGTCCGAGGTCACCCAGCCCTTCTGCACCAGCGGACGCGAACAGCCATATTCGGCGCCAAGCACGGAGGCGAGCTGGCGCACCAGCTGAAAATTCTCCGGCGATCCCAGTCCGAGGCCGCCGGCCACGACGACGTCAGCATAGGCCAGATTGGATTTCTCCGAGTCGCGGTCCGGCAGGAACGACAAGATCTTGGTCACGATATCGGCTTCGGCAAGATCGAGCGGATGAAGGATGATGCGGCCGGGATCGCGCGGCATGCGCTCCGGCATCGGCATCACGCGCGGACGCACGGTCGCCATCTGCGGCCGGTAATTCAGCGTGTAAATCGTGCAGAGCAAGGAGCCGCCGAAGGTCGGACGGGTGGCCGCGAGCGAGCCGTCCGCATCGACGTCAAGCTCCGTGCAGTCGGCGGTCAACCCCGTGAGCAGCGTGGTGGCCACGGAGCCTGCGAGGTCGCGCCCGAGCGTGGTTGCGCCCAGAAGCAGGATTTCCGGCTTGTAGGTGTTGACCAGATCCGTCAGCGCCTTGGTGTAGGATTCGTTGCGATAGTCGGTCAGCACATTATCGGCGACCAGATAGACCAGGTCGGCGCCGTAACGGGAGGCTTCGAAGGCCGCATTGCGCGTCGCCTCGCCCTCGGGGCCGATGATGACGGCGGCGAGATCGACCTTCAGCTTGTCGGCAAGCTTGCGGCCGGCGCCCATCAATTCCCAGGACACCGGATGCACCTGGCCGCGTTCCTGCTCGACGAACACCCAGACGTGCTTGTAGGCCTTGAAATGCTCCGGCAATTCCTTCTTGGTCGCAGCCCGCCCACCGGCAGCCGGAGTGGGAGCCTTGATCACGTTGCTCATCGACGAAACTCCCTTGAAGATCAGAAGCCGCGCGCCAGTGCCGCGAGCTCGGCTTCGAGCTTGGGCTGGCGCGCAAAGATGGCGTCGATCAGCGCTTCCGCAGGCTGATCGGCGGTTTCGACAAATGTCACCTTCTCGGTTCGCGGTGATGGCGCGAAGACCCGCTTGACGATGGTCGGCGAGCCGCGCAGGCCGCATTTCGAAATATCCTCGACGCCGGCCTCCTGCGCGCTCCACTTCACGATTCCCGCACGCGCGGCGCGCAGGGCATCGGCCATCGCACCGCGGCGGATCTGGTTGGTCGCCTCCAGCATCGTGATCAGGCACGGCAGCCTGGTCTGTAACACCTGGACCCCACCCTCCGACCGCCGCTCCGTCTGAATCGTGCGCGAAGCCAGATCGAGTTCCCTGATCTTCGCGACGTAAGTGAGCTGCAAGAGGCCGAGCCGCTTGGCAACCCCGGGGCCGACCTGCGCCGTGTCGCCGTCGATGGTCTGCTTGCCGGTGAAGATGATGTCCGGCGCACCGTACTCCTGGCCGATCTTCCGGACCGCAGTGGCAAGCGCGTAAGTCGTCGCCAGCGTATCGGCACCGGCAAAGAAGCGATCGGTCAGCAGCACCGCGCGATCGGCCCCAAACGTCAACGCCTTGCGCAGGCTATCCTCGGCCGACGGCGGCCCCATCGTGAGCACGGTGATCTCGCCGCCGAACTTGTCCCGCAGCTCAAGGGCAGCTTCGAGCGCGAACAGATCGTAGGGATTGATGATGGTCGGCACACCCTGGCGCATGATCGTGTTGGTCACGGGATGGACGCGGATCTGCGCGGAGTCGGGGACCTGCTTGATACAGACGACACTGTGCATCTCGTTTCTCCAGAAGGCGGCGGGCTCAAGATGAGAACAGCAAGGGCCGTACCAGTTTGTGCGTTTCGAAAATCGATCATCCGTACAGGGACTTGACCGCACCCTGCACAATCGCCACGAACGGCGCGATTCCGACACATGTCGGGAATGCGACAGCGCCTTCGGCGTTGCTCCCGATGCAGTTGATCCAGATCAGAAACAAAGCGCGTGCGAAGGCGCCGGCCGCCGATCCAAGGCAAATTGCCAGCGACGTCACTTCAGCGCGCTGAGCGGGACGAAAGCCGCAGGCTTCTTCGGCGGCGCGATTGCGTCCTTGAGCACCTTGAACACCCGCTGGTCGATCGGCGACGACGCGACGAAATCAGCGTAGGCCTGCTCCAGCACCGCCTTGCAGCGGGCCGTCGCCTCGCTGTCGGAAACACCATCGAACTGTTCGCCGGCCAGATACTGGCCCATTCTGCGCAGGATGTGCAGTCGCGCCACATTGACCACTTGGGGATCGTAGTCGACCCCGAGCAGAGCGAAAAAGTCCTCGGCCGAGGACGCCTTGTTCAATTGTGCAAGGATGCCTGAGGATTGATTAGCCATCGCGCGATTCTCCAAACGTATGGTGTTTTGCGAGCACGGGCCGGCGCGCCTCGCCGTCGCGCGCCGGCGCCGCGGCGTCGCGGACCCGGTGCTGCAAATGGGCAAGACGGGCCTCCAGGAATTCGACCCGGTCGAGCAGCACGGCGATCGCCTCCCCGACCGGATCCGGCATCAGATGGTGCTCGAGATCGATATGGCCGAGGACGCAGCGACGGCTACGCTCTTTTCGTACGACCTTCGCCGGAATCCCGACCACGGTGACATCAGGCGGGGTCGTCTCGATCACCACTGAATTGGCCCCAATGCGCGCTCCGCGCCCGATCGTGATCGGCCCCAGGATCTTGGCGCCGGCGCCCACAACCACGCCGTCGTCGAGGGTCGGATGGCGCTTGCCCGGCGACCATGACACGCCGCCAAGCGTCACTCCATGATACAGCGTCACGTCGTTGCCGACTTCGGCCGTCTCGCCGATGACGACGCCGGCGCCGTGATCGATGAAGAAGCGGCGGCCAATGCGCGCTCCCGGATGGATGTCGACATTGCTGAGAAAGCGGCCGAGCCAAGACAACAGCCGCGCCGGGAAGCGCCAATCGGACGTCCACAGACGATGCGCCATGCGATACCAGATCACGGCATGGATACCGGGATAGGTCAGCAAGGTCTCAAGCTGGCCGCGCGCCGCGGGATCGCGCATCCGCACGCAGCCGATATCTTCCCGGATCAGGGCGAGCAGCGAGGGACCGCGCGACTTGCCGGCGAGCGCAGCAACGGGATCGACGGTGACAAAGCTGGACATGCTCGCCTCACGCGCAAGGGGGAAGCTGTTGGCGGACCTCGCGCCAGATCGCCGTCACCGTCTCCCGTGCAACCGGTCCCTTATTCTCGACGGCATGTTTGCGCACCCGGCCCAGGATCCCCTTCGCCTCTTCTGCGGTGGCGGCGAGTTGCAGTTCCGCAAGCAGCGACGTGATCGCCGACAGGCCCGAATGCTTGCCGATCACGATGCGGTTGGCGCGGCCGAGCAGCCTCGGATCGAGCGATTGGTAGGTGCGCTGATCCTTGAGCAGCCCGTCGACGTGAATGCCGGATTCGTGAGTGAAGACGTGTTCGCCGACGATCGCCTTGTTGAGCGGAATCGCGCGTGCGGCGGCCTTTGCCACCACGGTCGCGACATGTTCGAGCTCGGACATGATGACGCCGGTGTCGTGGCCGTAAAGCTGCTTCAGCGCAACCGCGACCTCCTCGAGCGGCGCGTTGCCGGCGCGCTCACCCAGGCCGATCACGGTGACGGATGCGTGGCTCGCGCCAGCCTTGATGGCCGCGAGCGTATTGGCGGTGGCAAGCCCGAGATCGTCGTGGCCGTGGAATTCGAGTTCGAGGTCGGTGGTCGCGCGTAAGTCCGCGATCAGTGCGTAAGTGGACTCGGGATCGAGCACGCTGAGCGTGTCGGCAATGCGGAACCGCCTGGCGCCGGCCGCCATGGCGGTCGCAATCAGCTCAACCAGGAAATCGACATCGGCGCGCGAAGAATCCTCGCCGCCGACCGCGACCTCCAGCCCGTGATCGCGGGCGTAGCCGACCACCCGCCTGACCTGCTCCAGCGCCGCGGCGCGATCGCCGCCGAGCTTGGCTGCGATCTGCACGTCGGAGGCCGGAATCGAGACGTTGACCATGGACACGCCGGCTTCGAGCGCGGCATCGACATCAGCCTCCCGCATCCTGCACCAGCCGATGATGGTCGCCGCAAGACCGGCTTCGACGATGGCGCGGATCGCAGCAATTTCCTCCTGCCCCATCGCCGGCGTGCCCGCCTCGATTTCCGTCACGCCGGCCCGCGCCAGCGCCCGGGCGATCGTCACCTTCTCCTGCGTCGTGAACGCAACGCCCGGAGCCTGCTCGCCGTCCCGCAACGTGGTGTCGTTCAGCACGATCGGCCGGCACGCGGCGTCGGACCAGGACCGTAGGGCAGGGTTGGCGCGGGCGATCATGCGAGGCTCCTTCTTGTTCTTGCTGATCTGCCTCACCTTCAGCAACCCGCGTGCCACGCGGCGCGTCGTCGACAATCGATTGAGATCATTGCGGTATTTTGCATGAACTGCTTTGTCGCAAAGCTGACAGCGTCGCAAAGCCGACGCGCCTTGCCTGCCGCCGTCAGCCCGGCTTGCGGCGCAGATGAATGATCACATCGACGCGGGAGACTTCATGGCCCGGCAGAGGCTCGGGTATCTTCTCAAACGCGAGATCAGTCTCGGGAACGTCGAACAGAATGCCCTCGCCATGCACATAGTAATGCGGATGCACCGTCGTATTGGTATCGAAGAACGACGTCCGCGAGCCCTCAGGACCGATCCGGCGCAACAGGCCGGCTTGCGTGAACTGGTTCAATGTATTGTAGACCGTCGCGCGCGACATATAGACGTCGGCGGCAAGAGCCTCGGCGTAAAGCACCTCCGCCGTGACATGGCGATCGCCATTCGCGAACAACAACTCGCTGAGGATCAGCCGCTGGCGCGTCGGCCGCATACCGGCCCTCGTCAGCAGTTCGGCGCAACGGCACTGCGTGCAGCCGGCGCAAAAAGGAGATCCGCAAGCTTTCGGCTGCGCTCCATCCGCGGCCTCGACGCTGACGAGATCACTGAGAGGAGCGCCGGCGGGCAGACGATCCATGGCGGTTCCCCTTAAGTCGGCAACCCGCCAGAGGAAGCCGCAACCGCCTGCGCCAGCACATCGCGGCGGCGCTCCGCCATGCGGCTTTCGCCGCTTTCGTCGCCAAAGCAAAGCGCGAAATCGTTGCACTGCGTGCAGACCGGCGTGGTGCACATCACGAGGCCGTCGTCCTCGCACAGCATGCGATAGAAAAAGCGCTTCCAGCGCATATTCTTGGTATTGCGCGCCGCGAGCGGCGCGAAATGGCGCGCCAAAAGCCGCGACAGTTCGGAGCGGTCGCGCAAACCGAGATCTTCCCAGAGATGGTTCGGCTCGAGCGCGCGCCGCGCCACCATGGCGGCCAGCCATCGGCCGATATTGCCTGCGGTGGAACGCGTTCCGAGCAGGAGATCGCGAACCATCGCGACCTCCTCATCCTCGGCCATATCGACCTCGTCGCGCCGGATGGCCACATCCGAACGAACCCGTGGAAAGCACTCCACCAGGAGAGCCCCGAGTTCCTGCACGTCCAGGCCCACGCATCCAGCGATCCCGCCCCCATCCATTGCCGCCGCCGCGACAATCGACGCCAGCACGTGTCGATCGAACTCCGCATCGTCCCGGATGTCCGCCGCGGCGGGATCACGGCCGGTCAGCAGACGATACACCTCTATTCCAACATGTTGTTTGCCACCGTCGCCTGCGATTGCAGGTGGCATCGGCGAGTCCGAAACCACATGGACCGGGTCCGCTGTCCTGTACGCTGCAATCAAATCACGCTCCGCTTGTCCGGTTCATGCATTTGCGACGGGCCGCGGTGCCGGCCTCCCCGATGGCGTTGGGGAAGCCGGCACTTCAGTCGCAGCAGCTCAGGAGGCTGCAAGCTCAGCTGCGGACTTCCCGACGATCGACTCGTCGACCTGCTTCATGATGCCGTGCTCCATCAGCATGTCCTCGAGCTCGTCCATCGTGATCGGCGTCGGGATGATGCCCTTGCCGCCATTGTTGTGGATCTTGGTCGCCAGCGCGCGATAGTGATCGGCCTGCTTGGAGTCGGGCGCATATTCCAGCACCGTCATGCGCCGCAGCTCGGCATGCTGCACGATGTTGTCGCGCGGTACGAAGTAGATCAGCTGCGTTCCGAGCTTCTTGGCCAGCGCTTCGGCGAGCTCCAGCTCCTTGTCGGTCTGCCGCTCGTTGCAGACCAGGCCGCCGAGGCGCACGCCGCCGGAATTGGCATATTTCAGAATGCCCTTTGAGATGTTGTTGGCGGCATACATCGCCATCATCTCACCGGACATCACGATGTAGATTTCCTGCGCCTTGTTCTCGCGGATCGGCATCGCAAAGCCGCCGCACACGACGTCGCCGAGCACGTCGTAGGACACATAGTCGATGTCCTCATAGGCGCCGTTCTCCTCGAGGAAATTGATCGAGGTGATGACGCCGCGTCCGGCGCAGCCGACGCCCGGCTCCGGACCGCCGGATTCGACGCAGCGAATGTCCTTGTAGCCGACCTTCATCACGTCCTCGATCTCGAGATCCTCGACGCTGCCGGCATTCGCCGCCAGGCTCAAAATCGTGTCCTGCGCCTTGGCGTGCAGGATCAGGCGGGTCGAGTCCGCCTTGGGGTCGCAGCCCACGATCAGGATGCGATGGCCCATCTCGGCCAGCGCCGCCAGCGTGTTCTGCGATGTCGTCGATTTGCCGATACCACCCTTGCCGTAAAACGCGATTTGTCTCAGTGAAGACATGTTGCTCTCCATCAACCGATTGCCAAAGATTGCGCGCTTGTCGCGCGCGAGCTTGTTTCTCTCTCAGAAACGGGGCCCACGGGTTTAAGGGAAGGAGAGCATCGCTCGTCTTGCGCGTCGGCGTGCACTCAGCCCTCACTCAGTGTTGCTGCACTTGAATAGCAACGCCCGTGCCAGCCGCCCGAAGGCGCATTAAGCTTCTGATGAGGCTTTGGAAAACTTCGCGGCTCGCAAATCGTGACCGGTGTTTCGAAAGCGACAGATTTCGGTCCTCTGTCAGAAACCGGACAACGCTCGCGAGCCCCGGCGCGACGAAAGCCGCATTGTCTCGAACAAAATCCCGTGGCCCGCGCCCCGGAATGGAAATTGCTAATCTCCTTGCCGAGCGCCTCTCCAGGCGCAACGTGAGGAGAGCAACGATGCAGATCGGTGTCGAAACAGCCAAAGCCGTCGATCAGCGGCGCGTGTTCGTCGTCGACGAAGACGAGATCACCCGCGCGGCCCTGCAGTTCATGCTGCATGACGAGATCGAAACCCATGAGTTGGCGACGCCAGAGGAGGCCTATGCAAAGGGCATCGACTGGCTGAAGCCGGATGTCGTCCTGCTCGGCGTTTCCCTTCTCAAGGGCCGCGGCACTGCCTTGATCGGCGAGCTGGGCCAAAACTTCCCGGGCGTTCGCATCCTGATCGTCTGCGCCAAATCCGACGAGGCGGTCGCGGTCGAGGGCATCAAGGCCGGCGCGCATGGCGCAGTGGTCAAGCCGCTGACGCTGGACGGCGTCCGCAAGAAGGTCGACACGATCCTGGGCCGCGGCGGTGCTGCCCCGATCGTGCAGCTCAGTGTGCTGAAATAGGCTACAGACGTTTGCGGGCAGGTCCAGTTATTCAGCGAATCAGGTTGGCACCAACGTCTCCAGCGCGAGCGCGTGCAGCTCGCCGCCCATTTTTCCCTGCAGCGCTGCATACACCATCTGGTGCTGCTGGATCCGGCTCTTGCCGGTGAAGGCGCGGGAGACGACTCGCGCGCCGAAATGATCGCCGTCGCCGGCGAGATCGGTGACGATCACCTCTGCATCTGGGAACGCCTGCCTGATCAGCTGCTCGATGTCCGGACACTTCATTGCCATGTCGCCTGCTCCCGCTCTGCGTCCTTCCATGCAAGCTCCAAACCAACCCGCGGTGCACAGGGGGCTCGCGTTCTGCAGCTCATCCATTCTGTCCCATGAGATGCGACTGCCATTCAATGTGAGGTTTGCGACAGTATCGGACTTTTCGCTGGCGCAGACATCACGGCGGCGCCCCCCTTTAGCGGATCGGACGACACCTGGCCCGTCATCGCCGCGCTCATGCAGGGGATGGCGTGAATCAAGGCGGTGGCATTGCAATTGCAGCGACGGATGCAAAGTAAAGCTGGCGCGACGAGGCGCGGAGGCCTGGAGATGAAAACACTGGACGATCAGTTCGATTTGCTGGCGCGGGTCGAGCAGACGGGAATGCAGGACTTCGCGGAGTCGCCGGCCGATGGGTTGATCAGCGACGTCATCGCTGCGCTTCGAACGGTGCATGATCCCGAGATCCCGGTGAACATCTACGATCTCGGCCTGATCTACCGGATCGAGCCGAAAGCCGCAGGCCTCGTCGAGATCGACATGACCTTGACAGCACCCGGCTGTCCGGTCGCCGGCGAGATGCTCAGTTGGGTGGAGAAGGCGGTCAGTGACGTCGACGGCGTCGCGAGAACAGATGTTCGCCTGGTCTTCGACCCGCCCTGGGACAAGTCGCGCATGTCCGAGGAGGTCCGGCTCGAGCTCGGCCTGCTTTGACGGGATGCCGCGCATGCCTTGATTCTGCAACAAAGGGAATTGCCATGATCGAACTGACCACAAGCGATGGAGCCAGCCTTTCCGCCTACCGCGCCGATCCGGTCGGCGCGCCCAAAGGGGCCGTCGTCATTCTTCGGGACGACGACAGCATGCGCAAGGTCGCAGATGCCTTTGCTGCGAAGGGTTTTGTCGCCATTGCGCCTTCGCTGTCCGATCGCGCGAAGCCTGGTCCCGGCTCTGCAGAGGATCCGCCAGCCGCACACCAGATCGAAAGCGGGCAGGCGCTCGCCGACATTCAGACCACGATCGATGCGGTCAAAGGCGCCGGCAAGGTGGCCATCGTCGGCTATTCCGGGGGTAGCGACCTGGCCTACGCCGCCGCCAATCGTGTGAGCGGCATTGCCTGTGTGGTTGGATACAGTGGCAGCGCGACGGTCAGAGCCTATCAGGAGAAGCGCAAGGTGCCGACGCTTCTGCATTTCGGCGAAAGCGATGCACTGATCCCGCTCGAAGCGATCGACCAGTTCCGCAGCCATCGCCCTGACGTCAGCGCGTTCACCTATCCCGGTGCCGCGCATGGATTTGACTGCGAGGACAGCGAGAGCTTCCACGAAGACGCCGCGCAGAAGGCATTGGAGCGGACCCTGCTCTTCATCTCGCAATATGTCGAAGGACAGCCGCCGATCCTCCTGAAGAACGCAGGCGCCTATGCCCAGGCCAAGACCGACCGAAAGTCGACGAAGAAGAAGGGCGGCGCCGACGATCTTGGCCCGCCGATGGATTGATCCATCGCAGCGCCGGCCTTGGGGAGGAATCCTGAAGATGCTTCCGACGACCATTCTCATCGACGACGAGCCGCGCTGCGTCGTGCGCCCGACCGATAACAAGGACCTCCACCGCTTCCTGCGCAACGGCAAGACCTATCTGCTCGCCAACAAGCCCGATGGCAGGATCAGCCATCGCCTTGCAACCGAGGCGGAGGCGGTCAAATGGCAGGCTGGCCTTGCCTTGCATCGCGCCTGGGGCGGCGGCGAGGAAGACTTTTTCGGCCTGCCGTTACTGGATTGAGCCTGTTTCGGCTCAGGGATGCGCCGAAGTCCTGGAATCGTGGGGATTGCCAGCCTGGTTGCGCATCCAGTCGGCGAGTTTCGAGAGCGCCAGATCAAGCTCGGCCCGCGCGGCATCGTCCGAAACCGTCTCCTGCAACGCGCCGCGCATGCAGGCGAGCCAGGCATCGCGCTCCGCGCTTCCGATCGGAAAGCCGAAATGCCGCTGCCGCAAGCGTGGGTGGCCCTTTTCCGGCGAATACAGCTTTGGTCCACCCGTCCATTCGCTGAGATAACGCTTCAGCACCTGCTTGGTCGAACCGAGATCGGCCGGATGCATGGCGCGGATGATTTTTGCCTCAGGCAGCGTGTCCATTCGCCGGTAAAAACTCTCAACCAGGCGGTCGATGGTCAAAGCTCCGCCAATTCGTTCAAACATCGGAACGGCTGCCTGGGTTTCAGTCATCACTCATCCCTATTCGTCATGCTCGGCGACAGGATAACCTCCGCCGGAGCCCCCGGTCCTTGATCCCGAACAAAATCGAGCTCCGCGACGCGTGATAGCCCGCCATCGCTCTCCATCAGAACAACGGCTTCTTTCGGAAAACCCTGCAGCGCTTCGAGCAACTGCCCCACGGTCATGGTGTTGCCATTAGTCCGGGTGGATCATGATGTCCATCGTCTCCTCCGCCTCGTCGAACCACGCCGGAGAGCGATTGTCCTCAACCAGCGTCACGCCGCACAGGCAGACATCGCCATCGATCACGACCAATGCGACAGGCTGCAGGCTCTGTCCATTGCAGGGACCCCCGATGCAGACGCCCGTGTCGATCTCGAACGTGGCGCCATGCCGGCCGCATTTCAGAAAAGCGCGGTCCGCCGAAAAGAAATCGCCCGATCCGATGTTGAGCCAGACCCCGTCGTGCGGGCAGCTGTTGAGATAGCCGAGATAGTCGTTGGCGAAGGTCCGCACGATCAGAATCGGGAACGGCCTGCGCTCGCCGCTGTCATCGATTCGCGACAGGCTGAAACTCTTCGCGTTGCCACGCTCGATCGCATCGGCGGCGCAGACGACGTAGACCTCGATCTCCTCCTGCGACATGTGCCGTCCTCGCGCAGATCCGTTCCGCTTTCACGCCGCCTGCGGGCCGCCCGCCTGCTTCAGCGCATCGACCTCGCCTCTGGTGAGGCGAAACACACCGCGGCCGCCGGCGAGCGTCTGGTAGACGTCGCCCGCCTTGTCGCTCAGAAAATTGAACCACTCCTGCGGTGTCAGCCCCGTCGGCCGCTCGCTGATCTCAACGACCGTGCCGTTCGGTGCGAAGCGCGCGTGAATGATGACCTTGTCCATGTCCCTCCCCGTTTCCTAGAGCCCCGATCCGAAGCCCAGGAGCTCGATCGTGATGTTTTCGCCCCCGAGAACCTTGGCTTGGCAGGCGAGGCGCGATTTCGAACCGACGCCGACGATGCCGTCGAGCTTCTCGTTTTCCTCTCGCGCCACTTTCGACAGGCCCTTGCGCCCCTGTTGCACGAAGATATGGCAAGAGCCGCATTTGGCCTGGCCCTCGCATTTGTGCGGGATGGCGATCTCCGCGCCGAGCAGCGCCGCCAGCAGCGTCGTTCCCTCGCTGACCTCGATCGTCCTGCCGGACGGCATGACCGTGACTGTCGACATCAAGATACTCCTTGTGTTTGCTGGATTGTGCTGTGGGTGTCCTAGTAGATCGCCGCGCCCGCGCCGACATTGATCGACGCGTCCTTCATGGTCTCGACAATGAACGCGATCTGGCCGTCGTTCAGGTGCGTATGAAACGGCAGCGCCACCGCGCGATCGGCGATTTTCTCCGTCACCAAGAGGTCGCCGCGGCGACAGCCGAGATCGAAATAATGCCGCTGCAGGTGCAGCGGATTGCAATAGGCGGCCGCCTCGACCTGCTCGGTCGAGAGATCCTCGACGATGGCGTCGCGGCTGGAGCGGGTGAAACGCGTCCCGAGATGGACCAGATAGAGGAACCAGTTCACCTCGGTCACGTCGGGACCGACATAGGGCGGCTTGATTCCCTCAAACGACTGGACGTGAGCGTCGTAGAGGTGCTCGATCAGCCGGCGCCGCTCCAGGATCTCATCCAGACGCCTCAGCTGCGCGAGCCCAAGCGCGGCCGCGAGGTCGCTCATGCCGGCCTGAAACGGCGCCGCAGCGCCGACCACGACGGACGACCGTTCGCTGAGCCGGTGCGAGCGATGACGGCGCATCGCCACAGCGAGATCGATGTCGTCGGTCACCACCATGCCGCCCTCACCGCAGGTGAGCGCTGCGGGCTGGGCGAAGTCGAAGACAGCGAGATCGCCAAACCTGCCGACCAGCTCGCCCTTGTAACGCGAGCCGATCGCCTCGGTGGAATCCTCGATCAGCGGCAGACGATGCCGCGCCGCGATCGCACGCAGTTCCGACCAAGGCGCCGGATGACCGTTGGTGTTGCCGGCGACGATGGCCCGCGTCGACCGCGTGATCCGCGCCTCGACCTTCTCCGGCGCCAGCGTGCCGGACCAATAGTCGATATCGGCGAAAACGGGCTTGGCGCCGGCCAGGCTGATGGCATGAACCGTCTCGCGAAACGAGTAGGCCGACGCGATCACTTCATCGCCCAGCCCGATCTCAAGCGCCTTGAGCGCGAGCAGAAGGCCAAGTGTTCCGCTCGGCACCGCAATCGCATATTTGCGGCCGAGATAGGCGGCAAACGCGGACTCGAAGGCCTCCGCCACCGAACCAGCGGAGATTCGCGAGGAGCGCAGCAGGGCATCGACGGCGCCGATCTCGGCCAGGGTGATGTCCGGATCGGAGAGCGGGATGAAGGACGTGTCGACGTCGCCGAGCCCGGTGTCGTCCTGCACAAGCGCGAGACCAGTCATCGTGCGCCGCTCCGCGCCGCGAGAATGATGCCGGTCGCGCGCGCCGGATCGACCGTGATCACGACGCAATGATCCCTGCCGTCGATCAGATGGATGTCGAAACGCGGGTAGCTGCGGAACGGCTCCTCCGTCACATCGGACGCGTCGCACCGGGTCCACGCCAGATGCGGAAGGCGGCTGCGCAACTCGGCGAACGGGCTCGTGCCCGGCTCCGCCGTGGCGAGCACTTGGTCGATCATCATCAGTTCATCTGTGCCCAGCGCCATGGCCAGTCTTTTGTTTGCCAACTTTCGATGTCCGCACCTGTTGCGTCATTGCCAGAACGTCCGCTCCGGGTCGGCGTTCAGCTCGTCGGTCGCCGAAGACAGCCGCCGATGGACGCTGTGGAGATCCCAGATGCCGCGCGCATGATCCTTGCGAAACAGCTGCCATGTGTCGCTCGCCGCCTCGTGACGGAGCAAGGCGATGTCGATGATGCCGCCCTCCGCATCGATGTTTCTCGAGCAGCAGGGGCTGGTGACCAGATATCCACCGGCGACGGGGTTGATGTCCGGCGAGACGTAGCGGTAGCGTTTGCGCGTGTTCAGCGCGCGCTCGATTCGCCTGCGGTCGAGCTCGTTCGGATGAGCGGGCCGGCCCACAACTGTTCTTCGCAATACCGCGGCGTTCATGACCCATCGTCCTCAGAGCGGCGTGATCTCTTCTTCAAAACATCCGACGACCAGTCGTTCGCCGAATTCCACGAGATAGATCGGGAGATTGGCCTCCGTATGCGTGCCGACCTGGACGATCTCGCCGATGCCGCCGACACCGACCAGAAGCGCGTCGGTGGGCGCATCCGGGAAGGAGCCGTCATTGACGAGGTCGATCGCGGCCTTCACGCGCTGGCCCCATTGATATTTCGGCAGCCTCGGCTCGATCACGACGCGATCTCCTCCGGCAGTGGCAGATCCTCGAGATCGTCGCGCGCAACCGCGGGCTCGAGCTCCTTGCGCTTCATGCCGACCCGGTTGCCGCTCTCGAGAAATTCGATCCCGTAGATGTAGAATTGCTGCAGAAACGTGCCGATCGAGACGACGTAGCCAATCTCGCCTTTCTTGGCCAAGATGTCGCCGATCTCCTTGCCCGCATAGGTGCCGTCGTTGCGGATGGTGCGCTTGGCCCTGACTTTCTCGCCGAAGCTGAAAAACGGCGGCCCCGACAGCTCGACCACATCACTGTCGCGAACGATGTTGCTCATAGGCCGCTCCCTGTCGGCCGCTCCGGGCGAATCGCCATCCGCGTGCGAGCCAGTTCCTGCACCATCCTGTCCTCGTCCTCGGTGAGACCTGCGAGCTCCGCGGCATGGATGCGGCTTGCCACCTCGTAGCGGATCCGCCAATCCGGATCGCGGCGCAACAGGACCAGCGATTCCGGGGCCAGGCGCTGGGCGACCTCGAGCCGGACCGACGGCGCCGGATCGTTCGCAATGGCGAACAGCCAGTCGTAGGGAATACGGCGCGCCACGACGCGGCGCACTTCTGCCTCCTGGTCATCCATCATGCGGCCGAGCAGCGCCGGGGCGACGCGGCGAGCGACCACGAGGCGAACGTAATAGTCCTGGTCCGCCATCATCGGCACCAGCTCTTCGCCATCGAGCACCGTCGCAATGCGGATTCTGACCTCGCGATGTGGATCGGCGCGCAGCCGCAGCACCAGGCGCTTCGGCAGCCGGCGCGCGGCGTTCCAGCGCACGGTTTCCTCGGGATCGTCGAGCAGCGGCGGCAACAGGAAGACATTGGCGTGCTTGGCCGCGATCGCGCGCACCTCGAAATGCGGATGGCCGAGATAGCCGTCCGCGAGCCCGCCATTCCAGTCGAAGAACCGGTCGATACGGCGGGCGTAGCGGTCGTTGACGCAGGCGTGCGTCAGCCGGCAGCCACTCGCCGCGTTGAGTTCGCGATGCGCGCAACCGCCGCAATCGATCTCCTTGCCCAGCCAATCCCTGGCCTCGTCGATGTCGTCAATCATCGTCCTGCCCCATTCGGTTCAGGACATCGAGCAGTACCTTGGCGCCGATCTTGTCGGTCGGGTCGAGCTCGACCAGCTTCTGGACCGCGTCCCGTCCTTCGGCGAGATTGCCGAGCCGCATCTGCAGGTACGCGTAGCCTTTCAGCGAGAACAGATAGAAGCGCGGCAGAATGTTGTCGTAGACGCCAAAGGCGGCATCCGTCGCGGCCACGCGGCGCCAGTCGTCGACAAGCCGGTTTTCCTGTGCCGACTTGGCAAGACAGAGCCTTGCCACTTCCAGCGCCTCGGCGAGCCGCCCCTTGTAGAAATAGAATCGATAAAGGCCGATCAGGACCGCCGCATGATCCGGCGCCAGCGCCCGGGCTTCTCGCAGGTGCCGCTCGGCGACCGCATCCAGATGGTAGGACAGGCCGGCCTGCCACAAATGCTCCTCGGCTTCGCGCGGCAGGCCCTCGCCGAGAAGCGCATTTGCAAGCAGCGCCTCCTCGGTTCCGGTCTGCGCATCGCCGTGAGCATAGGGGTCCATCGGCGCCGTTCCCTCAGTGCACCGCGCCGGCGGCGTGGCTTGCGCAGGACACCTGCTTCGGATCGCGAAACACGAGACCGGTTTGCGCGGCCGTATCGGCAAAGTCGATGGTGACGCCGTCGAGCAGAAGACGGCTCTCGGCATTGAGGAACAGCTTTATGCCGTTGCACTCGACGACCTGCTCGCCAGGATCGGGCGCGGCGACGACATGGATGTCGGCGTTGAGCCCCGAACATCCGCCCGGCGTGACGGCAAGCCGAAAGCCGAAGCCCGGCCCGCCATCCACGCGCAACATGAAGCGGATGAACCCTTCCGCGGCCGACGTGAGTGTGAAATTCATCGACGCCTCTCCTCTAGACTCGCGGCTGATAACGCGGCAGCGACGTGTCAACGACGCAGGTGTTTTCCACCGGGCACACCGCGACACATTGCGGCTCATCGAAATAGCCGATGCACTCGGTGCATTTCTTCGGATCGATCACGAACGTCCCGCCCTTTTCCTTGATCGCGACATTCGGACACTCCGGCTCGCAGGCCGAGCAGCTCGTGCACTGCGAGGATATGATCTTGAACGGCATCGATGCTTCTCCCAAAAACTCAGGCGGCCGTGATGAGCGCGCCCTGGCGGATCGCCGCATCGCCGCGCTCGACATGCTGGATCTCGCCGCTGTTGACCTTGTCGAGATATGACTTGAACCAGGCGATCGCCGATTTCTCGATGAACTCGTGCGCGAAATGATCGACCGGCTCGATTCCGGCCGTCACGAGATCGGCCTTTGGACAGCCGCCGATCTTGGCGACGAACACCGCGTGGCAGTCATTGATGGCGCGGATGATCGTCGCAAGGCTGTCCTCCTCACCATAACCGCCTTGGCAATACAGGTCGACGCGGCGGTGGCCGACGAATTTTGCGCCCGAGGTCGAGAGCTCATAGACCTGGAACTCCTTGGCGTGACCGAAATGCTCGTTGATGAGCCCCGATCCCTTGGTCGCGACCGCGACCAGGAGCTTGATGTCGCTGCTTTCGCCGGCGAGATCGGCGAGTTCTTCCTGCTTGGCAGCGACCTTGGCGAGGCGTTCTTCCTCGACCTTGGACTGATAGGCCTGCCGCGTTTCCAGGTCGTATTTGACGTCCATCGCCATGATCTTCTCGGTCGTGAACTCGGCGCTGCGGTCCTCGCCGAGCAGCCCGACGGCATCGGCGCGACATTGCCGGCAATGCCGCATCATGTTCATCTCGCCCTCGCAGGCATCCTGCAGCGCCTTCAATTCCTGCGCGGTCGGGCCGCGCTGGCCGGTGAGGCCGAACACCGTGCCGTGCTCGGGCGCGGAGATCAGCGGCATGATGTTGTGCAGGAAAGCGCCGCGCGATTTCACCGCCCTGTTGACCTCGACGAGGTGCTTGTCGTTGACACCAGGGATCATCACCGAGTTGATCTTGCAGAGAATGCCCCGCTCGGTGAGCATCTCGAGGCCCTGGAGCTGGCGATCGGTGAGGATCTTTGCCGCCTCGACCCCGGTGTAGCGCTTGTGCTTGTAGAAGATCCACGGATAGATCTTTGCGCCGATCTCGGGATCGACCATGTTGATGGTGATGGTGACATGGTCGACATTGAAGCGGGCGATGGTGTCGACGTGATCGGGCAGCGCAAGCCCGTTTGTCGAGAGGCACAGCTTGATGTCGGGCGCGGTCTGGGCCACCAGCTCGAAGGTCTTGAAGGTCTTTTCCGGATTGGCCAGGGGATCGCCCGGCCCCGCAATCCCGAGCACCGTCATCTGCGGAATGGTCGAGGCGACCGCCAGGACCTTCTTCGCCGCCTGCTCGGGCGTGAGCTTTTCGCTCACCACGCCCGGGCGCGATTCATTGGCGCAGTCATATTTGCGATTGCAGTAGTTGCACTGGATGTTGCAGGCGGGTGCGACGGCGACATGCATGCGGGCATAGTGGTGGTGTGCCTCTTCGCTGTAGCAGGGATGGTTCTTGACCTTCTCCCAGATCTCTGTGGGCAGATCACCCTGCCCCGCCGCCGATCCGCAGCTCGCCTTGCCGCTGCCGCCCGAGGTCCCGCAGCCCTTGTGTTCGGCGATCGCCTGCATGATTTCGCCGACGTCGACGGCGTTCCCCGCAGAGCTTGCGTCATTCAGCGCTGGCACGTCCATCTCTCCATTCTCCCCTGCAGTCGGAAACTGGAATGAAGTTTTGCAACTCGCGTGCCATGGCCGGCCTCGCGCGCAATTTTGATCCATGTCAAAGAGTTAGCCGCCTGCCGCGATTTGCCGTCGAAGCAAAAGCTCGCTGCGCGACATTGGAAATGTTTGAAGTGTGACAGGCGTCGCGATCCCGACATGGAGACGACCGCGGCCATTCCGGGGACCGGGACCAAACGCAAAATGCCCGCATGCGGCGACACGCGAGCATCATCGATCATCTGTCGAATCTATCAGCCGGCGAGCAGGATCTCGATCGCGCGGGGCAGCGGGATCGCAAGCGGCGTCAGGCCTTGCTCGACAACGAAGCGCAATTCGTTTTTTGACAGCGCGTCGGGCTCGACGATCGCGTAGCGGCTGTCGGCCGAACGCTTGGTGATCTGCCGCGCGTAGGTCCGCAGCAGCTGGTCGTTGAAACGACAGCCGATGAAGAGAAAGCCGCGGCCGGTGCGCCGCTCTTTCACTACGTCGGGAATAGGATTCTGGATGTCGATCTCGGTCAGCACCTCGACATAGTCGGCGTCAGAAATCAGGAAATTCTTCGCAGGCGCGATGCTACCGTGAGGCTTGTAGAGGACGGTGGTCCAGCTATTGGCCGAAGCCCGATCCACCTCTTTGCCGTCGGCATCGTAGAATCGGTACCAGCGGTCCTCGCCGATGCCGGCGCGGGTGATGCCCTGCACCTCGCCCCATCCATGATGCGCGGCAAGAGCCGTGCGCATTGCGCCGTCATACCAGCCATCGACGATCATCGGCAGCGACAGCGAGGCGAGATGACGATGCAGTGCGGTCGGCGCAACCGGCGGGCCGAACGCCTGCGCCATCAGGGCTGTCACAGTGGAGCGATGTTTGTTGCTCTCGATGTGCTGCGCCGAGGCCCAGGCATTGCCCTTGGCGCGACGCGGCAGGGCGACCTTGCTGCCGAAGAACGCCGCCAGCGCCTCCGGCGTCATCGGCACTCCGGCGATCGATGGTTCGACAATGCCGGGCCCGAGATAGGGAATGACGTGGCCCGCGCGCAGTCGTGCGGCGACGTCTGCGAGCATCGCCTCCGCGTTGGCTGACCTGACGAAATCGATTTTTGGGACCGGCGCGTTCATCGCTCGTCCCCGTCTTCGCCGCGCTTCTTGGCGTTGATCGTGATCGGCAATGCCGTATCACTCGCCATCTGGGGGAGATCGAGTACCCAGCCGTTGGCGATCCTGATCCAGCCGCCCCACAGGGTTTCGTGCTCCGCCTCGACGATCGGCTCCTCGAGGTCCTTTTTCGGCACATAGATCGACAGCCCTGCCTCCGGAGAGCGGCGAATCATGACTTTCATGCTGAGTACTCCGTGGATCGGGCAAGATCGGCCGTCTGGTCTGCGTGATGCTCTGGCGCGGGCGACATCGCCCTGAGGCGGTCGACAATATCGGTGAGCACGCGCTGCGTCCGCTCGACGTCTTCGACCGTGGTCTCCCGCGACAGGGAAAAGCGCACGGCGCCGCGCAGCGCGCTCGACGGTACGTCCATCGCGCGCAGCACGTGCGAGGGCTGCATCGAGCCCGAGCTGCACGCCGAGCCGAGCGAGGCGGCGATGCCGGCACGATCGAGATGATGAATGATCGCCTCGCCTTCGAGATGCTCGAAAGCAATATTCGACGTGTTCGGCAGCCGGCTTGCGATGTCGCCCAGCACCATGCAGCCGCCTACCCGAAGGACACCCGCCTCCAGGCGGTCGCGCAGTGACCCCACGCGGTCGCGCTCCGCATCGAGATGCGCCTGCGCGAACTCCGCGGCCTTGCCCAGGCCGACGATGCCGGGAACGTTCTCCGTTCCGCCGCGCCGCCTGCGCTCCTGCGGCCCGCCAGAGATCAGGGGCTTGAATTTGACTCCCTTGCGCAAATAGAGCGCGCCGATCCCTTTGGGGCCGTGCAGCTTGTGTCCTGAGAGCGAGAGCATGTCGATCTCGCTGGCCTTCAGAGAGATCGGGACTTTGCCGACCGCCTGCACCGCATCGGTGTGAAACAACGCTCCGACGCTCTCCGCCATCCTGGCCAGAACTTCGACGGGGAAGATCGTTCCCGTCTCGTTGTTGGCCCACATCACCGACGCGATCGCCGTACGCGGCCCGATCGCGCGACGAAATCCCTCGATGTCGAGCCGGCCATGCGAATCAACTCCGATCAGGTGGGTCTTGATCCCGCGGGCCGCGAGTTGCTCGACGAGTGACAGCGTGGCTGGGTGCTCCACACGCGTGGTGACGATCTCGTCGCGCCCTTCCTGGGTTGCGATCGCGGAGAGGATGGCAGCGTTATTGGATTCGGTACCGCCCGAGGTGAAGACGATCTCGTGGTCAAACGCAGCACCAAGCAATGCCTGCACGCTGCGACGCGCCTGCTTGACCGCGCCGGCCACTTCACTGCCGAAGGCGTGCACCGACGAGGCATTGCCGAACTGTTCGGTGAAGAACGGCAACATCGCCGCGACCACGGCCGGGTCCGTGCGCGTGGTCGCATTGTTGTCCAGGTAGACCGGCTGCACCGAACGCCCCGCTCAATGCCGCGCCGTCGCTGGGCCGGCCACCGGAATGAGCCGGACGAACTCGCCGAGCTTTTCGATCAGGCGCGCCTGGATGCCTTCGAGTGTTGCGCCCGACAGCTTGCAGAACACGCAGGCGCCGGTGAGCTTGACCATGATCTTGCTGCCGTCGATCTCGATCAGCTGGCAATCGCCACCGTCGCGCTGGAGGTTCGGCCGGATCTCGTCGATCACGGCGCGAATGATTTGCTCCCGGTCCGTATCGACGGCGGGTGCTTGCTTCAAGTGCTCGGATTCAACCAGCATCGTATCATGTCTCTCTTAGCTGAAGGATTTGCCGCAGGAGCAGCTCGACCTGGCATTGGGATTGTCGAAGGTGAAGCCGGAGCCCTCCAGCGCCACGACGAAGTCGATCGTGGTGCCGGCAAGATGTTCGTGGCTCTTGGTGTCGACGAACACCTTGACGCCGTCGCGCTCGATGACGGTGTCATCGGGCTTGGCTTCGTCGGCCAGCCCCATCATGTATTTGAAACCGGCGCAGCCCCCGGCCTCGACCATGATGCGCAGGCCGCCTGCCGGCTGCCCCGATGTGGAAATTGCGCTCTTGACCGCATTCACCGCGCTCTCTGTCAGGTTGATCATGACTCACCGTTCGTTTGCCGGGGTTGGCTTGGTATCAATTGGCAAGTCGCATGCCAGTGCGCATTGGACTGATAATGCTTCGCTTTTCGAGTTAGTCCTGTTGTCTTTGCGACGCGTGTCGGACTCCCGACAAGCACCGTGGCGGATCGCGGCAACCATCGTCTGACATGCGACGAAATCGCCTGGTTCCAGCACCCGTTCCGACGCGATGCGAGGCGGCAGACAATTTGCATTGCGTTCTAAAGGGCCGGCCGATGCGTCGGCGACCGACGCAATCGAGGACCTATTCCATGACTGCAATCGAGAACACCGCGCTTGGCCGGCTGGACCGGGAGGGACGCCTCCTCAACGCCGTGCTCAAGAGCGCAACCACCAAGCCTGGCCGGTTCGGCTTCCGCGGCGATATCGCGCTGAAATTCCAGGCGCAGGTCGCGGACGAGAAGCGCCCGCCGGACTATTCGATCGAGCAGGTGCTCACCATCGCACAAGAAGGGGAACGGACGATCCCGGTGCTCGCCGGCTATCTGCACTCCCTCGCCTATCTCCCTGACGTCGTCGACGTGCTTGACGGCGCCTTGAGCCCGGGCGGGGCCTATTTCATGTTCTGCAACAATGTCGATCTGCTCGCGAAATACCGCACCACACTGAAGGACGTCACGTTTCATGTCCTGCCGTGCGATGAATCGACGGTCTGGAAGGAGATGCTCGATCTTGCCGGCATCGACAAGAACGACATCAAGAAGCTCGATACCGCGGGCAAGCTCGACTATCTCCTGGATGCTGCAACCTCGCTCGCTGCATCCTACGAGAAGATCAGCTTCGAGGAGGGTCTCGCGCGCATGGCGCCGGTGAAGAACCGCAATGAGAACCGGCCGGTCTGAAGACCGGCCCCCGGTTCAGACCTCGCCCGACAAGGTCTCGTCGTCCTCGACGAGCCGCACGCCGGTGATGCAGATGTCGCCGTCGAGCACCGTCAAGGCCACAGGCGTGAGCGCGCGGCCCTTGCAGGGGCCGTCCACGCAGCGACCGGTGCCGATCTCGAAGGTCGATCCGTGCTTGCCGCACATCAGCCGCAGCCCGTTTGGGTCCAGGAACTGGTTGCGCTCCCAGTCGAGATTGACCTCATTGTGCGGGCATCTGTTGAGATAGCCGAACACCTGCTTGCCCCAGCGGACCACCACAATGGGCCACGGCCGGTGACCGCCCTCCTCATCCACGATCATCAGTTGGAAGCCCATCGCGCGCCGGCTCGGAATATCGTTGAAGCCGCAGATCGCATACGCGGTATACGGCTGCATCTGGTCTTCGTTCATGGCGCAATGCCTGTCGCTGGTCATCCGTTGACAACCAGCCCTGCAAGAATCGCGCAAGCTCTCTGGCTCAGGAGATTGTGAGGAATCCGACGCTCAAAGCGTCGGAAGCGCGACCAGGCTGCGCGGCTCGGGCCGGCCTGCAACCGGATTCGGGCCCGGTGCGGGACCGAGCCAGCCCAGTGCGGCTGGCACGGAATTTGATGTCTTCATGTCAACGCGCATTTGCATGGAGATCAGCATGAACGTTGCGTCCGAATTTGCCGGTTGTTCCCTGGACGAGATCAAGGCGATGCTCGATGGCGGCACGCTGACAGTCTACTCGGTCGCCCGCCCCATCACCGCAGATCGCACCGTCGATCGCAGCGGGATTCTCGCAACCTTCACCTTTGCAACACCGGCCTTTGGGACAGCCGACGGGATTCTCGAGAAGCCGCTGTTCGCGGCCAATCCGGTCGCGGCCAGTAGCGTCGGCACGCCGGGTTTCGCCCGGGCCCGCAAGGCAGATGGCACTGTGGTTGCGGATTTCTCGGCGGGACCCGGAAACCGTGAAATCAAGTTCGGGGAAGTGTCCTGTTCGCAAGGCGCGCCGGTCAAGATCGCCGCATTCAAGGTCATCTCCGAGGGCGGCTGGCCGGAGAGGCCGGACTATTATGACGCCCATCCGCGCCCCGGCTTTGCGATGCCGATGATTCCGTGAAGGCGAGTGACTGGTGCGAGGCCGGCCATCGCATCAGCCGCTTTTTAAAGGAGACGCGTGCCATGAACCTGCACTCTCTGCCCCTCAGCATGCTGTCACAAGGCGACAAATTCGAGCTCCTGGCATCGACCGACCGCCGCTGCTACGTCCTGCGCTCGCGGTCGGATTACTTCATCGCCCAGCTGCAAGGCGAGGAAGCCATGCGCTTCGAAGCCGATTACGAGACGGTCCGCCAGCAATTCCCGGACTGGGCGCCGGACCAGACCCTCGCGCAGCTCTGGGACAAGGGCGGCTACAGCTGGTCCGCGGCGCAGGATGTGGCGGATTGAGCATGGCAACACTGGTCAAGACCACGCAGGACGGACGCAAGCTGGAAGTGATCGGCCTTGCCATCTGCCTCGACGGCAAGCTCGAGGCGTTCGAACTGGTCGAGGTGAAACTGCACCCGAATCGCCGCGCGATCTGGGCAGCCGTTCCGAACGCCACACACATCGCGGGACGCGTGCCGCTGACGCGCGAGGAGGCCGACGTCGTTGTCGCCGCCTTCAAGGACGCCGAGGCCGAGATCCTTGCCAATCCCGTTGCCATCAACGAGCGATTCCGGATTGCCGCGATGTGGAAAGCCCGCGAGCAGGGAATCGAATAAGGGCCAGGAAGTTCCTTTTCTCATCGCGTCGCGACGCGACGGCAATTTTCTCCTCGTAATGCCCCGCGAAAGCGGGGCATCCGGTATTCCAGAGGCCGTCGTGCTCAAGCCGATAGGCCGCGGCTTACTGGATCGCCCGTCTCCGCGGGCGATGACGCTTGTCCCTCACGCCGCTTCTGCAGCGGCAGCCGCCGGGGCGTGGGTCTGGCAATTGGTCGGACAGACGCGGGCACAGGCGCCGCAACCGATGCAGGCGCCCTCGTCATTCATCACCATGACCTTCTTCTCGATCTCGTCGTCCTCGTCATCATCGAGATCGACGAGATCGCCGTCCTCGCTGATGCCCTTCAGCGTCATGACGTCGCGACCGCAGACCTTGTAGCAGCGGCCGCAGCCGATGCATTTTTTCGGGTTGATCGCGACCAGATAGTCCGGCTTCCAGTCGCGCCCGTCGCGGGTTGCAGATGACATGTTGGGTCACGCTTTCTCGAGCGTCTTCAAGTGCTCGCGCTTGCGCTCGAGCTCGGCAAACGCATCATGCGCCTTCTGCGCGACGCCCATGATCGATGTCCAGTTGATCGGAAGCTCCTCCGACAAGTCATGCAGATCCATCTTGGCCTGCGTCGCCTTTGCCGACAGCTTCTTGATTTCTGCCTTCAGGGACTCGAGATCGCTCATGCCACCGCCTCAGTAATTTGCGACTTCGGGAAACTTTTCGATCATCTCGACGCCGCCCTTGACGAATTTGTCGCCCTCCGCGGCAAGCTTGGCGAGATTGTCGAAACCGAAGCGATGGACATCGCGGAGCTGCTTGTTGACCACGATCAGCCGGCCGCCGATCAGCACCATGCGGCCAAAACCCTCATGATGCATCTTCAGCATCGGCTGGATCATCACGCCGGTCGCCTTCTCGACCGAAAGCGCGACCGCGTTGAAAAACAGCTCGAGCCGCCAGATCGTATCGGGATCAGGATCGCCGACGATGGGCAGCGCCCGCCGCTTTTCCTTGTCGAGAATGTAGGGCTCCAGCAGATCGAGATCGCTCTTGCCCTCCCACGCGCCATGGGTGTCCTGAGCGCGCCAGATCTTGACCAGCTCCTTGATGAAAGGCGCCTGAAGCGCGTTGTCGGGTTCAATGATTTCAGCGACCGTCATGTCGTCCTCATTCCTCGAAATCGAGCGTACGTTCCTGCCCCTTGGCCAGCGCCTTGCGCAGCCAGGGCGGCGGCGTGCCCTTCAAGACGCCTTCAAGCTTCTCGCAGAGGCTCAGGATCTCCTCGGGCTGGTTCACCTTCATCGGGTGAATGTTGTTCGCCACCACGCGCGCGGCGCCGGAGCCGCCGATCGCGGCGACATAGAGGATCGCACAGTCCTTGATCGCCTCGATCTTGGGCGCCAGCTTGTCCTCGTTGCCGTCCTCCTTGAGATCGCCGTCGAACTGGATGGCTTCCACGAATTTGTGGCCCTCAGGACCGACGTCGTAGATGGCGATATTCTTGGCCCAGCCGAAATGCGCATCGACGCGCTTCAAGTCCTGGGTAGCGAATGCAACCTTCATCGGATGCCTCTCTGTTCTCGCCTCTAGTGCAGTTGCGGCGGCCTGACCTGCAGGCCGGCGTCGGTGACTTTCCACGTATCGGGGGTCGGCTGATGGTTGTCCTCGCGATCGGCGATCACGAGATTGGCGATGTCGAAGATCAGATCGCGCGTGCCGCGATAGCCGACCGAGAGCTGATGTCCGGCGCCCAGCCGATCGAACATCGGAAAGCCCGCTCGGTAGAACGGAATTTTCAGCCGCGCCGCCGTCTGACGGCCGTGCGAATGGGCGATCAGAAGATCGCAGTCGCGCGCCTTGGCAAGCTCTTCGAGATCCTCCAGGTCGCCGATCAGCACCTCCTCGGTCCTGATGCGCTCCAGCACCGGCGACTGCGTCGTCGTCACCGCTGCTCTCACCTGCGCGCCCATCTCGGCGAGCATGCTGGAGAGATCGAACAACAGATCCGGCTCGGCGCCGATCGCCAGCCTGCGGCCGCCGATGTGAAAATGCGCATCCAGCATGGCGTCAGCGAGCTGACCGCGCTGGCGTCGATATTTCAGTGGCACCGGCCGGCCCGAAATCTCGCTCAGGAACGCGATGAACGCGTCATTGGGGATGAGACCGCACAGCCGCTCGAACAGGCGGAACGGCACGCCGGTCCTGGCCTGCATGGCTTCCGCGGCCCGCCGCATCTGCGCGCCAATGGCAATCGTCCAGCCGGCCTCGCCCATCGTCGCGATCTCGTCGACACCGATGCCGCCAATCGTGGTCGGCGTGAACTCCTCAGGAATATGCCCGTCCAGCGAACCGGCGAGATCCGGCAGGAACGACGGCCTGAGGCCGAAATCCTCGAAGATCGTCCTGAGCTCGTCGAGATCGCCGGGCGTGAGATGACATCCGGGCAGCACATTGACCCGCGCCGTATCGCGCCGCGCACTCGCTTCCGGCACGTCGACCAGCACCTCGATCATGCGCGCGACGGTCTTTTCCCAACCGTCCTGGAACGCGTCCTTGAAGTCGGGCGTCGAGACATAGACCAGCGGGAATTTTTCCAGCTCCGGATGTTTCTGGCGCAGCAGTTTGATGTACGCCTCGACGTCGTCGCCCTTGGTCTCGGTCACGCCGGTCGAGCAGATCCCGATGATTTCCGGCTTGGTCCGCTTGTAGATGTTGAGAATGGCCTGCTCGACATTCTCGTAACCGCCGAGCACGGTCGCGACCTCGCTCATGGCCGTCGTTTGCAACGGCACGGCTTCCTTGAAGTGACGCACGAAAAGCGTCAGCCCGAACGACGTGCAGCCCTGGGAGCCATGCAACAGCGGCATCGCGCCGCGCAAACCCAAGAAGGCGAACGCGCCGCCGATCGGCTGACTCATCTTCAGCGGATTGACCGCGCAGGCCTTCTTTGGCGTGGTGACGATCGCCATGGCGCGGCCTACTCCGCCGCCTGCAGGACGGTCGACGAAACGACCGCCGGCATGGCTGCCAGGACGTCCTCGACCCTGGATTTGCAGGCCCCGCAGCCGCCGGAGGCATTGGTCTTGTCCCTGACGCCGTCGACGGTCGTCAAAGACTGCGCATGGATGGCATCCTCGATGGTTCCAAGGTCAACCTTCTTGCAGAAGCAGATCGTCTTGGACCGGCGTGCCGTCTCGGCTCGTACCGGATCGGCGGCAATCGCGGCGGCCTGCGCGTCAACCTGGGCAATCGCCCTGGACTGCCAATTGTCGCCTTCGTTGTCCCACGGTGCCGGCTGCCGCAGCTGTTCCCACATCGGATTGAACAGCGCCTTGTCGATCTCCTCGACCAGCTTGACCATGCCGACATACCCCATATAGGCGTGACAGCGCTCCTGGTTGATGTCGAGCCACGGCATGGCTGCCTTCAACGCGACGAATTGCGATTTGCCGCCTGACAGCATGATGTCGGCCTTGGCGTCCTTCAGCATCTTGAACATCTCGCGCGGCGCCATGTCGTCGATCATATGGGCGTCCTGGCCCATCAGCTCCTTGATGCGCTCCTTGTCCTCCCGGGTGGACTTTTTCACGCTGGTGCCGACGAGTTCGAGACCGGCCTCCTGCAGCGCCGCCACCACCGACCAGGACTTCACGCCGCCGGTGATCAGCAGAACCTTCTTTCCCCTGAAGCGCGGCTTATAGCGCTCGATCGCGGCCCAAGCGCGCGCCTCCTCGCGCGCGATGACCGCCTCGGTGCGCTCCATCAACTCGGCCGGCGCGCCGCGCTCGATCAGGAGCCGCGCGATCTCCCGGAGCGAGTCGCTGGAATCCTGGATACCGTAGAACGATCCCTCGAAGAACGGGATGCCGTAGCGCTCCTCCATCTTGCGCGCGACATTGATCATCGCCTTCGAGCACACCATCATGGCCGCGCGCGCCCGATGCGAGGACGCGACTTCACGATATTTGCCGTCGCCGGAGATGCAGGAGAGGATGCGGATGCCGAGCTCGTCGAGCAGCGGTTTCACCTGCCAGAGCTCTCCCGACAAATTGTATTCGCCGATCAGGTTGAGGTCGTAGGGCGTCGTGTAGTCCGGTTCCTCGGTGCCGATGACGTGCTCGAGCAGCGCCTCCCCGGCGAGCTTGTTGCCGAGATTCTTCGGCCCGACAAAGCCCGGCGAATTGACCGGGATGACCGGCTTGCCGAACTTTTGCGACGCCGCCTTGCAGACCGCATTGATGTCGTCGCCGATCATGGCCGGCACGCAGGTCTGATAGACGAAGACCGCGGGCGGATCGTATTTGTCGATGATCTCCTTGATCGCCTTGTAGAGCCGCTTCTCGCCGCCGAACACGATGTCGGTCTCGTTGATGTCGGTGGTGAAGCCGGTCCGCCACAGGCTGGAGCCGGAAGAGGCGGCGCCACGGTTGTCCCAGGAATTGCCCTCGCAGGCGATCGGGCCGTGGACCAGGTGCGCGACATCGGTGAACGGCTGCAGCGCGATCTTGGCGCCGTCGAAGGCACAGCCGCCCGCGGCGCCACCCGGCTGCAGCTGCTTGGTGCAGCCCTTCTTGCGCTCGGCATCGGATTTGTTCGCGTTCTTGGCGCAGCCCGGCTCGTTGAAGACGTCCTGAATGGTGGCGCTCAGCGAACTCATCCGTATCTCCTGTTCCTGGACCCGCTGCGCGAGCGTTGGCCCCGCAGGCTCGATCTTTACGGCTTGATCCTTCCCAGCCGCCACTCCGCTCCTGCGAGGCGGCGGCCGGTCGTTCCTGCAACGTCAGCGGATGATGTCGAAGCTGTAATCGGTTTTGGCGGGAACGTTGGTGTTCTTGTCGATCTCGTCAAAAATCTTGTCGAGGATCTTGACCAGCACGTTCATGCCGCCCTGATAGCCCCACACCGGATAGCGATGATGGTGATGGCGATCGAAGATCGGGAAGCCGATCCGGATCAGCGGCGTGCCGGTGTCGCGCTCGAGGTACTTGCCGTAGGTGTTGCCGATCAGGAAATCGACGGGCTCGGTGAACAGCAGCGAGCGCATGTGCCAGAGATCCTTGCCCGGATAGGCATGGCAGTTCTGTCCGAACGGCGAGCTGGCAAACAGCGCCCGCATCTTCTCGTCCCAGGCCTTGTTGCCGTTGGTCGCGAGCACATGGGTCGGCTCGGCGCCGAGCTCGAGCAGGAACGCAGCAAGCCCATAGCAGAGATCCGGATCGCCATAGATCGCGAATTTCTTGCCGTGGATATGCGCGCTGGAATCAGCCATTGCGTCGACCAGGCGCCCGCGCTCCCGCGCCAGCTCTTCCGGGATCTCCTTGCCGGTGATCCGCGACAACGTCATCAGGAACTCGTCCGTCGCCGACACACCGACCGGATGATTGAAGGCTGCAACCTCCTGACCATGGGCTGCGATGAACGACAGCGTCTTTTCCGTGCAATATTGCTGCATGGAGACCGTCGCCTTGGCGTGGACCGCATTCGCGGCCTCTTCCAGCGTGGTCCCTCCGTCATACATGCGGAACTCGCCGTCGGTCGGCGTGTCGAACACCTCGCTGTTGTCGCCGAGGATGGTGTAGTCGATGCCCATCAGGGAGAAGATGCGCTTGACCTCGCGTATATTGCCGACGGTGTAGCCATCGAAGCCGCCGATGAAGTTGACCTTTTCGCCTGCCTTGCGTTCCAGCTTGGGCGCGGTCCCGGCCTTGCCGTCCCAGAAATGCTCCAGAATGCCCTTCAGCGCATTGTCGTAGCCGGTGACGTGGCTACCGACGAAAGCCGGGGTATGGGCGAACGGCACATCGAACTCCGCCGGCAGCGAGCCTTTTTCCTTCGAAGTCTTGATGAAGGCGTTGAGGTCGTCGCCGATCACTTCCGCCATGCAGGTGGTCGAGACCGCGATCATCTTGGGCTTGTACATGCTGTAGGTGTTGGCGAGCCCGTCGATCATGTTGTTCAGGCCGCCGAACACCGCGGCATCCTCCGTCATCGACGAGGAGACGCAGGAGCTCGGTTCCTTGAAGTGCCGCGACAGATGGCTGCGGTAATACGCGACGCAGCCCTGTGAGCCATGAACAAAGGGAATCGTCCCCTCGAAACCGACAGCGACGAAGACCGCGCCCAGCGGCTGGCAGGCCTTGGCCGGATTGACCGTCAGCGCCTCGCGGGCAAAATTCTTCTCGCGATATTCGGGCGTCTTGGCCCACTCGCGAATCCGCTCGACCTCCGCCGGATCGCGGGGGTTCTCGAACATCTTCTTCTTGTTGGCCAGCATCTGCTGGTATTCGGGGCCGCGGAACAGCTCGAAATGATCGAGCACGTTTTCTGCATTCTGCGCCATCGTATTAACCTTTCAAAGTTCGTGATCGATGCCGGCGGCTCTCCCGAACCAATCGGGAGAGCCGATGGTCCGTCTATTCCGCAGCCAGCAACGTTGGCTTCGCTGCCGCCTTCCAGGGCGCCTTGGTTTTCTTCCAGATCGGCGAATTGATCGCCATGTCCATGTCGCGGGCGAAAATCGCAAACCCGTCATAGCCGTGATACGGACCGGAATAATCCCAGGAGTGCATCTGGCGGAACGGCACGCCCATCTTCTGGAACACGTATTTTTCCTTGATGCCGGAGCCGACCAGGTCGGGCTGGACCTTTTCGACGAAGCGCTCGAACTCGTAGCCGGTGACGTCGTCGTAGATCAGCGTGCCGTCTTTCACGTAGTGCTGGGCGGTGCGCTGATAGTCGTCGTTGTGACCGAACTCGTAGCCGGTACCGACGACCTCCATGCCGAGGTCCTCGTAGGCGCCGATCACGTGCCGCGGACGCAGGCCGCCGACGAACAGCATCACCGTCTTGCCTTCCAGCCGCGGGCGATATTTGGCGATCACCGCATCCATCAGCGGCTGGTATTTGGCGATGACCCGCTCGGCGCCTTCCTTGATCTTGTCGTCGAAGAAGCCGGCGATCTTGCGCAGCGACTCCGCGATCTTGCTCGGGCCGAAGAAATTGTATTCGCACCACGGTATACCGAACTTCTCTTCCATGTGGCGAGAGATGTAGTTCATCGAACGATAGCAGTGCAGCACGTTGAGCTTGGCCTTCGGGGTTGCTTCCAGCTCGGCCAGCGACCCGTCGCCGGACCACTGCGCGATCACCCGCAGGCCCATCTCCTCGAGCAGGATGCGCGAGGACCAGGCGTCGCCGCCGATGTTGTAATCGCCGATGATCGCGACATCATACGGCGTCGACTCGAATTTCGGCTTGCTCTCCGGCGTGATCTTGTCGAACACCCAGTCGCGCACCGCGTCGTTGGCGATGTGGTGGCCGAGCGACTGCGACACCCCGCGAAAGCCTTCGCAGCGGACCGGCACGATGGTCTTGCCGTCATACTCCTTGGATTTCGACTTGGACACCGCCTCGATGTCGTCGCCGATCAGGCCGATCGGGCATTCCGACTGGATGGTGATGCCGTTGTTGAGCGGAAACAGCTCCTGGATCTCGTCGATGATCTTGGCGAGCTTCTTGTCGCCGCCGAACACGATGTCCTTCTCCTGGAAATCGGAGGTGAACTGCATGGTCACGAAGGTGTCGATGCCGGTCGTGCCGATGTAGTAGTTGCGCCGCGCGGCCCACGAGTACTGGCCGCAGCCGACCGGGCCGTGGCTGATGTGGATCATGTCCTTGATCGGACCCCACACCACGCCCTTCGAGCCGGCATAGGCGCAGCCGCGGATGGTCATCACGCCCGGAATGGACTTCAGGTTCGACTTGACGCCGCAATCGGATTTTCCGGCCTCGTGCACGTTGAGATGCTTGGCACGCTTCTTCGCGGTCTTCTCCGGATAGACCTTCAGCACCTCGTCGATGAGCTGCTTGTTGCGGGCCTTGATTTCGGCGACGCTCTGCGTCGTGGCGAGACTCATGATGCGTAATCCTCGATCTCTTAAGGTTGCGATGACGGGTCGCGTTTGTCCCGCCGGGCAGCTGCTCGCCTTGACGTTTCGCGAAACGCAAAGGCCAGCAGCCGCATCTTCCACGAAGAGTTTTGCAACGGTCGTGCCAGCGCGACATCAGCGTGAAAAGGAGCATGTTTGGAAGGAGATACGGCGCGGCGCCGCGATCATGCGTCGTTGTTGCAAACCCGACATTCGGCGCATCGCCGACGACGGCACGCAGCGCTGTTGCAAACACAACAATGCAGGACTGGACCCGTCGCATCCAAGCCGATGAAATCGCGCCGCCGCGCGCCGGTTCGAAACGGTACGGAGCTTGCTTGACAGATTTGATCCAGATCAATTCAGCTCAGCGGACCACTGGGCTGGCGCCGGAGTCGAACTTCATGGATCTTTCAGTTTCGGGCACAACAGCATCGATCGACGAGATCGTCGACAACTTCGCCCTGCTCGACGAATGGGATGAGCGCTATCGCTACGTCATCGAGCTCGGTCGTGGCCTGGTCCCGTTCCCGGAAGACAAAAGGACAGAGGCAAACAAGGTCCCAGGCTGCGTCAGCCAGGTCTGGCTCGCAACCAGACTTCATCACGAGAATGGACGGCCAGTGCTCAGCTTCCTGGGCGACAGCGACGCGCACATCGTCCGCGGTCTCGTCGCCATCCTGATTGCGATGCTGTCGGGCCGCTCGGCCGCCGAGATCCTCGCGACCGATCCGATCGGGTTGTTCGAGGGCCTGGGTCTGCGCGAGCACCTCACCCCGCAGCGCTCCAACGGCTTCCGCTCCATGGTCAGGCGGATGCGCGCGGACGCCCAGGCAGCGCTTGCGCAAGCCGCCTGATGCCTGCGCCGGGAATGCAGCGAACTCAAGAACCCGAATCGCCCGTCTCGCCGACCGGCACCATCTCGCGGCCGCGCATGATGACGACGACCGCCCGCGCCACGAACTCCACCGTGTAATAGGTGTCGCCGAGAAAACACCAGCATTCGCGCACGATCCCGAGATCGCCGGAGTGCACCAGCCCCTCGCCGATTTCCCTGTGTGGGTACATGCCGTCATTCTTGACCAGCGCGACCGATCGGACGTGCTCGCCCGCCCGAAACGCGCGGGTGCGGTCCGATCCGGACGACCGCGCCGCCTGCCGCAAATGCGCATGATGGACAATCCGTCCGATTGTCTCGCGTCTGGCTCGGGCTGCCGTGTTCATGAGAAAAGCTCCTGGGCCTTGGCGAGTGCGGCCACCAGCGCATCGACCTCTTCATAGGTGTTGTAGAGCGCAAAGGAAGCGCGGCAGGTCGCCGGCACGCCGAAACGCGCCAGCAGCGGCATGGCGCAGTGCGTGCCGGCCCGCACCGCGACTCCCGCCCGATCGATGACGGTCGCGAAATCATGCGCATGCGCGCGGGTCATGTCGAACGAGATGATGGCGCCCTTGTCGGCCGCCGCTCCGATAATCCGCATTGAATTGAGGCCGCGCAGCCTGTCCTGCGCGTAAGTCAGCAGCGCGCCTTCATGGCGGCGGATCCGCTCCTTGCCGATTGAGCTGATATAGTCGATCGCGGCGCCAAGGCCGATGGCCTGCACGATCGGCGGTGTACCCGCCTCGAACCGGTGCGGCGGATCGCCATAGGTCACTCGATCGCACCCGACCTCGCGGATCATCTCGCCGCCGCCGTTGAAAGGCGGCATCGCCGCGAGGTGCTCGTGTTTGCCATAGAGCACGCCGATCCCGGTTGGCCCGTACAATTTGTGCCCGGTCATGACGTAGAAGTCGCAGTCGAGGTCGCGGACGTCGGCATCGAGATGAACGCAGGCTTGCGATCCATCGACCAGCACCGGGATGCCGCGCGCATGGGCGAGCCGAATCACGTCCTTCACGGGAACAACCGTGCCGAGCACATTCGACATCTGCGTGATCGCGACCATTTTGGTACGATCGGTCAGCAGCCGCTCGAACGCGTCGAGCAGAAAATTGCCGTCGTCGTCCACCGGTGCCCATTTGATCACGGCGCCATGGCGCTCACGAAGAAAATGCCAGGGTACGATGTTGGCGTGGTGCTCCATGATGGAGAGGACGATCTCGTCGCCGGCGCCGATGCGTGCCGGGCCGAATGTCTGGGCGACGAGATTGATCGCCTCGGTGGCGCTGCGCGTAAAGATGATCTCCTCGCCGCTCCCGGCATTGAGAAAGCCGGCAACCTTGGCGCGGGCGCCCTCATAGGCCTCGGTGGCGGCGTTGGCGAGGTAATGCAGGCCGCGATGGACATTGGCATATTCGCTGGTATAGGCCTGCATCATGCGGTCGAGCACCGCCTTCGGCTTCTGGGCGGACGCGGCGTTGTCGAGATAGACCAGCGGCTTGCCGTGGACCTGAAGGCCGAGAATCGGGAAGTCCTCGCGGACCCGATGGACGTCATAGCTGCAATTGCTGACCGCCGGATGCATGAGATCAGCTCCGTCCGTCCAGCCAGGCCGTCATCGCCTCGAGCAGCGCCTCACGAACGCCGTCATTGCCGATCGGCTCGATAACCTCGCCGACGAAGGCCTGAATCAGAAGCGCCTCGGCCTGCTTCTCCGGAATGCCGCGGGCCATCAGATAGAATTTGAGCTCGTCGTCCAGCGCGCCCGTCGTCGAGCCGTGGCCGCACTGGACGTCATCGGCGAAGATCTCGAGTTCCGGCTTGCAATCGACCTCGGCGGCATCCGACAACAGCAGGCCGCGTGCCATCATTTTCGCGTCGGTCTTCTGCGCATCCTGCCGGACGGTGATCTTGCCCTGGAACACGGCACGTGCCTCATCGTCGACGACGGACTTGAAGATCTCGCGGCTTTGGCTGCCGGGCGCGGCGTGGTCGACGGTCAGCGTGGTGTCGGCATGCTGTCGGCGCGCCAGCAGGCTTGCGCCATGGAGGCTGGCGATCGTGTCTTCGCCTGCGAGGTGCACGAAGAGCTGGTTACGCACGACCGCGCCTCCGGTCGTAAAGCCGAATTCCCGGACGCTTGCGTTGCTGCCGATATTCGCAAGCAAGGTGCCGATGTGAAGGGCCGCGTCGCCTTCACCGGTCACCTTGATGTGTTCGACCGCAGCGCGGTCGCCGACCACCATCTGCAGGACTGAATTGACCTGATAGCCCGAGCCGTCAGGCCCTTCGTGAGTTTCAACGATCGTGGCGCGGGCTCCGTCACCGATGACGACCAGCGATCTGACGAACACCGCAGTCGCCGGATCGCCGCTGGTCACAAACGCCAGATGGATCGGGCGATCGATCGCCGCCCGCGGCGAAATCGCGACAATGATGCCGTCAGCCGCGAGCGCAGTGTTGAGAGACAGCAGCGGATCATCGGCGGCCACCAGGCCGAGACGTTGCACCCGCTCAAAACCGTCAGAGGCGAGGGCCTCGCGCATCGGTTGAACGGAAAGTCCGTCCCCGAGATCGGAGAGATCAGACAATTCCGGAACGAAGCAGCCGTCAACGATCAGGAGCTTTCGAAATCCCCGGCCGGCGAACAACGCCCCGGCCTGTATGCCCCGCGCCTTCGCGGCCGCATCCGGCAGTCCTGCAAGCTGTCTGGCCTCGGGCATCAGTCGACGCAGATCGGTATATCTCCAGGCCTCCACCCGCGCGTGCGGCAGGCCCGCGGCTGCGAACCGCTCGAAGGCCGCAGCGCGCAGCTCTGCGGTCGCAGCGTCACCGGGGAGGCTGGGAGACGCCGAGGCGAAGACGTCAGCCAGGGCGAGTTCGGCCCTGGTCCGGATCGCGCGAGCATGTGCGTTCATGGCCGTCATGCCGCCTCGTTCTGATACTGTGCGTAACCTGTCGCCTCCAGCTCCCGCGCCAGCTCCTTGCCGCCGGTTCGCACGATCCGGCCCGCAGAGAGCACGTGCACGACATCAGGCACGATATAGTCGAGCAGGCGCTGGTAATGGGTGATCACCACCATGCCACGCTGCTCCGAACGCAACCGGTTGACGCCGTCAGCGACGATTTTCAGCGCATCGATGTCGAGACCGGAATCGGTCTCGTCGAGCACGCAGAGCTTTGGCTCCAGCAACGTCATCTGCAGCGTTTCGTTGCGCTTCTTCTCGCCGCCCGAAAAGCCCACGTTGAGCGGCCGGCGCAGCATTTCGGGATCGATGCTCAGTTGCTTGGCGAGGTCGCGGACCCGCTTCAGGACCTCAGGCGAGGACAGTTCCTCCTCACCGCGCTTCTTGCGCTGGGCATTGAGCGCCGTGCGCAGGAATGTGAGCGTGGCCACGCCCGGGATTTCCAGCGGGTACTGGAACGCCAGAAACAGCCCCTTGGCGGCGCGCTCATCAGCCTCCATGGCGAACAGATCCTCGCCGCCGAAGCGCGCCTCGCCGCCCGTTACCTCATAGCCCGGCTTGCCCGCCAGCACATAAGAGAGCGTCGACTTTCCGGCGCCGTTCGGCCCCATGATGGCGTGCACCTCGCCCTTGTTAACACGGAGATCGAGACCGTTCAGGATCTTCCGGCCGTCGATCTCGGCTCGAAGGTCGCGAATTTCCAAGAGCGCCGTCATCGCCAAATTCCTTCTTTTCCAACTGACCGTCAACCCACGCTGCCTTCGAGCGAAATCGAGATCAGCTTCTGCGCCTCGACCGCGAACTCCATCGGCAGCTGCTGCAGCACATCCTTGACGAAGCCGTTGACGACGAGGCCGACCGCCTCCTCCTGGCTGAGGCCGCGCTGGGTGCAGTAGAACAGCACATCCTCGGAGATTTTTGAGGTCGTCGCCTCGTGCTCGAAAGTCGCCGAGGAGTTCTTGGCCTCGATATAGGGCACGGTGTGCGCACCGCATTTGTCGCCGATCAGCAGCGAATCGCAGGCGGTGAAGTTGCGCGCCCCTAGCGCCTTGCGATGCGCCGTCACCAGGCCACGATAGGTGTTCTGCGACCTGCCGGCCGCGATGCCCTTGGAGATGATCCGGCTCGTGGTGTTCTTGCCGAGATGCAGCATCTTGGTGCCGCTGTCGACCTGCTGAAAACCGTTCGAGATCGCGATCGAATAGAATTCACCGCGCGAATGATCGCCGCGCAAAATGCAGCTCGGATATTTCCAGGTGATCGCTGATCCCGTCTCGACCTGGGTCCATGAAATCTTTGAATGGTGCCCGCGGCAGTCGCCACGCTTGGTGACGAAATTGTAGATGCCGCCCTTGCCTTCCGAATTGCCGGGATACCAGTTCTGCACCGTCGAATATTTGATCTCGGCATCGTCGAGTGCGACGAGCTCGACCACGGCGGCGTGCAGCTGGTTCTCGTCGCGCTGCGGCGCGGTGCAGCCTTCGAGATAGCTCACATAGGAGCCCTTGTCGGCGATGATCAGCGTGCGCTCGAACTGGCCGGTGTTGCGCTCGTTGATGCGGAAATAGGTCGACAGCTCCATCGGGCAGCGCACGCCCGCCGGCACGTAGACGAACGAGCCGTCGGAGAACACCGCCGAGTTCAGGGTGGCGAAGAAATTGTCCGAGGTCGGGACCACCGAGCCGAGATACTTCTTCACGAGTTCGGGATGCTCGCGGATCGCCTCCGAGATCGGCATGAAGATCACGCCGGCCTTCTTCAGCTCCTCCTTGAAGGTGGTCGCGACCGACACCGAATCGAACACCGCGTCGACCGCGATCTTGCGCTTGGCCGGATCGCCTGCGCCCGGCAGCGGCTCGACGCCTTCGAGAACGGCGACTTCGCGCAGCGGAATCCCGAGCTTCTCATAGGTCTTGAGAATCTCGGGATCGATCTCGTCGATCGAAGTGAGCTGCTTCTTCGGTTTCGGCGCCGCGTAGTAATAGAGGTCCTGGTAGTCGATCCCGGGATAGTCGACGCGCGCCCAGGTCGGCTCCTGCATGGTCAGCCAGCGGCGATAGGCCTCGAGCCGCCATTCCAGCATCCAGGATGGCTCGTTCTTCTTTGCCGAAATGAAGCGGATCGTATCTTCCGACAGCCCCTTGGGGGCCTTTTCCGATTCGATTGGCGTCTCAAATCCGTATCGATACTGGTCGACGTCGATCCGGCGCACGCGGTCGACGGTGTCCTGCACGGCTACCATTGGCCCCTCCGCACGCGCGCTTGTCTTGCGACCTCTGCAATCGCCCGGCTGACGCGCAGCTCAGGGCCGACGGCGAGCTTGGCCAAGCAGCCGGCCAGAAAGCCGGCAGCCGCGGAAAGGCGGTCAATCCTGCTGCGCATCATCGGCCGTGTCCTCAGGCCGGCACGCAGGTATCGGCCACCGGACAGACCACGGCGCATTGCGGCGTGTCGAAATGCCCCTCGCATTCGGTGCATTTCTTCGAGTCGATCACGTACATGTCGCGCTTGAGGCTGATCGCGGCATTGGGACACTCGAACTCACAAGCGCCGCACACGGTGCATTGCGAAGCAACTATCTTGTAAGCCATCACTGCGACTCCTTGAGCATGCGATGCCGGACGACATCTCCTTTCAAGGGGCGTGCCAACCTCAAAAGCTTGATTTGGATTGGAAAATCGCGCGACGGCCTTGTCGTGGCTCCGACACCCTGTCGCAAGTGCGACAGTCCAGTGCCCCCTTCGATCTGAAGTCCCCGAGACGATTTTGTCGCTGCATGCGCGGACCCCAGATCGGCCGGCCAGGTCAAAGGCGTTTGATCTCGATCCCATATTTCCGCAGGGCGTAGCCGATCTGACGCGGTGTCAGCCCAAGCAGGCGCGCCGCTTTCGCCTGCACCCAGCCGGATTTTTCCATGGCCGCGATGACGCGATCGCGCTCGGTCGCATCCGTCGAACCGACCAAGCCTGCTCCACTGGGCACCGTTGCGACCGGCGTCGCGCCGGCGTTCGGGTTCGACACAGCGCTTGCGCCCGTCCGATCCACAGATGGCGTCGCGGGCTTCAGCGACAACGGAACGATCGGCAGCGGCCGCAGCTGCGGATCTTCGTGCGTGCTCTTCCACAGCATCGCCGACAGGCACTGGCCGTGAAAGCAGGCAAAGTCGCTCCTGACGATGGAAGATCCGGGAGCAAGGGTCGCGGTCCGCTGCACGCAGTTTTCCAGTTCGCGCACATTGCCGGGAAAGCCGCAATTCATCAGAACGTCGATCGCGCTCGGATCGAAGCTCAGCGTCCGGCCGTTCTCAGTGTTGAATGCGTTCAGAAATGCGGAAGCAAGCAATGGAATGTCGCTGCGCCTTTCCCGCAAGGGAGGCAAAAGCATCGGGACGACGCTGATCCGATAATAGAGATCGGCGCGAAATTCGTTCCTCGTCACCGCCTCCTCCAGATTCCTGTTGGTCGCCGCGATCACGCGCACGTCGACCTTGATCGTCTGGTTGCCGCCGACGCGCTCGAATTCCTGTTCCTGCAGCACGCGCAGCAGCTTTGCCTGAAACGACGCCGATATCTCGCCGATCTCGTCGAGGAACAGCGTCCCCTTGTCGGCGAGTTCAAAGCGGCCCTTGCGGGAATTGAGCGCGCCCGTAAAGGCGCCCTTCTCGTGGCCGAACAACTCGGATTCGAGCACCGTCTCGGGTAGCGCCGCGCAATTGATCTTGATGAACGGCCGCTTGGCACGGGGCGACAATTCGTGAATGGCCTTTGCGACCAGTTCCTTGCCGGTCCCGGACTCGCCGCGCAACAGGACGGTGGCATTGGACTTGGCGACGACCGCGATCTTCTCGAGCAGTCCACGCAGCGCCGGGCTGTCGCCGATGATTCCCTCGACGTGAACCTTTTTGCGATCCCGCGCCGGCTTGAGCTCCGACAACTCCTTCTGCAGACGATAGCTTTCCGTCATCAGCCGTTCGCGGTCGCGGGCAACCACCCGATGCAGCTTCACGGTCTGGCCGATCAGGTTGGCAATCATGGTCAGGAGCCGGACGTCCGAATCGAGCCGGAACACCGATCTTTCGTCTAGGACACGATCGATGCTCAACGTGCCGCCGACTTTCTCGTCAATTCGAATCGGCACGCCGATGAACGAGACACGGGTCGTATCGGAGGCTCCCAGCGCATCCATGTCGGCGGCAGAGAACGCCGGATGGATGGCGATATTCTCCGCGACCAGCGGCATTGCGGTCGCGACGACCTGATCGATCGCCTTCTGCGGCAGGCGCATCCGGTAGCGCTCGTCACTGCCCTCGCTCCAGCCGGCACCCACCGCAATATCGGGGATGCCGTCATCGGCGAGCAACGAGACGACGCCGTGCCGCATCTGCAGGAACGACTGCAGCAGGTTCACGACATTGGCCAGCGTCACCTCCAGCCGCGAGGGCGCGGTGAGAATTTTCGATATTTCGAAGACGCCGGTGAGCGCAATCTCGCTTAGCGGCACGACAGGAACGGGCTGGCTCGAATTGCGGCTTTCGACCATGGCAGAAGCGGTGTGCAGCATGACTATGGCTCCGTTGACCCGGGCATGCTCCCTTTCGCGTTGTTCAGGATTTGGGTAGATTGTCCGTCATCTGACATCGAATGTCGCGCCGATGTTGTCGGCACGCCTGCAAAAGATAACGCCCCTGATTTGCTCAGTTTCTGCTCCATTTGGCACGCGCCGCATGGTGATTCTTGCGTGCATTGATCTGGGTCAAATCGTTGAGACCGCTTTTGAGGCGCCGATGCTGTTGTTAATCATACGTGCTGTCCGCCGTTGATCGGCACCTCGGCGCCGGTGACGTAGCTCGCCGCGTCCGAACACAGGAAGAAGATCACCTTCGCGACCTCGTCCGGCGTGCCGACCCGGTGCAGCGGAATAGTGGGCGCCAGCCTGGCTTCGGTCTCCGGCGACAGGATGTCGGTCTTGATCTCGCCCGGCGCGATCGCATTGACGCGGATGCCATGCGGCGCGTAGTCATGCGCCATCTCGCGCGTCAGGCAGGCGAGGGCGGCTTTCGAGGTCGCATAGGCGGTGCCGGCGAAGGGATGGACGCGCGATCCGACGATCGAGGTGACGTTCACGATCGAGCCGGTGGCCGCCTTCAGCTCGTCGAACAAGCCCTGCGCGAGCAGGATCGGCGCCAGCAGATTGACATGAAACACGCTCATCCAGGTTTCGACCGATGTCGTCAACGACGTCAGCCGCGTGCCATCGACCGCCTTGGGTGAGATGCCGGCGTTGTTGATCAGCGCGTGCAGCGGCCCGCCGTCCAGTCGGTCCTTGACCTCGGCAATCGCGCGCGGCACTGCGCTCCGATCACTGAGGTCGACCTGGACATGGTCGTCGGCCCCGGAGCTCCAGGGACATCGGTCGCCATCGAATCGCTGGCGTGCACAGGTGATGATGCGCCAGCCTGCTTCCGAGAACAGTCTTGCGGTGGCATGACCGATTCCGCGTGACGCCCCGGTCAACACCAGCGTCTTCTGCTCCCCGCGCGCGAGACGGCGCTTGTCGCCGTGAAACGGACATGATCCGCCCTCGGCCCTGAGGTGCGGGTCAGCCACTCCAACCTCGCTGGGCAGATCAAGACTCAACTGCGCTCCCGGTCTTGCTTTCGCAGGGACATCGTGCGCTGTCGCGCACAGCTGACGACACTGCAGGATTTGGGCCACGGCGTTGCAGCAAATTGCTGCGCTTTTTCTCATGCTTTGTCGCCTTCGCGACATCTTGACCCGTTTGGAACAGGCACGTTGCATTTCGGACAGAGGGCGGACTGATCCCGAGTCCCGGTGCTCCGCTCGCCCGGCGCCCCGCGCAGTCTGATCATTTGGCCCGTCTCTTGCTCCCTTCGACTGGACGGCTGTGGACCGGTGCTGCCCTGTCGGCATTGTCTGCTGCCGCACAAAACGTTCAGACGGCGTGATTGAAATGCATCAAACAGACGATCTGCGCACCGGACTCTTCGCCATCATCCTCGGCACCAACGAAGTTGCATCCGCCATCGCCGTGCACCTGTCGCATGCCGGATATTGCGTGCTGCTGTCGCACGATCCTCATCCGCCGGTCATCCGGCGCAAGATGGCGTTTCATGACGCACTGTTTGCCGACACCGCGCAGGTCGAGGACGTCGCCTGCGAACGCGCCGACGGCGCCATGCAGGTGCTCAAGGCATGTCGTACGAGGGGGCGGGTTCTCGTCTCATGGCTCGGCCTGCTCGACCTGCTCCCGATCCATCCGATCGACGTCCTGATCGACGCACGCCTGCAGAAGCGCCGGATCACGCCGGAACTGCGACGCCTTGCTCGACTGACCATTGGACTTGGTCCCGGCTTCTCCGCCAACGTCAACTGCGATGTCGCCATTGAGACGCGACCGGGCAAGATCGGCCTGATCGATCATGGCGGCTGGACCGATGCCGCGGACGGGATAGCCAGCCGCCTGGGTGACGTCGGCGCCGAGCGGTTCGTCTATTCGCCCTTTGCGGGGCGCTGGCACACCCCGATCGAGATCGGCACGCGCGTCTACAAGGATCTCGTGCTCGGCCACCTCTCCGGCGTTCCCGTTGCGGCGCCCCGCGACGGCATCCTGCGCGGCATTGTCCGCGACGGCGGCGAGGTTGCGGCGGCGTGAAGCTCCTGGAGATCGACCCGCGGGGACGGCTTGCACAATGGACCGGAATTGACGAACGCGGTCGCGCCATCGCGAAAGCGACATTGACGGCCGTTCAGCGCCACATGACCGGCGCGAGCCAAGAGGCGCAACCGGCATGATCATCTGCTCGTGCAACGTGATCAGTGATCGCGATATCCGAGACGCCGTCGTCTCCGCTGATGTCGAGTTGTGTTCGACCGCGCAGGTCTACGATTGCCTCGGGTGCTCGATCCAGTGCGGGCTCTGCTCCCGTTCGGTCAGGAGGATCCTGGAAGAACGGCCAGCCGGTTGCCTGGAATATCCCGAACTCGCCGCGTCACGATTCTCTTGACACCGGTCGCTGCACCGGAGCGCGAGGCGATGATTTGCCGGATCGGCAGGACTGTTTGAGAGCATCAGCATCGACATCCTATCATCAATCGTCAACGACGAACTGCTGGAGCAATTCGATGCGTCGCGTTGCGCGTCGCCGGGTCCGCCTCGAACGCTTCCTTCCCCATCGCGGCCCAAAGCGCACGTACCCGTTCGCCCTGATCGCTCTTGAGCTTGTCGGCCATCCAAAGCAACGCGCCGAAGATCGTGGGACGGTCGTCGCTGGTCAGGTCCACGATACCGGCTTTGACGACGAGCCGCCTAGTTCGATGAGGTGCCGCGTGCGCTTGCGGCGCTCGACCTGCCACGTGCGCATGTCATGTCGTGCCCTTGCGGCCTGATGCCTGTTGCGCGCCGCTCGGTTGCGCAGGAGCGCCGTGCTTGTTGCGGTCAGTTGTTTGTGCATTTCGCCGCGACCGGACGAAGCATGAGGGTGTACGCGGATGATGCAATCTATATCGTCAAGCCCGACGAGCGACGGCCGTGGACGATCTCGACCGCTCAAAGCGATCTGCGCCTAGTTCTCAATGACCTAGCCTCGGGTCACATTAATCGGCGCGGGTCCAAGATCTCCTCGCGGATCCTGCGCAATGATCGCAGAGGCAGGCTCGTCCTTCACTGATCAGATTTACGGTGACAGTGCTGGACTGTAATCCGTAATCCTGGCAACGACCGGGGGGTCGCCGGGTCTTCAGAGCGCGCGCGTCCTCTCCTCAAAAACTGCAACGGTCACTGTAACGCAATCTGCGCGAGCAAGCGTCTTTTCGATGGACGGAGTTGATTTGAATCTTCGTTACGCGAGCACAGCCCCACTCGGCGTCAACGGACTACTGGGATTACGGTGTCGGCGTTGGACTGATTGCGACGGAGGACCTCAATGAAGAAGCTCGCCCCCTGAAAACCGCATGCGCAATAGCTCAGTCCGCGATTGCGCCGGCAATCGAGCGCGTCGGAGGTCATCTCCCGGGCAGAGCCTGATGCGTCTTGCAATTGGGTGAGGTTGCCATGGTGCGCTTGATTTGCCCGACATGTCAAATGTATCGGCGGGAATGACGTGTCTCGATCATCCCGCTACTGTGCATGGGGTTGTTTTCGATATTTTGGCGGCGTGCCACCTGGCTGGAGCTCATGAGTCCGGACCCAGAATTCGCGAGCCGCAGGATGCGGTCGTCCGCATCAACGATCAATGAATGATCGTGCTCAGATGCGGCAGCTCTGTTCTGAACAGCGGAAAATGGTGCCCAGGGGCGGAATCGAACCACCGACACTGCGATTTTCAGTCGCATGCTCTACCAACTGAGCTACCTGGGCGTCTCGCGAACGGCCCAAGGGCCTGCCGAGCGGGCGGTTTATAGTGGCCTCGAACCGTCCTGTCCACCCGGCTTCGCTGTTCGAGCCATGCCGGGCACAGCCCTTTTCCGCCGTTCGAACGACGCGTGGCGCGGCCCGGCTTCGGCCTGCAAGATGCGACCGGCACGGCCGTTCTTGGCGATTGCGCGCAATGCCTGGACACAGCCCGCTTGGCCGTTCCGGGCGCAGCGCCGACACTATCCACAAGATATTGGCGAATCTGGACTATTCGCTGTCCTCGACGTCGTCGTCGCGGCTCGGGATGACGTAGGAGCCGGTCAGCCAGCGGTTGAGGTCGACATCCCGGCAGCGCGGCGAGCAGAACGGCCGCGTCTCCTCCGATGGCGGCCGGCCGCAGATCGGGCAGCGGCCGCGCGGTTTTGCGGGATTAGTGGCCTGCTTGTCGGGTTCCTCAGGCATCGGGCTAGCGAGTCATGAAAGGAAGATGGCAGATAACGCGCCACGCCGGGCGATGGTAGCCAGAACCACGGCCCCAGCCCCCGCCCTGCGTTGCCATCTTCGCCAAGGCTCGGCGGCCAAGTCGCTCACGCGGGGGAAACGAGAAGGGCGTCACGCTGCGCTGACGGCGTTGAGCCAGCCGAAGCGGATTGGAAAGCCCTCGCCCGACAGCAGCGTCAGCGTCTCGTAGAGCGGCAGGCCCACGACATTGGGATAGGAGCCGACCATCTTGACCACGAAGGAGCCGGCGATACCCTGCACGGCATAGCCGCCCGCCTTGCCGCGCCATTCGCCGGAGCCGATATAGGCCTGGATGTCTTCCTCGGACAGGCGCTTGAAGCGCACGCGCGTCTCGACCAGGCGCTGGCGGAACGCCTCGCGCGGCGTCACCAGCGTGATCGCGGTGTAGACCCGGTGGTTGCGGCCGGACAGCAGGCGGAGGCATTGCGCGGCCTCGTCGACCAGATTGGCTTTTGGCAGAATGCGGCGGCCGACCGCGACCACGGTGTCGGCGGCGATGATGAAGGCGCCACGCAGCTCGTCGTCGAGCTGCACCGATTTGAGCGCCGCATCGGCCTTGGCCCGCGCCAGACGGTTGGCGCAGGCCCGCGGCAGCTCGCCGCGCCGCGGCGTCTCGTCGACGTCGGCCGGACGCAGCGCGTCGGGCTCGATGCCGGCCTGGTTGAGCAGCGCCAGGCGCCGCGGCGAGCCGGAAGCAAGAACGAGTTTGGGACGGCCGAGCATCTCAGGGGATTTGCTGATTTATGAGGATCGATACGGGGGTCGAGCGCGCGCGGAACCTATCGGATGGGCCGCCCTTCGACAACCCGGGAACATGTGACGTCTTTGCAAAAGGGAAACCCTCATCCCTTGCCGGCCGCCCGGATCAAGGCCCTCAGCCACCTTGCGGCTTAAGTGCTACTCACTCGCCGCGCCAGTTCTCGCAAACCGCCTCCGAATGCGCGACAACAGCGTGTCGCAGACCTCGCGATAGGCCTCGAGCTTCTGTTCCCGGTTACCGTCGGTGCCGGTCGGATCGTGCGTCGGCCAATATTCGACGTCGGCGGCCAGCGTCCGCGTCAGATCGAGCGCCTTGTGATGCGCCTCCGGCGACAGAGTGATGATGAGATCGAAATTCAACCCCTCCCAGTCGTCGAGCTCCTCGAAGGTCGTGGGCTTGTGGGTCGAGATGTCCTGCCCGAGCTCCGACATGACCGCAACCGCGAACGGATCGAGCTCGCCCTTCTTGACGCCGGCCGAACGCACGTAAAGCGTATTCGGGAACATTGCATGTAATAGACCAGCGGCCATCGGCGAACGCACGCTGTTCTGGCCGCAGGCGAACAGCACCGACTGCGGATCGCGCGCGCGGGCGGGCGCGGCCATTGGAAACTACCCTTTCCAATGCAGGACGGTGATCAGCGTGAACAGGCGCCGCGCGGTCTCGAAATCGACCCGCACCTTGCCCTTCAGCCGTTCCTGCAGCGTGCGCGAGCCCTCGTCATGGATGCCGCGGCGGCCCATGTCGATGGCCTCGATCTTGTCCGGCGTCGCGGTGCGGATCGCCTGGTAGTAGCTGTCGCAGATCATGAAATAGTCTTTGACGATGCGCCGGAACGGCGTCAGCGACAGCAGATGCGCCACGACGGGCGTGCCGTCCTCGCGGCGGATGTCGAACATCAACCGGTTGCCGGTGATGCCGATATGCAGCGTGAAGGGGCCCTCCTGGCCTGAACCTTCGGGCGCGAACAGATTCTGCTCGATCAAATCGTAGATCGCGATCGCGCGCTCATGCTCGATGTCGGGCCCGGAGCGCCCGATCGACTCCTCGTCCAGCGTCACCGCGACGACGCGATTGTTGGAATCGTCTGATGGCCCAGCGCTGGTCATGTCGGATTCACGGCAGATTGAGGCGCAGGGCGACCGAGCGCGAATGGGCTTCCAGTCCCTCGGCGCGGCCGAGCGCGATCGCCGCCGGCCCCAGCGCGCGCAGCTGCCCGGGGCCGCATTTCAGGAGCGAGGTCCGCTTCATGAAATCCAGCACGGAAAGCCCCGAGGAGAACCGCGCCGAGCGCGCGGTCGGCAGCACGTGGTTGGAGCCGCCGACATAATCGCCGATCGCCTCCGGCGTGTGGGCGCCCAGAAAGATCGCGCCGGCATTGCGGACCTTTGCCGCGAAGCTTTCGGGGTCTGATGTCATGATCTCGAGATGCTCGGCGGCGATCGCGTCCGCGAGCGGGATCGCCTCGTTGAGCTCCCTGACCAAAATGATCGCGCCAAAATCCTCCCAGGAGGCGGCGGCGATTTTTTCCCGCGGCAGGGTCGCAAGCTGCGACTGCACGGCCTGCGCGACCTCGTCGGCGAGCCGTGGCGAATCGGTGATCAGGATCGACTGCGCGCTCGCATCATGCTCGGCCTGTGCCAGGAGGTCGGCGGCGATCCAGGAGGCGTTGCCGGTGTCGTCGGCGACCACGAGCACTTCGGAGGGGCCTGCGATCATGTCGATGCCGACCTTGCCGAACACCAGCCGCTTGGCGGCGGCGACATAGGCATTGCCGGGCCCGACGATTTTTGCCACCGGCGCAATGGTCGCGGTGCCATGGGCCAGCGCGGCCACCGCCTGCGCGCCGCCGACGCGGTAGATCTCGCTGACGCCGCCGAGCTGAGCTGCCGCCAGCACCAGCGGATTGAGCCGGCCATCCGGCGCCGGCACCACCATGACGAGGCGGCCGACGCCCGCGACCTTGGCCGGCACCGCGTTCATCAGCACCGAGGACGGGTAGGCGGCGGTGCCGCCGGGCACGTAGAGGCCGGCAGATTCGATCGCGCTCCAGCGCCAGCCGAGCTCGACGCCCACCGCGTCGGTGAAGCGCTCGTCCTTTGGCAGCTGCCGCGCATGAAAGGCCTCGATGCGGTCGCGGGCGAACTTCAGCGCGTCCAGTGTCGCCGCGTCGCAGGCCTTCACCGCATCGTCGATCTCGGACGGCGAGACCCGCAAGCTCGCCGCCGTCAGATCGATCCGGTCGAATTTCTTGCTGGCCGCGATCAGCGCGGCGTCGCCGCGGGTGGCGACGTCCTCGACGATGGCGCGCGCCTGCGCCTCGACATCGGCCGAGATCTCGCGCTTGGTGGTCAAAAATGCTGCGAACCGCTCGTCGAAATCGGCGCTGTTGCGGTCCAGTCGAATGGGCATGGAAAGGGTCCGGAAGGCCAGGGCAGTATTACTGCAATGGCGCGGCGGGCTGGCGCCGTCAACCCTCGCCGGTTCCTGTCGTCCCGGGGCGGTCCGACAGGACCGAACCCGGAATGACGGCGAGACCGACTCATCGCGTCTCACAGATCGGTCAGCTCGCATTCCAGGCACTCGACATCGAGCCGCAGCGCCGCGCCCCTGGAAAACAGCAGCAGCGCGCTGCCGCCGGGGGCGGCGTCGGCGCTGAACTCGATTCCGACCAGTTCCAGTACGGTCTCGGGCGCCGTGAGGTCGATATTGCGCGACTTCAAGGACAGCACCCGGTCGAAGCGGAGCACCGCGGCGAGCCGGCGCGGCGCGGTTTCGCCGGTCAGCGTCTGTTCCCAATCCAGCCGGCTCATGCCGATGACGAGGCGCTTGTCGCGCTGCCGCCAGATGATATCGCAGATCCGCACGCGGGCGTCCTGGACATGGGTGGAAATGACCGCCAGATCGTCGTCATCGAGCGCGATCAGTTTGAGTTGGGGTGCCACGTCCGGTACCAGGGAGCTCATGCTCGAATAAGACGCCAGTGCTGCCGACCAGAAAGCCCGATAACGCGCGAAAAACCGTTGCGCAAGGCCGTTAGGCCACGGCGGCTCGCGGCCGGAACCGCCGGAAGGCCGCAAAAATCAGCGCAGCGAACGCCACCAGCACCACGCCCTGGACGGCACCGAAGACGGGCCCGGTCGGCGGGTTGCCCGGCGCGATCTCGCTCAGCGCCGGAATCTTGAGAAAACCCTGGATCACCAGGACGAAGACGTTGAGATAGAGCGAGAGCAGCGCGGTGACCACATAGACCCCGCGCCACCGGCCGGCGAGTTTCTGGCCGTACAGCGCGATGCAGGCGAGCGCCAGCAGCACCAGCGAGATGATGCCGATCACATGCGACGGCAGCAGCTGCGTGACCGGAAACAGAAAGCCGGTGGCGCTGGTGAGGATCGTGAACAGCAGGAAGATCGCGGTGAAGGACGGCAGCTGCTGGCCGGCGAGCATGCCGATCGTCACGAGGATGCCGGCGACGATCGCGATCAGGCTGATGGCCACGTGAACCCATGTGAACGTGGCCAGGCTCATTCCAAGGACCATGACACTCCCCCCGCCTCTGCGCAGAGATCGTAGGGCACGATCCGGCAAAATGCTACCGTTGGATGCTGAGCCTCATGCAAAGCAGCCTTGCGCGATCCGTCAGGAAAATGTGGCTCTGTGCGAGGCGGCCGTTGTACCGGCGTCACAGAGCCAGGCTCACTCGATCGCGCGAGATTCCTAAAGCGCGGGCTTGGCCGCATCGCCGAGAAAGCCGTGCAGCGCGGCCACTACCTGCGCGCCCTCGCCGATCGCGCCGCCGACCCGCTTGACCGAGCCGGAGCGGACGTCGCCGACCGCGAAGACGCCGGGCACCGAGGTTTCCAGCGACTGCACGGGGCGTCCCAGATTGAGCTCCGATTGCGCACCGGTCACCACGAAGCCGGCGCGATCTAGCGTGACGCCGCAGCCGTCGAGCCAGCCGGTCGCGGGATCGGCACCGACGAACAGGAACAGGTTGCGGATGTCGGCACTCTCCGTCTCGCCGGACAGCCGGCTCTTCCAGGTGATGCGCTCCAGCGGGCCGTCCGGCGTGCCGTCGAGCGCGACCACCTCGGTGTTGAACATCAGATCGATGTTGGGGGTGGCCTCGATGCGCTCGATCAGATAGCGCGACATGCTGGCGCCGAGCCCGCCGCCGCGGATGATCATGCTGACCTTGCGCGCGTGGCCCGACAAAAACACCGCGGCCTGTCCCGCGGAGTTGCCGGCGCCGACCAGGGCGACCTCCTGCTGGGCGCACAGCCGCGCCTCGATCGGGGAGGCCCAGTACCAGACGCCGCGGCCATCGAAGCGCGCCAGGTTTTCGATCTCGGGCCGCCGATAGCGCGCGCCGCTCGCCACTACCACCGCGCGGGAGCGCAGCGGTTCGCCGCATTCCAGCGCGAGCGTAAAACTGCCGTCGCTCCGCGCGCAATCGAGCGATCTTGCGGCCATTGGAATCATGATGTCGGCGCCGAATTTTTGCGCCTGGGTGAAGGCGCGGCCGGCCAGCGCCTGGCCGGAAATGCCGGTGGGAAAGCCGAGATAATTCTCGATGCGGGCGCTGGCGCCGGCCTGGCCGCCGAAGGCGCGCTGATCCAGCACCGCGACGGAAAGACCCTCGGAGGCGGCATAGACCGCGGTTGCAAGCCCTGCGGGCCCGCAGCCGATGATCGCGACATCATAGATCTTGTTGCCGCGCGGGCCGATCATGCCGAGCGCACGCGCCAGTTCGCTTTCACTGGGATTGCGCAGCACCGTGCCGTCGGCAATCACCACCAGCGGCCAGTCCGCCGGCGACGGCGAATAGCGGGCGATCAGGTCGGCCGCGTCGCGATCATGCTCCGGATCGAGCAGATGATTCGGCCAGCCGTTGCGGGTGAGGAAGTTCTGGACGCCGGCCACGGCGGGTGAGTTCGATGGTCCGATCAGCACCGGCCCGACCCCGCCCTGGATCAAATTGACCCGCCGCAGGATGAGCGCGCGCATGATGCGCTCGCCGAGATCGGCCTCGGCCACCAGCAGCGCGCGCAGCTGATCCGGCGGGATCAGAAGCGTCTCGACCTCGCCCTCGGCATGGCCATCGACCAGCGCCGGCCGCCCCGAGAGCTGCCCGACCTCGGCCAGAAACTGGCCCGGCCCCTGGTCGACGACCGGGGTGACATGGCCGAGGCCGTCACGCTGGGTGATGGCGACATGGCCCGACAGGATCACGAACATGCCGGGTCCGGGCTTGCCGGTCTCGAACAGCAGTTCGCCTTGCGCGTAGCGCCTGATCTCCCCGAACCGGCGCATCCGCGCGATTTCCTGATCGGTCAGGGTCGGAAATGTCTGCTCATGCCGCGGAAAGGCGATCGCGGCGTTTCCCCCATTGCCGGCCTGTTCCGCACCCTCGTCCGCCATGGCAAAACCCCTCAACTGCACCCAAAACCTGTTCCGTCCCGGTTCGATCGGAACGGAGGCCCTGATTTTTGCTTTGATAACGCGCGAGCCCGTGCGGCGATACCGCTAGTTGTCGCCCTTGCCAAGCTCGCCATGTGGGCAGGCATCGTGGTCGTTTCCGGGCGCCGCGGTCACTTTATTGCGCTCGCGCGACTGCACTTTCCGCCGCTTGAGATTTTCGCGCAGCGCAAGTTTCAGCCGCTCCTGCCGTGTGTCCTTGGCAGGCCTCGCCCCCTGCTGCCGTTCGTCCGTCTCGTCCGCCATCTTTTAGCCCGCCGGTCACAGTCTGGTTTTGACGCGCTTTCGTCACACGAACCGATCCCCATCCCGGGTCAGGTCCGGGACAGGCTTTCGCCCGAAAGCGCCTTTCTCCATGGCCACGTCGCAGCATATTGCCGGCGCGGGCGGGCCATGCAATCGCCGGGGCGTCCTAGGAACCGCGGGACGGATGAACCGGACGAATGGGCTACCTGCCTGCTTGCGCCAGAGGGGGCCTTGTGGCAAGAACCGGCCGCCCGCAGGTCGTCGTTTCAGTCGATTCTTGGCTGTCCAATCGCCGGGCCTGCTGCCGTAGCTCAGTGGTAGAGCACTCCCTTGGTAAGGGAGAGGTCGACAGTTCAATCCTGTCCGGCAGCACCAGGAAACGCTTGATAAATCGGCACATTATAGATGGCCAACTCCCCTTTCTCCCAGTCCTCGACGGTGAACGGAGGGTAAACTTCCCCCAAGAACTGGGGGAAAATTAGGGGAAAGCGTTCACGAGGCGTTCCGGATGGAGAGCGTGCGCCTTGTGTGGTCTTTCTGGGTACGACAAGAGAGACTGCGACGGACCGCCTCAACGCTCCCTGGACGAAAGCGGCATCACTACGAGTGGCATGCACTCGCGCTACTACAAGCTGAGTCCTCTGTTTCTTCCCAACGTCCACTCGAGCCGCCCTCGTCACGCTGGAGGCCGGTGATGTGTTGCCCGATGCGCTTCTCGAGGATCGGCTGCCAAGGAACCAGCTGGAAGCCCAGTCCGTTCTCGATCATGGCGAAGCGTCCGCTGACGAGGCTAGCGATGCCAGCGAGATGACCACTGACATACTCGCTGGCATTTGGTGGCATGTAGGTTAGGCCGCGCTCTCTCGCCATATGCTGGCCGACGCGCTCCGCCTCCTGTCGCTGCAAGGTCGCCACAGTGCTGGCGGAGATTTGGATGTTGCCATCCTTTGCTGTCGCATGGCCCATCACGACAGCAACATTCGCAGCAATCCAGCTTGATTCGACCCTTGGCCGCGCCGAAGCACTGCGTCGCGCCATGGTCGCATATCTGAGCGATCCGGCACGTCCACAAAACGCCTACCCGGCCTATTGGGGGCCCTTCACGATCGTCGGCGAAGGCGCCGCGAGGTGACCGCGGCGGTTGGAATGACCGTTGCCCTCCGAAGGCAGATGTCAAGCTGTTTCCTGCAGGCGCAGAACTAAAAAGAGATCGAGATCTCAGAGGCTTAAGAAATCGACGCGGATC
>Ga0335071_10000295_pt1 | contig 57659 bp, 50 predicted proteins | sample Lox_Sample_15_FD_206724 | JGI IMG/M metagenome (GOLD analysis project Ga0335071, IMG submission 206724) | Soil microbial communities from Loxahatchee National Wildlife Refuge, Florida, United States - Lox_Sample_1.5 | ecosystem: Environmental > Terrestrial > Soil > Wetlands | place: USA... | reverse complement strand
GCGCGCCGAGTGAGCCTCACCACACCCGGCACGCCGGTTTGCGCACCATCGGCTGCCCCAGCCGGCAGCCGAACGCCGCCTGAAACTCCGGCATGTTCTGCACAATTCCGTTCACGCGAAACTTGGGTGGCGAGTGCGGGTCGGTCTGCGCACTTAAACGCAGCAGCTCATCCGATTCGTTCTGGCAATTGCTCTGCCCATACGCCAAAAAGAATCGCTGCTCGGGCGTGAAACCATCGGACTTCGGCTGAGTCTTGGCGGCCAGGTCCCCCATCAGCGCCATATAGGCCAGGCGCAAGCCGCCGGAATCGGCCGTGTTCTCGCCGAGCGTCAGCCTGCCGTTGACCTTTACGTCGTCCACCGCTTTGAAGCTCGCGTACTCATTCACCAGGCAACTCGCCCGCTTCTCGAACTCCGCGGCATCCTGCGCCGTCCACCAGTCACGCAGGTTGCCCTTCGCATCGAACTGCCGCCCTTCGTCGTCGAAACCATGCGTCAGCTCGTGCCCGATGATCGATCCAATCGCGCCCAGATTGACAGCGTCATCCGCATTCTTGTCGAACATCGGCGGCTGCAAAATCCCCGCCGGAAAGTTGATGTCGTTCATCTGCGGATCGTAGTACGCGTTCACCGTCGGCGGCGTCATCTGCCACTCGGTGTGGTCCACGGGCTTCCCGATCTTGTCGAGCTGCCGTTGAAATTCGAACTCCGTCGCCCGGACATCGTTCCCCACCGCATCGTTGCGCACGATCTTCACGCTCGAATAGTCGCGCCACTTGTCCGGATACCCGATCTTGTTCGTAATCGCGTGCAGCTTCTCGATGGCCTTCTGTTTCGTCGCCGGCGACATCCAGTCGAGAGCCATCAGGTCCTTCCCCATTTCGTTCTCGATCGTGTGCACCATGCGCAAGGTTCGCTCTTTACCCTCGGCGCCGAATGTGCGCTCCACGTATTTCTGCCCCAATGCCTCTCCCAAGTCGCCATCCACGAACTGCACGCAGCGTTTCCACCGCGGCCGCAGCTCTTGTGAGCCCGTCAGATATTTGCCGAAAAACTCAAAATTCTCATTGACGAATGCATTCGAAAGCAGCGGCGCCTCGGCGTGCACCACATGCCACGCCAGATATGTTTTCCAATCGTCCAGGCTGGTCGTGTTGATCAGCGAATCGAGCGCCTTGAAGAACTCCGGCACCGCTACATTCAGGTTTTCGATCGGTGGCGCGTTCACGGCCTTCAAATACTTCGCCCACCCAAATGACGGATCGAGCGAGACCTCCAGCTCCTCACGCCGCGTCTTGTGATAGATCCTGGCCGGGTCGCGCCGCGAAACCACATCCAATGATCCCCTCGCCAGCCCGGTTTCGACGTTCATCACCACCTGCGCCTTCGCCGCCGCACGTTCCTGTGAATCCCCCAGCAGTTGGAACATTTTCGTCACATGCTCCACGTACTTCTGCCGCGTCTCCACCGACTTCGGATCGTCCTTCAGATAGTAGTCGCGCTCCGGCAGCCCCAGGCCTCCCTGATCGGCCGCCGCAATCATGGAGTTCGCATTCTTGAAATCCTGTTGCGAAGTGAAAAGAAACAACACACCCGCTCCCGCGCGTTGTAACCGGGCGACTTCCTCAGGCAGTGCATCCTTGTCTGCCAGCGCCGCGATGCGATCGAGTTGCGGTTTGATCGGCTCGAATCCCTTCTTTTCAATGGCCGCTTCGTCCATGCACGCCGCATAGTAATCTCCGATCTTCTGCTCGACCGCGCTGCGCTTGGGATTGTTCACCGCGGCCTTTTGCAGAATGTCGCGCAGGATCGCCAGGTTGCGCTCTTCCAGCTCATCGAAGCGCGCCCACTCCGGCCGATCCGGTGGTATGGGATTCTTCGCCAGCCACGTCCCGCACGCGTATTGATAAAAGTCCACGCAGGCATCGACGGTGGAGTCGATCGCCGACGGATCAAATACCGGCGTCGATTCTGGACCCGCCTTCTTCTTATCTTTGTTTGTCTGGCCAAGCAACACCACCACACAAGCCACTACCGAAATCGCGATTTTGAAAATGCGCATGTCTACTCCACGTTTCCTTACGGTCCAAAAAATTGTCAAGTCTCTGAGACGTAGCTGCCGCATGCAAGGTCACGGCGAAAATACCGCCACACCTCAGGCCCTGACCATAGGATGCGACAATGAAACCGTAGCTTGCCGGATGGGCAGCCGCCCCGCAAGGGGAGGAAAGTCCGGTCTCCACAGGGCAGCGTGCCGGCTAACGGCCGGGAGGGTTCGCTCAAAGCGGACTTTACGGAAAGTGCCACAGAAAATATACCGCCTTAGTGGTGGGACAGGCTTCAGCCTGTCAGTCCGGCAGACCGAAGGCTGCCCCGCCATTCGGGTAAGGGTGAAAAGGTGCGGTAAGAGCGCACCGCGGCCGGAGCAATCCGGCCGGCAGGGTAAACCCCACGCGGAGCAAGACCAAATAGGAGAGGAGGAGCGGCCCGCTCCGCTTAACTCTCGGGTAGGTTGCTAGAGCCGTCCAGTAATGGGCGGCCCAGAGGAATGGTTGCCGCCCGCAAGGGTACAGAAACCGGCTTACAGTCCGGCAAGCTATGCAGCATGCTATATCTGGGAACGATGTGGCGCATTCAATTTGCGAGGGCATTTCCGCCCGCTGAGGGGCGCCTGCCATGAAAGCATTCCTAGCATGAAAGCATTCCTAGATTGTAGCGGCTCAAAGAAAAAGAATTTCTTAGTTCTGTCTGCGGTGGCGGCCACGGATAACGCTTGGGGAGACTTCGCCGACCACTGGAAGAAAATGCTGGCGGACAGGGAACCTAAAGCTCCATGGCTGCACATGCGGCAACTCGCACACCTTCGCGGTCCATTCAAAGCTGAACATGGATGGGATGCAGACAAAGCTGCGAAGTTGGTTACCGATGCGTTGGTCTACGCTCAACATTTGGACAAGCAGGACTTCAAACTTTTTACCTGTTCAATTGACATGAGAGAATACCGTAAGGTCGAAGACCAAGGCATTCCTTTACCTCACTACTATTCCCTCTGCAATCGTTACACTGCTGTAGAGGTTATGAAATGGTATCTAGCAAAATTTCATGACGTATTTCCGCAAGAGTTAAATTTTTATTTCGATCAGGGAGAGAGGTTTCGAGGATTCTTTGAGTACCAGTGGGTCAAGGGGAAAAAAAGCGGCAGGGGACTCATGAATCACTGGCATCTAGTCAAGACTGTTGCCCCCCTTGATGCAAAGGAGACCCCAGAACTACAGTTAGCAGATTTGTGTGCGTGGGCCTGCCACCGCAGCCTTACCACGGAAGACGCCAAAGAATCAACCGCGTTCCATCATTTGTCACATATTGCGGAAAAGATCCTGCCGTTCCGCCGGATGCCCATAGACGCGACATGGCTATTACTGTATGCCACTGCATACAAGACAATGCCTCACGTTTTGGAGCAATTACAATGAGCGTACCTTCACCGAACGAGAATAATTTCCAAACAAACCCATTCCCACTTCCGAACACCCATTTTCCTCCCGTGCTATATCAGGAGCAGGAACCACATCCCCATGCCCTCAAATCACTTGCTCTACAAAATCACTTTTTGCCAAACAAACCCAATCCCATTTCCGAACACCTGTAGCGCAGGGGTACCGCGCCGTTTGCGGGACACCTGCGGCTTTTCGTTGAGTTGATCGTGATAAGGAGCCTCTCTTGAAAATCGCCTTCCTCGGAACCGGAAACATGGGTGAGCCCATGGCCCTCAACCTTCTTCGCGCCGGGCACGACGTCATCGCCTACAACCGCACTCGCGAAAAACTCGGCCCGCTCGCCGCCGCCGGTGCGCGCATCGCCCATTCGCCCGCCGGTGCCGTCGAGGATGTCGACGCTGTCGTCACCATGCTGGCCAATGACGATGCCGTCCGCGAAACTATCCTCGGCACCGCCATCGAAGCTCTCCCCGCCGGCGCCGTTCACATGGGCACCAGCACCATCAGCATCGGGCTGTCCAAGGAACTCGCCACCGAGCACGCCCGCCACGGCCAGCACTACGTCGCCGCTCCCGTTCTAGGCCGCCCCGACGCCGCGCGCGACAAACGCCTCTGGGTCATGGCCGCGGGCCCGCCCGATCAGATCGAGCGCTGCCGCCCGCTCATGGAAGCCATCGGCCGCGGCATCACCGTCGTCGGCCCCGAGCCCTGGCAGGCCAACGTCACCAAAATCGCCGCTAACTTCATGCTCATGTCCATGCTCGAAGCCATGGGCGAGTCGTTCGCGCTCGTCCGCAAATCCGACATCGACCCGCACCTGTTTCTCGAAATCCTCTCCGGCCTCTTCAACTCTCCCGTCTATTCCATCTACGGCAAAATCATCGCCGATCGTCAATTCGAGCCTGTCGGTTTTCGCCTCGCACTCGGTATGAAAGACGCGGGTCTCGCCCTCGACGCCGGTAAAGCCGCCGCCGTTCCCCTGCCTCTCGCCAGCCTCGTTCACGATCACTTCTTGAGCGCCATCGCCCACGGCCGCGCCGATGCCGATTGGGCCGCCCTCGCCGAGGTCGCCGCTCGCGACGCCGGACTTGCCGGCAGCTGATACAATCGAACCGGCAAGGAGGTTCTTCCATGAATCGCCGGACTTTCCTTGCGGGCGCCGTCGCTGCGGCAGGCGCATCCGCAAATCCACCCAAGTTGGCCGTTGAAGGCGGCAGCCCCGTACGCGCAACGCCGCTCGAAGCCGATTTCTGGGGCACCGCGTTCTATGGTGACGACGAAGACCGCGAACTAACCGACGTCGTCAAACTTCGCCGCCCCTTCCGCTGGTACGGCCCCGGCAAAGAGCCGCCGGCCAAGGTCGCCACTTTCGAAAGAGAATTCGCGCGCCGCATGCAAACAAAATTTGCATTGGCCGTGACCTCAGGTTCGGCGGCGCTCCAGTGCGCGGTGGCGGCTTGCGGGATCGGCCCGGGCGACGAAGTGATTCTCCCCGCTTGGACCTGGCACTCCTGCTTCAACGCCATCGTCCTCGCCGGAGCGCTGCCCGTTTTTGCCGAGATCGACGAGTCATTCAACATCGATCCGGCTGACATCGAGAGCAAGATCACGCCGCACACCAGGCTCATCATGGCCGTGCACCTCCAGGGCAACCCCGCGGATATGGACCGCATTCTGGAAATCGCGCGGCGCCGCAAAATCCGCGTGCTCGAAGATTGCGCCCAGTCTGTGGGCGCGAGCTACAAAGGCCATCCCGTGGGCTCGATGGGCGACATCGGTATCTACAGCATGCAGCTCAACAAGACCATCACGTCAGGCGAAGGCGGCGCGGTAGTCACCAACGACCCGCTGCTATTCGAGCGCGCCAGCCGCTATCACGATCTCGGCGCTCTCCGCCCACCCCACGAACAACTCGCTGGCGGCGCAAAGGCGGATCCATTCGCCGGCAGCCAATTCCGCATGAGCGAGTTCACCGGCGGCGTCCTGGTCGCCCAGTTGCGCAAGCTCGACCGCATCGTCCAGTCCGTGCAGGCGAGCGCGCGCCGGGTCTACGACGGCATTCGCGATCTCCCCGGCGTCAAGCTCCGTCATCTGCCCGATCCCCAAGGCGAGCTCGGCACCGCCGTGTTCCTAGGGTTCGAAACGAAAGCTCTGTGCGACCGCTACCGCGCTGCCATGAAGGCCGAGAATGTCCCGGCGTCAAATCCCGCCGGCTCCGCGATTCTGCCCATCGCACCACACGTCGAGCACAAGCGCACCGTGCATCCGGCCTGGCCATCGTTCACATCCGAGCGCGGGCGCGCCATCCAGTACGGCGCCGCGTCCTGCCCCCGGACCATCGATATCCTGAGCCGCTTCGCCGGCGTCTCGCTCGACCCGACGTTCACCGTGAAAGAGACGGACGACATCGTCGCCGCCATCCGCAAGGTCTATCCGCAGGTCATGCGCGGCTAGCGAGCCGTAGCTTGTTCGAACCGACCCGTTACTTTCTCGATCTCGCATGGGTCGCTCTTGTTCTCGCGATCGGCATCGCATACGCACGCCGCATGCTGCCGTTGCTGGTCTCGAGGCAAGCATTCGACGCTGGCGACTACGAGAAGGCGTTGCGCCGCCTCGCTCTGCTGAAGCGCCTGCATTTCAGGAGCGCGACTCTGCTGTACACGACGGGTACGGTGCTCATGTTCGCCGGGCGAAACCGTGAGGCTGAAGAAGTCTTCCGGCAATGTCTCGGTCGCAGGTTGACGGCTGCCGGGCGTTCTCTCGTTCTTGTGAACCTCGGCTACGTGCTTCTGGGAGAGAAGCGCTACCAGGAAGCGCGGCAGGTCTATGAAGAAGCCATCCGGCTTCGTCCGAAAGGAGCGGTAGCGTACAGCAGCCTGGCCGAAATTTACCTCCAGCAAGGCCTCGAGCCGGAAAAGGCGCTCCAGCTCCTCGATCGTGGGATTGCGCTCAAACAGTCCGCTGCTGAGCAGCGCACCGTCGACGCGCACATCTTCGGATATCTCTTCAGCAACCGTGCATGGGCGCTCTTCCTGCTGGGCCGCAGTTCGGAAGCGAGCGAGGCGCTCGAACAAGCGCGCGCCTTTACCGCTGTCCGGATGAAGCCTGCCGCCGCCGGCGTTCACTATCACGTGGCGCGCGCCCTGATGGCCGGCGGCATGACGGCAGAAGCCGCGGAGCATTTGCGACAAGTGAAACAGATCGATCCGCACGGCAGGTACGCCGCGCTCGTGGACTCTGACGGGTTACTCCGCTCGTAGCGAAGCCAGCAGCGGTTGGCGAACCATGATGAGCGTGGCTGCCGACACGGCCGCAATCCCGGCTACGAGAATGATCCCGAGCCAGCTCGCCATCGATAGCACAGCCACATGCCCGCCGCGCGACGCGATCGCGGGAATGATGGCGATCACGGCGCAGGCCGCGCCCATCGCAAGCCCGCCGATGAGAATCAGCGCGTTCTCGGCCAGGATCATCGTCGCCAGATTTAACCGTCTGTATCCGACCGCCGAGAGTAGCGCGAGTTCCCGCCGCCGCTCGAGCACGTTGCGCGCAAGCACCGCGGCGAGTCCCACGGTGCCGAGCAGCAGCCCCAGCGCACCGAGCGTCTGGAACGTCGAGAGGTACGTGTTCTCGACCTCGTGATAGGCCGCGAGCCGGCTGGCCGTTGAGCTGACGTCGAAGCCGTAGTCCGAGAGTGCGCGATCGAGCGATGCGCTGACATCCACGGACCGCGCGGGCGGCGAGTCGATCAGGAAGAACCGGTAACCCGGCTGCTCCGGAAACAGCCGCAGGAAGTTCGCTTCCGAGATGAGCAGCTCGCCCTGAAAAATGCTGTCGGAAAGCGCAGCCACGAGTCGCAGCCGCACCGGCCGATCACCATTCGTCAGCACTACGTCTTCACCCAACTTGCGATGCAGCACATACTCGATCGAGTTCGCGTCGGCGATCGCGGGAATCGCACCGTCCTTCAACGTCGATTGCAGCAGCAGCCACGGGTTGTTCTTCTCATCGGCCGATTGCGCCACCGATTCCTCGAACGAGAACCGCCCACGCGAGAGAAAGTCGCCGGCCGGCGCGAGAATGCGCGGATCGCGCGGTTGATACAGGTTGAGACAACTCGTATCGTCGCCGGGCCGCAACCGGAACGGGGTGAACCGCACGCCACTCAGCAAGGGGTCAGTCAGGTTCAGCGCTTCCCTGCCCGCATCGCTGTTCGGATCGTGAATCACAGGCAACAGCGAATCCGCCATCAGCGTAAACCCGCCGGTGCCGGATTTCGGATCGAGCGCCGGCCGGTCTTCCAACCGGAACGCATCCACCGCAATGATGAGGAACGTTGCGGACGCGATGAGCGCCGTGCACAGAATGCTGCGTCCCGGCCGCCACGCGGCATTGCGGAAGCCGAGCGCGGAAACACCAGGAACACTAGACGCACCACGCCGGTCGAGCCACGCGCGCCCTTCCAACAACGCTGCCGCCAGCAGCAGAATCCCGCCGCCGAAGAACCCGCCGGCCGCGCCGATCCAGCGCGAAGCCGCCAGCAGTGCGATCCCTGCCAACCCGCAGGCGACACCCACCCATGCGGGCATTCTGGATTGCAGCCGTCGCGCGAACAGCAGCCCACGCGGCGTGATCCGGCGCAGCCCGCGCAGCGTCCACCAGATGCAGAGCAGCGCGGCTGCGAAACCGCCCACCGCGCCCGTGAGCAGCGACATCGGCTCCACGTGCAGCGCGAGCAGCTTCGTCCCGACCGCGCCCGACCAACTGGTCCGCAAGCCGAACATGACAAGCGCACCGTATCCTGCCGCACCCGCAATCCCCAAAACCGAGCCCACCAGCGCGAGCGCACTCCCTTCCAGCAGGAACAGGTTGCGAACCGCTGCGTCCGGGAATCCCATCGCGCGAAACATGCCGATCTCCCGCAAGCGCTGCTCGATGCTCAGCCGGAAAAACAGCGCCGCCAGCAGCAGCGCAGCCGCCATGAGGAAGAAGCTGAAGTAGACGAAGTATTCGCCGAAATCCGTCGCGCCCTCCGATGCCGCGAGCGCCTGCGCACGCACAGGCACGACAACAAAACCCGCGGTCATCGGATCGATCACCGCGCGAAGCTGGTTCGCGAAATCATCGCCGGCGCCATGCAGCCGGATCGACGTCACCTTCCCGAATCGCGTGCCCCACAGCTTCTGCCCCGCTGCGAGAGGCAGGAACGCCTTGGGTGTGGTGCGGTACTTCTTCCAGTATTCGTCGTCGCTCGGCCGCACGCGCTTCAAGTCGATCGGAAACGGCGGGTCCCAGTCGTGCAGGCTGGCGGTTTGCGTGATGCCCGGATAATCCGGCGCGAAATCGCGATCGCCCGCGGCACCGCTGATGGGCACAACGCCCGAGAGCGGAAACTGCGCGGACGCGGTGTGTAGCTGTCCGTTGCCTGTCCAGATGTAGTACTCGAGCGTGACGTTGTCGCCCACGTGCGCACCGAGTTCGCGCGCCGCCCAGTCATTCAGCAGCAGCCCGCTCTTGGCGATGTCATCGTCGGCCGTCACGAGCGAGTACGGAATCTCGCGCGATCCCACGCGAATGCTGTTGGCGAGGTACGTGAGAATCGGCTCCGCGCGCACACCGAGTTTGCGCGCTGTATCCATGGCCGCTCCGGCAATCGTATCGCCCAGAATGGCCGACGCCGATTCGAGCGACACACCCCGCAGCGGATCCAGCGCGCGCAGCTTCAAACCGAGATCGGCCAGCGTGTATCGCTCACGCAGCAACTTCTCGACTGGCGCGGCAGCCGGCGCGCCCGCAATGAGAATCGTGTTGACCTTCCCCGCCTCGCCGAGGTCGCGCTCCAGCCTGCTCAGCGGCACAAAGATCGCGCGAACAGCACCTTGCTGCGGCCGCAGCGAGAAGTCACCCAGCCCAGACGCGGCCAGCGGCTCATGCGCCGTGAAGCGCATGGTACGGCCCACGTCTTCTTTCCGCCCGTGCAGCGATTCGAGCGGAATGGCCGACGGCTTCTCCACGCGCAGCAGAATCGCGTCTCCGGGTTTCGCGCCAAGATCTTCCGCCAGAGCCGCGCTCATGGCCGGCAACTCCGGAGCGCTGACGCCATGGAATCGCCAGAATCGCTCATCGACGCCATAAACCTGCACTGCCGTAGCACGCCGCCCGCTCGGATCGTGAATCACCAATCCCTCGAAGGCGATCAGTGGACAACCCGAGAATCGCTGGCCTTGCGCGAGATCAGCGCTCAGCCGCTCGGGAAAGAAACCCGCCGCGGAGATGACGGTGTCGGTCCGCCCGATTCGGTTGAGCACCAAATCGCGCAGGCTCGTGCGCACCGAATCGCCCACAACAAGTGCTCCAGCGAGCACCGCGACCGCAGTGGCCACTCCCAGAACCACCAGCAGATTCGTCCGCCAGTAATAAGCGAGACTGCGGCGAACCAGCGTGGCTTGACGCATCAGTAGATGGTCCAACAGCCGGGTGTGACCAGCTCGGCCAGATGCCCGTCGGGATCGCGGAAGTAGATGCTCTTGCCGCCGCGCGGCCACGTGACGCGGCTCTCGATCGCGACCTCGTGCTCTTCGAGCTTCGCCTCCCACGCCGGAAGATCGGCCTCCGGAACCGAGAACGCAAAGTGCTGCTGGCCTGATCCGTCATGCGGCGGCATCACGCCACCGGGCAGTTGTATGGGCTCGAGCGTCCCACCCTTCTTGAAGATCAGAAAGACCTGGCGTCCGGAAACGCTCAGCGCGCAGAAGCGCTGGTCGCCTACCAGTTGTTCGAATCCGAAGATGCTCCGGTAGAACTCAGCCGATCGCGCCACATCGTCCACATAGATTCCGGTCTCGAGCACGCCGGTGACGTTCATAGCTTGTTCAACTGACGATCCAACAGCGCCAACCGTAACGGAAACTTGGAGGCCAGCTCGGGATTGTGCGTCACCACGACCAGAATCGTCTGCTGGCTGCGATGCAGATCGAATAGCATGGATGCCACCGTCTCCGCTGAGTGATGATCCAGATTACCGGTGGGTTCATCGCAGAGCAGCAGCAGCGGTTCGCGAATGAGCGCGCGGGCGATGGCCACGCGCTGCTGTTCACCGCCGGAGAGCTCGCCCGGGAGGTGATCGATGCGCTCTTTCAAGCCCACCTTCTCGAGCAACTGCCGCGCGCGCGCCTCGGCTCCGTTCTTCGATTCCGCCACCAGCGTGGGAACGAGCACGTTCTCGATCACCGAACACTGCGGCAGCAGACAGTGGTCCTGAAATACGAATCCAACTTGCTTGTTGCGAAACGCGGCGAGTTGCTTCTCCGGGAGTTCGAAGGGATTGCGCCCATCGAGCGTCACCGTGCCCGACGTTGGCGGCTCCAGCGCTCCCAGGATGTAGAGCAGCGTGCTCTTCCCGCTACCCGACGGTCCCATGATGGCCACCGCGTCACCTCGCGCCAGCGAGAGCGAGACATTGTCGAGAATCTGGAGCGGCCCGCGGGGAGTGGTGTAACTCTTCGATACCTGGCGAACTTCGAGCATCTAGTGCGTCGCGACCGCCTGCCGCTGTAACCTACTGTACGTCTCAACCGCACGCTGCGCCATCAGCGCCACCCCATGGTGTTCGCGCACGCCCTGCGCGCCGCGGCGGCCGAGTTCGTCAGCGCGCTCCTGGTCTCGCCACAGCGAGTAAATCCCCTCTGCCAGGCTGTCGATGCTGTTCGGCTCAACCAAAACGCCGCCGCCGGTTTTGGCCAGAATCTCCGGGAAGGCGCCGTGCCGCGGCTGCACCACCGGCACTTCGTTCGCCATCGCTTCCAGCACGAAGATGCCCTTCGGTTCCGCGTAAGGGCCGGGAACCGAGAGCACGCTGAGGCTGCGCAGAAAGTCGGTCTTGTGCGCGCGATCGAGCACACCGCGGTAGCGAAACTCATTACCGAGGCCTGCCTGCTTCATGTCGCGCTCGATGCCTTGGAGATAACCGCGGTACTCGGGCGCCATGTACCCGGCGGCCTCGAGCGTCGCTCCTGAAAACTCGGTTTCGCGTCGCAGCTTGCGATACGCTTCGGCGAGCACGTGCAGTCCCTTCTCTGGTACGATGCGCGCAAAATATCCGACCGTGAAGCAATTCGTCCGAAACCGGAAACCGGTGTCGTAGCCTTTCATGTTGATGCCGATCGGCACCACGTGCATCTTGCTCTCGGGAATCCCGAGATAGCGCGACATGAACCCGCGGTAGTATTCGCTGACCGCGATGAAGGCATCCACGGAGTCGATCTGCCCGCGGATCAAGTCCAGCGCCTGCGTGCGCCACGGCTCGCCCAGACCTTCAAGGAAGAGATCCTCACCTTGCAGCGTGCACGCCACCGGGCAGTCAAGCGCGTCCTTGATGGGCCGCGCCAATGAGATGAGCAGCGAGTTCGGAATCGTCACCATGTCGGGCTTCGGCTGTGTGCGCAGCCAATCCACCAGCTTGTGAAACTCTTTGCGCTGGGCACCATGCTCGCCGCGCAGCATCGAGATGGTCAACTCGCCGAGATGCTGCGGGCTCACGGCGATCGACCGGCGCGACGCGGCCTTCAGAGCCGGCAGCGAATCCCACAAACGATCGAGCCATGCGGGCGTGAAACGGAACGCCGCCAGGTGCTGCTCCAGATAGACACTGATGCCGCCGAAGAGCACGCGCTTGGCGCTCACATTCACCTCGTCGGTGAGGGTGGGTGTGTAAAGCGGCATCAACGTGACGTCATGCCCTTGCGCCATCAGCTCCGCCGCGAGCGCGTTATCGCGCAGACAACTGCCGCAATACATGTTGGCAGCGCCGGCGGTGAAGGCGAGAATTTTCATGAGGCGATAGCTTCGAGCGTGCGCTGAAAAGCTCGCCGCGCGTACAGATGATCGAACAGGTTGCCCTCGTGCGGCTGGTCCCACTGGATATGGTTCGTTGGAATGGCGCCCAGGTTCAAACGGCCCACGAGCGGCGAGGCGAGCAGGCGATCGATCAGCTTCTGATTCTGCGTAATCGCCGTCACCACAAGGCTCGGTCCCAAGGCACGCGGGATCTCCGCTTCATCCACCTCAGTCACGCTGGCAAATGGGAACAGAAACTCCCGATTCGCCAGCGAGTGTTCCGCGCTGGGGCAATGGATGACGGTCGGAAGCAGATAGGTGCTGCCCTTATGCGCAGCGACGCGAGCCCTGCCGCGCTTTTCGGCGCTCACATCCCGCGCGCCTTCGAGCTGGCTGTCGATGATATCCGACGTCCGCTCGGCGACGGAAGCATCCGCGAACGGCGCAAGCTGCGCTTCTGGATCGTCTGCGTCACGTGGAATCACGCGCGCCAGCCGTTGCGCCAGCGCCTCCGCGATCTCGCGCGCGTGCGCCGGCACCCACACGCCCGACGCATTGATGCACGACCGGCCGGAGTTCGCCGCGATCGAAGCCGCCATCACGTCCAGGTACTTCTCCCAGTCACCAATTGCATCCCGCCCGATCACGATCTTGCTATAGCCGGGGCCATGCACCTCGATACGCGAGTCGTTGCGCCAAAGTTTCGTGGAGTTCGTATCGCCGAACACCATGCCGCGCTCCGACTGGCGGAGAATCTCGCCACCACCGGCGTGGTCGGCGGGGTAATAGCAGAAGGCCTCCGGCGGCGCACCAGCGTGGATCAGCGCCTGGATGATGCGATAGGGCGTCCACGGTTCGGCGCCACCCGGTTTCAGAACCAACGGCATTTTCAGCGGGAACGCGGGAATCCAGAGCGAGTGCACGCCCGGCGAGTTGCTGGGCAGCACCACGCCGAGCGAATTGCCGCGCGGAAAGAAACTCAGCTCCTGGCCGCCGGCATCGCCGAAACCGCGATCGAGCACTGCCAGATCCAGATTCCGCGTCAGCCCATTGAGCACCGTGCGCATCTCCGCCATCATCTTGTATATCTTCCGCATGTTGTTGCGCGCGAGCGCATGCGGAAGGCCGGTGGTCGCGGAGACTTGCCGGATGTAATCATCCGGCGATTGCGCCGTATCACCGAGCGGCAATTCAGTGTTCAGGAAGTACTCGGCGGCATCGGTGCAAATCTTCACGAGCTGCTCGCATGAGTACGCCGCCAGCTTCTCGCGCGCCGATTCCTGCTCGATCAGATCGCGCCGAATCAATCCCACATTCGCCTGACTGATCTCGACGAACGGTTCGCGCGTCTGATAATGCGGCACACGCGCAACATCGAGACTGCGATATGGTCTTCCGTGGCGCAGCAGCGGGATGTGCAGCATCAGTACACTCCCTCCACCACTTTCGACTGGAACCTGGAAAACGGCCGCACATTGCGCACGCCATCCCACGGGTAGAGGTCGCATGGCGGTTCGCGCTCGGCTTCATCGCGTTCGAGAAACCGCGGCATGAAGAATTCACGAGTCAGCGTGGTCAATCGCACGCGCCCGGTCTTGCCGTAATCTACGACATGGCTGGGCCGGTCAGGATCCACCACCTCAATCATCGCTTTCGGTGACGGCGGATAGTAGATGACAGCGAAGTTGTCTTCCGGGATGCGCGGCTTGTGCACGGCAAGGCCCATGAGCGTGTTGCCATACGTCGGCGCGAAGTAAACGCCATCCAGCAGCTCTTCCACGGCGAAACGATGGAATTGCGGCGTCATCTCCGTGCCTCCGCAAAACACGCCCTTGATCCCCATCTTCTTGAGCGACACTTTCTCGCACAGCGCTTCCAGAAGCTTCGGCGTGGTAAACAGGCACTGGATGTTCTCGTGCGCGCGCAGCAGTGTGAGCCCCTGTTCGATGACGTGCTGCTTGTACCGCTCGGCCATCTCGATTTCGCCCATCTTGATGAGCTTGATCACCCAGCGCGGATCGAGATCCACCAGGAAGCAGATGCCGCCGCGGTGTTGGCACAGGTGCTCGACAGCCAGACGCAGCCTTCGCGGACCGCTTGGCCCGAGCATCAGCCAGTCCGCGCCGCGAGGGAACGCATCATCCGGTAATGTGGCGCTGAACGCTTCGTAATCCAGGCGAAAGTCCTCGATGCTGATGCGCGACTTCGGCACTCCCGTCGATCCGCCGGTTTCGAAAATGTACACCGGCTTGCCGGCATACGCGCGCGGCACCCATTGACGCACTGGGCCGCCGCGCAGCCATTCATCTTCGAAGAATCCCAAGCGGTCAAGGTCGTCATAACCGCGGATTTCCCGGCGCGGGTCCCAATCCAGGCGCTTGGCGTGGTCGAGCCAGAAGGGACATCCGGTCGCGGGGTCGAAGTGCCACGAGACGATCTCGCGCACCCACGCGTCCAGTGTTTCGCGCGCGGATTTGGCTTTACGATCGGTGTCTGCCTGAGTTGTGGGGGTCACGTTGTCTGAGTTTACCAAGCTGCAAAGACAGCCTGCCTATTGTGTGATACGCCGTGCGAGGAAGAACGTCTCGCGAGAATCTACTTCACATCAAAACACGCCAGCGTCCGCTCGTTCCTTATATAGAGCCTGCCGTCCGCCAATGCCGGGTAGGATCGCACCACCGCCGGCAGGAGCTGCGCGTGAGCCGTGGGCCGGAACTCTTTGGGTGATGCCGGTGCGATCACCAGCTCTCCGCTTTCGCGCATCAGCAACAGCCGGTCGCCCGCCAGCGTGACGGTGCCGGCGCCGAATCCGTCGACGTTCCACTGCACTTTGCCGGTCTTCAACTCAATCGCTCGCAAGCTCTGGCCGAACTCCTGCCTGCCGTGGTAACCGTACATGTATCCGTCACGGTAGACGCTGGTCGCGTAGTGATTGGAGAGCGCCTCATCGGAGGCCCAGAGCTGTTTTGCGGACGTGCCATCAATCTGTAACAGCGTCGCGCCGGTCCCGTAGCTAGCCGACAGAAACACCAGATTCCCTACGATGACGGGCGCGGCCGCGTTCACCGAAGCGTGGCTGCGCGACCGCCAGGGAAACTGGAAGCGCACTTTGCCCGTCGCCGGGTCGGCGTCCACCAGTCCGGCTCGCGTCCAGAACAGCGCATGGTGCGCACCGGCGATGGTCGCGGTTGCCGGCGCCGAGTAACCGGCCTCGTCATTGGTCGCGGTCCAAAGCACCTTGCCGGTCGCGGCGTCGAATGCGCCGATTCCTCCGCCGTTCGGCCCGCCAATATTCATGAGAACGCGCCCGTCATCCACCAGGGGCGAACAGGCCGCGCCGAAGAAGCCTTTGGGTGCACCGAACTTCTGCTGCGTATCGACGCTCCAAATGCGCTTGCCGGTCGCGAAATCGAGCGCCTGCAGCACCCCCTCCGCGCCAAAAGTGTAAACTCTCTCACCCACGACAGCCGGCGCCCCGCGCGGCCCTTCATCGAAACCGAAGTCGTCACGGTAATCGGTCGGGTACGCGGATGACCAGATGCGCTTGCCTGTACCGGCATCGAGCGCTTCCACAATCGCCTGACTTTCCCGCCGATGGAACAGGATCACGCGGCCGCGCGCAACCACCGGTGCGCTGAACCCCTGTCCGACGTCCAGCTTCCACAGTGCGACGGGCCCGGATTTGGGCCACGCAGCCGCCAATGGACCAGAGTACGTCCCATTCCGCGCCGGTCCCAAAAACTGCGGCCAATCCTCACCTTGGGCCGCCTGGCGCGTCAGAAGGAGAAGTATCAAAGCGAGAAGCATTTGACGTCAGCCTATACTATAGGGAATCGACTCGCACCTATGCGGCTTCTTTACCTTCCGTTCCTTCTATCCGCGCTGTTGCTCACATCCGCCTCCGCGCAAACGATTAGCGGCTCTATCGGCGGCACGATAACCGACGCCTCCCGCAATGTGCAGGCCGGCGCCAGCGTTATTGTGACCGAAGTTGCGACGGGAAAGAAGCATACAACGGTCGCCGATTCACGCGGCGAATTTCTCGTGGCCACGCTCCCGCCAGGCCGGTACCGGCTGGAGGCAACGCTTGCCGGCTACCGCAGCTCCGTCCAGGAGCTTACGCTCGCGCTCGACCAGGAATTGCGCGTCGACGTGGCGCTCCTCGCCGGCAACCGCACCGACACCGTCGAGGTGACCGCCGTGCCGGCGATGGTGAAAACCGATTCCGCCGCTATGGGAGCTCTCATTGAGAACCGCAGCGTAACCGGGCTGCCGCTCGACGGCCGCAATTTCTACGATCTCGCACTTCTGATCCCGGGCGTCGTTCCCGCCGCGCAGGGTTCCGCAGGCGCCGTGCTCGGCGATATCGCGCTCAATATCAATGGCGGCCGCGAGGATGCCAACAACTTCCTCCTCGATGGCATCTACAATGGCGATCCGAAACTCAACACGTTCGGTATCACGCCCACCGTGGACGCCGTGCAGGAGTTCGAGGTGCTCACCAGCGCCTTCGATTCCACGTTCGGACGCAACTCCGGCGGCCAGGTCAACGTCGTCATGAAATCGGGCAGCAACGCTTTCCACGGCGATGCCTATGAGTTCTTCCGCAACGGTGCGCTCGATGCGCGTAACTTCTTCGCGCCATCCGACGCTGCCAAGCCCCAATACCAGCGCAACCAGTTCGGCGGCACGTTGGGTGGGCCCATCCGGAAAAACCGCACGTTCTTCTTTGCCGACTACGAAGGCACTCGCATTCGCGACGGCATCACCCAAGTGAGCAACGTGCCCACCGCCGCCGAGCGCACCGGCGATTTCTCCAATAGCGGAATTCCGGCCATCAATCCGTTTACCCAGCAGCCTTTCCCCGGGAATCAGATTCCCGCTGCTTATATCGATCCTTCCGGCGCAGCCATCGCGGCCCTGTTTCCCCTGCCCAATCGCAACGTTCCGGAACAGAACTACGTCTCGTCACCGGTGGAACGCGAACGCAATGACCAGTTCGATGTGCGCCTCGATCAGTCGCTGACTCCGTCCGATGATCTTTCTTTCCGCTACAGCTTTGCCGACTTGAACCTGTACGATCCCTTCTCCGGATCGGGCTTCGCGCTCGTGCCCGGCTGGGGTACCAACGTGCCGCGGCGCGCGCAGAACGTCATGCTCGGCGAGACGCACGCTTTTTCCGCCAACGTCATCAATGAGCTGCGCGCCGGATACAATCGCGTTTCCGCCGGTTCCTACCAGCAGAACATCGGCACCGATCTCAACAGCCAGGTTGGAATCCCCAACCTCTCGAGCAATCCGCGCGACTACGGACTCACGCTGATCAATGTCACCGGCTACTCGCCCATTGGCGACGATTACAACAACCCGCAGCACAGCGCGTCCAACATTCTCGAGCTCACCGATCAGGTCACCTACAACCGCGGCCGCCACCTGTTCCGCTTCGGCGTGGATCTTCGCAACTTGCGCCAGAACGCGTATCGTGACGAGGAAGCGCGCGGCTTCATCGACTTTCTAGGACTCATCACAGGCAATCCGCTGGAGGAACTTCTGCTCGGGCTGCCGACTGTTTCCGCCGGTGCGACGCTCGACAACCCCGAGCATCTACGCACCTACAGCACTTACTATTTCGCGCAGGATACGTTTCGCGTCCGGCCAGATCTGACGCTGTCGCTCGGTGTGCGGTACGAATACAATGCGCCGCCGGTGGACGCGCAAAACCGCGCCAACCTTTTCGACCCGGCAACGGGCGGCCTGGTGCAGGTTGGCACTAACGGGATTCCGCGCAGCGGTTACCAGCCGAACCGCGACAACTGGGCGCCGCGTCTTGGCCTCGCATGGTCGCCTGGAAATCACAGCCGCGTGTTTCGCGCGGGCTACGGCATTTATTACGATCAGGGCGCGCTGGCCACCGGCGAGGGTCTCTACTTCAATCCGCCCTACTTCAATTTCAACGTCTACGAAACTCTGGCGACCGCGCCGCTCATCCTGAACAATCCGTTTCCGCAGAACTATCCGTACCCCTATCCGCCCTCGGCGCTCTCTTACCAGCGCAACTTCCACACGCCTTACGTGCAGCAGTGGAACGCCGGCATCCAGCATCAGCTCGGCAAGAGCCGCGTGGTGGAAGTCGCCTACGTGGGTTCCAAGGGAACGGACCTTCTGACCGCTCGCGATATCAATCAGGCACAGCCTAGTCCGCAGATGCCGAACCTGCGCCCGAATCCGCTGTTCGCCGATATCGATCAGCTTGAGTCGGTCGCCAACTCGGTTTATCACAGTCTGCAGGCGCGTTTTCAGCAACGCCTTTCCCACGGCCTCTCGGCGCTCGTTTCCTACACCTGGTCGAAATCCATCGATGACGCCTCCGATTTCTTCTCGAGCGCCGGCGACGCGAACTTTCCGCAAGACAGTTACGATCTTCGCGCCGAGCGCGGCCTCTCGAACTTCGATGTCCGCAGCCGCCTGTCAGTGAGCTACGCCTACGATCTGCCCACGCACCACTTCGGCCAGGCCTGGGTCAACACGCTTCTCGGCGGCTGGCAGACCTACGGTATTCTGACGTTCCAGACGGGCCAGCCGTTCACGGTGGCGCTGCTACCCGATCTCGATAACAGCAACACCGGGACATCCATCCTGGGATTCGGCGGCGCCAATGATCGCCCGAACGTCGTTGGTAATCCGGGCGTCAGCAATCCAAATCCCAATCAGTGGTTCAATACGGCGGCATTCGCGATTCCGCCGTTTGGCAGCTTCGGCAACGCCGGCCGAAACATTCTCGAAGGCCCCGGCCTTCAGACTCTGAACCTGTCGCTCGTGAAGAACACGCGCATCCGCGAAGGCATGTCGCTCCAGTTCCGCGCCGAGTCGTTCAACTTCGTGAACCACCCCAATCTCAATCTGCCCGACAATTTCATCGGCTCGCCGACGTTCGGGCAGATTCTCTCCGCCCAGGATCCGCGGCACATTCAGTTCGGATTGAAACTGCTGTTTTAGGCGCGACTACGCCCAGTTGCGGCGCTCGATGATCATCTTCGGCTCGTAGGTGACACCGCGCGCCAGCCGTTTTTCCTCACGGCGCGTGGTCCACAGCATCACGGGACCGATGAGTTTCGATGCGAAGCGCGAAACCCAGCCGAACTCGTCAGCGATGTCGCGGCGAAGCACGCGAATCTGCTGGCTGATCGCCAGGTTCTTTACACGCAGTTGCCGCTCCATGGCCCACAGCAGGCCACCGTACGTGATCTTCAACGCAGCCACTTCGCGGGCGAAGCGCTCGCGGATGCGCTGATCGGGATCGTCCTTGTAGCGCTTCCAGCCTTCCAGGGTGGTGCGGCAAATGCGGAATATGCTCGGGCCGTTGCGTTCGAAATCGCGCCAGAACGCCCAGTCCAGGAATTTCTTGGAATCGTCGCGTGAGATCGCCGCGTGCTGGAAGTTGAACTTGTCCTGCCCATGAATATCCGCGAGGTTCACATCCAGCAGCCGGCCTTGCTGCTCCATTTCACCGTAGAGCGGCGTGCCCGGCACGGGCGTGTACAGCATGAACTGATGGAAATCGGTGCCATACGCCACGGCGTGCTCGATCTCGTCGCGAATATTCTCCGGCGTATGATGCTCCAGGCCTACGATGGTGGAACCGAGCAGCCGGATGCCGTGCCGGTGCAACTCCCGCGTGAGTTCCAGGGTGTCGGTGTTTTCGAGTTTCGCGTAGGCCGATTTCTTCGATTCCAATCCCATCCAGATCCACGAGACGCCGAGCGACACCAGCTCCTTCATGGTGTATTTGCGGATCGCGTTCGCCGAAGAGAATACGAATAGCTCCCAGCTTTTGCCTGCCGCCTTCATGCGCTCGAGCAACTCCATCGCGCGTTTGCGATAGAGCAGAAAATTCTCATCCATCACGAAGAACGAGTGCACTTTGAGCTTCTCTTCCAAGTGGCTCATGATGCGAAACAGTTCCGCGCCCGAGTCGTAGAAGTTCAGAAACTTTCCCTTGCCGCCGAAAAACGCGGAGGTCGTGCAGAAGTTGCATCCCATCGGGCAGCCCACCGAGGGAATCAAGGTAGCCGCCGCGGTGCCGCGCCGTTCGGGGATCCGCAGTCCCATAGCCCGCAGCCCGAATCCCGAAACAATTTCCGGATGCCGGATCGGCGCGTCCGCGTCTTCGCCCAGATAGCGCCGCATCCAGGAAATTCCGTCGCCCTTCACGACATGATCTGCATCGATCAAATACTCGATGCCCGGAATCGCCGCCACATGCCCGCCGACGACGATCACCGAATCCGGCGAAAGCTGCCGCACCATCCGGCACATCTCCCGCACTTTGCCCACATTGACGATGATCGACGAGATCCCCACGATGTCGTACTTTTGCTTGCGGAGTTCGCGCGCGAAATCCTCACGTGTGGGAAAGTCGAGCACCGTCGATGGCGCGGAGATGTTCTGCTGGATCATCATGATCCCCCACGACCGGTGAAACATGCGCAGCGAGAACGCACCTTGCGCGCGCGTGACCTGGTTGTGATAGAGCTCCATCGGGTTGATGGCGCGGCTGCCAAATTCGTCGTCACGCGCGTACGGGCCAAAAACGGAGGAAAGGAGGACACGGGCAGAAGTACCCTTGGGATGCGTCGTCATTATTTCTGCTTTTCAGTACTTAAAGGTCTGGAACAATGATATCAAATCGACGTAAAGCCGGCGCGATAATCGGCTCATGCAGAGACGCGAATTTCTCGGCGCGGCGGTGGCGGCAACCGGGCGCGTCATCGGCGCGAATAGTCAAGTAACCGTCGGTCTCATCGGCTGCGGCGGACGCGGCCGCTACGTTGCCGGATTGATGCGCGAAGCTCCCGGCGTCGAGTTCGCCGCCACAGCCGACGTCTACCTGCCCAACGCCGAACGCGCCAGGGAATGGGCCGGCTCCGCGGCTCGTTCCTATCAGGACTTCCGCCGCCTGCTCGAACAGAAAGATATCGACGCCGTCCTCATCGCTACGCCCGATCACTGGCACGCAACCATCGCCGTGCTTGCCTGCCAGGCCGGTAAGGACGTCTATGTCGAAAAGCCGCTCGCCCACAACGTCCGCGAAGGCCGAGCCATCGTGAACGCGGCGCGACGCTACAACCGCATCGTGCAGGCTGGCACGCAGCACCGCTCCTCGCCGCATTTTCGCGACGTGCAGCAGATCGTCCAATCCGGCGCGCTCGGCAAAGTGAACTGGGTGCGCGTGTGGAATTACGCCGACTGGTATCCCGAAGGCATCGGCCGCGAGCCCGATTCCGAACCACCTGCAGGTCTCGATTGGGATTTCTATCTCGGCCCCGCGCCGCTCGTGCCATACAATCGCAAACGCTTTCTCGTCACCTACCGCTGGTTCTGGGATTACTCGGGCGGTTACATTACCGACTTCGGCACGCATCGTCTCGACACTGTCCAGCAGGTAATGGGCGTAAGCGCGCCGCGCGCCATTGCCGCAAGCGGCGGACGTTTCAGCCTCCGGGATGCCGGCGAAATTCCCGACGTCCTGCAAGTGACTTACGAATACCCCGGTTTTGTTCTGAGTTACGAATCGTGTCTATTGAACGGTCACGGCGTGGGCGGCCGCACTCCCGGCATGAAATATTACAACGCCAAGGGCGCGGAGGACCGCCCCAACGGCATGGCCTTCTACGGCACCAACGGCGCACTCTATGCCGACCGCGTCGGGTACGAAATCTATCCCGAGCCGAAGAGCACTCTCGAGCGCAAACAGAGGAATACAACGGACGCCACCAAGCTACACGCCGCCAACTTCATCGACTGCGTGCGCTCCCGCAAACCGCCGAACGCCGAAGTTGAGATCGGCCATCGCTCCACCACCGTCGCGCACCTCGGTAACATCGCGTTCAAAACAGGCAAGAAACTCCACTGGAACGCCAATACGGAGGAATTCATCAACGACGGTGAGGCGTCGAAGTTACTCTCACGCCAGCCGCGGAAGCCCTGGGATTTGATCTAGCGGCAATTCGGGGAACGGCTTCGAAATTCCAGCGTCAACGATCGTTCCAAACCGATCCCGTCGCATTTCGGAGTTTCGTTGCCTGTCTCCGAATTGCCCCAAGCTGTGTGCGGGGGATTGACGGGAGTTGACTAGTCTGATAGGCTAACCCGCATTCTCACTTCAAGGTTGTTGGAGATCTTATGCCCTCCTTTACGTTAGTATCGTTCAATTGTTTACTAAGTTTCGCATTATCGGCTAGCGCTGAGACGCTGACGACGACCTACTCCGACAAGATAACCTCAGAGGGGGTATTTTCTGAGTCTTCGGAGCAGACAGACTCATTCGTCCTTTCCATACCAAGGTTCAATCCCTCGACCGGTCGTCTCTTGTCGGTGACTTACGCGTATTCGGACTTACAGGAGACGCTGGCAGGTTGGAACGATGAAGAAGTACCTCCCGGTCTGCCGTTCACAGTTACAGTAACGTCGCGTGTGCTAGGGCCCTTTGGCGCGTTGCCTGAGCAAACCCTGAGTACTAACCTCGACACTACGGGATATTTTCATATGATTTCATTGGGAGGGCTCAATTTCAGAAACGACCTTTCCATCGCAGGAACCCTACACGATCTAATCGAATTCACAGGTCAGGGCGACATCCTGTTTTCCCTGGGAAGCACAGTGGACATTGGGACAATAGGGCCACCGGGATTCCTTGTCGTCAGTGGAATAAACCAGGATATTGACAGCGCATCGCTAACTATCACGTACAAGTATGTGCCTACACCCGAACCCCGCACAGCATGGTTCGTCGGAGCCGTACTCGGTGCTACTTTCCTCATAGCTGGACGATCCAAGATGAGGACACACCGCTCCTCTTAAGCCCAACCGTTGAGCGCGTCTCAAAGGCTCTGTGATATCGCGCCGGTCCCAGGGACCGCCATCCCTCACAACCCCATCCCTCCGTCCACGCCCAGAACCTGCCCTGTCACGTAGTTATCCGGCTCCAGGAAAAACCGCACCGCGCGTGCCACGTTTTCCGCGCGGCCGTAGCGCGCGATCACGCCTTCTTTCAGATACCGTTCGTACTTGCCGCTCGCAATGCTCGCTTCCGCCATACCCGCCGCGGTCACCCCCGGGCTCACCACATTCACGCGAATGTTCACCGGTCCCCGGCATTCTTTCGCCAGGATGCGCGCCGCGTGCACCAGCGCTGCCTTCTGCGCCGCGTAAGCTGTCGAACCCGGAAACAGCGCCGCCACCTGCATCGTGCCGATCAACACGATCGCTCCCTGAGTTCCCGCGGCCTTCATGCGCTCGGCTGCTTCTCGCGCCATGAGGATCGGTCCCAGATAATTCACCTCGTGCGATCGCAGCATCGCTTCTCGCGGATCCGCACCCGCAGCTACGCGCGCCGGGTCACCGGCGAACACCACGAGGCCGTACATTTCCGGCGCGGCATCCAATAGCCGCTTGCGATCGCTTTCCACTGCAACATCCGCCTGCACGATCTGTGCGCGATCCCGCAGCCGTTCCGCGCGCTCCCGATTTGCGCGATAGCTCACCACCAGCCTTGCGCCCTCAACGGCTAGCAAATCCACCACGGCCGACCCAAGCCCACCGGCGCCGCCCGCCAGCACGATCTGCCGTCCAGCAAGCGGCTCAGCCAACGGTCACCTCTCTTTCTTCCGCCAGCCCGATCGCCGTATAGCCGCAAGCCACGGTCGTTAGAAACATGGTCAGCACCTCGCTGTCACCCAGGTTCAGTTCGAAAAATCCCGCCACCAGCGTGGCGATCACCACCGCGATCGCACCGCGCAAAATGAATCGCTCATCGCTGGGTCCCGCGGGCAGTTTGCGCAGCGCGCGCCAGAAATCGAACAGCACCCTGGCCAGCAGCCACATGAGCACCAGCATGGTCGGAATACCGCGTTCGGCCGCGTAGTGCAGATAGATGTTGTGCAGGTGCCCGTACCAGCCGCGCGGCAGCGGTTTCGGAATGTCGGCGGGCACGTAGTCGTTGAACTCCAGCCGCACTTCTTCCGGCCCCACGCCGAACCACGGATGTTTCTTGATCATCTGAATGCCCGTCCGCCAGGTCACCACGCGGAATTCGTTCGAGTCGACATCCTTGCGCGGCCGCATGAACGACGCCACTCTGTCTTTCACCGACGGCGGACCGAAAAATGCCGCCAGCGCCAGCACTACCGGGATCACTACTACCACCCATCGCTTCCACGCCCACACCAGGTACAGCCCGGCCACCAGCGTCGCCAGCCAGATGCTGCGCGTTTCACCCAGCACCAGCGCCACCAGCAGCAGCCCGGCGCAAAGCAGCCACGGCCATAATCGCCGCAGTGTTCGTTCCGGGCCGAAGAAGAGAAACGCGCCCAGCATCAGCAGTGCAAACATCTCCTCGCCGCCGAATGTCATCCAGTGGCTCATCGCGCCCGTGATGCGCTCGGAGGTGTAATACTCGTAAAAATCTTTGCCCGCCGCGCGCGCCTGCGCCAGTTTGTGAACAAACTGCACCACGCCCCAAACGGCTGTCCCGGCTCCCACCGCGCCCCACGCGAGAAACAGCCAGCGCATCGAAACCCGGTCCCGGATGGTCGAGAAAACCACCGGCAGCATCAGAAACACATAGAACTTGCGCACCTGCGGCAAGCCCACGGCGGGATGGTCGGCCAGCGCCAGCGCGATAAGCGTCCCTGCCATGAACAACACAAGCGGCAGCCAGATCGGGGGGATCCGCAATTTCGCTCCCGACAAAAGCAGGGCGACGACCGCTAACCCCAACAGAATCTGAGAGGGAGCGATGCCGATCAAGATCGAGACGGCGGAAGCGAACGCAAGATAACAGGCGGCACGGAACAAAAACGGCTGGGAAGACGTCATGCGCTTTGATGAAGCAAAGTCCTTAGTATGTCAGAATACTTTAAGCTGGTGGCTAGTACTCGAACGGTACTTCGATCGGTAGCGGCCTTTCCGAGCCGCGGTGTAACATAGGTGATTACTTCATGAAAGACTTGCTGGAATCTCTCCAGCCCGGTGACCCGGATCTGGACCTTGCCCACGCGATTGACCCGCAACGCCTGCCCTCGCACATCGCCATCATAATGGACGGCAACGGGCGCTGGGCGAACCGCCGCAGTCTGCCGCGTGTCGCCGGCCACAGCGCGGGAGTCGGGTCCGTCCGCAGCACGGTCGAAGCGTGCGCGCGCATCGGCATCAAAGCACTTACGCTCTACGCATTCTCGGTGGAGAACTGGAAGCGGCCGCGCGCCGAAGTCGAGACCCTGTGGCGCCTGCTGCGCTTCTACCTGAAAAAGGAACTCCCCGAGCTTCAGCGAAACGACATCCGCTTGAAAGCCATCGGCCGGCTCGATGCCCTTCCGCCGCAGGTGCGGGCGGAACTGCAATCGGTGATCGACGCCACGGCGCAAAATCGCGGATTGCTGGTCAACCTGGCCATCAACTACGGCGGACGGTCCGAAATCCTGGATGCCGTCAACAGCATCATCGAGAAGGCCCGCCGCGAAGGCCGTTTGGAATCGCTTTCCGTGGACGAGAAAACTTTCGCCAACGGTCTTTACACCGCCGGCACTCCCGATCCCGATCTCCTCATCCGCACGTCCGGCGAAATGCGCATCAGTAACTTCCTGCTGTGGCAGATTGCCTATTCCGAGCTGTACGTGACTGAGACTCTCTGGCCTGACTTCAGCCGCCGCGAGCTGCTGATGGCCATCCTCGACTTTCAAAAGCGCGACCGCCGCTACGGCGGCTTGAGCAACGGAGCCTACAACGGCGCCAGCGCTCATCGAGAGGCACACCTGGTCGAAGCCGTCGTCACTTCGCAATGAAGCGCCTGCTGACCGCTGCTGTCCTTATTCCTTTTATCCTTTACGTCGTTTACCTCGGTCAGAACTGGTTGCTCTTCGGTGTAACGGCGCTGGTCGCGCTCATTTGCTTTTCCGAGTACTCCGGGCTCGCCGCAGGTTATGGAGTCGCGAAACCAGGACCCGTGGGATACGCCGCCGGGCTCCTGGTCCTCGCTATGAAGCCCGAAGACGGCTACCTGATCCTGACGCTGGTCGCCATCATCGCTCTGTCGCTCGTGCTGCGGCTCGATGATCTCCATCAGGCGCTGCCGCACGCCGCCTTTCTGCTCTTCGGGATCATCTACATCTTCGGCGCATGGAAATTCGCCATCCTTCTGCGCGCCTCCAGCCGGCACTGGCTGGCCTTCGCCTTGATCCTGAACTGGGTGGGTGATGGGTTCGCCTACTATATTGGCAAGAGCTTTGGGCGCCATCGGCTCGCCACGAAAATCAGTCCGAACAAGACTTGGGAGGGTTCGCTTGCGTCTCTCGCGGGCTCCATCCTGTTTGGCGTCCTCTATCTGAGCCGTACTCTGTCGGTGCCCATGTTGGAAGCTGCGGCGCTCACTGCCGCCGCCAATATCGCCGGCCAGGCCGGTGATCTGGCTGAATCGGCGCTGAAGCGCGGGGCTGGAGTGAAGGACAGCAGCACATTGCTCCCGGGCCATGGCGGTATGCTGGATCGAGTCGACAGCAGCCTGTTTGCACTACCGGTGGTTTATCTAAAACTGTATTTCGACTCGCTGCACCTGTTCTGACCCACGCTCTCGATCCATTCGAGCACCACGCCATCCAGCCAGAAGCGCGGCTTGGCACGGGAGAGGAATCCCAGGTGGCCGCCATGCTCGGTAACGTGTAAACGCACAAGAGGATTGGCCTTAACCGCGGGGTGATCGAAGATCTCGAAGGGGATGAAGATGTCGTCTTTGGCCTGAACAAGCAGCACGGGCACACGAATCCGTTCCAGGAACTGCCTCGCGGATTGCGTTTCGTAGTAATGCTCGGCGCCCCGGAATCCGAAAGAAGGTCCGGTCAAAACATCGTCGAACTCCCAGATTGTACGGGCTTTATTGACTTGTTCCGCTGTAAAGCGCCCGGTTTCGACGACGCGCTTCCGCATGCGCTTCAAGAACCGCCGCTCGTAAATACGATTAGACGGCTTGGCGATGGTCCGCGCGCACGCCGCCAAATCGATCGGTGTGGAAATCGCGCAGATACTGGCAATTAGCGGCGAGGCTTCCTCGCCCAATTCGCCGGCCAGCTTGAGAATCATGTTGCCGCCGAGCGAATAGCCCACCAAATGCACAGGCCCCTGTAACTGATTGACCAGAAAGCGTAAATCCGATGTCAGGCCGGCATGATAGAGGGTATTGGCGAAACGCTCGGTGCCGCCGCAAGTCCTTATATTGAAGCGGTTTACCGCGAATCCGGCATCCAGCGCGGCTTTGGCCATGGTCCGCATGTAGCCGGCCTCACCGGAACCTTCAAGTCCGTGCACCAGAACGAGTTCGCCGCGTACCTCGCCCGCGGGTCGCTGGGATTGAACCAACACTTGAACGTCTGACTCGGTCCGAAACAGCTTGTTTTGTTCCGGATACGGCCGCATATCTAAGTTGCGGGGCCAGAAATTCCCCAGAATCGTCAGTAAATGCGGATTCTTGACGAGCGGCCGGTACATCGCCGGAGGCTTTACCGCCAATACCATTTCGGGTAATAGCGGAAGGCGACAAAAGCGCCGGGGTAGGTGGCCACGAGATATTGCGAGTTCTGCGGGGAAGTCTTGAAATGGAAGTCCCGTGCGCCCACGGCGATCTCATAGCGGCCCATGCGGAAAACGGCCGATGCTTCCGCGTCATAGACCACGGCGTGGTGCGGGAAGGCAAAGCCGGAGGCCCTGGCTTCGACACGAAAGCGAGGAGTAAACGCCTTCTCGATGGCCGCGCCGATGCTGGGATAAATCAACCAGCGGGTTCCGGCGGCGGTGTTCGAGATCGGGTTGCCCGAGGCGTCCGTCGTAATCGGTTTCAAGGGCGCATCGATGCTGGTTTGCGTCGTGATGTATTGGACTTCCCAGAGCGTCTTGAAACGAAAGCGGGAGGGGTTTGCCGGATAGGGATACGACAGAAAGTCAAAGGACATCTTGACGTCCTGCAAAGTGTAGCGGGTCACCAGGTAGTCGCCTGGATTGAAATCGGTGTTGAACAGCGTCAGGTAAGCCGGTGCGGTGGTGTTTCCGTTGCCCTGAATACGAAAGTAAGAGAACCGCAGCGTGTTGTTCTTGCCGGTGGGCACGCTGATCACGGCGCCGGGGGCGCGCTTGGGGTCTCCCGGATACTTCAGATTACCGGGGTATGGACCGACATTGGCGGCGCCGCCGCGCAGATCCGGCTGGTGAAACACGTCCCAGTAAAAGATCTGAATGGATACCTGATTGTCACTGGTGTTAGGCGGCGTCTCGGGGGCCGCAGCGGGAGCGGACTTCGGAGCCGGCGCCGGAGCAGGAGCGGGTTGCTGCTGCGCGGTGCTGGTAGAAGCCTGCTGCGCAAAGGTCAGCGTGGCGTGAAAAGGTAAGAGGACGCATAGGGACACAAGTCCAGTGGGGAATTTTCTAATCATCATTGGTCAATTAAACGAGTTTAACGGTAGCCGGGCCCTTTCGGGGAATCACACGGCATCCAGCCCGATCTGCAGTCGAAGGGCCTAATCGGTTCCGTAGTTGATTTCGAGCTTCCGGACCTGGCGGGTACCGAGCCAAAGGCCGGCGGCGGCAATCAACAGCAGGCTGAATACGGCCAGGTAGGCGGGCACGGGAGTCGCAAGAATCGCGAGAAAAGCGAAGTCGCCCTGGGCTGGCACAGTAACCGGGATCAGCGATTGTAGATAGAAAATCACACTGAGCCTCTTGAGCAACTGCGGCAGGAACGGATTGGCAGCTTCCCACAGCAGCACGAGCACCACGGGAACGACGGGATTACTGAACAGGAAGCCCAGCAGCAGGAACACGCCGCCGTAGCCGACACAGGCGAGGGCGGCAGTCGCGATGTAAGTAAAGACGTGGCCAAGGCCTCCGGCGCCGAACAGGTACTGCTCGGCCTGGGCACGCGGTACGTGCACCAGAACCGCGGCCAGCGTGAGGGCGGTGCCGGTGCAGAAAATGATGGACGTGGTCAGGACGCCCGCGAGGTATTTGCCGACGAGCAGCACGTCGCGGCGCACCGGGGCGAGAAGGTAGTAGTGCAGGCTCTTTTCCAGCATCTCGCCGCGGAACAGCTTCAGGAACACACCCACGCAGCCGAAGAAGACCGCCAGGCGCAGATAGAAGAACTGGAACATGGTGGCGAAGATGAGGTTATCGTGCCCCAGATCGCAAACCCGGTGATCGCGCAGATTCAGCAGCGCGTGGGACCACATCAACACTGCGGGAGCGGCAGCCAAGAGATAAATCCACAGGCCGCGGCGGGCCAGAAAATTCTTCTTGATCTCGAGACGCAGGATCGCGGCGACCTGCGCGCGCCAAAGGCTCCAGGAATTCGGATTCATATCGACCCTCCATCCGGCCCGATCAGGTATTCATAGACCGAATTCACGTCGTCGTCGGCGGGCGCGATGGATTGCAAGTCAACGCCATCGACCACCAGCCGGTTGAGCATGAGATAAAAGCGGTCGGGATCGCGGGTGCGCACCAGCAGACCTTTGCCGTCGTTATGCACGCGCGCTTCGACCACCGTATCGAGCTCGAAGATGCGCGAGGCCAGCGCGCTCGGACGGTCGCAGCGGATGAGGATCTGCATGGGATGGTCCTCGACCTCAGTGCGGACACCGTGAATCTGGCCTTCGGCGACGACGTAGCCGCTCGACAGGAGAATCACCTGGTCGGAGATGGCGTCCACTTCGTGGAGAATGTGGCTGGAGATGATGACATGCAGGCCGGCTTCGGCGAGCGAGCGGAACAGCGCGATGGTTTCGGCGCGCACCAGCGGGTCGAGCCCGTTGAGCGGCTCATCGAGGACCAGCACGCGCGGATCGTGGCTGATGGCCTGGGCGAGCTTGATGCGCTGCCGCATGCCCTTGCTATAGCCGGCGATCTTGCGCGGTGCAGCGTCCGTGAGCTTTACGCGTTCGATGGCGCGCCACGTCCCTTCGTCGGCTTCGGCGTGCGTTTTCCCATGCAGGCGCAGATAGGAGTAGATGAACTGATAACCCGTCATGCCGCGGGGAAACGAATCGAATTGCGTGCAGTAGCCGACGAAGCGAAACAGGTGTTCGGGATCATCGGGCGCGACGCCCAGGACGCTGATGCGGCCTTGCGTGGGGCGCAGCAGGCCGGTCATGAGATTCATGAGCGTGGTTTTGCCGGAGCCGTTCGGGCCAACCAAGCTAGTGATGCCCGGAGGAATCGCGAGATTGACGCGATTGACTCCGAGCACGTCGCCGTAAAACCGGGAGACGTTTTCGAACAGGATTTCGTTCGCGTTCATCGAACCACCTCGACGGCGCGCAGTTTGCGGTAGAGGAGCCAGAGGCAGCCCGCGGAAATGAGCGCCAGCATGAACCAGGCGGATGCAGGGGAAAGATCCGGCCTGTGCTGTGCGCGGAACAAACTGTTCCAGACGGAATCAAAGAGAACACTTAGATTGATCAGCCCGCCCCAGTGGACACCGAGCACGGCGTTGATCGCCTCACCAAAGGCGGCGGCCACGAAGAACATACCGAGGAGTAGCGCGCCCGCCGCGATTTTCCACTTGACCCAAGCCGAAAGTGCCAGCGCGAGCAGCGCGATCACGAGGATCCACATCCAAGCGCCCGCGAAAATTGCCCAAGCGATCCACAGATTATGGAGGAACCATCCGCCGCCGGCGAGTGCGGCTTGCACGGCGAACAGAATCAGGCCGGGCACCCAGGTGATCGAGGAAAGCAGAATCAGCAGCACCGACATTTTTCCGATGACGTATTCGGCACGCGAGAACGGCCGCGCGAGATACAGCGTCAGGGCGCGGTTCGAGAGGTCGGTCGAGACCAGGCCCGGCCCGACGAACGATGTGAGGATGAACGCCAGGAAGCACTGGACCCCGAGATAGATTTGAAAGAATTCGCCGTCTACCGAAATGGGCGAGTGGACGCCGGTGGCGCCGAACATCTTCGCGATGGAATCGAAGCTATTGGCGGTATAGATGAGGGACAGGAAAACCAACGGTGAGATAAAGCAGACGATGAAGAACACCGTCATGATTTTCGATTGAAACAGGCGGCGGTAGGCGTACCGCGGGATGATGGCGAAGCGCGACCATTCCGGGGTGACCGGGCCGGAGTAGCCATGATAAGTGCGCTTATAGACGGCCATTGGAAGCTCCATTCTGCGCTACGTCGGTTTCCATGGCTTTGAGGAAGATGTCTTCGAGGCTATCGCGCCGGTAATTGAGGCGGCGGATCTGCACGTTGCGCTCAGCGGCGATGCGATAGAGATCGCGAATTTCGGTACCTTCCGAGAGAATTAACTTGATACGGTTGTTGGGCACGATGGCGCAGGCGCAACCAAGCTTCTCCACATCGGCGGCGAAGGTTCCATTGGCGCCGACGGTTTCCATTTCGATGAATTTCTGATTGGCGCGGCGTTCCTCTTCGAGGTTCGCGTAGTGCACGATACGCCCCTGCTTGAGGATCATGACTTCCTCACAGGTCTCTTCGACGTCACGGAGCAGGTGCGAGCAGAGGATCATGTGCATGTCGGCGGATTCGCGCATTTCGCGGATGAGGCGGATCATGCGCTGGCGCGCGGGCGGATCGAGGCCGTTGGTGGGCTCATCGAGAATGAGCAGTTTCGGCCCATGCGCAATGGCCTGCGCGAGCTTGGCGAGCTGCCGCATGCCGAGCGAATAAGTGCCGACCTTACGATAGCGCGCTTCGCCCAAGCCCACATAGAACAACGCCTCATGCGCGCGCTCGAGCGCGGCGCCGGCGGGCAATCCCGAGAGCTCAGCCATCAAATGAACGTAGGAGACAGCGCTCATGTTAGCGATAAACGCGTCGTTCTCGGGCATGTAGCCAGTGAGCTTGCGGATCTCGCGAATGCCTGTGCGGACATCATGGCCGAAGATACGCGCGGTGCCGGCGGAGGGCGGGTGGAAGCCGAGCAGAGCGTTGATGAGGGTCGACTTCCCCGCTCCGTTGGGACCGAGCAATCCAATGGTGCGGGCGGAAAGCGTGCACCGGAGATCATTGAGGATGCGCCTTCCGCCCAGGTCCACCGCGAGACCTTCGAGTTCGATGACAGAGTTCATTGCCTTTGATGCGATCCGAGAGCTTTTAGTAACGCCGGAACCTGGAACGGGCCGCCGGGGCCGCCCACCGAATCGAGGTTAAGACCGAAGAAGCTGCCGCTCGAGGCGAGCTCGATGCGATTCGGCTGACCATAAGCATAGACCAGCGAAGGGGCGGCGTTGGCTTTGAGTGCGGCGATGGTCTCCTTTTGACCAGGCGCGACTGCCTGCAAACCACCGGCCAGCGAATTAAGCGCCGGGCCGAGATTCTGATAGACGAGCGCCGAGAAGTTGCTTTGGCCGTCGGGAGCCAAGAGTGATTTGAAGGCCGCAGAGCGAGTGAGCGTGATACCGGCGGCGCGCTGGCTGATGGCCTGCGTCAGCAATGCGGGGCTGGCCGCGGCGACGAGATAGCCGTCAATAAAGGTGTAGTTAACGGTCAGAGTGGACTTGGTGGATGCGAGCGTGTAATACGTGCGTCCGCTCACCTGGCTTTGAGTCAAACTCAACCCGGCGTTACCGTTCAACTGATTCGCTTTCGTGACCAGCGTTTGAATTGTGTTTTCGAGCAGCACCGGGTTGTAGACTTCGATGGCGAATTTCCAGCTCGGCGTGGGGAGAACAGGCCCGTCGAGAGCAAACGCGATGTCGCCGCCAAGCGGACCGGCGAGATCGTTCAAAATGTTGATGCCGGTTTCCGACTCAAACTGGGTTTCCTGGTTGGTGAAGTTCGGGTCCACCGACTGGAGCACATTGAACAGCTCCTGGAGCGCGGCTTGCGGCTGGATCACCACGAAGGAGGCGACGAAACTGGCATCGGGCGACACGAAATCGATAGCGCCCATGGGAGCCGGAGCCGCGAGCCAGGCGGCCATTCCGCGGCGTTGGTGCGAGAAGGTCATCACAGCGCGATTCTCAGTTTTGCCGCTCACTTCTTTTCGCTCCACCAAGAGATGCTGCACGTCGGAGATTCCGAGCCGGCTCATCACTTCATGATCCTTTCCCGGCTTCTCCTTCGATTGTACGGACTGCGTCAGAATTTGTTCCATATCCACGCAGATCAGCCACTCGGCACCTGCCTGGTAGACGCTGAGGATCTGCTGGTAGAAAGCGGTTTGAGCGAACGCACCCGAGCCGGGATTCTGAATCAACGCGGCCACGGCGCGCAGGGTAGAGGGGTCGGAGGAGATGGCAACGTAACCGCCCATCAACAGAGCGTAAGCGCCGTTAGTGGCGGGCGCCGCGGGGAGCGCAGACGGGTCGTCGACGATGATCAGGTTGGCACCGCCTGTAATCTGGCTGATCTGCTGCTGGAAGTATTGCTGAAAGCCGCCGCCAGTTACCTGTGCCATGACCAACGGAGTGCTCTGGCCAGCGCTATTCTGCCCCATGGCGAAGACGATTTCATTGCCCAGATAGCTGCTGAAGCCTTGCACGGTATTCAGTAGTTGGGTGAATTGGGCGGTATTTTGCGAATTCCACCAATTGCGCAATGTTTCGCTCTGATTCAGGCGATCCTGAAAAATCTGCTGCGCGTTGCCGACCATACCGCCGATGTTGGGGATGGCGACGTAGAGCACGGTGCCGGCCGGAACCAGCGGCAACAGCGCCGAGGAGTAACGCAGGCCGGGGCCGGGCATCTGCTCCAATTGCTTCTGCATCGCGGCGAACTCGCCCAACAGCGCCAGGTGCTGGTTGGCGTCGCGGCTCCAGGCGATTTCGTCTTTGATGGGAGCAGGGGCCATGGCGTCACTGGTGGAAAGCTGCTCGCCAGGATGCAACAGCTTCTTCTGGTTGGCTTCGTCGACCTGAACCACGCCCTGGAGGACGGCGACGCGCGAACCTTTGGTGCCGCTATCGACCGCAAAAACCGTACCTTTGACGGAAACCAGGCAGTCGTTGGTCGAGACGTAGAGATGCCCGTCGCGCTGCTTGGCGGCCTGGACGATCACGCTGCCGCGCGCCAAGCGAATGGTCATGCCGCTGCGTTTGCGGGAGAGCGAAAGGCCGGAGCGCTCGCGCATCTCGACGAGAGAGCCGTCAGCCAGGCGAACCATGGCGCTCGATCCTCGCGCGGTCAGGATTTCTTCGCGCTCGGTCAGTTCGGCGCCCTGGACGAGCGATGTGCTGCCGGAATCGGAAACGCGATAGAGGAAGCCGTTGACGCTTTCCACAGTTCCGCGCGGGCCGGAAGGCGCGGGCAGCAAGCTGTCGCGCATCTGCCAGGAGCCGATTCCGATGCCGATGGCGAGCGCGGCGGCCATGGCCCATTTCGATTGCGGCGTGAGCGTCCAATGCGTTTTCACGCGCGGCTTCATTTCGGCGACTTTGCCGGAACGCGCAGCATCCAAAACCACGCGGCAGGTAGGGCAGCTATGCACGTGATCTTCAAACAGCCATGCCTGGGCGTCGGAGAGCTGTTTCGAGCGATAGGCGGGGATGAGGGCGCGAAAATCGTCACAGGTGCGGAGGACACCCTTGTCGGAGACGTTCGGCTCTTGCGAGACGCCCGCGTCGGAGACGCTCGCGTCCAGGGGCAGCCGCGGCTCCTGCGCTAACTTGGTCCACACGCGCGCGGCGGACTGCTCGATATCGGCAGGGTCCATCTCCTCGGCGCGAATCCCGGCGATGGCTTGATCGAGAAGCTGCTCGGAATTTTGTTCGGTATTCATGACTTTTCTCCCAGGAATCTGCTGATTTCCGCTTGCAACTGAACGCGGGCGCGGTGCAGCGTAACGCCCACGCCGCCGGGCGACAGGTCGAGCATCTCTGCAATCTGCGCATTCGAGTAGCCTTCGAAATAATGCAGAGCGAAGACCTCGCCGGTGCGCGGCGCGAGACGCCCGATGGCGCGGCGGATACAGTCGCGCAGCTCGCGCGCCTGCTGTTTGCTGTCGGCGGGTGCGTCCTGGCTGGCGAGCAGCGGGGCCTGCGTATCGAGTGATACGCGTTTGGCGTCGCGGCGGTCGCGCACCAGGTCGAGCGCCGCATTCACGGCGGACCGGTGCAGATAGGCGGCGACGTTATCCATCGGGGGCGCATCGGGCGTGCGCCTCACCAAACGCATGAACACGGTTTGCAGCACGTCTTCGGCATCCGACGAGTTGCCCGTGATGCGGTAGGCCGCCCGCAGCACCCCGGCATGATGCTCCCGGAAGATCTGCTCGAGATTTTCGGGCTGCCCGAGAAAGGGTGGTGGCGGCGCCTGTTGCATTACAGCCTGCAAGCTCTCCATACACACATATGACAGATTTCGCGCGCGATTATTACAAGAGTTAGGCTAACCATAGATTTCGCGAACCAGGGGAACGATTTCCTGGGGCACCAGATGCTCCCAGGGAGCGTTTTGGCGGAGGCGGTCGCGGACTTCGGAGGCCGAGATAAGGCTCGTGTCTTCTGCGGGTTGTAAGATGCTGACGCGGTGGCGGATGGCGGGGGGAGGCGCATAGTGGCCGTCACGCGGCGCGACCAGTAACTCGAACCGCTCGATCATGCGCTCAAAGGCGCCGGGCTCGCCGTAATCCCAAGTGACGATGCGCTCGGCGGCGTCGCGGCCGCAGAGGAACAGCAGGCGCACGTCTTCCCCGTAAGCTTCGCGGCACTCTTCGGCGATCTCCGCGAACAGTCCGCCGTGGCTTGCGGCGACGGAGAAACGAGGTTCCGAGCGCGTGGCGGCGAGCAACATTTCGACGCGCTGTTCGAATGTCGCGCCTTCGTAAGGCTTATGCGGGAACTCACGCGGCAGAACGAAGAGGACCTGGTCGGCGGTAGCAAGTGCGGCTCGCGCGAGCGCGAGATGAGCCAGGGTTGGCGGGTTGAAGGCCGCCGGAAGAACACCGAGTGCCTGTGGTCGACCCGCAGCGCGGTGGAAGAACTCAAGACTCACGATACTGTTGTAGTACACTGAGGCTCGTTTCGATGCGAACGCTTATTTATCTCCTTTTTACATGCGCGGCTTTCGCGCAGGATTACGATCTGTTGATTCGCGGCGGGCGGATTGTGGATGGCACGGGCAACCCGTCGTTCGTCGGCGATATTGCGATTCGCGGCGATCGCGTAGTGGCGATGGGGCACCTGACCAACGCCCACGCGACACGCACGATCGACGCCGCGGGGCTGACGGTCGCGCCGGGCTTCATCGACATGCACAATCATTCGGACTATACGTTGCTGGCGGACGGCAACGCGCAGAGCATGATCCGGCAAGGCGTGACGACGATGGTGCTGGGGGAAGGCGAATCGGCCGCGCCGGTGGGCGGAAAGCAGCCTCACGTGTCGCGGCGGGTACTGATCAGCGGCGCCGAGCCGGATTGGACCGATTTCAACGGCTACTTCGCCCGGTTGCTGCGACAGGGGATCTCGACGAATGTCGCGAGTTACGTCGGGTCGGGGCAGATCTGGACGTATGTGCACGGCGAGCAAGCGGGACCGCCGACGGCAGCGGAGCTCGACCAGATGGGGGCGCTTGTACGGCAGGCAATGGAGCAGGGCGCGCTCGGAGTGAGCAGCTCATTGAGCGGACCGCCGGGATCGTGGATTGACACGGACACGCTGGTAGCCATGTGCGAAGCAGCGGCGCCCTACGGGGGCTGGTATTCGACGCACATGCGCACCGAAGGGCGTGGAGTTTTCGAATCGGTGGCGGAAGCGATCGAGATCGGCCGGCGGGGGCACGTGCCGGTGGATATTATCCACTTGAAGATCGCGGAGCACTCGATGTGGGGACAAATGCCGGAGCTGATTGCGACGATCGCACGAGCTCGCGCGGAAGGCGTGCAGGTGCAGGCGAATGTGTACCCGTATCGCGCGGGGCAGAACGATTTGGCGAGCATCATTCCGCCCTGGGCGCACGAAGGCGGCTCCGAAGCGATGATCCGGCGACTGAAGGATCCGGCGCTGCGGGAGCGCCTGGAGAACGAGATCCTGCACGGGATCCCGGGCTCGAACTGGTACGACCACTACACGGCGACCGGCGGGTGGGAAGGCATGCTGCTGGTGTCGCTGGCGAACCCGCAATACAAGAAGTTCGAGGGGATGCGGATGAACCAGGTGATCGAGGCCATGGGGAAACCGCCGCTCGACGTACTTTTTGAGCTGTTGGAGAGTAACGGCGGGTCGGTTCCCACCGTCTACTTTCATCATTCCGAAGAAGACATGCGTTTTGCGCTCAAGCAGCCGTTTGTATCGATCGGGTCGGATGGCACGGCGGTCGCTACCGAGGGGCCGCTGGCGGCCGGGCATCCGCACCCGCGCTATTACGGCACGTTTCCGCGTATTCTCGGCCGCTATGTCCGGGAGGACAAGGTACTCACCATGGAGGACGCGATCCGCAAGATGACTTCCGCCAATGCCGCGAAGATCGGAGCATTCGACCGCGGGCTGTTGCGCCCGGGCATGATGGCGGATGTTACCGTCTTCGATGCCGCACACATTATCGATAACGCGACTTTCGCCAAGCCGCACCAGTACGCCACGGGCGTCCAGTACGTAATTGTTAATGGCCGCCTAGTTCTGGAGAATGGCCAACACACCGGAGCGCGCCCCGGCACGGTTCTGAAGCGACAGCAAGGCGGGGGCGCTTAGCGGTAGATTAGAGATAGAACATGTTCACGTGGATTTGCCCTCAGTGTGGCCGTGAAGTCCCACCGGCCTACGACGAATGCCCGGATTGCTCAGGGAAAGGTGCGGGCCAAGCGCCTCCGCAGCAGCCGGGACAAGGTGCTTCGGTGGGCGCTCCTCCGCCGCCTGCGGCATCCTACCCGCCACCGCAGTATGCGCAGCAGCCGCCGGCGCAATACGCACCGCCGAGGCAGTTCGCGCCAACGCCACAATACCAGCAGCCGACGCAATACGCGCCGCCAACACAGTATGCGCAAGCGCCACAGTACGCGCCTCCGGCTGCGCAGGCGCCTGCCGTACCTCGCTTTATGCCCGCGCCGGCGACCGGCATCTCATTGCCGCCGTGGCTGATGAGCATCGGTTTTGCCGTTCTGTTTCTGGGGGTCGGTGCCGCGCTGTTCTTCGGCATCAAGCACTTCAGCGGCTCGAGTGAAGCTTCCGCGAGCACGTCTACGTCGAGCGCCGCTGAAGGCACCCCGGCATCTGCGCCCGCGACAGCCGCCGCGAAGAAAAATAGCACACTCCAGAAGTACGTGGAAGTCACCGGTTTGCGGCTGACGGAGAGCTCCGGCAAAGCGATGGCGCACTACCTGGTGGTCAATCACTCCGGCGCCGACATTGCGGACCTGAGCGCGAACGTGAACTTATGGGCGCGCACGGCAAAGTCGGATGAAGAGGCCGTCGGCACTTTCACGTTCAAGATCCCATCCTTGGGGGCTTACGAATCCAAAGATCTTACCGCACCGGTCAATACTAAGTTAAAGGTCTACGAATTACCCGACTGGCAGAATCTAACTGCTGAAGTTCAAATTACATCGCCGGAATAATCTACTACGTCGCCGACTAACTGGCATCGGTCGCAAGTTAGTGCAGTTAGTCGTTACGGTTACTAATTGCCAGCCGATTCTAAATGTCGGCGGTGCAGAACTTACATTTGGTCGCTTCCGGAGCGATGGATTCTGTGCAACGCGGGCACTTCTTCGTAGGCGCCGCCGGAGCTTCCTTAATCAAAGCTTTCGTAATCATGTAGACCACGAAAGCGATGACCACAAAGTCGACAACGTTGCCGAAGAAAGTTCCGTAGGTTATTGCGTTGGACACTTCCTTCCCGCCAACCATCTTGGTGCCAAGCTCCCATTTAGCCGATCGCCATTCGCCACTCGGTAGCGCCAGGCTGATTACCGGCATCAGGATGTCCGCCACCAAGGAAGACACCACCTTACCTGTCGCCGCCCCCATGATGAAACCGATGGCCAGGGCCAGCACCGAGTTCTTGAGCAGAAACTCCTTGAAACCTTTGAGCACGTTGCGCCTCCCGTTACGTCATGCGCATGGTACTACGAAACCAGGAGTCATGGATTGCGCAGTGTGCTCAGGGTAATAGCGGCGATGTCGGCCTGCCGGATTTCGAAACGCGGGTTGAGCGCCAGCGCGCGATCCAGGCTCTTCGCGGCAGCGTCTTTTCTGCCCAATGCGGCCGCGATCATGCCCGCGTGAAACTGGAACGCCGGCTCGGGAGTTCCGAATCGTAACGCCCGCTCGGATGCCTGTTCCGCATCCTGGTACCGGCCGTTTTTGAACAGCGCCCAGGCGAGCGCATCATAAGTGTAAACGTCGCCGCGCACTTCCAGTTCGGCTTGAGCCAATTCCAGCGCACGCTCCAGCTTGCGCCCCTGATTTGCAAACACGAGGGCCAGGTTACGATTGGTCTTCTCATTGTTGGCCGAAACCATGCGGTCCACGATATCCAGCAGATCCATTTGCCGCCGGGCCTCATCCTTCTTACCGGCGCGGTCATAAAGCTCGGCCAGCGCCTCGGCATACTCTGGCATCGGCACCACGGCTTGTGCGTGCCGGAAACTCTCGATGGCCTCAGAAACCTTGCCCTGCGCTGCGAGCACGCGCCCCTGCCCGGCGTACGCGGGATGGTATCCAGGGAACGTACGCAGAGCCTCGGCGAATGTTGCAGCCGCTTCATCCAAGCGCCCTGTCTTGAAATAGAGATTGCCGAGGTCCACCAGGCACCATGCCGTGTTCTCCGGCGCCGGACTTCCCGCATCGATGGCCCGCCGCATAATATCGATCGCGCTTTCGGCATCACCCATCACCCAGCGATAGTACGATGCGCGATTGTAGCTCGCCTGGTTCGGCCGAAGAGACATCATTTTTTGATAAGCATCCGCCGCGTCGTCGTACTGCCCCAGTTCCATCAGCGCGTCGCCGAGCGTGCCCCAGTTCCAGGAATCGTCCGGCGCGATTCGGATCATCTCGCGGGAGAACCGGGCGACTTCGGCGAAATGGTGCCGCTCGAGCCCGATTTCGCTGCGCAGCCGCAACGCTTCATAATTGTTGCGTTCGGACGCCAACGTGCGGGTCACCAGCTTCTCGGCGCGATCGATATACCCGAAATCCGTCGTCTCCCGCATCTTCTGGATATAAGCGCCGGCCAGCAGGTTCTGATAGTGCAGATCCTCAGGCTTGACAACGGAAAGCTTCTGATAAACGGCAATCCGCTCGTCGGTCTTCATATGCGCCGCCGATGCCAGCAGGCGGTCGGAATCGGCGTCCTGCCCGCGCAACGCCATACAAAAAGTTAGAAACAGTAATCCACGCATGCCTGATAGGAGTACGGTCCGGCGCTGCGATCGGATTTAGGCCCGACCGGCTTTTGTTATCGAAAGGTAGCGTTGACTCGCGACCCACGGGCTCCCGAGAATCGGAACAAGACCGCATTGCCCCTGGAATGAAGCTCACCAAGACCCACTATCTGTTGATTCTGGCGCTCGGTCTGGCCTTCCGGACGGCGTTATTCGTCAATCTTCCGCCGACGCTGGCTGTCTGCGCCACCGACTATTCGCCATTTTATGCAGGCGGAAAGCTACTGGGCTCTCCTCACATATACGAGCCCGCCGCCGTCTTTGCGGTACTCGACCGTGCGATGGGATGCCACACCGCATGGGCTGTGTGGATCAAGCCTCCGTTTTACGCCGTCTTCATGTGGCCGCTGGCACAATTGCCGTTCCTTTGGGCCCTATGGATTTGGAGGGTGCTCGGTGTAGGAGCATTGGCCGGCTTCGTTTGGCTGTGGCCGGGAAATCGCCTGGCGGCGGCGGCGCTGCTGGCGTGGTCCTCTCCGGTAGCCGCCAACTTCACCAACGGCCAGGATGTGGCGTTCCTGTTGCTGTTCATCGCGGCCGGTTACCGCCTGATCAAGCGCGGAAGCCCGTTTGCAGCCGGACTCGTGCTGGGTTTATGCGCCGTCAAATTCCACCTGTTCCTGCTGCTGCCGCTCCTTCTGATCCAAAAGCGGGCGTGGCGAACGCTGGGGGGCCTAACAGCGACGGGCGCTGCCTTGACCGCATTATCGTTTGCCGCCGGCGGCCCTCGTTGGATTCCGGATTATATTACCGCGCTTCGCACCCTAGGTCCGTTTTACGATTCCGGAGGGTTCAACTACCCAAACTTGCGGTGCCTGACTCACGGATATTCCTGGGCGTTCTTCCTGGCAGCGGCCGCCATTCTGCTCGTCGCATGGTTGCTTATTCGCTCCGAATCTCTGATCTGCGGGCTTGCAGCGGTGATTATGAGCGGATTGCTGCTGGCGCCACATTCCACGCTCTGCGATCTTACTCTGCTTGCACCGGTCGCAATTCTGGCCGTTAGCAACGGCGGGCTGGCGCGCTACGCCGGCCTGCTGCTGATGTCCCCGCTACCTTCGATCCTCTGGGGCGGAGCGGGCATATGGACCGTTCTGATGATGGTTCTTTTGATTCTGGTGTGGCACGCGATGAGCCGCGAACCAGCCGCGACGGCGTCATGTCACTCCGGGCTGCGTCCGGCGAAATCCGGCGGGTACCCGGCTATGCCCGCCAGTCCTTCAGATATCGCCCCAGCCGCTCCATAGCGGGCTCGAGGATTGTGCGGTCAGCCGCGTAACAGATCCGCACCGAACCTTCGCCGCCCGCGCCGAAAGCCACGCCCGGCGCCAGCCCGACCTTGGTTTCCATCAGCAGGCGCCGGCAGAACTCGAAGGAATCCGTCAGACCTTCAATCTTCGGAAACAGGTAGAACGCGCCATCCGGCTCGGGAATCGTCACGCCAGGCATGCCGCGCAGCGCGCGCAGGCAGAAATCCCGATTCTCTTTCAAGCGCCCCAGCATGCTCACCAATTCCGCTTCGCCGTGTTCGAGCGCGATCTCCGCCGCCTTCTGAGCAAAAGTCGGCGCATGCGAAATGATGAATTCGTTGAGTTGTGTGGCTTTCTGGCCGAGGTCGCGCCGAGCAATCAGCCAGCCGACGCGCCAGCCCGTCATGCAATAGCTCTTGGAAAACGAATGCACCACCGCGACAGCATCGTCGCGTGTGGCTTTTCGAAGAATTGAGGGCACAGGCTCGCCCAGCGTCCGGCCGGCGTAGTACAGCCTGTCATACACTTCGTCGGCCAGCAGCCAGAGCCCGTGCGCTCGGCAGAAATCCAGCAACCGCTGCTGCTCATCGTCCGTCGCTACCCAGCCCAGTGGATTCGAGGGCGACGTATAGAGCACGACGCGCGTGCGCGGTGTAACGGCTGCTTCGAGCGCATCAAAATCGATGCGATAGCGATCCCCGCACAGCGGATGCGGAATCTGCTTCACCACCGCATTCGCCATCGCCAGGATCGACGAGCCATTCGGCCACGCCGGCGTCAGCACCAGCGCTTCGTCGCCTGGGTCCACCATCGCTCGCAAGCTCACATTCAGCGCTTGCACACCCGACGCCGTGATGACGATCTCGCTTTCCGGATCGAGTTCCACACCGTGCCATTTCTGATACTGCCGTGCGATGGCGCGCCGCAGCGAAGGCAGCCCTGCGTTCTCGGTGTAAAACGTATAACCGTCGGCCAGCGCCTGCACCGCGGCTTGCTTGATATATTCCGGCGTCGGCAGGTTCGACTCACCGAAGTACAAGCGCAGCACGCCGTCCATCGACATGGCCACTTCCGCCAGTTCCCGGATGCGCGAGTGCGGAACGTTCCCGACGGATTGAGCGAGTGAAGGCATCTCTGCCATTGTGCCAGATGCGTGGGTTTACTTCGCGCTGAGGCTCTCGCGAACCTTGCGCCCGTACTCTGCGCCCTTCGCCAGCACTTCGGCCGTGTTCAGCGTGAGAATCTGACCGTCGCGAACTACGGGCCGGCCGTTGACCATCACGTCGCGCACGTCGCTCGACTTCAGTGCGTAAACCATCTGCGAGTAAACATCGTAGAGCGGCACTGCATTCGGGCGGTCCAGTCGTACCACGATGACATCGGCGCACTTGCCGGGCTCGATCGAGCCGATTTCCTTCTCCAGGCCCAGGGCGCGAGCGCCGCGGATGGTCGCCATTTCCATCGCCTGCCGTGCGGGCAAAACCTCGGGGTTGAGAGTCGCGACTTTCTGAAGCTTGGAAGCCAGGTCCATTTCCTCGAACATGTCGAGATCATTATTGCTGCCCGCGGGCCCATCCGGTCCGAGCCCGACGGCCAGATCGAGCGCCAGCATCTTCACCACCGGCGCGATGCCGCTTGCGAGCTTCATGTTGCTCGAAGGGCAATGAGCGATCCCCACGTGGCGAGCGCGCAGAATTTGAAGGTCCGCATCGTTCACCCAAACGGCGTGTGCAGCCACCGTGCGGCCATTGAACATACCCAGCGCATCCAGGGCGGCCGTTGGCGTCTTTCCGCGCTTCGCCAGCGAATCGTCGTTTTCCTTCTTGGTTTCCGAAAGATGAATCAAAAGCGGCGCCGAGTACCGATTTGCCAGAGCGCGAGCACTTTGCAATGTTTCATCGGAGTTGGTATAGATCGCGTGCGGCGCCGGCGCGGGCGTGATCAAAGGATCGTCATGAAACCGGATCAGAAACTTTTCGGTGAAGCGGAGCGCGTCGGCAGGTGTCTTGGCATCCGGCGAAGGAAATGCGATCAGCGTTTCGCCCAGCACTCCGCGCATACCGCACTCCTTTGCGGTTTCGGCGATCATGTCCTCGAAATAGTACATATCGGTGAACGTGGTGGTGCCGCCTTCGAGCATCTCCAGACACGCCAGCCGCGTTCCCCATCGCACGAAATCCGGCGTGACGTTGCGGGCTTCGGCCGGAAAAATGTATTTCTCGAGCCAATCCTGCAAACGCAGATCGTCCGCGATGCCGCGCAGCAGCACCATGGGCGCGTGTGTGTGGGTGTTGATGAGGCCGGGCGCGATCAATGCATCGGGACGATCAAGGCGCTGCTTTGGCTGATAATCGCGGTCGATGTCGCGCCTGGAACCCGCGGCAACAATTCGCTCTCCGCGCACAGCGACCGCTCCGTTTTCGATCACGCGCCTTCCACCGTCCATCGTGATGACGTAGCGCGCGCTCCAAATCCAATCCACCGGCTCCGCCCACGCGCCACAGGCGAGCAGCACTAGCAGACTACAAAAACGACGCATCGAATGGCCTCGGGAAGAGATCTCGCACATGAAGGGTCTCGGTTTTGCCGCGCGGATTCGCCAGGACGATGTCGATATCGCCGCAGAATTCCCAAAGAATCTGCCGGCACGCGCCACACGGCGGCGTTAGGATGTCTGTGTCGGCAACGACCGCCATCCGCCGGAACTTGCGCGCGCCTTCCGAAATCGCCTTGAACACGGCGACGCGTTCCGCACAGAGTGTCAAACCGTAAGTCGCATTTTCAACGTTGCAGCCCGTGTGCACGCGGCCGGTCTCGTCTTCAAGCGCGGCGCCGACCTGAAACTTCGAAAACGGCGCATGAGCGTTCTTGCGCACTTCGAGCGCGGCGGCGACGAGCGAATCCATGTCAGATTTCCAACCGAGGTAGTAGCGCCTTGAGCAGCTTCACCAGCGTGCCGCGCACGGCTTCGCCGGTTTCCAGCACTTCGGCATGATTGATCTTCTGCGGCAAAATCCCCGCCGCCATGTTGGTGACGCAGGAAATTCCCAGGCACCGCGCGCCCATGTGGTTCGCAGCAATCACCTCGGCAACGGTGGACATCCCCACCATGTCGGCCCCGATCGTGCGCAGATAGCGGATCTCGGCCGGGGTCTCGTAGCTCGGCCCCAGCACCGCCGCGTACACTCCTTCATTGAGCCGCACACCCACATCGTGCGCCACTTGTTTCGCCGTTTCGCGATACACGCGCGAGTACGCTTCCGACATATCGGGAAATCGCGGGCCCAGTGCTTCGTCGTTCGGGCCAACCAGCGGATTCGCGCCCTGGAGATTGATGTGGTCGGAAATCAGCACCAGCGCGCCGCGTTCAAAAGCCGCGTTGATTCCCCCCGCGGCATTGGTGAAGACAAAAGCGCGCGCGCCCAACTCCCCCAGAACGCGTACCCCGAACGCCACATGCGCCGCCGTGTAGCCCTCGTAAAGATGCGCACGACCGGCCATCACGGCAACTTCGAGCGTCCCCAACAACCCGAAGACCAGCTTACCCGCATGCCCCACGGCGGTCGAAGCGGGCCAGTGCGGGATTGCGCTGTACGGAAACTCCTCCCGCCCAATTAACTCGTCGGCGAACCCGCCCAGTCCGCTGCCCAACACCACGGCAATCCGCGGACGTAGCTTCGTCCGCAAACCGATCCATTTGACCGCGTCGGAAATCAAACCAGCATCCCCGCGATACAAGCTGACATGAAGTTCGCCATCGATCCCACTGCAACCGATTTTAACCCCAGCCTTGCCAAATCACCCTTGCGATTGGGCGCGATCGCGCCGATTCCACCGATCTGGATGGCGATACTGCTGAAGTTAGCGAAACCACACAGTGCATACGTTGCGATTGTGAACGACCTTGGAGCGAGGTGCGTTTTCAGAGGTCCGAGCTGTAAGAACGCCACGAACTCGTTGAGCACCAGACGCGTACCCAGCAGATTGCCAATCGTCGCGCAGTCGTCCCAAGCCACGCCCATCAACCAGGCGACCGGAGCAAACAGCCACGCAAAGACTTGCTGCAACGATCCCGGCAGCCAATGCAAACCCTCGATCGACCGGCCCCATCCCAGAATTCCGTTGACCATGGCGATCAGCGCGAGAAACGCAATCAGCATTCCTCCAATGTTGAGCGCCAGGTGGACCCCATCGCCTGCGCCCTGAGCTGCGGCATCGATCACGTTCACCGCCGTCTTTTCCACGCGAACATCCACGCGCCCGCCGGTAGCGGGCTTATCCACCTCGGGCACGAACATCTTGGCGAGCATGATGGTCGCCGGCGCCGTCATGATGACCGCCGTGAGCAGGTGCTCGACTTGTACGCCGGCAATTTTGACGTACGCCGCCATCACCGCGCCCGAAATGTGCGCCATCCCGCTCACCATGATGGTGAATAGCTCCGATTCCGTCATCCCCGCGATGAACGGCTTGATGGTCAGCGGCGCTTCGGTCTGTCCCATGAAAATGCTGGCCGCCACGTTCAGCGATTCCGCGCCGCTCGCGCCCATGATCTTCTGCATCACCACTGCCATGGCTTTCACGATCATGGGCATGATGCCGAGATAGTACAGAATCGAGAAAAATGAGGCGATGAAGATCACGATGGGCAGCACTTGAAACGCGAATACGACACCGAACGGTCCGCTCTTAATTCCCAACGGGCCAAAGACGAAGTTACTGCCCGCTTCGGCGAAGTTGAGCATCGCGTTCACGCCCACGCTCGCAAACTGAAACAGTTTTTGAAAAGGTGTTTTGAGAATCAGCAGCGCCAGCGAGAATTGCAGCCCGATGCCCCAAAGAACCACACGTAATTGAATGGCCCGGCGATGCGTAGAGAACAGGCAGGCTGCTGCCAGAATCGCGAGAATGCCGAGGACGCCGGTGAAGCGGCCCATTTAAGAGGCGTGCAGATCCCCGCCGCCGGTCACCCGACGACCTCCAGGATCAACTCGCGATCCTCTGCCTTCTGTGAGGACACACGGAATGCGCCTTCCACCAACTCGGCGGCTTCTTCCACGCGGTCTTCGTTGGTGTAGTAGAGGCGGCACAACACGGCGCCGGCGTCCACCTTCTCGCCGACCTTCACCTCGAGGATCACCCCGACCGCGGGATCAATACGATCCTCCTTGCGATCGCGGCCTGCGCCCATCAACGTCGATGCGCGTCCGATATCTTCCGCTTCGATTGCGCTGACATATCCCGCGCGCGGCGAGGCAATTTCGCGCATACCCGTGGCATTCGGTAACAGCTCAAACTTATCCAGCGCCTGCGCGTTGCCGCCCTGCGCCTGAATCACCTGTTTGAATTTGCGATAGCCCGAGCCATCCACCAGCTTGTTTTCGGCGAGATGACGGGCCTCTTCCAATGTGGGCGTGATCTTGGCCAGGAAGATCATGCGCGCCGCGAGCTCGATACTGAGCCGTGTGAGATCCGGCGGCCCCTGATTCATCAGCGTCTGCGACACTTCCATCACTTCTAGCGCGTTCCCAACCGCGTACCCCAGCGGCTGGTTCATATCCGTAATCAGCGCCTGCACCCGCTTATCCACACGCCTGCCGATGCCCACCATCATCTGCGCCAGCCGCCGCGCATCCACCTGCTTCTTGATGAACGCGCCGCTGCCCACTTTCACATCGAGCACCAGCGCGTCCAACCCTTCGGCCAGCTTCTTCGACATGATGGACGACGCGATCAGCGCAATCGATTCCACCGTCGCCGTGACATCCCGCAGCGAATACAGCTTGCCATCAGCCGGCGCCACGCGATCGGATTGTCCGATGAACACAATGCCGATCTCGCTCAGTTGCGCCTTGGCCTGTTCGACGGTGAGGTCGGTGCGAAAACCGGGGATGGATTCCAGCTTGTCCAGCGTGCCGCCGGTATGGCCGAGCGCGCGTCCCGACATCATGGGCACGATCACACCCGCCGCTGCGGCGAGCGGCGCCACAATCAGGCTGGTTTTATCGCCCACGCCCCCCGTCGAGTGCTTATCGACTTTGACGCCGTTCACGCCCGACAGATCCACCGTCTCGCCAGAGCGGATCATGCAGTCCGTCATGGTGCTGACCTCGCGGTCCGTCATGCCGGCGAAAAACACGGCCATCAGGAACGCGGACATTTGGTAGTCGGGTATCTCTCCACGGGTGTAGCCATCCACCAGATAGGAAATCTCTCCTGAATCCAGTTCCCCGCCGTCGCGCTTCCGTTGGATCAAATCAACTGTTCGCATGGAAATGAGACACTTAGGCTAACATCTTAAGGCACTGAAAGTAAAGGAATAGCTGAGCGTTGGTGGAGCGCGCAAAGGTGGAAGTGTTAAGCTGGCAGCGCCGATGGATGCCGCTCCCATGTTGATTCGTGTGGCTCGCGCACTGCACGAGACCGGTCTCGAAGCCGTCATGATCAGAAACGCGGCTGCTGCACTACAGGGTGCGCCGGTGACGACTGTTGATGTTGATATTCTGTTTCGGAAGACGCCGGCGAATTTGCGGAAAACCTGCGGCTTTACGCCGACGACGAGGCAGTTCAACTGAACTTCCTGACGGAGCGCGAAGGAATAACCCTCGGAAGCGTGAGGAAGGTGGCAATCCAACTAGGCGGCGAAGAGTTGCAGATCGAAACGCTACGACAGGAGTTGCCGGTACGAGTGCCGTCCGAGGGGCGCACGCATTTCCTGCGCAAGCGTATTGGAATTGGGTTGACGTCTTTTTGATGCGAGTCTGGATGGCCAATCAGTCACGAGGTTCTCCACCTCAGATGTCCGGTTGGCCTGCCTCGGCGGAAAAGAATTCAACAACTCTGCGTTGCGGATTCCACATCTTGCATTGCTCCATTAATACCGGTTCAAGCGCCGGATCGTGAAACCCGACATGTACATACTCGTCGTGGCTGATGTACGCGAAGAGCCGGGCCGAATCAGGTATCAGATAGGCGTCCCATCCGTATAGCATCGGCAGCACAGACATTCCGATTACATCCAACTCCTCTTTCGGGTGAAAAAGATGCCCAGGCGAATCGGATAGACTTCGCCTCTCGCCGAGTGCGATTCTCTCCAACTCTAATTGCCGGAGGCCGATCTCATCCCAGCGATCGCTGAAGATCCCAGTCTCCTTGACCCAGAGCAGAAGCGATTGAAAGGGTGAGAATTCTTTCAGCAGTTCACACAACAAACTCGCGAACGGCGGAGCCTTATGTGCCACGTTAGGGAACGGCACTTCAAGTACGGTGCTCCCGGGACCAAAGTGCAGGAACTGCCAACGATCAAAGAGCAGGTGTCGTTCGGTGCACCACTGCAGGACCTCTTCGTTAGTCAAGGCCGTCATTGTGCAAGACTACGCCTCACACCTGCGCGATCGGCACCCGATACCGGCCTTGAAAAATCTCGCCGAACAGTTCCACGATCTCCTCGTGGATCAGCCCGTTATCCACCAGCAAATCCGGCCCGCGAAGCTGGTGCGGCTCGCCGTGCATACCCGAGAACTTGCCGCCCGCTTCGGCCACCAGCAGGCGTCCCGCGGCCATGTCCCAGGGATTCAGTCCGAATTCCCAGAACGCTTCGAGCCGCCCGCATGCCACGAAAGCCAGATCGATCGCCGCCGATCCGCAGCGCCGCACGCCATGTGTGGCCATGCCAAGCTGATGATAGAAGTGAATGTTGATGCTCTGGTGCCGCTTGCGGCTGGGAAAGCCCGTCGCTACGAGCGCGCCTTCGAGTTTCGGAACCTTCGAAACATGAATGCGGTTGCCGTTGAGAAACGCGCCCGCGCCGCGCTCGGCGGTGAACAACTCCTCATTGATCGGGTCAAAAATCACGCCGGCAATGAGCTCGCCTTCGTGCTCGAGCGCCAGCGTCACGTTGAAGCATGGAAAACTATGCGCGAAGTTGGTGGTGCCATCCAGCGGATCCACATACCAGCGAAAACTGGACGTGCTGTCGTGCCCGCCGCCTTCTTCCGCCACAATGGCATGCGTTGGATAGTGCTTCGTCAGGCGCTCGATCACCAGCCGCTCGGAGGCCCGGTCAGCTTCGGTAACCAAATCATTCTCGCCCTTGAGCTCATACGGAATGCGGCGTGCGAAGAAATCCGCCAACATCGCCCCCGATTCGCGGGCGATGTCCACCGCCGTTTCGAGATAAGACGCCACTATGCCGTGGCCTCGATCAAATACTTGATGTCGTGCTTGAAGATAAAAAGATTCGGCTCATTGTGGCGCGTGATGCGGATGAACGAAGCATCATAATACTCCACGATGCCCGTGACTTCCTCGTTGTTGCTGAGCTTCACGCGCACCGGGGTCTGCTGCTCGATCAGCCGCTTGAGGTATTTGGCTTCCTCGAACGTGTGCTCGGGTGCGCGCGTGCCCGACTTTGCTCCGCCTTTTGCCGACACTAATGCTCCTGACGCTTTGGTTTTCCGGGAACTATCGATATCTTGCCGCTCGGATTGCCGTAACCGGCTTCCGACTCACCATAATAGCCATTACGCGCCAACACACGCAATTGCGGGTTGCGCACGCGGATCTCCAGCCGGTGGAAGCGGTTCTTGGTCAGCGGCACATCTTTCGGATAGTAAGCCAGCAGGTATTGCGTGCGCAGATCCTCGATCAGATGCGTAAAGGCCTGGTCCATCTCCGCACCCAGCGTGGGCAGGAAGACGTGGCCGCCGGTGCCTTGAGAAAGCGTGGTGAGCGCGTTTTCGCCGCCGACATTTCTTCCGGCATCGGTGGGGATGGGAACCACCAGCACCGGATAGATCGCGGCATCGGCGAGCTGCGCGGATTCGAGCGCCGCGTGAAAATCCTTGGTGCTGGTGGTATCGCCGCCGTCGGTGACAATCACCATCACATGCCGCCCTTCCCTGCCCTCGAGCTCTTTGGAGGTCAGATAAATGGCATCGTAGAGCGACGTACCGGCGTCGCCATGCAACAGGCGCAACCGATGCTCGATCGTGGAAGCGTTGTGCGTGAAATAATTCTGCACCACGACTTCGTAATTAAAGCTGTAGAGCGCCACGCTGTCTTTCGGATTCCCCTCGCTGAACAACGCGTGCAGAAAGCGCGTGATGGAATCCACTTCGTATTTCAGGTCTTTGGCCGTCGAACCGCTGGTATCGATCAGCAGGGCAATGGATAAGGGCTGTTCCGTGTGGTGCTCAAAAACGGAGATTTCCTGCGGCACGCCGTTATCGAGGACCGTGAAGTCTTCCTTTGGAAGAGATCCTACGAGATTCCCCGCCGGATCCTTCACCGTGGTCAGCACGCGGACCAGATTCACATTGACGCGAATGTCCGGGGCAGCTTGCGCGAACACAGCAAGCGCCACCAGCGCGCCCGCGCCAACGCAGCTAAGGATGCGACGCAACCGGCGCATTGCGGTCCCACTCCCCTTCCACCCACACCTCACCATCCACGAAGTGCTCTTTCTTCCAAATGGGGACCAGACGCTTCAGACGGTTAATGCCTTCGAGTGCCGCATCGAACGCGGGTTTGCGGTGGGGCGCGGTCGTGATCACCGCCACGCTGGTCTCGCCGATCTCCATCCGCCCCAGCCGGTGCACCATCGCGATGCGGCCAATCGCATGGGCCGCGGCGATCTCGCGGCCGATCTCGGCCAGCTTCTTGATCGCCATCGGCTCATAGCATTCGTAATCCAAATAGAGAGTCTGGCGGCCCTTGCTGTTGTTGCGAACGATGCCCTCGAAGTTCACCACCGCGCCGTCTTCGCCCGCCACAATCCGCTCCACCAGAGCGCGCGTGTCAATCGGCCGCCGGGTCAGCGCAAAGAAGTGTCCGCCGTCATCATGAATCTCGTGCGAGTAAGTTGCGTCGGCCGCCGCCGTGCCGCCGCTCACCGGAGGCAGGAAGGCGACCTCGTCGCCATCGCTCACTGTCGCCGATGCTGCGGCAAACTCCTGGTTGCGCGCCAGCACGATGCTGGATGACATCTGCCCCAGCCGCGGAAAACGCCCGGCGTAGTGATCGAAAATGCTGCGCAATTCCGCGCCGTCGCTGACCGTGAGCTCGTCCTCCGCGGAGCCCACGATATCCTTTAACATCCCGAAAAACAGTACTTTGACGCGCATTTTCTAGTTGCCAGTTTAACAGACGGTTGCGAGCCGAAACCGGTTGCGGTCATAATCCGCGCATGCCCTCTCACCTGACCAGCTTACGGGTCCGTTACGCCGAAACCGACCAGATGGGCGTCGTCTACTACGCGAATTACCTCGTCTGGATGGAGGTGGCGCGCGTGGAATTCTGCAAAGCTCTGGGATTCCGCTACAGGGACATGGAGCAGGAGGATGGTGTGCTGCTCGCGGTCGTCGAGGCGCATTGCCGCTACCGTTACCCCGCACGTTTCGACGACGAAGTGATCGTGGAAACAACCGTCGCTGAGGCCAACTCGCGCCTGGTCGCCTTCCACTACGAAATGCGCCTGGCCGACGGCGGCCGCAAACTCGCCTCGGGATCGACACGTCACATGTTTTGCAGCCGCGCGATGGAGCCGGTGCGGTTACCCGCAAAGTACCGGCCGCTGTTCGGGATCGAGTAGCATCAAGTTGAAGTGTGGACCCAGATTCACCTGCGCCGGGCGATCGCGTTTTTCTGTATCGCCATCGCGCTTCTCTCTCTTCTGCCCGCTTCATCCGGCCTGCCGTGGGCCATTCTGACCCCACTTTGGCTATTCGTTGCGGCCGTCATCACGCTGTGCGTGTACCCTGCGGTTTCCGATGACGATCGTCCCGCTGCCCCTCTGCTCCGCGTCAATTCCGGCCGCGCTCCTCCCATCGCCTAAGTCATCCGCCATGATTCCGTTCGTCTTTTGACGGGCCAATAGCAATAGACCGGACGTCCGAAACGCACTCGGACCGGGTGTCCGGCGACTAAATCGCACCCGGCGTAGGGGCGAGGCACGCCTCGCCTTCTTCTCTGCCGGGACCGTGCGAAAGAGGAAAGCTGATGGGAATCCGATTCTGCAAAGCGTTAATTTGTGTGGCTCTAGGTTTCGGCGCGCTGATGGGCGCCTGGATGCGCCCCGAAGAAATTGAAGAACTCATGTGGACCATGAACCAGCCCGTGGTGGAGACGACCATCCCCGACGAGAGCGACAAGGACGATCCATTGAAGCAGCAACTGCGCGCGCAAGGCCTCAACTTCGACTCATTGCCGCGACGTTAGTGCGGGGGAGTGTTGCCGCTCTTCCCGCTACTGCTGCTGTTGTTCCTGCTGCTGCGGCTCGCTCGCGCGCGGTGGAATCACGGGGCACGCCGCCGTTTCCTGTAAGCGCTCCCAGCCTTCGCTGTCGAGCGCCGGACGCACCCCCACGTCGACCGAGAGGCGTTGGCCCGCGTGGCCCTTATAAACGCCGCGGACCGGCGGCACATCGCCGTAGTCGCGCCCGTAAGCGACGCGCACGTGTTGCTGGCTCACTGCGCAGCCGAGCGTCGGATCGAGGCCCACCCATCCGGTGCCGGGCAAATAGGCTTCCGCCCACGCATGCGATGCCTGCCCGCCAACCACTTCTTCGATGCTCGCGCCCGGTTCGGCCGTGCGCCGCGGCACCAGGTACCCGGAAACGTAGCGCGCGGGAAGGCCGCGCATGCGCATCACCGCCAGCAGCAGGTGCGCGAAATCCTGGCAGACGCCCGCGCCCGTTGTCAGCACGTCGCCAATCGACGATTGCACGTGCGTCGCGCCCTTCTCGTACCGGAAACGCTCATGAATGGTCTCGATGGCAGCCCGCGCGAAACCGGAAACCGCGCCACCCGATGCCCGTTCCGCTTCCGCGATCAAGTCACGCACCGCATCGGCATGCGGCACATATTCGGTAGGCGCCAGCAGGTCGTAGAATTCGTCCAGCTCATCCGCTCGCGAATCCAGTTCCGCCAGCTTGATGCCGTTCTCAGGCAGCGCGCGCGGCTGATGCACCAGCACCACCGAGTCCGATTCCACGCGCAAACTGCGATGCTCAGCCAGCACATTAAACCGATGCACCCAGTTGCCCATGGCGTCGGTGTGACTCGTGGCGCGCGCGGCCGGGTTCGTAGACAACCGAAACGACAGGCACGTCTGCTCGTCATCCTGCCGGGGACGCAAGTGCAGTTCGTTGTAGCTTTCCGAAACCGGCCCGTCGTACTCAAACTGCGTCACGTGAAAAATGCGGTACCGGTTCATGCCACCACCGCGTAATAGAAGTAGGTGCGCGCAATCTGTTCGCCGATCGACCGGCATGTATTCTGCATTTCAGTCAAAAACGGATGCAGCCCGCGCGCAAAAATATCCTGAATGCGATCGTACATCAGCGTTTCATGCAGCTTCCCCGTAAGCCGCTCAGCCTCATTAGCGTAAGAGCCCGGCCGCGTGTCGCTGATGGCGCGCAATGCCTGCTGGAGCGCCGCGATGTTAAAACGGATCGATCGCGGATGCTGCGGATGCAAAACCAGCAGTTCCGCCACTTTCTCCGGCTCAATGCGCGAGTGGTACTCGCGCCGGTAAATCTCGTAGGCCGCCACCGATTTCAGCACCGCCATCCACTGATGATTATCGGGTGCTTCGAGCGCGCGATCCACCAATTGGTGGTACTCCACATCCACGATGCGCGCCGTCATCGAAGCACGCTCGAGCGCCCTGCCCGCCTGGAGAAAATGCCAGCCCTCATCGTGCGGCAGCGTGTCGTCAGCCACCCCGTGAAACCGGTGGCTGCCGAACTTGATGGCGTTGCAGAACCGGTGCGGGCCGACGGCCATCTCCTCTTCGGGTTTGAACCCCATCACCGCATGATAGAGCGTATTGACGTCCTCCCACATCTCGCGCGAAATGCGGTCGCGAATGGTGCGCGCGTTCTCGCGAGCCATCTGCACGCAGCGCACGATCGAGTCGGGATTGTCCTGATGAAACGCCAGAAATTCGAAAACGTTGCGCGCATCGGGATGCTCATAGTGCTGCGAGAACCGCTCCTGCTCGCCGCTGATGGCAACCAGCGGCCCCCAGCGCAGGCGCACGCTCTGCGTTGAAGGATCCAGCAGCATGTGGTAATTCACTTCCAGGATGCGGGCCATATCCTCGGCGCGCTCCATGTAGCGCGCAATCCAGAACAGCGAGTCCGCGATGCGCGAAAGCATCAGGCGTTTCCTCGCAACACCCACGTATCCTTGCTGCCGCCGCCTTGCGACGAGTTAACCACGAGCGACCCCGGCTTGAGCGCCACGCGTGTCAGCCCGCCGGGCACCAGCACCACCTTTTCCCCATTGAAGAGGCAGTAAGGCCGCAGATCGATGTGCCGCCCCGCCATCGCTTGCGTTGCCGCGTCATACGACGGGCAGCGCGAAAGCCGGATCACCGGCTGCGCAATGTAATTCCGCGGATCGGCTGCCAGGCGCTCCCGGAACTGTTCGATTGTCGCGCGTGTTGCCATCGGTCCCATCAGCATCCCATATCCGCCGGATTCGCCCACTTCCTTCACCACGAGCTGATCCAGATGCTCGAGCACATACGCGAGATGATCCTGCTTCGAGCACAGCCAGGTATCCACGTTGTGCAGCACCGGCTCCTCGCCCAGATAGTAGCGGATGAATTCGGGCACATACGCATAGATGGCCTTGTCATCCGCCACGCCGTTGCCCACTGCATTCGCCAGCGCGACGTTTCCCGCCCGATACGCGCCCATCAAGCCTGGCACGCCCAGCAGCGAATCCGAGCGAAACGCCAGCGAATCGAGATACTCATCATCGATGCGGCGATAGATCACATCGACGCGCGTGAGCCCGTGAATGGTCTTCATGTAAACCACGTCGCCATCGACAATCAGGTCGCGCCCCTCCACCAGTTCCACGCCCATTTGCTGCGCCAGAAACGTGTGTTCAAAATAAGCGCTGTTGAAAATGCCGGGCGTGAGCAGCACGATCACTGGATTGTCGGCCCCGCGCGGCGCAATGGAGCGCAGCACCTGGCACAACTCCATGGGGTACTGCTCCACCGGCAGCACTTCGTGCAACTGAAACGCGCGCGGGAACGTGCGCGTCATCACCGCGCGGTTTTCGACGACATACGACACGCCGCTCGGCGTGCGCACGTTGTCCTCGAGCACCAGGAACTCTCCGGTCGCCGAGTCGCGCACCAGGTCGATCCCCGCCACATGCGTGTAGATGCCGTTCGGCACCGAAACGCCGATCATCTCGCGCCGGAAATGCCGGCACGAGTAAACCAGCGACCGCGGTATCTTGCGGTCTTTCAGAATGCGCTGCGGTCCGTAGACGTCTTGCAGAAAGGAATTGAGCGCCAGCACGCGCTGCGTCAGTCCGCGCTCGATGTGGTCCCACTCCGAGCGCGGCAGAATGCGGGGCACCAGGTCGAACGGAAACAGGCGCTCCGTTCCGCGGCCGTCGCTGTAAACCGTGAACGTGATGCCGTGCAGCAGAAACGAAAAATCAGCAAGCTGACGGCGCTCTTCGAACTGCGCCATGGCCATGCCCGCGAATTCCGAAAACAGCTTGCGGTAATGCGGCCGCGGCTCGCCCGGTGCGGCGAACATCTCGTCAAAGTAGTCGCCGACGTCGTACCCCCGAAACAACGAATCGGGCCTGGATTGGGCCGCCATTGCCACTGGACCGAAGTGTAACACCGGGGTCGTGTGCCCCCCATCCAAATTTCTTTGGGGAGTCATAAGCGGTGCTTTGGCGGCAAGTCGAATCAAACGAGTACCATCAATACAAGGCGCCCGGGAGTACTGAATCAAAATGGATAATCGCAGAAAGCCATCGCTGGGAAAGCAAATAAAGATCTTCGATCCTCGCGACGCCTCCACCGGTTCGGCTGGGGAGGAACTGCTCGACGCGAGCGTTGTCGAGCGAAATGAACGCTGGTGGATGTACCTCGCGGGTCAGGCCGGCGGATATGGACCGACGGACCTCTACAGCGCATCACTGCCTCCCGGCGTCCCTCTCTCTGCCACTGGCTGGGAAATCACTCGCGGTGCAGCCGGAGAGCTGACGCCCGTGGCCGGACGAAGCTTCAGCCGGCCATGGGACGGCGACGGCGGACGGCACTGCCCTTCCTACGTCAAGGGGTGGGATCCCGGCAAAGGTGAATCGATCGAGCGCATCTACTACGCCGGCGCGGCCCAGAACCTCTGGGGTCCGTACACCATCGGCTTTCTCCAGTGGAATGGGGAGAAATGGATCGATCAGCCCGAACCAGTCTTCACTGCGAGTGAAGACTGGGAACATGGAAGCGTATTCGAACCGAATCTCATCTATCACGCCGGCAAATGGAGAATGTGGTACGTCGCCGGTTCAAACCAGGAAGACTATCTGGTCCAGGGGTACGCGGAAAGCGACGACGGAGTTACCGGCTGGAGCAAGCATGCGGTCTTTGCCCCGCCTGAAATGAAGATCTTCGATTTCTGCGTTCGTCAACGAGGAGAATCCTTCGACGCCATCTTCGCGCGTGTCTGGGTCGGACCAGGCACACCGCCCCCCGAGACTGGATTGTGGTGGTCGAGAGCCGCAACACCATCCGGCCTGCTTTCCGAATGGAGCCAACCGATCCAGATCATGACGGCTGAATCCTGCGAATGGCACGCCGGTCCGTGGAAGCCCGCATTTCAATTCCGCGACGACCGTGCCCTGGTGTTCTTTGACGGGCTATA
>Ga0335071_10000294_pt1 | contig 57700 bp, 51 predicted proteins | sample Lox_Sample_15_FD_206724 | JGI IMG/M metagenome (GOLD analysis project Ga0335071, IMG submission 206724) | Soil microbial communities from Loxahatchee National Wildlife Refuge, Florida, United States - Lox_Sample_1.5 | ecosystem: Environmental > Terrestrial > Soil > Wetlands | place: USA... | reverse complement strand
GTCGCCATCATCGGCATCCTGGCGGCCATCGCCATCCCGAACTTCATCAAGTACCAGCTCCGCTCCAAGTTCTCCGAGGCCTCCTCCAACCTCGAGGGCCTGCGCAAGGCCGAGGAGGCCCTGCGCCAGGGCGAGCGCAACCTCACCATCGCCGGCGTCCTCGTGGCCCCCGCCAATTACGTCCCCGGCCAGTACTGGAACCTGGGCGGAGGCGCCCTCCCCGCCGCCGGCGCGGTCGGCACCCAGAAGCTCGCCTGGGCGGCCGCTGACCTGAACATCGCCAACGCCATCGACTGGCAGATCGAGGGTAACACCTACTTCCAGTATGGCGTCGCCACCCCCTGCGCCGGCATCCCCGCCGTGGCCCAGGGCGGCATCTGCTACGGCGCGGGCGCGATCTCCGACATCGACGGCGACGCCGTGAACGGGCAGGTGGCCCTCGCCAAGCCCGCCCTCGCCACCCCCACCACCGCCCCGGCGGCCTTCATCCCCGCCACGGTGGTCTTCCCCGGCCCCGCCGGCTCCGGCTGCTTCCCCTCGGGCGGCGCCTCCACCGTCTTCGGCTCCCCCTGCGCCAGCACCCTCCCCGACGTCTTCTAGCCTCCTCCAAACGGCATCGGGACGACCGAGGGCACCGCCACCTGCGCGGTGCCCTCTCCTTCGTCCTGGCCGCCCTTTCGCGGAAGACCCGCACTTCGAGTATCCTCGGCGCCGCATGAGGTCTCTGCCGTTCGCCCTCGCGCTTCTCTTGTCTGCCGGGGCGGCCGCCGTCTCCCGCACCGCCCTCGAGCCGGAGGCCCATCAGATCGGCCGGGTCCGCGACCCCACCTGGCTTCCCTCGGGGAAGGCGGTGCGGTTCGCCTCGTTCGGCCAGCGCCTCTCCCTCTCCGACCTCTACTGGCTCAGGACCGTCATGTACGTGGGGGAGGGGGTCCTCGCGCCCACCCGCGGCTGGGAGGGGCTCTTCCCCCTCGGGGACATCGTCACCGACCTCGACCCGCGGTTCGGGTACGCCTACCAGGTGGTCGCCTCGAACCTCACCGGGCTGGCTCACCGGGTGAAGGAGAGCGACCGGCTCCTCGAAAAGGGCATGCGCGAGGCGCCCGATCGCTGGATGCTCCCCTTCCTCTACGCCTTCAACAAGTTCTTCTACGAGGACGACTACGTCACCGCGGCGCGCTACGCCCGCCTGGCCGCCGAGGTGGGGAACCGCCCCCACCTCGCCCTGCTCGCCGCCAACCTCTCCCTCACCGCCAACACCGAGGAGGAGTACGCCGCGGCCATCGGCTTCCTCGAGGTCTCGCGCCAGCAGGCCGCGAACCCGGAGCTCAAGGCCGAGCTCGACCTGCGCCTCGAGAAGGTGCTCACCTACCGCGAGCTCTCCCGCTGCGAGCGGGCCATCGCCACCTTCAAGGAAAGGACCGGTCACTTGCCGCTCACCTTCCTCGAGCTCGTCGTGTCCGGGCTCCTCCCCTCCCTCCCCCAGGACCCCTCGGGCGGAGAGATCGCCTACGACCCTTCCACCGGCGCGGTCCGCTCCACCACCCTCGGACCTCGCCAGCCCATCCGCGCCGAGCCATGACCCGATCGCTCGCTATCGCCGGCAACACCCTGCGCGAGGCGCTGCGCGAGCGGCTTCTCTACAACCTCGTCTTCTTCGCGGTGGCGGTGACGGTGGCCTCCCTCACCGTCTCCCAGCTCACCCTGGGGGAGCAGTTCCGCATCATCGCCGACGTGGCCGCCTCGAGCACCCAGCTGTTCGGGCTGCTCATCTCCGTGTTCCTGGGCGTGTCCCTCGTGGCCCGCGACCTCGACCGGCGCACCTGCTACGCCCTCCTCGCCCGCCCGGTGAGCCGGACGGAGTTCGTGGTGGGCAAGTTCCTCGGGCTCCTCGCCACCGCCGGCCTGAACCTCCTCGTCATGGCGGCGGTGAGCGCCCTCGCGCTCCTCTCCTACCGCGGCGACGCGAGCTTCCTCGGGTCGGGGTACTTCGCCGCCTTCGGCCTCATGCTGGCCCAGTTCGCGGTGGCGGTGGCCCTGGCGGTCCTCTTCGCCTCCTTCACCACCTCGACGCTCGCCACCATCTTCACCCTCTCCGTGCTCGTCTCCGGGTTCCTCTTCTCGGAGGTGCGCGAGTTCTGGCTCTCCGCCCGCCAGACGGAGATGAAGCAGTTCGTCCGCGTCCTCGACGTGCTCCTCCCCAACATGGGCCTGCTCGACGCCAAGGAGGCCCTCACCTACGGGGACCCGGTGGCCCTCGGCTCGACCCTCCTTCGGGCGGCGTACGGCCTGGGGTACGCGGCCGTCCTCATGACCCTCTCCGCCGCCGTCTTCTCCCGCAAGGACATCCGCTGACATGCGCGACGCCGTCCACATCGAGGGGCTGGGAAAGACCTACCGGCTGGGGCTGCGCCTGCGAAAGCTCGTCGCCCTCGAGGCGCTCGACCTCACCGTGTCCGAGGGCTCGGTCTTCGGGTTCGTGGGGCCGAACGGCGCGGGGAAGAGCACCACCATCAAGATCCTCGTGGGACTCGTGAAGCCCACCACCGGCCGGGCCACGATCTTCGGCGAGACGGTCCCCGAGACCCAGAGCCGAAGGGCGGTGGGCTACCTCCCCGAGAACCCGTCCTTCTACGACTTCCTCCGCCCGCTCGAGGTGCTCTCCCTCATGGGCCACCTCTCGGGCCTGAAGGGGCCCTCCCTCCGCCGGCGCTGCGAGGAGGTCCTCTCCCTGGTGGGCCTCTCCCAGGCGGCCGATCTCACCGTGCGCAAGTTCTCGAAGGGCATGGTTCAGCGCCTCGGCCTCGCCCAGGCCGTCCTCCACGATCCCCCCCTCCTCATCCTCGACGAGCCCATGAGCGGGCTCGACCCGATCGGCCGGGCCGAGGTGCGGGACTTGATCCTCGACCTGGGCCGACGGGGGAAGACCATCTTCTTCTCCACCCACATCCTCGCCGACGTGGAGTCGATCTGCGACCGCGCCGGCATGCTCCTCCACGGCCGCCTGGTGCGCCACGGAACCCTCTCCCAGCTCCTCGACGGCTCCATCCGCTCGGTGGAGCTCCTCTGCACCGGCCTATCCGAGACCGCGGCCACCGCCCTACGGCAACTCGCAGAGTCCTTCGCCCAGGGTCCCGACGGGTGGGCGTTCTCCTTCAAGGACCCGGCCGCGGCGAACGAGGCGGTGGCCCGGGTGGTCGCCGCCGGAGGCCGGGTCGCCTCCCTCGTCCCCCAGCGGGAGAACCTCGAGCAGTCCTTCGTCCGCCTGGCCCGCGAAGAGGAGAAGCCTCCCCGGGCCGTGGCTGTCTAGGCCCCCATGCCAGAGGGTCCGCCCCCCGAGGCCGAAGAGGCCTCCGCTTCCGAGGCGGAGAGGGACCCGGGCCCAAAGCCGGGTCCCCCGAGACATCCCATTCGCCGGGCCCTCCCCGCCCTCCTCCTCCTCGCCGCCCTCTCCTCCTTCTTCTCACCGGCGCTCCTCACCCGGGAGCAGTTCCTCTACCGCGACAACGGCCGGATGCACTGGCCGGTCAAGGAGTACCTCGCCCTGCGCCTTCGAAAGGGCGAGCTCCCGCAGTGGAACCCCTACACCAGCCTCGGGGCCCCGCTCCTGGCCGGCGCGGTCGACGCCGTGGAGCACCCGTTCAACCTCCTCTTCCTCCTCCTCCCCTTCCCCCTCGCCTTCAAGGCCTGGGGGCTCCTCTCCTTCGCCCTGGCCGCCTTCGGCGCATTCGCCTGGGCGCGCGCTCTTTCGGGAAGCCGGCCCGCCGCCCTCGCCGCCGGACTCGGGTTCGCCCTCTCCGGGCCGCTCGTCGGGGCGAGCGACAACCTCACCTACCTCACCACCCTCGCCGCCGTGCCCTGGGTCTTCGCCGCGGCCCAGCGCCTGGTGAAGAGCCCCGGGCCCCTCTCCCTCCTTCTCCTCGCTCTGGCCTCGGCCCTCTGCGCCGCGGGAGGCGACCCCCAGGCCTGGGGGTTCGCCGTGGCCCTCCTCCTCCTCTACCCTCTGGTCTTCGGGACCGAGGAGCCCTCCCCCTGGCAAAGGCTTCGGCGAGGGGGAGAGGCGGTCCTCGCCTCCCTCCTGGGCGCGGCGCCCGTGATCCTCCCCGTCCTCGCCTGGCTCTCGGAGTCGTCCCGGGGAACGGCCCTCGATCCCGCGGAGCAACTGCGGTGGAACCTGCCCCTCCCCCGCCTTTTGGAATTCGTCGTCCCCCACCTCTACCGCGATCGCCCCGGCGCCCTCGCCTCGCCGCTCTACCTCGCCTACGGGGGAAGCCCCTCCGCCGGCATCCCCTGGGTGGCCTCGGTTTACCTGGGCGCCTCGCTCGTCGCGCTCTCCCTCGTCGCCGCTTCGCGCTCCCGGCGCGCCCGCGTCCTCCTCCTCTGGGCCGCGACGATGGCCTTCCTCTCGCTCGGCCCCGAGACCGCCGTGGGAAGGTGGCTCCTCCACCTCCCGGTCCTCTCGGGATTCCGCTACTGGGAGAAGATGGCCTTCTGGCCTGCCCTCTTCGTTCCGGTCGCGGCCTGCGAGGGCCAGGACCTCATCGCCGAGAGGGGAGTGGGCCTTCGGGCGGCGGGGAGGGCCATCCTTCTCCTCTCCGCGGCCTCCCTCCTCTTCCAGCTGTTCCGGCTCCGCCCCGACCTCCTCGCGAGGCTCCTCTCCCGGCCCGGAGCCGCACCCGCCCTCGCCCTCTCCTTCGCCCAGAACCTCCTCGACGGCCTCCTCGAGGCCGGGCTCGTCGCGCTCGTGCTCGGCGTCGTCGCCTCGCTCGTTCAGAAGGGGACGCTCCGCCTCGCCGCGGCGCCCCTCCTCACGGCCGTGGTCGTCGCCGACCTGTTCGCCGCCAACGTCCGCGGCTACGAGCTCGCCGACCCCCTCGTCGTCGAGCCGCACTCCCCGTTCGGCGCCTACCTCGCCCAAGGGCCCGGAGAGCAGCGCGTGCTGACGCCGTTCGAGGCCGCCCCCGATCGCTTCCCCGACCTGCGCCCGTTCGAGTCGGAGTGGCTCCAGGCCAAGATCCTCCTCGAACCCTCGTTCAACGTCGCCTACCGGGTGGGCAACTTCTTGCCCTACACCGGGATGGTCCCGGCCCGGGCCGACTTCTACCGCCGTCGCCTGCCCGAAAGGGAGCAGCTCCCCCACGTCGGGCTCTTCGGGGTGGGGTACGTGGTCGTCCCGAACGAGCCGTTGTGGGCCCTTTCGATCGGCGCGAAGCCCCCGCTCGAGGTCGCGGTCGCCGACCCCGGGCTGCCGGCCTTCCTGCTCCGGGTGCCCCATCGCGAACGCGCCTACCTGGCCGGGGAACTCGCAACCGTCGACCGGCGCGGGGCGATGGAGTTCGCCCTCTCCGCCGATCCCGCGAAGAGCGATCGATCGGTGATCGAGGCCCCCGTTCCTCCGGACTATTCCCCCCCCAAGGGCTCCGCCCGGATCGCCGTGGACGAGCCGGAGCGGGTCCTCATCGAGACCGAGTCCGACGGGCCGGCGCTCCTCGTCCTGAACGACATCCTCGCCTCGGGATGGGAGGCCAAGGTCGACGGAGCGAAGGCGCCCATCCTCCCCGCGAACTACCTCGCCCGCGGCGTCTTCGTCGCGAAGGGAGCCCATGCGGTCGAGTTCCGGTACCGAACGCCGCTCCTCGCTCTCGGCTGGGCGGTCTTCCTCCTCGGCGCCATCGCCCTTTCCGCCGCCGCTCTCCTTCGGGCACAAGGGCGGTCGAGGCGACCTTGACCCCTCAAAAGGCGCCCGATCCCGACCTCTCCCCTTCTCCCGCCCTGGAGCGTTGGCTCTTGGGGCACCGGGCTCTCGTCCTCTCCGCCCTCCTCCTCTGTGCGGCCCTCCTCCGCCTCCTCCTCTGCGCAGAGATCGCAGGGGGCCCCTTGCCGGCCGTGCACCGGATCGTCACCGAGTCGGACGGCGCCTTCTTCGAGCGCTGGGGAGAGCGCATCGCCGCGGGCGACCTCCTCCAACGCTCGCCCTTCCACCCCACCTACGCCTGGATGCGCGCCGTCGCGGAAGAGGCCCTGGCGCAGGACCCCACCCTCCCCGACCGCCTCGAGGTGCCCGCCCCCTCGCGCCTGAGCCCGGCCGCGCTCGAGGAGAGCGTGTGGGGCGCGTGGTTGGGCGGGGCCACCTTCTACCAGGAGCCCGCCTATCCCTACCTCCTCGGCCTCACCGAGTTCCTCGCCGGGCCCGGCGTCTGGCACGTCTTCGCCTGGCAGCTCTCCCTCGGGGTCCTCGGGGTCCTCCTCCTCTACGAGCTCGCCCGCCGCCTCGCCTCCGAGACGGCCGCCCTCTTTACCGGGCTCATCGCCGTCCTCGCCCCCGTCCCCCTCGTCTACGAGGTCTCGCTCCTGCGGGACGGGCTCGTCCTGTTCGTCACGATCGCCCTCGCCTTCATGATGCACTGGGCGAGCGGCCGGGGGCGCCTTCGCCTTTTTGCCCTCGGGGTGGCCTTCGGCGCGGCCCTCCTCGTGAAGGAGTCCTTCCTCTTCTTCCCCCTCTCTTTCGGTGCCCTTCGGGCCCTCGGGCAAAGAGGGCGGCAGAAGGACGCCCTCCTTTCCGCCGGCGTCATCGTCGCCGGAATGGCCCTCCCCCTCCTGCCCCTCCTCCTCCGGAACCTCGCCGTGGGCGTCTCGCCGCTCGCTCTGAACGGCTCCGCCAGGGCCATGCTCGCGGTCTACCACGCCCGGAGCGCCTCGCCGGTCGACCTCGTCGTGGGTCCCGAGTACGCAGGGGTGCTCCTCGAATCGGACGGCCGGCTCCTTTCCTCCCTGGCGGCCGCCGCCCGCACCCACTCGAGCGCCCTCGGCTTCATCTCCCTCGAGCTCTCGAAGCTCGCCTACGCCTTTCATCCGTTCGAGGCGCCGAACAACGTCGACCCCTACCTCTTCCGGCGCGCGGCCCCGCTCCTCAGCGTCCTGCCCGCGAGCCTCTTCCTCATCGTCCCCCTCGCCGCCGTGGGGCTCGCCTCCCGCCGGGCGGGAACGTTCTCCCCTCTCTTCCCAGCCATCCTCTCCTCCCTCTTGGCCCTCCTCCTCGGCACGGTCCTCTCGCGCTATCGCGTCCCCCTCGCGGTGCTCCTCTTCCCGCTTGCCGGCGCGGGGGTGGCACGGCTCGCCGGGTGGGGGGTGAGGCGACGGGTCCTTCCCATCGCCGCCCTCTCTCTCCTCTCTCTCCTCTACCTCGCCTTCGCCGCCCGAAGCCCCCCGGGGCAGTCGGCGCCGGAGCGCGCCCACCGGTACGCCCTCGCCGGCATCGACGCCCTCTCCCGGGGCGAGAGCCGCTACGCCGTGCTCTGCCTCTCCGAGGCGAGGGCGCTCGAGCCAAAGAACCCGCGGATCGGCGCGCGCCTCGGGCAGGCGCTCCTTCTCTCCGGCGACACGAAGGGAGCGCTCCGCGAGGTGGAGACGGCGGCGCGCTCGTTCGACTCGAGCGCGCTCCGCGAGCTGCATTCCCGCGCGCTCGCCACCGCCGGCCGAAGGGGTGAGGCCCTGGAGGAGGCGCGGGCCGCCGTTTCCCTGGACCCCAAGAGCCCGTCGGCGCGGGCGCTCCTCGATCTCTTGCAGAGCGAGAAGAACGAGCGAGCGCCCGGGCCTCTGGGCGAGGAGAAGAAGCATGAGTGACCTCTCCCTTCCCCCCTCTCCCCCGAGGAGCGCCGCCCGGGAGCGTCCCTTGACCCTGGAGGTCGTGGTCCCCGTCTACGACGAGGCCGCGGTCCTGGGCCTCCTCCTCGACCGGATCGCCGAGGTGCTCTCGCCCACCGCCCTCGCCCGGTACGGCGTCGCGCGGCTACGGCTCCTCTTCGTGGACGACGGGAGCACCGACGACTCGGCGGCGCTCCTCGCCGATCGGATCCGGGCCGGGCTCGACGCCCGGCTCATCCGCCTCTCCCGGAACTTCGGCCACCAGAGCGCGGTCTGCGCCGGCCTCGATCTCGCCGAGGGCGACCTCGTCGTGGTGATGGACGCCGACCTGCAGGATCCCCCCGAGGTGGTGCTCCCCATGCTGGAGAAGTGGAATTCGGGCGCGGACGTGGTCTTCGCCCGCCGCCGGCGCCGGAAGGGGAACGCGGTTAAGCGGTTCGGGTACTGGGGGTTCTACCGGCTCGTCGCCTTCCTCTCCGACATCCGCCTCCCCTTGGACACCGGCGACTTCGGCCTCCTCGACCGGCGGGTGGTCATGGCCCTTCGCTCTCTCCCCGAGAAGCTCAGGTTCCCGCGGGGGCTACGGGCCTGGGTCGGCTTCCGGCAAGAGGGGATCGAGTTCGACCGCCCCGAGCGCCGGGCCGGCCGGCCGAAGTACGCCTGGCGGGCGCTGTACCGGCTCGCGACCGACGGGATCGCCTCCATGAGCACCCGGCCTCTCCAGGTGGCCCAGGTGTGCTCCTTCTTCTTCGGCCTCTTGACCCTCCTCCTCCTCGTCCTCCTCCTCGCCGGCTACGCCGCGAGGCCCTTCGCGATCCCGAGGCCCTTCCTCCTCGCCTACGTGCTCGTCGCCTCGGGGAACGCGGTGCAGTCCCTCTGCCTCTACATCCTCGGAGCTTACGTGGGCCGCACCTACCTCGAAGTGAAAGGGCGCCCCCCGTACCTCGTCATGGAGCGGGTGGAGAAGGAACCGTGACCGAGGTCCTGCGCCTCTCCGCGGTCCGGGAGGAGGCGTTCCCCTCCGAGTGGTACGACCTCAGCGACCCGTCGCACTTCTGGTTTCGGTGGCGGATGAGGGTCTTGCGCCGTGCGCTCCGAAAGGCCGGCGCAGAGACCTCTTCCCCCCTACGCGTCCTCGAGGTGGGCTGCGGGTCGGGCGTCCTCGCCCGCCAGCTCGAGGAGGCCACCGCCTGGACGGTCGACGGGACCGATCTCAACCTCCCCGCCCTCGAACGCTGCCGCCCCCGCCGGGGGCGAACCCTCTACTACGACGTCACCGAGGAGCACCCTTCCCTCTGCGAACAGTACGACGCCGTCGTGCTCTTCGACATCCTCGAGCACCTCGCCCTGCCGCGCCCGCTTCTCGGCTCGGCGGTGCGCCACTTGAAGCCCGGGGGGCTCCTCCTCGTGAACGTCCCGGCGCTCCCCTCTCTCAAGAGCTCTTACGACCGCGCCGCCGGGCACCTCCGCCGCTACACCCGCTCGAGCCTCGCGGAGGAGCTCTCCGGGCTCGGCCTAGAGGAGCGGGTGCTCCTTTACTGGGGGCTTTCCCTGGTCCCCCTCCTCCTCCTCCGCAAGGCCCTCCTCGCCCGCGGGGGCAAGCGGGTGATCGAGCGGGGGTTCCGCCCGCCCCTTCCCGGCGTGAACGGGCTCCTCCGCGGCCTCTCCGTCCTCGAGACGTCCCTCTGGCCCGACCCGCCCCTCGGCACCTCCGCCATGTACGTCGGCCGGCGCCCCTAAGCGAGGAGCGCGCGGCCCCTAAGCGTCGCCGATCCCGTACTTGGCGAGCCGGTAGCGGAAGGAGCGGAAGGTCAAGGCGAGGAGGCGGGCTGCCTCGGTCTTCACCCCGCCAGCCCGCTCGAGCGCCTGCAGGAGGAGGCGCCGCTCGATGGCGTCGAGGTGGGCCTGGAGGTCCACCCCCTTCTCCGGCAGCTCCGTCGGGCGCTCCGCCACCCCCGGATCGGCACTCCGCAAGGGGGCGGGGAGATCGGCCGGCTGGATGGTGTCCTTCTCGCAGAGGGTGACCGCCCGCTCCACCACGTTCGCGAGCTCCCGCACGTTGCCGGGGTAGTCGTAGCCTAGGAGGATGCGCTCCGCCTCGGGGGAGAGGGAGGGCCTCGGCCTCCCCTGCTCGGCGGCGAAGCGCTCGAGGAAGAGGTCCAGGAAGAGGGGGATGTCCTCGCGCCGCTCCTTGAGGGCGGGGAGGTGGATCTGGATCACGTTGAGCCGGTAGTACAGGTCCTCCCGGAACCGGCCGCGCAGGACCTCCGCCCCGAGATCCCGGTTCGTGGCAGCCACGATCCGGGCGGCCACGGGCAGGTCGGTCGAGCCGCCCACCCTCCGCACCCGCCGCTCCTGGAGGGCGCGGAGGAGCTTCACCTGCACCGGCGGCGGGAGCTCCCCCACCTCGTCGAGGAAGAGGGTGCCCGACCCGGCCACCTCGAAGAGGCCGGCCTTCGAGTCCGAGGCCCCGGTGAAGCTGCCCTTCTCGTGGCCGAACAGCTCGCTCTCGATGAGCCCCTCGGGGATGGCGCCGCAGTTGATGGCGAGGAACGACCCGCCGCTCTGGCCCCGGGCGTGGATGGCCCGGGCCACCACCTCCTTGCCCGTGCCGCTCGCCCCGGTGATGAGGACCGTGGTCTTGGCGCGCGCCACCTTCTCCACCATGGCGCGGACCTGGTCCACTCCCGCGCTCTTCCCCACGATCTCGAAGGCCTCGTCCCTTCGCCCCACCCGGTGGCGGAGGACGCGGTTCTCCGCGAGGAGGGACCGGTGCTCGAGCGCCTTCCCCACCACGATCTTGAGCTCGTCGACCTTGAAGGGCTTCAGGACGTAGTCGTACGCCCCGAGCTTCATCGCCTGGATGGCGTTCTCGGTGGTGGCGAAGGCGGTGAGGATCACCACCTCGGTGCTCGGCGCCCTCGCCTTCACCGCCTCGAGGAGCGAGATGCCGCTCTCCGCCCCCAGCCGTAGGTCGGAGAGGACGAGGTCCAGGTCTCCCTCCGCGGCCCGGGTCAGGGCCGAGGAGAGGTTCGAGGCGGCGGACACCTCGTGGCCGGCCTTGGTGAGCAGGATCTCCAAGAACTCCCGCATCGACTGCTCGTCGTCGACCACCAGGATCTTCGCCATGGCCGCTACCCCGCCGCCTCGAGACCGGGCCCGTCCGCCACGAGGACTCCCTCCGGGCGCATGGGCAAGTAGACCCGGAAGGATGCTCCCCGGCCCGGCGCCGAGTCCACCGTGATCCGCCCGCCGTGGGCGTCGACGATCCGGTGCACGTTGGCGAGGCCCAGCCCGTGGCCCCGCTCCTTGGTGGTGAAGAACGGCAAGAAGATCCTTTCCAGCTCGGAGGGGCCCATGCCCGGGCCGTCGTCCTCGACCGAGAAGGTGACCTCCCCCTCTCGCGCCGGCCCGCTCCGGACCACGATCCGGCCCCCTCCCCGCTCCGAGAGCGCCTGGGCGGCGTTCAGGAGCAGGTTCCAGACCACCTGGCGCACCTGGTAGGCATCGCACTCCGCCTTTGCCGGGCGGAGCTCCCGGACCACCTCGAGGCCCACCGCCGCCGGGTCGTGGGCGAAGGCGTCCAGGGTCTCGAGGAGGAGGGTGGCGAGCTCCACGGGCTCGCGCTTCGGGGGAGCGGGCCTGGAGAACTGGAGGAACTCGGCCACCAGCCGGTCGAGACGAGCCGTCTCCCGTAGGACGATGTCCATGAGGCGCCGCCCCTCGCCCTCCTCTGCCACCTGGGCCCGGAGGAGCTCCACGCAGCCGGAGATGGAGGCGAGGGGGTTCCGGAGCTCGTGGGCGAGCCCGGCTGCGACCCCCCCGAGGTCGGCGAGCCGGGCGCTCCGCAAGAGGGTCTCCTCCATTTCCCGAAGCCGGGTCAGGTCCTGGAAGATCACCGCCGTGCCGAGCGGGCGTCCCCTCTGCCCGAGGAGGGGGAAGGTGGAGTAGCCGAGCAGCATCCTCTCCCCCTTCGCCCCCCGGTGCTCGATCTCCCCGCGCCCGGTGTCGGCCCGAAACGCCGGGAACACCTCGGCCGCCCGCCGCCCCCGGATCCGGCCGAGGTGGATTCCCGCCATCGTCTCCCCCGCGGGGTTCAAGTAGGTGACCCGGCCCTCGGCGTCCAGGGTGGCGAGCCCGCTCGTCATCGACTTCACCACCGACTCGTGCAGGCCGGTGATGTCCGCCAGGCTCTCCCCCGTGGTCCGAAGCTGCTCGGCGAGGTACGAGGCCAGGATCGCCGTGAGGATGAAGGCGCTCGAGTGGATGAAGGCCGTGGGCGCCTTGAGGGGGGGGCCGTGCGAGGTGTACGTCCCCACAAGATACCCGAGGATGGCGAGGCCGGCGGCGATGATGGCGCCCCGGCGGTAGAGGAGGATGGCCCCGTTCACCACCGCGAGCGAGAAGAGGAAGAGAAAGACGCTCTCCACCCCGTTCGTGAGCCGGGCCACCGCTGCGGCGATGGCCACGTCGAGGACGATCTGGCCGTAGGCCACCGCCTCGATGCGGGCCCGCTGGCGCAGCGCCACCGAGAAGGCGATGGTGATGAGGTAGGTGGCGATGATGACGAGGTACAGCTCGGAGAGGGCCGCGTCCGGCCCGCCCCGCACCTGCCAGGACACGATGAGGGTGCCCCCGAGGAGCACCGTCACGGTCACCACCCGGAACAGGTTCAGCCAGACGAGCTTGCGGTACAGCCCGGGGTCAGCAGCGCGCGACGCCATCTTAAGGTCACTTGATCGCTCCCGCCATGCTGAAGATGGGCAGGTACATGGCGATCATGAAGTAGCCGACCGTGCCGCCCAAGAAGACCATGAGGAGCGGCTCGATCATGCTGGTGAGGGCCGCCACCCCGACGTCGACCTCGTCGTCGTAGAAGTCGGCGATCTTGCCCAGCATCTGGTCCATCGCCCCGGTCGCCTCACCCACCCCGATCATCTGCACCACCATGGCGGGGAACACCTTGGTCTCGGCGAGCGGCCCGGCGATGTTCTTGCCCTCGGAGATCTTCGCGCGCACGAAGAGGATGGCCTTCTCGATGGTCCGGTTGCCGGCGGACTTGGCCACGATCTCCAGGGCGTCGAGGATGGGCACGCCCGAGGAGATCATCGTCCCCAGGGTCCGGGTGAAGCGCGCCACCGCCACCTTGCGCACCAGCGGCCCGAAGACCGGGAGCTTCAGGAGGGTGTCGTGCCACACCTCCTGGCCCTTCCCCTTGGACACCGCCATCCGGAAGCCGGCGAGGAGCGCCGCCGGGATCCCCAGGTACAGGTACCAGCGGGACCTGAACCCCTTGGAGAGGTCGACCAAGAACTGGGTGGCGGCGGGGAGCGCTCCCCCGAAGTCCTTGAACATCTTCTCGAAGGTCGGGACCACGAAGGCGATGAGGACCACCACCACCGCGATCGCCACCGTGAGGACGATGGCCGGGTAGACCATCGCTCCCCGGACCCGCCGCTTCAGCTTCTCGTTCTTCTCGATGTAGGCCCCGAGCCTCTGCAGGATGGTGTCGAGGATGCCGCCGATCTCGCCCGCCCGGACCAGCTGTACGAAGAGCTCGTTGAAGACCTTGGGGTGCTCGCCCAGGGCGTCGGCGAAGGTGGACCCGGCCTCGACCCGCCCCTTCACCGTGGTCAGGACCTTGCGGAAGGCAGGGTTGTCCGCCTGGGTGGCGATGATGTCGAGGGCCTGCACGAGGGGCAGACCGGCGTCGATCATCACCGAGAACTGCCGGGTGAAGACGAGGATGTCCTTGGTGGACACCCCCCCCATGCCCGGGATCGAGAGGTGGATCTCCTTGGGCTTCTTGCGGACCCGGGTGGGCTCGATGCCCATCTGGCGCAGCCGGGCCTCGACCGCGGTGGAGTCCCCCGCCTCCATCTCCCCCGCCCGGGTCTCGCCGGACTTGGTCTTCCCCGACCACTTGTAGACCACCGCCCTCTGGGCGGCTTTCGGTTTCACGGTGGCGACGACGGCTTCGGCCATCTTGTCCTCGATGCTCGGCCTCCCATCCTAGCGCAGGGTTGCCGGGCGGTCGAAATGTCGGGTCACCGCCCGGGGGGCGCGGCTCGCGCCGTCCCCGCGCCGGTGGTGAGCAGGTTCTTGAGCTCCTCGCTGTCGGAGGACCGGCCCAGGGCCTCCTCCGTGGTGATGAGGCGCCGGGCCACCGCCGCGGCCAGGGACTGGTTGAAGGTCTGCATCCCGAACTTGGCCTGGCCCACCTGCATCTGCGAGTACACCTGGTGGATCTTGTCCTCCCGGATGAGGTTCCGGATGGCGGGGTTCGGGACCATCACCTCCACGATGAGCACCCGACCCGGCCCCCCGGCCCGGGGCAGGAGGTTCTGGGTGAGCACCCCCTCGAGCACGAAGGAGAGCTGGGCCCGCACCTGGGGCTGCTGGTAGGGGGGGAAGACGTCCAGGATCCGGTTGATGGTCTGGACGGCGCTGTTGGTGTGGAGGGTGGCGAAGGCCAAATGGCCGGTCTCGGAGATGACCAGGGCCGCCTCCACCGTCTCCAAATCTCGCATCTCCCCGATGAGCACGACGTCCGGGTCCTGGCGGAGGATGTACTTGAGCGCCTTCTTGAAGGACTGCGTGTCCGCCCCCACCTCTCGCTGGTTCACGAGGCAGTTCTTGTGGGGGTGGAGGTACTCGATGGGGTCCTCGATGGTGACGATGTGCTCGTGACGGTCGGTATTGATCTTGTCGATGATCGAGGCGAGGGTGGTCGACTTGCCCGAGCCGGTCGGCCCGGTGACGAGCACGAGCCCCCGGGGCTTGCGGGCCAGCTCCGCCACCACCGGCGGCAGGCCCAGCTCGCTGAAGGTGAGGATCTTGAAGGGGATGGTCCGGAAGGCCCCCGCCACCGCCCCCCGCTGCATGAACACGTTGGCCCGAAAGCGCGACAGCCCCTTCACCCCGAAGGAGAGGTCGAGCTCGTTCTCCTCCTCGAACCGGTGCTTCTGGGCGTCGGTCAAGATCGAGTAGCAGAGCTGCTTCGTCTCCACCGGGGAGAGGGGGGGGGTCTTTAAGGGGACGAGCTTCCCGTCGATCCGGAGCTGGGGGGGCGAGCCGGTGGTGACGTGGAGGTCGCTCGCCCCCTTCTCGACCATCGCCTTCAAGAGCTGGTGGAGATTCGCCACGCCTTTTCGCCTCCTAGAACTTGTCCGGGGCGGTGTTGCCGATGGCCTCGGAGAGGCTCGTCACGCCCTGCTTCACCTTGTTCAGGGCAGCCATCCTTAGGGTCCGGAACCCGAGGCGGATGGCTTCCTGCTTCAGCTCCGCGGTCGAGCACCCCTGGATGACGAGCTCCTTGAGCCCGTCCCACATGGGCATCACCTCGTAGACGGCCACCCGCCCCTTGTAGCCCCGGTCGTTGCAGCTCTTGCAGCCGGCCGGCTCCATCAGCTCGAAGGTCCCGATCTCCTCGGCGGGGAAGCCGGCGTCGAGAAGCGCCTGCTCCTCCACCTCCCCCTTCTGCCGGCAGTCGGGGCACAGGCGCCGGCAGAGCCTCTGGGCGACGATGGAGTTCAGGGAGGCGGTCACGAGGAAGGGCTCGATCCCCATGTTGAGCAGGCGGGAGACGGTGCCCGGGGCGTCGTTGGTGTGGAGGGTGGAGAGCACGAGGTGGCCGGTCAAGGCGGCCTTCACCCCGATCTCGGCGGTCTCGAAGTCGCGGATCTCCCCCACCATGATGATGTCCGGGTCCTGCCTGAGGAAGCTGCGCAGGGCGGCGGCGAAGTTGAGCCCGATGTCCTCGTGCATCTGCACCTGGTTGATGCCGAAGAAGTTGAACTCCACCGGGTCCTCGGCGGTGGAGATGTTCCAGGCCACCTCGTTCAGCTTGCTGAGGGCGGAGTAGAGGGTGGTGGTCTTGCCCGAGCCGGTCGGACCGGTGACGAGCACCATCCCGTAGGGCCGGTCGATGGACTCGTGGAAGTCCTTGAGCTGCTTCTCCTCGAACCCGAGCTTGGTCATGTCGAGCTGGAGGCTCGACTTGTCGAGGAGGCGGAGCACCACCTTCTCCCCGAACAGGGTGGGGCAAACCGAGACCCGGAAGTCCATCTCCTTGCCCTTGCCCAGCTTCAGCTTGATGCGGCCGTCCTGGGGGAGCCGCCGCTCCGAGATGTCCAGCTCCGACATGATCTTGAGCCTTGAGATGATGGCGTTCCGCAGCCTCATGGGCGGCTTCATCACCTCGTACAGGACCCCGTCGATGCGGAACCGGACCCGGAAGTCCTTCTCGTAGGGCTCGACGTGGATGTCGCTCGCCCCCTTGCGGATGGCGTCGAGCAGGATCAGGTTCACGAGCTTGACGACCGGAGCCTCCTCGGCGCTCTTCTCCAGGTCGACGACGCTGGTCGAGTCCTCCGCGTCCTCGATGATCGAGACCTCGGAGTCGTCGAACCCCTGCATCACCTCGTCGAGGTCCGGACCCTTCTCGGCGTAGTGCTTCTCCACCGCCTCGCGGATCGCTTGCTCCGAGGCGACCACCACCTCGACGTTGTAGCCGGTGAGGAACTTGACGTCGTCGATGGCGAAGATGTTGGAGGGGTCGCTCATCGCCACGATGAGCGAGGAGCCGGCCCGGTTCACCGGGACGACGAGGTGCTTCTCCGCCGTGGCCTTGGGGATGAGCTTCAGGACCTCCTCGTCGATGTCGAAGTCCTTTAGGGAGATGGCCGGCACGCCGTACTGCTTGGAGAGGAAGCCGGTCAGGTCGGCCTCGGCGATGGCCCCCTGCTTCACGAGCAGGGAGCCGATGCGGCCGCCCGTCTTCCGCTGCTCCTCCTGGGCCTTCTGCAGCTGCTGGAGGGAGATGAGGTTCTCCCGCACCAGCAGTTCGCCGAGCCGTCCGGACATGAGCCTTTTCCCCTTATGGACCTCGCTCGCGATTAGGGTGGGGACGAACGGTCCGCCCCCAGGACCTGTTCGGAAGGTAACAGCCGCTTCAGCAGGGGGTCAAGGAAGGGCCCGCATCGCACTCGAGGTCCCTTCCCGCACATCCCGCACAAGAACGACGCGCGCGCTCTAGACCCACATCGCCGCACGCGCCGTCCTCGTCTAGCGGCCCTCCCAGAGAGTGCGCGCCAGGGCCACGTCCTCCGCGATGCGCGCCCGCAAGGCCTCGAGCGAGGGGAAGCGCCGCTCGTCCCGGAGCCGGTTCTGGAAGGCGACCCGGATGGCCTCGCCGTAGAGATCCCGGCCGTCGAAGTCGAGCAGATGCACCTCCAGTACGACCCCTCCCGCCGCCTCCACGGTGGGCTTCACGCCCACGTTGCACACCCCGGCGCGCTCCCTCCCCGAGGCCCCCCCGAGCCGGACGCCCACGAGGTACACCCCGTTCGCGGGGAGGAGCTGCTCGGTCTTCACGTTGGCGGTCGCGAACCCGATCCCCCGGCCGCGACCGGCGCCTTTGACCACCGACCCGTCGAGGTCGTAGGGGCGGCCGAGCAAGAGCCGCGCCGCCTCCACGTTCCCCTCGAGCAGGAACTCCCGGATCTTGGTGGACGAGACCACGAGGCCGTCGGAGGTGACGGGGTCGACGAGCGTCAGGGTGATCCCCTGAGCCTTCAAGAGCGGCCCGAGCGCCTCCACCGAGGCGCGCTCCCGGCCGGCGGTGAAGTCGTGGCCCACCACCACGTGGGCCACCCCGAGGCCCGTCCCCAGATCCCGCGCCACGAACTCGCTCGCCGGCGTCGCGGCGTAGGCTCGGTCGAACGGCTGCACCACCGTCGCGACTAGCCCCGGCTCGCCGAGGAGCTCGAGCTTCCGCCCGAGCGGGGTGAGGAGCGGCGGCGCCAGCTCCGGGCGGAGCACCTTCGCCGGGTGCGGCTCGAAGGTCAGAACCCCGGCCTTGGGGGCGAGCCCGAGCGCCACTGCGAGGAGCCGACGGTGGCCGAGGTGGACCCCGTCCATGTTCCCGATGGCCAAAGCGCCGCCGCGGAGGGCGCCGGACTCTCTGGCCTCGTCGAGTGAGCGGAAGACCTTCATCGGAAGGCGAGCCCCTAAAGGCACCGGTGGGCGAAAGCGGTCTCTTTACCCCTTTCCGTGCCTCTCCCCCTCTCCTTCGGCGCCTGCCCGGGGCGGACCTTCACCGGCTCTCATGCCCGAGGCCAAGGGACTCACCATGTGCACCTCTTAACACGCGCCCGGGCGAGGGGCCCCTTCGACGAGAGGGGGGCCCGTCCTCACTTAAAGGGAGGAGAGCGAAAGACGAGGCGCGCAAGAGCGCCCCCCGAGGCGGAGGCCAGGGCTACAAGAACCGCTTGCCGAACGCGTGGGGGAGCAGCGCCCCGAGGGTGGTCCTTTCCTCCGAGCCGCGCGCCCCGAGGAGGAGCACCGGGAGAGTCGGCCCCGCGAACTCCGCCAAGGTCTGCAGGCACATGCCGCAGGGGGGCGTGGGCGGCGAGGTTCCGCTCGCCACCGCCAAGCCGTCAAGCCTTCGCGCCCCCGCAAAGACCGCCCTCGAGACCGCCGACCGCTCGGCGCAGACCGTGAGGCCGTAGCTCGCGTTCTCGACGTTGCACCCCGAGTAGATCCGGCCTTCGGCCCGCACCGCCGCCCCCACCCGAAAACGAGAGTACGGCGCGTACGCCCGCCGGCGCGCCGCGGCGGCGGCCCGGGCCAACCCCGAGGGGAGAGGCCGCGCCATCCCCTATCCCTGGAGGAATCGAGCGATGGCGAGCTCGTCCTCGAGCGGCAGGTCGACGAAGCGCAGGTGCGCCCCGAACCGCTCTCCCTCGCGGGTCACTCGCAGGACCTCGGCTTGGGTCCGGATCTCCTCCTGGCGCCCGGGGAGGAGGAAGCGCACCTCGAGCCGGCTTCCCACCGGCGGGTGCAAGGCCTCGAAGAAGGCGCCCCCCAGGCCGAGGTTCCCTTCACGCTCCTCGAACGACCCTCCGAGCTCCACCTCGCGCACGAGCAAGGGGAGCTTCACCCGGACGCTGTCCCGCCGGTCGCGAGACACTTCGCTCCCTGCTTCGGCGGCGACGCTCGAGCTCCCAAAGGCCATGGGGACCCTCCCCGCCTGGGACGTTACCAGCGCAGCGCCGCCTCTTTCAACCGCGGGCGGCGCGGCGGAGGAAGGCCGCGACGAGCGAGCCGAGCCGTTCCCGTACCCGGCCCGCCACCTCCGCCACCTCCTCGTGCGAGAGCCGCCGGCGCGAGAGCCCCGCCGCCGGGTTCGTGACGACGGAGATGCCCACCACCGGAACGCCCATGTGGCGCGCCGCGATGACCTCCGGGACGGTGGACATGCCCACGAGGTCCGCCCCCAGCGCCCGGAGCATGCGGACCTCGGCGGGCGTCTCGTAGGAAGGACCGAGGAGACAGGCGTAGGTCCCCGAGGGAAGGGGGATGCCCTCCTCCCGGGCGCACTCCTCCAGCAGGGCCCCGAGCCGAAGGTCGTACGGCTCCGAGAGGTCCACGAACCGCGGACCCACCCGGTCGTCGTTCTCGCCCACGAGCGGGTTCATTCCGGAGAGGTTCAAGTGGTCGGCGATGCGGACCAGCTCGCCCGGCGCGTAGCCGGGGTTCACGCCCCCGGCGGCGTTGGTCACGAGGAGCAGCTTCACTCCCAGCCCGCAGAGGATCCGGGCGCCGAAGGCGACGTCGTCGGCCGGCCAGCCCTCGTAGGCGTGCACCCGCCCCTCGAGCGCGGCCACCGAGACCGGGGGACCGCCCTCCCCGGGGAGCTCTCCCACCACCAGCCGGCCCGGGTGGCCCGGGACGCGGGCCACCGGGAAGCCGGGGATCCCTTCGTAGGGCACCCCCACCGCCCGGTCGAGCCTCTCGGTGAACCCGGACAGGCCCGAGCCCAGGATCACGCCCGCGAAGGGCGCGCTCTCGGTCTGGCCCCGCACCCAGGCGAGAGCGTAGGAGAGGCGCGTGTGGAGGTCCGCCTTCTTGGTCATGAGATTCGCTCCAGGACGAGGGGGGTCTTCCCCGGCGCCCGATCCGAGAGGCGAAAGGCCCTCGTGAGCCGGGCGGTGATGGCCTCCCGCGACTCGCTCCCTGCGCCCTCGTGGACCCGGCAGAGCGGCTCCCCCCGCTCCACCTCCTCGCCCACCTTCTTTTGGACCTCGATGCCCACCGCCGGGTCGATCCGGTCCTCCACCCGGGTGCGCCCCGCCCCGAGCGCCACCGCCGCGAGCCCCACCGCCTCCCCGTCGATCGCGGCCACGATCCCCCGGGCCGGGGCGGGGACGAGGTAAGAGCGGGCCGCCCGGGGAAGTCTCCCCGGATCGCGGATCGCCATCGGGTCCCCGCCCTGAGCGCGGACGATCTCCTCGAGCTTCCTTAAGCCCCTCCCGTCGGCGATGGCCGAGACGACCGCCCCCCGGGCGCTCTCGAGGTCCCGCGAAAGGCCGCCCAGAACGAGCATCTCCGCCCCGAGCTCGACCGTCAGGGCGCGGAGGTCGCCCGGGCCGCCTCCCCGGAGGAGCTCGATCGCCTCGACCACCTCGAGCGCGTTCCCCACCGCAAGGCCCAAGGGCTCGTCCATGGCGGTGAGGAGCGCGGTCACCTTCTTCCCCATCGCCCGGCCGATCGAGACGAGCGAGCTGGCCAGGGCGCGCGCGTCGGCCATGGACTTCATGAAGGCGCCCTCTCCCACCTTCACGTCGAGAACGAGCCCGTCGATTCCCTCGGAGAGCTTCTTCGACATGATCGAGGCGGTGATCAGGGGGATGGACTCGACCGTGGCGGTCACGTCCCGCAGGGCGTAGAGCTTCCGGTCGGCCGGGACGAGCCGAGCCGACTGGCCCACGAGGCACGCCCCCACCTCCCGAAGGAGGGCCCGGACCCGCTCGACCGGGAGGTCCACCTTGAACCCGGGGATGGCCTCGAGCTTGTCCAGGGTCCCCCCGGTGTGGCCGAGGCCCCGCCCCGAGATCATGGGCACCTTCAAACCCAGGGCGGCGGCGAGGGGGGCGAGCGCCAGGGAGACCTTGTCGCCCACTCCGCCGGTCGAGTGCTTGTCGACCTTCGGGCCGGGAACGTCCGAAAGGTCGAGCTCCTCGCCCGAGCGGAGCATCGCCTCGGTGAGGGCCCGGGTCTCTTCCGTGGTCATCCCCCGGAAGAACACCGCCATGCAGAAGGCCGACATCTGGTACTCGGGGATGTCCCCCCGGGTGAACCCGTCCACCAAGAGGGCGATCTCCTCGGGGGAAAGGGCCACCCCGTCGCGCTTTCGGTGGATGATCTCGACCGGCGAGCGAGCCAATTCCCCCCCTTAAGCGAGCTGCTCGAGCAGGGCGTCCTCGATCTCGTAGTTGGCGTGAACGCGCTGCACGTCCTCGAGGTCCTCCAGCTCGGAGAGGAGCCGAAGGAGCGATCGCGCCTTGTCCGGATCCTCGACGTGGACCGTCTCCTTGGGGACGAAGGTGATCCGGCGCGGCCCGAGCTTCACCTTCCTCTTCTCCAGGGCCTCGGCCACCGCGTGCAGGTCGTTCGGGTGGGTGCGCACCTCGAACCCGTCCCCCCCGTGGTTCACGACGTCCTCCGCCCCGCCCTCGATGGCCGCCTCCACCACCTCGTCCTCGCTCGGGCCGGCCCGGACCTCGATGACCCCCAAGCGCTCGAAGTGCCAGGCCACCGCCCCCTCGGCGGCGAGGTGGCCGCCCCCCTTCGAGAAGCAGGTCCGCACGTCGCCCGCGGTCCGGTTCTTGTTGTCGGTGAGGCACTCGACGATCATCGCCACCCCGCCCGGCCCGTACCCCTCGTACGTCGCCTCCTCGTAGCTCACCCCCTCGAGCTCTCCCGTCCCCTTCTTCACCGCCCGGGTGATGTTGTCCTGGGGCATGTTCGCCTCCCGGCCCGCGTCGATGGCGGCCCTCAGGCGGGCGTTCCCCGAGGGGTCCCCGCCGCCCATCCGGGCGGCGACGGTGATCTCCTTGATGAGCTTGGTGAAGAGCTTCCCCTTGGCCGCTCCCTGGGCTTCCTTCTTGTGCTTGATCTTGGTCCAACGGTTGTGGCCGGACATGAGCCGCTCCCGGGCGGCCGCGCACCGGCCGCACCTCGGGAGGTAGCACGCGCCCGCGGGCGCCTCAAGCGTCTCGCGGGCCGGGGGCCCCAGCCGGCGGGAACCAGGCCGGGGCGGGGGGGGGGAAAGGGGCGGGGAGAGGCCCCCCGCCCTCGCCCCCCGTCACTCGCACTGCGTGTTGTCCTGATGCCGACACATGTGCAGGTCCCGGGGGACCTCCAGCCAGTAGAGCGACGAGGCCACGTTCCGCGATCCGGCGCTCGTGCTCGTCACGGGCGCGCCCGGATTGATCTGCAGGGTCGAGTAGTAGACCTTCCCGGTCGCGGTGATGCTGTTTTGGACCATGGGGGCCGCCGGGGGAGCGATGGTGCTCCTTTGCACGGCGAGGTAGAGCAGGTCCTGGGAGATGTTCTCCCCCTGGTTGCAGGAGGCGGTCGCCACCCCGGAGACGAAGTTCGAGGAGTAGGCGTAGGTGGATTGGGTCGCGGTCTGGGCACCGGCACAGGGGTCGCTTCCGCTCGAGGCCGAACCCTGGGGGAGGAAGGTGTTCCAGGTGACGCAGGAGTTCACCACCGCCGACCCGGAGGCGGTCTTCTCGTTGTTGCACCCGCTTCCGCAGGAGACCGAGGTGGGGCAGGTCACGTTGTAGGTGTAGAACCAGCCCGGGTCGTCGACCGTGGCCTGGCAGGTGGGGCTGCTGTCCAGGCAGGTCACGACCCCCTCCGGACTCACGCTCGCCTGGGTGGTCTCGACGAGCGAGCAGGTCTGGCTGGGCGTGAAGTTGCAGAGGGAGCCCTTCTTGAAGGCCGGAGCGTCGGTGAAGCGGTTCTGGTCGAAGGTCACCGCAGTCGAGTAGTCGGCGGTGGCGACCGTGGAGAACACCTTCTGCGAGATGCCCAGCCCGCCGTAGGCCCAGATGCCGTAGAACTTGGCCTTGTCGGTGCAGGTCCCCGCGGACGAGGGGGTGAGGTCGTGGCCCGTGCCCACGGGCGTGACCGAGCAGAGTCCGGTGGACTGGCAGGTGGAGTTGCCGCCGGCGGTGCTCGCGTTCCCCGCCCCGCAGTTCAGGTTGTAGCTCGAGGTCTCGACGAAGGTGTTCGAGGCCCCCCCGGTGCAGGCCGAGGCCCCGCTCGTGCCGCACCCCTGGGAGAACGGGGTCGGAACCGTCATCTGCCCGGTCGCCGAGCAGGCGAAGGTCGAGGACGAGTTGCACACCCCGTAGTTCAGCTCGGTCGAGGTGGAGACCGAGCAGCCGGCCTGGCAGCAGGCCATGACGTTGTCCGGCCCGCACCCCTGCCCCTGCTCCAGGATCTGCTCCCGGTTCCCCGAGCCGATCAGGGTGCGGAGGGTGTGGCGCTGCGGCTCGAAGGCGTTCGAGGTCATGTAGTAGAACTCGTTCCGGTTCGTGCCGTACTGGGCATCGGTGGCGGTCCGCCCCTGCTCGAAGGCCCGCGCCGCCCGCCAGTTCGTCACCCGCCCGGTCACCGGGTCCCGCTTGCCCGGCTGGTCGAAGCGGGCCACGAACAGGTTCCCGCCCAAATCGCCCCAGGTGGCGGTGTCGAAGAAGTTGTCCGAGTCGAGCCCCGTCCCGTTCGAGGGATCGCCGATGTCCATCATGGCGATCCCGGCGGGCACCGGGAACATGCTCGTGGTGGAGTTGCTCGCGTTCCCCACGATGTTCGTCTTGAAGTCCGTGTCGGTGTACCTCCACACCACCGCCCCGGTCCAGGCGTCGACCGTCCAGACCGCCCGGCCCCGGTTCAGGGTCGGGTCGTACCCGCCGTTCAGCATGGCGATCCACTTCTCCACCCAGCCCTTGGCCTGCGGATCCCGGTCGGAGGCGTTGGGAACGAGGCGCACCGGACCCACCGGCGGCGGTCGGGGCGAGAAGTCGCTCCAGGACTGCGCCATGTACTGGGCGTCGTCGGAGAGGGGCGGGGGGAAGCTCCAGAGGAAGCTGGGCCGGGGCCGAATGCTCGGCGTCATGCTGAAGGCGTTCGTCACGTCCACGCCGGCGAACTGCGTCCCCCCGGAGCGCTCGCCCACGATGGCGACCGTGCGGAACTCGTTCTGCTGCTTCACCCCGTCGAGGAGGTTCCCCGCGTTGGACACGGGGTTATTGGTGCTCGAGTCCTGGGGGGCGTTGTCCACCCAGATGTCCCGCACCATCACGTTCCCGTCCACCATGTACTGGTGGTTCAGGATGGTGTCCCTGAGCCTGGGGAGGAGGTCCGGCGGGAGGAAGGCCCAGATCTCCTGGCCCGTCCCGTCCGTCACGTTGGGCCAGACGCAGTCGCTGTCCTCACTCCCGGTGGTGGTGTCCGGGCCGCCCGCGTCGAAGGCGTGCAAGAACCCGTCGTTCGAGCCGACCAAGACCACGTACTCCCGGCTGGCTTCGGCCGTCCGCCAGGCACGGTAGGCATCCACCGCGGGAGAGCCGGTGGTGCAGCCCGGGTAGCTCTGGAGGTTGGTCTGGTAGCCGGTGCCGTAGTTCACGCTGGAGGTGTACCCGAAGAGGGTGCGCACGCACTGGTTGTCGGTCCCGAGCCGGCAGATGGGTTCGGAGCTGGGCGGGTGGATGAGGACCGGGGCGGAGTGGAAGATGTCCCCGAGCTTGTAGAAGGAGGGAGAGGGCGTGGTGAGCGAGAGCCCGGCGTCGTTCATCTGGTCGCGCTCCTCGCCGGTGTAGTTGACGCTCCCGCTCGTGGTGATGACGCAGGAGACCTGGCTGCCGTTGGCGAGGGTGTTGCTCGTCGCCGAGGTGCCGTTGCTCGGGTTCCCGCCCGGGGCGGAGATGCCGTATCCGGGGCCCCCGCATCCGTCCTGGTCCTGGTCCATGAGGTCCCAGCCGCGGGCGAAGAGGATCACCTGCTGGGCGCAGTAGGTCTGCCAGTTCCCCGCGATGGTCACGGGACAGGTGGGGAGCGGGGAGGACCCGCACAGCTTCGCCAGCCCCTCGAAGGTGGAGCACCAGGTCTGGTCGAGGTTCATGTAGGGGGCGAGGGTGGCGGCGTTCTTGGTCTCGAGCTCCCACATGCTGCCGTCGGGGAGCGCGGTCCAGATGTTGCGGGGGGTCTTCCCCGGGCCGTACTGCGTGTAGGGGGCGATGTTGCCCGCGTCCGCTTGCTCGGCCGCGGTCCGGTACCCGGTGGCGCTCGGGGTGGAGAGGACCTGCCCGGCGTCCCAGAACATGTGGGCGGGGGTGCCGGGGATGCCGGTCCCCTTCTTGTACCAGAGGCCGGTGTTCGAGTCCTCCACCACCTCGTCGCAGTCGGCGTCCACGAGGAAGCTCTGGGTGCACACGTTGAAGCCGTCCGCGGTGGTCTCGCCGTCGAAGTTCGCGAGCACCGTCTTCCCCCGGCAGACGACCTGCTGGGTGGGATCGTCGGGGTTGGGCTTCTTCGCGGGATCGCAGCCGGCGGCGGCCTCGTCGAAGAGCATCCACTCGAAGAGGTGGCCCTGCCAGGTGGCCTTCTGGTTGGGGATGAAGCGGGTGATGAAGGCCTTGGTGGCGAAGGCGTTCACGGTGGTGAGTGCGGTCGCGGCGGGGGCGCCGAAGGAGGTGGGCGTGGTCGACACCTGGCTGATCGCCTGGGCCACCCCCGCCGCCAGGGCGGTCCCGTCGGCGGCGTTGTTGTAGGTCCCGCCCCCCATGTTGGCGGTGCTCTGGAGGATGGTCTGGGCCTTCCCCGCCGGAAGGTTGAAGGAGACCGCGGCGACCGTCACGTTCTGGGTGCCGTTCAGCGCCGAGGGGACGACGTCGTGGCCGTCGAGCCAGGCGGCCACCCGGGGCACCATCGAGGGAGGGTTCGCGGTCGAGTCGGAGGGGCTGCAGCAATTAGAGAGCGGGGCGGCGCCGCTGCACTTCGTGCCCGGACCGCAGTTGGAGGGCAGGGTGTAGACGTTCTGGTCGTAGGTCTTGAGCGAGGCGGGGAAGGTCATCTCCGTGTTGGGCGAGCCGTCCGTCACGATGATGATCATGCTCTTCTGGCACCACCAGCAGATGGTGGCGGTGGAGCCCGTCACCCAGGGCGCTTGCATCACCCCAGAGACGTTCTCCTTGAAGGCGTTGAGCTCGTAGGTGGCCCCGAAGGCGCTCGAGTAGGTCCCGGGCTGGGAGAAGTACTGGCCCACGTGGAAGAGGCCGGTCGCCATGGGGGTGCCGCCGTTCGCGAGGGCGGGGGGAGTGATGCCGGTGGGCCAGCCCGCGAGCCCGCCGTGGGTGTGGTTCAGGGCATCGAGGATGAGCTGCCGGGCCGCCACGTAGGCCGGCGGGTTCACCGGGTTACTGTCCGCCTGGCTCGGGCCGATCGGGACCACGATGGCGGCGCCGTTCGTGATCGCCGTCGACATGTAGGAGAGCCCGAGCCTCAGGGCGTCGGTGGACTTCCCGATGTTGGGATCGATCCAGGCGGTGGTCTTCACCACCTTTCTCGCCGACATGAACTTGGGGGGGTTGGCGTTGAGCCAGCCGCCCGAGAAGAGGACCCTCGAGGTCCCCCCGCCCGACCAGTAGTTCGTCTGGAGCGCCCCGGTGCAGTGCTTGCTCGGCCCCGTGCCGGTGGTGATGTGGGTTTGGTAGTTCGCGATCCAGTTGTCGTAGAAAAAGAAGCCCGGGGCGCCGGTGTCCGTGAGGCAGGCGGCGCAGTTGGGGAGCGTGCCGGTGAAGGTGTAGGTCTGGTTCAGCTTGGTCGCGCAGTTGAAGTCCGTGTAGTTGAAGGAGACCGTGCAGGGGTTCGCGGTGGGCGTGGCCGAGGTCTCGTTCCAGGAGTCGTAGGCGTAGACGGCGGTCGGCTGGAAGAGGCAGTTGTTCCCGGTGCAGCCCGTGCCCCAGGGGGGGTTGTCGGCGAGGCCGTTCGAGGCGACCCCGTTCCCCGGGTCGACGAGCGTCGTCTGGGGGACGTAGCTCGTCATCCAGGCGAGGTTCCCGCTCACCGTGCAGGTCCCGTCGCCGTTCACTTGCCCCGCGGTGCTCGGGTTCGAGACCGTCCCGAAGGTCGGCCACTGGCAGGTGGCGAGCGCGCTCGAGTCGCCCCAGGCGTTGGCGTCGCCGCACTGGGGGATGTTAGCCATCGACCCCGAGACGTCGAGCATGAACATCACGTTCGATGGGCCCACCGGGAGGGTGAAGAACTTCTCGTCCCCGGCCACCGGGTCATTGAGGGTGGAGGAGAGCGAGGTGGTGGCGACGGGGCAGGGCGTCACTCCGTCCGACTCTAGCGGGACGGCGAGGAGGGCGGCCGCGACGACGGGCAGGGCGCACAGGATCCTTTGGCGGCGCATGGGTTCCTCCTTAGAGGCCGAAGCTCACCCCGAACTCGATCTCGAGCTCGCGGGTGTCGGTGCCCGTGTTCTGGGTGCAGTGGACCACCACCCGGTACGGCTGGACCTGATCGGCGATGCGGTTCGAGATGTCGCTCGAGCTGGTGGACGGTCCCACCGTGAGGGGGTTCAGCTTGATCACCTGCACCCCGGTGACCCCCACCTGTCCGTAGTGGCCGCCCCGGATGTAGGTCGGGGTGCTGCTCTCCACCGTGATGTTCAGGGGCGTGAGCTGCATGCCCTGGGTGCCGAGCAGCTTCCACTGGCTCATGAGCAGGCCCCGGGCGGCCTCGGCGCAGGACGCGGCCGCCGCCTGCTTGCGCACGGCGGTGGCGCCGCCCACCTCCTGGTAGCCGAACCGGATGACCCCCACCGCCACCACCGCCATGACGAGCACGACGATGACCGCGAGCAAGAGGGCGTTGCCCCGCTCGGTCCGCCGGGAATTCATGTCATCCTCCTCCGCAGTTGCCCGCGCACGTTCCCGCGGTGGGGCAGCAGTTGGCGCCGGCGTAGTTCGGGTCGTAGGTGGGGAAGACCGGGAGCGCGGTCTCGAGGTTCCGGGTGTAGGCCGCGCTCTGGAACACTTGGCGCCGGTACCCTGCCTCCCCGGCGAGGTCGGGGCGGTTCAAGACCCCCGGGACGGTCGCGTCGGGGACGTTCGGGTCGAGCACCGGCGTCCGCACCACGATCGCCACGTTCACCGCCCGGATGTTGGCCGGGTGGTGGGTGGTCAGGGCGAGAGCGGCGTCGTTGGGATTGATGGAGAAGGAGGGGATGGCATAGGGCGGAAAGGTGGGGGTGAGGTTGAACCCGGTGTCGTCCCCGATGGTGTTCGCCTGGACCGGCGTGCCGAGGTCGGCCCCGAGGACCTGCTCGCCTCCGGCCAGGGGGTAGACGTAGGCGACCTGCAGGTCCTCCACGTCCGGGGCGATGGCCGTGACGATGGGGTTCCCCCCCGAGGAGAGGCCCTGGTCGAGCATGAGGAAGGGGTGGGTGTTGGGCGTCTCCCAGGGCTGGATGTTGCCGCCCGTGTCCACCGCGGCCACGTAGTACCGGTAGCGATCGATCTTGAACGCCTTCACCGAGGCGGCCCCCGCGGCGAAGCAGGGCTGGCCGAGCAGGCCGTTCTGGTAGGGGAAGTCGGCGGGCTGGCCGGGGGTGGGGATGAGCGTCACCGCCACGGCGGCGGGGTTACTGCTGTTCACCGTGGCGATCGATACGTAGGCCCACAGCCACTGGTTGTTCGAGCCGTAGCACATCACCTGCAGCACCTGGCCGTTGTTCAGGAGGGTGCTGTCGGTGGACTTCCCCGCGAGGACCAGGGAATTGGCTCCCACCGAGACCACGTCCCGCTCGAACAGCGGGTCGCGGGAGTAGAAGACGAGCTCGTCCGGCCCGTCGATCCGGTCGCGCAGGGAGGGGCAGTTGCCCGAGGGGCAGTTGTACCCCCCGAACCGCGCGGTGGTCCCTGGGGGAATCCGGTCCTGGACCGTGTTGGAGAGGATCCCCAGGTCGAAGGCAAAGGTCGGCTCCATCCCGTAGCCCACCGAACGGAGGTTGTTCGTGATCTCGTCGAGCGCCACCCGGGCGGTCTCCTGCATGGAGCGGTCGGCCGACCCGGTCTGGAACCAGCGCTGGCTGGCGATGAGGAGCGAGACGCCGGCGGCGACGGTGAGGAGCGAGATCGTCATCGCGATGATGAGCTCGAGCAGCGTGAATCCCCGGGGGCGCATGGAGCTCCTCTAGAAGGCGATCTGCGGGTTCTGCAGGTAGGTGACGAGCACGATCCTTCGCCAACGCCCCACCTCGCCCCAGCGAACGATCACCGCCACCCGCCGGCCCTGGAGGACGCCGTTCTGGTCGATGTCCACCTCGGCGATGTTCCAGTACCGGGTGAAGCCGAGCGCCTGGACCGTGGCGGTGGGAATACCGGTCCATCCGTTGGGCTCGAGCTCGCCCTCCTCGTGGTCGTAGTTGGCCGCGGTGACGACGTCCAGGGTCTGGAAGTCGAAGGCCGTGTCCGTGAAATCGGCGTCGTTCGCGGGGTTCACGTTCACGAGCCGGGTATCGGTGGAGTAGTTCCAGCCCTGCATCTGGGCGACGAGGTCCTGCGCGATGTTCGTCGCCTGGGTCATGATCCGCGCGTCCGCGTTCATCCTCACCCCCACGGTGTGGAGGGAGATGAGCCCCAGGGTGCCGATGAGCAGGACCGCCATCGCCACCATCGCCTCGACCAGGGTGAAGCCTCGAGCCGGCGCGCGCCTAGCCATTTTCGAAGCTCCTCACGACGCCCTGCGGTGCGGTGATGACGAGCGTCTGGGTGGTGTAGGTCGCCCCCGAGAGGAGGTCGGTCTCGTAGAGGGTGAAGCTCTGCCCCGCGGTGCCGGTCGTGCAGGTGATCGTGGTCGGCCCCGGGGCGGAGCAGAAGCTCGCCCGCCCGCGGTCGTCGAAGACGATCGCTCCGCGGCGGTCCCCGCCCGCGCCGCAGAACGAGCAGTCGACGTTGGTGGCGATCGCGTTGTAGGGGAAGGGGAGAAGGAACCCCATCCCCACGGCGGGGCCCACGAGCACCTGGGGGGGAAGGTCGAAGGTGGTGATCACCCCGCCGTTGGGCGTCGCCCCCAGGGCGGTGGGGTCGTAGTTCGCGAAGTTGAGCGGCGCGGCGGTGGAGAAGAAGGAGGGGTTCCCGTCCCCCACCGGCTCGTCCTCCAGGACCACGAACCGGCCCGTGCCCTGGCTACTCGCGTACGTCGGGAAGAGGAGCACCGCGAAGTTCGTCCCGTTCGCGAGCGCCGCCTGCCGGGCGCTGTGGATGGCGGACATGAGCTCCGCCGCGGTCTCGTTCAAGCTCGCCCGGGGACGGGACTGCTGCAGGGCGTCGTAGGCGAGGGCCCCGAGGATGACGGCGATGAGGAGGGTGACCATCAGCTCGACGAGGGTGAGCCCGCGCGGCTTTCTCTTGGACAAGGTCCTTTCCTCCTCCTTTGGGGAACTCGCCTGCAAAGGGCGTGCGCCCGCTCGCCCTGGCGAGCCGCCATTAACCGCCCGAACCGCCGAGGGAAAAGGGCGGGTGGGCCGCCCGGGCAAGACGGCCTACATGCAAGGCCTTGCACACCCCGCAGCCTTCTGCACAACCCCCCTCGTCACCAGATGATCGACTCCACGAGCTCGTCGATGAGGTCCCCCAGCCGATCGATGCCGTGCGACTTGGAGAGGTAGCCGTCCGCTCCGGCCCCCTCGGCGATGGGGGCGAGCTCCTCGTCGGGGCGCGAGCTGAAGAGGATGATGGGGATCTTCTCGGTGTGGAAGTCCTGCTTCAGCACCCGGACGATCTCCTTGCCCGAGATGTCCGGCATCATGAGGTCCGTGAGGATCACCTCGGGCTCGAAGGTCTCGAGGAGGGTCTGGAACTCGAGGAGGTTCTTCGCCACCGCCACCGCGTGGCCTCGGTCCTCGAGCACCGCCCTCTCCATCTCCAGGGTGATGGGCGAGTCGTCGAGCAAAAGGATGCGCCGCTTCTCCGCCATTCTTGGCTCCTAGAGCGCGAGCAGAGCGTACTCCGCCGCGCGGGCGAAGGCGCTCCCGTCCTCGGGGATGTCGGGATAGTAGCCCAGGAACTCCTGCCGCTTGCCCCCCGGACACCGGCGAAAAGCCTCGAGGGCGTTGCGGTAGGCGAGCCGGGCTCGCTCCAGGTCCCGCTGCGCCTCCCGGCAGCGGCCCAGGTAGTAGTGGCCGAGCGAGAGGTCCGGGTCGAGGAAGAGGGCCCGCGACAGCTCCCGGGCCGCCTCCCCCGCCTCCCCCGAGGAGAAGAGGTGGATCCCGAAGAAGAGATGGGCCTCGGCGCTGAGCGGCTCCAAGGCCAGGGCCGAGAGGTAGCACCGGTGGGCCTGGTCCTTCTGCCGGAGGATGCCGTAGAGGTTCGCGAGGGTGAGCCGTACCGCCAGGTCCTCCCCTCCCCGCTCGAGGAGCCGCTCCAATAGCTCCCGGGCGGCGCCGAAGCGGCCGTCCGCGAAGAGCGCCACCGCGGCGTCCAGGTACTCCTGGGGGGCGAGAGGCGGCTCCCCCTCTCCCGAGTTCGCGTACACCTCGGGGGGAAGGGGCACGGGCGTGCGCGAGGGCTCGGGGGGCTCGAACTTCAGGTGCCGGACCCGGGGCGGCGCCGCGGGCATGGGGACGAGGTGCGGGCGGGAAGGCGGCCTCATGGGACCGGGCGGTCGCGCCGGGGCTTCCGGCCTCCGGTAGACGAACGCCCCGGCCACCTCGGTCAGCTCGAACCCCTCGAACAGGCGGAAGAGCGACTCCGAGTAGCCGAGGAAGAGGTACCCGCCCGGCGCGAGCACCTCCCGGAACTGGGTCAGGACCCGCTGGGTAGTGCAGGTGTCGAAGTAGATGATGACGTTCCGGCAGAAGATGACGTCGAAGCCGCCTCCCGCGGCGGGGCGGGGGTAGATGGCGGAGACGAGGTTGTGGGGCCGGGTGGCGGCGATGAGCCGCCGTAGGCCGGCCCGCACCACGAGCTTCTCGCCCTCCCGGTCGAAGTAGCGGGAGAGGAACGGCTCCTTCACCTCGCGGACCCGGCGCGACTCGTAGACCCCCCGGGCGGCGAAGGCCACCGCCTCCGGGTTCACGTCGGTGGCCAGGATCTCGAGCTCCTCCGGCCCCGCCCCCGCCTCCGCCGCGGTGATGGCGATGGAGTAGGGCTCCTCCCCGGTGGCGCAGCCGGCGGACCAGACCGTCGCCCGCCGCCCGCTCGATCGGGCCCTCTCGATGAGGCCGGGCAGGATCGAGGCGAGCGCCCCGAACTGCCGCTCGTCCCGGAAGAAGCTCGTCTTCCCCACGGTGACGAGCGGCAAGAGCCGCCTTAGCTCCTCGTCTCCCTCGGGCGAGCGGAGCTCCTCGAGGTAGGCGTCCGGATCCTCGGCGGGCGGAAGAGGCTCCTCGAGCCGGGCCAGCATCGCGATCCGCAGGGCGGCCAGGCCGTCGGAGCGGACGTTCAAGCCCACCCGCTCCTTCAGGATGGCGGCGAGCGCCGCCACGTGGTCCGGGGACAAAGGCTTCAACGGGCGAGCTCCACGAGGGCGCGGGGGATCTCCGAGAGGGGAAGGACGCGGTCGGCGGCGCCGAGCTCGATGGCGGCGCGCGGCATGCCGAACACCGCGCTCGTGGCCTCGTCCTGCACGAGGGCCGTCCCCCCCCGGTCCTTGATGACCTTGAGCCCCTCGGCGCCGTCCCGCCCCATCCCGGTGAGGAGCACCCCGCAGGCCCTGGGGCCGTAGTGCCGGGCGGCGGAGACGAACAGCGGGTTCACCGAGGGCTTGAAGGTGTCGACCGGGGGGGCGTCGGAGAGGTGGACCTGCCCCCTCTCGACGAGGAGATGGCGGCCGCTCGGGGCGAGCACCACCCGGCCGGGGCGGAGCGGCTCCCCCTCCACCGCCTCGGCGACCGCGAGGGCGCACTCCTGGTCGAGCCAGCCCGCGAGACCCCCGGTGAACCCGACGGCGATGTGCTGCACCACCGCCACCGGCAGGGGGAAGGAGGCCGGCAGCCGCGTGAGGATGGCCGCCAGGGCCCGCGGCCCGCCCAAGGAGGCCCCCATCACCACGAGCTCGGGCGGCTCGGCCCGGCGCGGCGCGGCCGAGATCCGGTCCTTGAGGCCCCGGGGATGGCGGATCACCTTCACCCCCGCGAGCAGACGCAGGCGCGTCCGCAGGGTGCGCCCGTAGTCCAGGAGGTTTGCCCTCTCGGGGGGCTTCTCCAGGATGTCCAGGGCCCCCAGGGAGAGGGCCCGAAACCCGGCCCCTTCGCTGGGGTGGGCGGTGAGCACCAGGATGGGCGTGGGCGTCTCCGCCATGATCCGGGCGATGCCGGCGAAGCCGTCCGCATCGGGCATGTTGAGGTCCATGGTGATGACGTCGGGGCGGAGGCGCTTCACGAGCCGGGCCGCCTCCTCGCCATCGCCCGCCACCGCCGCGAGCTCGAATCCCGGGTCGGCGGTGACCACCCCGGCGATGAGCTCGCGGAAGAGGGCGGAGTCGTCCGCCACGAGAACCCGGACCGGCCGTTCGCCGTGGTTCACCGGGCCACCCCGCACAGCCGGTCCATGGTGGCCGCCAGGCTCTCGGGGTCGAGCTCCCCCTTCACGAGATAGGCGTCGGCCCCCGCGTCCACCCCGCGCCGCCGCTCCTCCGGTGCGGCCATCGAGGAGAGAATGAGGACGGGCAGCTTCACGAACTGCGAGGCGGCCTTGATGCGCCGGGTGAGGTCGATCCCGTCGAGGACCGGCATCTGGACGTCGGTGACGAGCAGGTGGAACTGCCCGGCGAGGAGCTTCGCCCAGCCCTCCTCCCCGTCGACCGCCTCCTCGACCTCGTGCCCGAGCGAGCGGAGCAGGGCCGCCTCGGCCTCGCGGGCGATGGCGCTGTCGTCCACGAGGAGGATCCTGAGCCGGCGCCGGTCGCGGCCGCGGGAGAGCGGGGGCGAGGTCACGCGCCGGGCGGCGGAGACGAGGTCGGGGGTGGAGAGGAGGAGGGCCACCCGGCCGTCCTCCAGGGCGGCGGCCCCGGTCAAATAGCGCATCCCCTTGAGGAACGCCCCGGGCGCCTTCACCGCCACCTCCCGCTCCCCCTTGAGCCCGTCCACCACCACCGCCGCCCCCTCCGCTCCGTGCCACACGTAGGCGACGAGCGGACGCTTCGCGCGCGGGCCGCCGTTCAGGGAGAGGAGCGGCCCGAGTGCCACCACCGGCAAGAGCCGGTTCCGGTAACGGACCGCGCGGATCCCGGCCACCTCGGCGATGTCCTTCTCCTCGAGCCGGCCCACGCTGTCCACGTCGGTGGCGGGGAGGCCGTAGACGTCCTCGTCGATGCGGACGAGCAGGACCTTCATGAGGGAGAGCGACTGCGGCATGCGCAGCGTGAAGCGCGCCCCCTTGCCCGGCTCGGACTCGACCGCCACCGAGCCGCCCAGGGAGGTGACCTTCCGGCGCACCACGTCGAGCCCCACTCCCCGGCCGCTCATCTCCCCCGCCTCCACCCGGGTGCTGAACCCGGGCAGGAAGATGAGGTCCATGGCGGCCCGGCTGGAGAGGGCGGCCGCCTGCTGGTCGGCCAGGATCCCCCGGCGCACCGCCGCCGCCCGGACGGCGGCCGGATCGATCCCCCGCCCGTCGTCCTCCACCGTCACCGCCAGGAGGTCGCCGTCGGCCCGGGCGGCGATGACCACCTTGCCGGCCCGGGGCTTGCCCGCTCGGACCCGCTCCTCCGGCGCCTCCACCCCGTGGTCGACGGCGTTGCGCACGAGGTGCACGAGCGGGTCGTTCAGAGAGAGGAGGATGGCCTTGTCCACTCCCGTCTCCCCCCCCGCGACCGTGCACTCGACCTCCTTGCCCTGCTCCCGCGCCATGTCCCGGGCGGCGCGGGGGAAGCCGGCCAGGACCCCGGAGAGGGGAATGAGCCGGGCGGTGCCGATCCGCTCGGTCAGCTGCCCGAACTGGGCGTGGGCGGTGGAGGCCGCCTCGCTCTGGTGACGGGCGAAGCGGAAGGTGTCGGAGCGGAGCAGGTGGACGTCGCCCTCGATCTGCTCGACGAGCTTCTGGTTCTTTCCGTCGCGGAGCTTCTCCGCGAGCCCGACGATCCGGTCGGAGAGCCGGGCCCAGCGCGCGAAGAGGCCGTTCAGCTCCTTGGCGCGTCCGATGGCCCGCGCTCCCTCGACGAGGACGTCGCCCGCGAGGGCGGCGATCTCGTCGAGCCGATCCACGTCGACGCGGATCGAGGCGGCGGGCCGGTCCCCCCGGATCTCGGCCCGGGGGTCGTCCGCCCGACGCAGGGGATGCTCCTTGCGCGGGGCCTGTCCCTCCCCCGCCGGGCCGGGTGCCCCCGCCCCCGCGGGCGCCTTCGGGGCCGAGAGGATGAGCGCGCGGAGCCGCTCCGCCACTTCCCGCGCCCCCTCCCCCCCGTCGAGCGGGGCGTCGAGCAGGGGGACGATGGCGTCGCACGCCCGGAGCATCGCCTCGACCGGCTCGCCCGAGATCGTCCCGGGCCAGGACCGGAGGAGGTCCTCGGCGGCGTGGACCACCGAGGAGATCCCGGCGAAGCCCATCATCCGGGCCTCGCCCTTCAGGGTGTGCAGCTCCCGGGCCAGCTCCTCCTTGGTCTCCGCCCCGGATGCGCCCCGCTCCAGGGAGAGCAGGGCGCTCGAGATCCGCTCCATCCGGTCCGCGGTGGTCTCGCGGAAGCGGGGCAAGAGCTTCTGGCGGATGTCTTCCTGGGACATTGGGGCGATGAGAGAAGGGGGTCCCGTCGCCTTCCCTCACTCCACCTTGAACCGCTTCACCAGGGCGGCGAGCCGCTCGGCGAGCTTGGTGAGCTCGGCGGCCGCGCCGGTGGCCTGCCTCGAGCCCGCCTGGGCCTGGCGGGTGACCTCCTCGATCTCGGACATGGACTGCACCACCTGCTCGGTGGCGGTCCGCTGCTGCTGGGTGGCGAGGTGGATGACCCGGGCGGCGTCGCTCGTCTCCTGGATGCCGGTGAGGATGCCGGACACGCTCTGCATGGCGTGCCCGCCCAGCTTCTCCCCCTCGGCGGCCATCTTCTTGTTCCCGTCGGAGGCCTCCTTGGCGGCGTGGGTGGCCTCGCGGATCTCGGTGATGAGGTTCTTGATCTCCTTGGTCGACTCGAGGACGTTCTCCGCCAGCCGCCGCATCTCGGCGGCCACGATGGAGAACCCCCGGCCCGCCTCGCCCGCCTTGGCCCCCTCGAGCGCGGCGTTCAGAGCGAGCAGGTCGGAGCGGTCGGCGATCTCGTCGATCACCTCCACCACCGTGCCGATCCGCTCCACCCGCTTCGAGAGCTTGGCGATGGCGTCGTCGACCTCGACGGCGTTCTCCTTCACGCTCTCCATCGAGGTCATGAAGGACTTGATCGCCCCCTCGCCCTGCCGTGCGGCCACCAGGGTCTGCTCGGCGATGGAGGCCACCATCTGGGCGTTCTCGGCGATCTGGTGGGACGCGCCCTTCAGCTCCTCCATGGTGGCGGTGGTCTCGTGGATGGCGGAGGCCTGGGCGCTCGTGGAGGACTCGTTCTGGGTGGCGGCGGCGAGGACCTCGGCGGAGGAGGTGGAGAGCTGCAGGGCCGCCTCCCGGATCTCGGTCACGAACTTCTTCAGGGTCTCCATCACCTGGCCGATGCCGGCGATGAGGGGGGCCAGGGCCGCGTCGCTCACCCCGATCCGCAAGGTGCCGGAGAGGTCGCCCTGGATGACGAGCCGGATCATGGCGGCGATGGCCTCGTCCACCCCGGCCGTCACCATCTCCACCCGCTCCCGGGCTGCCCGAGTGTCGCGGGAGACCCTGGCGGCGGCGGCGTTCGCCTGCTCGGCCACCGCCTGGAGCGCCGGGTCCGAGAAGCTGGTCGCGTCGAGGCGGTCCTCGAGCTTCCCCTCCGACAGGCCGTGCAGGAACGTCACCAGGCGGCCGGCCTCTCCCTTGGGGACGCGGAGCTTGCGCTCCTCCTCCACCGGGCTCTCGTCGTCGAGTTCGAACGAGTCGGACATCTTTCTCTGCCTTTCGTTCACCTAGGGTGCCGGGGAAGGTCCTTCCCCCCTCTCCCGAACGAGCCTCTGGAGGTCGATGACCGGGGTGGGGAGGTCGTCGAGGAGGAGCATCCCGGCGAGCACCCCCGTAGGGATGCAGGCTCGGGCGAAGGCGGGCAAGGGCCGGACGTCCTCTTCGGGCACGGTCCGAAACCCGATCACCTGGTCCACCACCAGGGTGCGCTCGCTCTCTGCGGAGGCGACCACCATCCCTCGCTCCCGGGTGAAGGGCCGGCCCAGGGCGGTCTCCAGGACGAGCTCTTCGGGGGCGCTGTCCCGGACCGCGCCGATGCGCAGGACGTCTCGCACCGGGGCGGCGAACACGTGCACCCCCACCTGGAAGAGGACGATCTCGGCGACGGCCTCGCTCACGCCTCGGCGCTCCCCGCGGGGACGGCCCGCGCCCGGGCGGCCTCCACGAGCCGAGGCAGGTCGAGGATGGCCACTGCCCCCTTCTTGTCCTGGGCCACCCCGGAGAGGAACTCGGCCACCCCGGCCGACTCCGCCGGGGGGGGCTCGAGCGAGCGCCGCGGCAGGGCGATGAGCCCCTCCACCGCCTCGCTCAAGAGCGCCACCTTCCAGGGCCCGCTGTGCACGATGGCGGCGCGGGTGCTGGCCTTGACCGGGATGGCGCCCTGGCCCACCAGCTGCCCGACGTCGAGGACCGGGAGCACCTCGCCACGGTGGGTGAAGACGCCGGTCAAGAAGGGAGGGGCGGCGGGCAGCCGGGTGAGGGGGCCGAGCCGGACCACCTCGCTCACTAGGGCCGCCTCGAACGCGTACCGCCCGCCCAGGAGCTTCAGGCAGAAGAACCAGTCCTCCGGGCCGCGAAGCCCGACCTCCATCCCCGACCCGAAGCCGGCCCTCTCGCCCCGCATTCGGCTCGGATTATCCGGCAGGCTGGGACGGACGGGCAAGTCGGTGGTACCGTGCTTTTTGAGAAGGGACGCGGCTTGAAGGTCCTCATCTGCAGCGATAGCGAGATCCTCCTCCAGCTCGCCGGAATCGCCCTGGAGTCGGCCGGACATCAGGTCTTCCTGGAGCGCAACGCCCACGCCCTCGTACCCGAGGCGCCCGGGGGGGCGGTCCTCCTCGTCGACGCCGCCGTGGCCCGCACCGCGGCGGCGCTCCTGCGCGACCGCGGCTTCGCGGGGCGCGTCTTGCTCCTCGGCGACGCGGGCCCGGAGGACCTCTCCCACATGGCGCGGGAGCTCGGGCTCGACGGCTCCGTCGCCGGCCCGTTCGACGAGCACTTCCCCGCCCGCTTCGCCGCCGCCATCGAGAGGCGCCGCCGGGTGCTCATCGTGGACGACTCGGAGATCGTGGCGAAACTGGTCAAGGAGGAGCTCGAGGCCAAGGGCTTCCACATCCAGTACGCCCCGGACGCCGAGAAGGCGACCTCCATCATCCTGAAGCGCTCGACCCGCCCCGATCTCATCCTCCTGGACATCAACATGCCCAAGGTCGACGGGGCGCAGTTCTGCCGCTTCGTGAAGAAGAACGCGATGTTCCAGTCGATCAAGGTCCTCTTCCTCTCGAGCGAGGAGAAGTCGAAGATGGAGAAGCTCGCGGTCGAGTGCGGCGCCGACGGCTACATCTCGAAGAGCGAGCTCCTCGGTCGGTGGATCGTGGAGAACACGAAGTAGGGGGAGCGAGAGGTGCCGGGGGAGGTGGGACCTCGCCCTTCCCCGGACCCAGATCCCCCACCCTCCCCCACGCCTCCGAGAGGAGGCGACCGAAATCTCACCCCGCCTCCTCCTCAGGGGCGAAGCCCTTCAGTTCCCCCGGGCGTCCAGGAGGCCCTGTGCGATCGCCTCCGACAAGGCCTCGCGCCGGGCCGGGTCGGCGATGTACGCCTCGTCCGCCTCGTCCACGAGCACCCCGACCTCGAGGAGCACGGCCGGGCAACTCGCCTCGCGCAAGACCGCGAGCTCGTCGAAGCGGTAGATCCCCAGGCGCTCGTCGAGGAGCGTTCGTCCCTCCCCGGGGATTCTCTCGGCGTGATGGAGGGAGGGGGGACGACCCAGGGCGAGGAGCCGGCGGCCGATCGCCTCCGCCACCTTGAGCGAGTCCTCGTACCTCGGGTTCTGGCCCGACACGAACAGCGAGTAGCCGCGCACCGGACGGACGGTGCGCATCGCGGTCCTGCCGTTCTGTGGGACCTCCTCGAGGAGGTCCTCTTGCACCGAGTCGTGGTGGATGGAGAGGAGGACAGAGGCCCGCCGCGCGTTGGCCCGGTCCGCCCGGGCCGAGAGCTCGATCTCCTCGCCCGGGCCGCGCGTCACGAGCACCCGGAACCCGTCCCGCGAGAGCCTCGGCCCGAGCACCGCCACGAAGGCGTCGTTGTAGGAGACCTCGGGGATGCCCCGGACGCTCACCGCGCCGGGATGGGCGTCCGTATGTCCCGGATCCAGGGCCACGAGCGGGGCGCAGGCACAGGCGAGGACCCAAGAGAAGAGGAGCGAGCGGGCGCACCTTCCCGGCACCCGGGAAGCCTACCGCATCACACGGCGAACGATTCGCCGCAGCCGCAGCTCGACTTCACGTTGGGGTTCTTGAACACGAACCCGCTCTTCAGGAGCGTCCGCTCGAAGTCGACCACCGTCCCGTCGAGGAAGCGCGCGCTCCTCGGGTCGACGAAGATCCGCCCGCCGTCCCGCTCGAACACGAGGTCCTTCTCGCCCGGTGCTCCCTCCCAGTCGATGAGGTAGGAGAACCCCGAGCAGCCGCCTCCCTGGACCCCGAGCCGCAGCCCTCCCCCCGGGGTCCCCTTCTCCTCGCCCAGGGCCCGGATGCGTAGAGCCGCCGCGGGGGTGATGTCGATCGACGCCATGACCGCCGTTCGTCTAACGGAAGAAGGGCGTCCGCGCAGGGAAAGGTCGCCGCGTGAGGGGCCCCCCTCACTTCAGGAAGAGGGAGGGCGAGCTCCCCTCACACCTCTTCCACGAGGTCCGGGGAAAGCTCCCTCAGCCTACGCACCTTCTCCACGAAGAGACGGACCGCGTGGTCCACCTCCTCCTCGGTGTTGTACCGGCCCAGCCCGAAGCGGATCGAGGCGTGGGCCATGGCGTCGCTCACCCCCATGGCCCTCAAGACGTACGAGGGCTCGAGCGAGGCGCTCGTGCAGGCCGAGCCCGAGGAGACCGCCACCTCCCTCACCGCCATCATGAGCGCCTCCCCCTCGACTCCGGCGAAGCTCACGTTGAGGTTCCCCGGCAGCCTGTGCTCGAGGCTGCCGTTCGGGACGACGCCGTCGAGGTCGCGGAGGAGTCCCCCGAGGAGCTTCTCCCGAAGCCCGAGGAGCCGCTCGGCCTCGCTCGCGCCCTCGGCCAGGGCGAGCTCGGCCGCCTTCCCGAAGCCCACGATGCCGGGCACGTTCAAGGTGCCCGATCGGTTTCCACGCTCGTGGCCCCCGCCGTCCATCTGGGGAAGGAGGCGGACCCGGGTCGGCCGGCGCCGCAGGTAGAGCACGCCCACCCCCTTGGGCCCGTACATCTTGTGGGCCGAGAGCGAGGCCAAATCGACCCCCAAGGCCTCCACGTCGACGGGGATCTTGCCCGCCGACTGGGCCACATCGCAGTGCAGGAGCACGCCGGCCGCCCGGGTCACGCGGGAGACCTCTGCGATGGGGTGCACGACCCCGGTCTCGTTGTTGGCGTGCATCACCGAGACGAGCACGGTCGTCGGGCGGAGCGCGGCCCGGACCCGCTCCGGGTCGAGCCGGCCGTCCGGCTCGACGTCGAGGAAGGTGACCTCGAACCCCTCGCGCTCCAGGGCGCGGGCAGAGTCGAGGACCGCCTTGTGCTCGGTCTTGCAGGTGACGAGGTGACGCCCCCGCGAGGCGTGAAAGCGGGCGACCCCCTTCAAGGCCAGGTTGTCAGATTCGGTGGCCCCGCTCGTGAAGACGATCTCCCGGGAGGTGGCCCCGATGAGCCCGGCCACGAGGGTCCGGGCCTCCTCCACCGCCTCCTCGGCCCGCCAACCGAAGCCGTGGCTCTTCGAGGCGGCATTCCCGTACTCCAGCGTGAAGTAGGGGAGCATGGCCTCCAAGACCCGGGGATCCACCCGGGTGGTGGCCTGGTTGTCCATGTAGATGGGGATCTTCACTTGGGCCGCTTTCCAGGGACCAGGTGGACGGCGCGGCTCGCAAGAGTGCGTAACCACGGCGCCCCCTGTCGAGTATAAGATCGGGGAATAGGCGTTCAAGCTCTGGCAGTTGACGCGGCGAGCGCTCTTTCATCTCCAAGGCCCCATGCGACGACTCCCCTTCCGCTACCCCCTCGCCCTCCTCTTCTTCGCCTTCGTGGTTCTCTTGCCCGCCCTCGCCGGGGTCGGTTCCTCGGGGGCGACGAGCGACCTCGGGCTCTCCTCCCTGCTCGGCCGGGGCTCCCTCCTCGCCTACGGCGCCGCCTTCGCCGGCGGGGTCCTGACGAGCCTCACCCCTTGCGTCTACCCGCTCATCCCCATCACCGTCTCGATCTTCGGGGCGCGGAGGGCAGGTTCCCGCGGGCAGGCCGTGGCCCTCTCCCTTCTGTACGTCCTCGGGATCGCCGTCATGTACTCGGCCCTCGGGCTCTTCGCGGCCCTCTCCGGCGCCGCCTTCGGGAGCGTCATGCAGGGGCCGTGGGCGGTGGGCCTCGTGGCCCTCGTCTTCGCGGCCATGGCCGCGTCCATGTTCGGCCTCTTCGAGCTCGAGCTTCCCCCGTCCCTTTCGGAGCGGCTCAACCGCGTGGGGGGAGCGGGGTTTTTCGGCGCCTTCGCCATGGGGCTCGTCTCGGGGATCGTCGCCGCGCCCTGCACCGGCCCGGTCCTGGCGGCGGCGCTCGCCTTCGTGGCGTCCCAGGGCGAGGTCGTAAAGGGCGTCTCGGTGATGTTCGCCTACGCGCTCGGCCTCGGCCTCCTCTTCTTCCTCATCGGGGCCTTCTCCCTCTCCTTCCCGAAGAGCGGGCGGTGGATGGAGACGGTGAAGTCCTTGTTCGGCGCGGCGCTCCTCGCCGCTGCCCTCGTCTACTTGGCCCGGGCGTTCCCCGCCCTCCGTCCGCTCTTCTCCGCCTCGCGGGCAGCGCTTCTCCTCGCCGCCTCGGCGGCGGCCCTGGGGGTCCTCGTGGGCGCGCTGACGAAGAGCTTCGGGGGGCCGCCCCGGGAGCGCGCCTCGAAGGCGCTCGGGCTCGTCCTCCTCGTCGGTGGGATCGTCTACGGCGTGGGGGTTTCGGGCGCGCGCGAGCGGGAACGAGCGGCGACCTTCGCCTGGGAGCACGACTACGATACGGCCGTGGCCCTCGCCCGGAAGGAGGGGCGGCCCATGATCATCGACTTCTGGGCCGACTGGTGCACCGCCTGCAAGGAACTCGACCGGACGGTGTGGGCCGACCCAAGGGTCCGGGCCGAGGCCTCGCGCTTCGTCGCCCTGAAGCTCGACGGGACCGACGGCTCGGACCGGTTCAATGACCTCGTCGACCGCTTCGGCGTGGTGGGCCTCCCCACGGTGGTCGTCCTCGACGCCAAGGGGCGCGAGGAGCCCGATCGGGTGCTCGGAGCCGTACCGGCCGACGAGGTGCTCGCCCGGCTCCGGAGCGTCGACCACGCCTGCGAGGGCGCGAAGCCTCCGCCCGCCCCCGCCGGAGCGCAGGTGGTAGCATGCGTCGTGAGGTGGTGAATTGAGCTCGATGGAGGACCAGATCCGGGCGTCGGCCTTGCGGCTCTTCCGTACCCGCCAGGCCGCGGACGCGTTCTTGACCATCCCCTGCCGCCCGCTCGGAGCCTCTCCCCTCCAGCTCCTCAAGGCGGGGCGCGGCGCCGAGGTCCTCTCCTTCCTCGCGAACCTGGAAGAGGAGGCGCCGGCGCCTCCGGCGACCCTCGACCGGATCTTCGCCGGTTGGCTGGGCCGCTTCGGGGGAAAGCGCTAGAAACCCCGGCCGGCGCACCCCCCTAGAGCACCCGGTAGCTCGCGAGTCCGAGCAGGGTGACCTCGCCCACCGCCTCCTTCTGCGGCGCGTCCCCGAAGCCGAAGCGTAGGCCCAGCCCGAGCTCCACCCCCAGGGTGAACGGGCCGTAAAGGGGAGCCTCGTAGGCGAACGAGGCCTTGGGGTTCACGAGCACCCCCCCGTCCTTCGCGAAGGTGAAGGTGAGGGGGACGTCGGCGAGGAGGGACACGAGCCCTCCCTCCACCCGATGGGAGTAGGAGGCCCCGAGCCCGAGATAGAGGCCCTGGTCCTCGTGGTTCTTCTTGTAGAGCCAGGTCCCGCCCGAATCGTGGTACCAGGCGAGGGAGAGCCGGAGCGCGCCTCGGTACGGCGGCAGGTCAGGGAGGACCGCTCCGCGGTAGGTGCCTCCCGCAAAGAACTCGGTGGTGGTGTAGTCGAAGGCGGTCGCGAGGCCGAGGTCGGTGACCTTGGAGACGCCCTGGGCGTAGGCCAGCTCCACCCGCGGCCACCCCACCCCCGCGGCGAGGAGCGAGGTGCCCTCGAGCGTCTCGGCCGAGAGGAGCGAGGGGACGGGGGGACGGGAAGAAACGGGGGGTGGAGGCGGAGGGGGCTCTTTTTGCTGGTCGGCCTCCGCCTGGGCGAGCGCGAGGGCGACGAGGGCGGCGGCGATGGACGTCATCGAAAGTCCTCCGCCCGACATGTTCCCGCGGGAGGGCGGCCCGCTCTCGAGGGCAAGAGGGTCGGTCCTTTGGAAGGCGCCCCCCTGTTGACACCCCGCCTTCTCCAGGGCTAATGAGGATGCCCCTTTGAGCCCAGGTGGCGGAACTGGTAGACGCACCAGATTCAGGGTCTGGCGGCCTCAAAACCGTGGAGGTTCGAATCCTCTCCTGGGCACTCGCGGGCCGGCGGCGGCGACGACGCCGGCCCGCGATCGTCAAAAGGGAGGGCCTCCCTTGACAGGGGCGCCCGGATGCATGTTTATGCACTCGATATGCAACTCCACTCCGTCGCCATCGTCGGGGCCTCGGGCTACAGCGGCCTCGAGCTGACCCGCATCCTCTCGCGCCACCCGAACGTCCGCCTCACCGCCCTCTTCTCGGACCGCTGGGCGGGGGAGCGGGCCGGCGGGCGCCTCCCCCTCGAGGGACCTTCGGCCGCTCTCGCCTACGAGCCCTTGTCCGGGGCGGAGGGGATCGAGGCGGAGCTGGCCCTGCTCGCCACCCCCGCCGAGGCCTCGGCCGAGCTCGCCCCCAAGCTCCTCGCGCGCGGGGTGAGAGTGGTGGACCTCTCCGGCGCCTTTCGGCTGCGCGACCCGTCCGCCTATCCGCTCTGGTACGGCTTCGAGCACCCGGCGCCCGAGCTGCTCGCCCTCTCCTCTTACGGTCTCCCCGAGCTCTCCCGCGAGGGGCTCCGCGAGGCCCGGCTCGTGGCCAACGCCGGCTGCTACGCCTCCGCCCTCGCCCTCCCCCTCGCTCCCCTCGTCCGGTCGGGCCTCGTCTCGGCGGAGGGGATCGCGGTCACCGCCCTGTCCGGCGTCTCCGGCGCCGGGCGGAAGGCCTCCGAGGAGTACAGCTTCGTCGAGCTGCAGGACGACCTGCGCGCCTACCGGCTGGGCAAGCACCAGCACGTGCCCGAGGTCGAGCAGGCGGTCAAGAAGAGCGCCGGCCGCTGCGGGGCGATCTCCTTCACCCCGGTGCTCGTCCCCATCCGGCGGGGGATCCTCGCCACCTGCCACCTCAAGATGCAAGGGGGAGCGGGGGCGGCGGATCTCGCCGCCGCCCTCGAGGCCGCCTACGGTAGGGAGCCCATGATCCGGGTGCGCCCAGCCGACCGGGTGATGGTGAAGGACGTCCTCCACACGAACCTGTGCCACCTCGGGGTGGCGCTCGACGAGCGGGCGGGCATGGCCATCGCCACGAGCGCCCTCGACAACCTGGGGAAGGGGGCCGCGGGCAGCGCCACCCAGGCCCTGAACGCCGTCCTGGGCCTCCCCGAGACGACCGGTCTCGGCCTTTTGGGAGGCTAGCGACATGAGGGTCCCACGGGGGTTTCGCTTCGGAGGCGTGCACTGCGGGCTCAAGCCCCAGCGGCGCGACCTCGCGCTCGTGGTCTCCGACCACCCGGCCGCCGCCGCCGGCGTCTTCACGAAGAACAAGGCCGCCGCCGCCCCGGTCCAGGACGCCCGGCCCCGCCTCCCGGCCGAGGGGATGAGGGCCATCCTCGCCAACTCCGGCAACGCCAATGCCCTCACCGGGCCGGCCGGGCTCGACGACGTCTCGGTCATCCGCACCGCGGTGGCGGACGCTCTCGGCATCCAGAAGCGGGCGGTGCTCACCGCCTCGACCGGGGTCATCGGCGCGCGGCTCCCCGCCATGAAGGTCGTCACCGCCCTGCCCGCGCTCGTGGAGCAGCTCGGCGATCACCCCGATCTCGCCGCCGAGGCGATCCTCACCACCGATACCCGGGTGAAGATGGCCGCCCGCGAGGTGGTGCTCGAGGGAAAGGTCGCGGTCCTCTCCGCCATCTGCAAGGGGTCGGGGATGCTCGCCCCCCAGCTCGCCACCTGCATGTGCCTCGTCGTCACCGACGCCGCCGTGGCCCCGGCGGCGCTCCAGGAGGCGCTCTCCCGCTCGGTGGAGAAGACCCTCAACATGGTCACGGTCGACGGCGAGATGTCGACCAACGATACCGTCTACCTCCTCGCCAACGCCCTCGCCGGAAACCCCCGCATCCAGGGGCCCGGGCCCGATCTGCTTCGCTTCGAGACCGCCCTCGCCGACCTCCTCGGCGAGATGGCCCGGGCCATGGCCGCGGACGGCGAGGGGGCCACCCGCATGCTGGAGGTGGTGGTCGAGGGCGCGCCCGACGAGGCCATCGCCTCGGACTGCGCCCGGGCCATCGCCTCCTCGCCCCTCGTGAAGGCCTCGCTGTTCGGGGCGGACCCGAACTGGGGGCGGGTGCTCGCCACGGTGGGGGCGCGGGCCGGGGCCCGGGGGTGGGAGATCGACCCCTTGAGGGCCCGGGTGGTCCTCCAGGGAGTGACCGTCTTCGCCCGGGGCGCGCCCGCCGACGTCGATCGCGAGGCCCTCAGGGAGCGCATGCGCGAGACCCGGGTGGACATCCAGGTCGCCCTCGAGGCCGGCCCGGCGCGGGCGGTAGCCTGGGGCTGCGACCTCTCCTACGACTACGTGAAGCTGAACGCCGACTACACCTCCCTCATCGTCCAGAAGCCCGACGGGGGAATGGGGCGCGACGACCGGGTGGCCAACTACAGCCCGACCTTCAAGCGCACCCTCCTCGCCGAGGCGCTGAAGTACATCGCCGCCTTCTCCGGGGAGGTGGCGGTCATCAAGTACGGCGGGGCGGCGATGGTGAAGGACAGCCTCAAGGAGGCCTTCGCCGAGGACGTGGCCCTCCTCAAGAAGGTGGGCCTGAAGCCGGTGGTGGTGCACGGGGGCGCCCCGGAGATCACGAGCACCCTGGAGAAGCTGGGCGAGCGGAGCGAGTTCGTGGACGGGCTCAGGGTCACCGACGCCCAGGCCCTGCCGGTGGTGGAGATGGTCCTCACCGGCAAGGTGAACCAGGAGCTGGTCGCGCTCCTGAACGCCCGGAAGGCGGGGGCGGTGGGCCTCTCCGGCAAGGACGGGCGCCTGCTCATCGCCAGAAAGGCGGTGTTCGACTCGGGCCGCGACCTCGGTAACCTCGGCGAGGTGGTCGAGGTGAACCGCGACTTCCTCCGGATGTTCCTCGACGGTGGATACGTGCCGGTCATCTCCCCCATCGGCCTGGCCGAGGACGGCTCGAGCCTCTCCATCAACGCCGACGACGTGGCCGCCGCCCTGGCGGTGGCCCTGAAGGCGGCGAAGCTCATCCACCTCACCGACGTGCCCGGGATCCTCGACTCGCCCGACGGCGAGCTCGTCCGCCAGCTCACCGCAGAGGACCTCGTCCGGCGGCTCGAGGCCGGCGCCGTGACCGGGGGCATGAAGTGGAAGGTCCAGTCCATCCTCTCCGCCTTGAAGGGCGGCGTCCTCCGGGTCCACGTCCTCGACGGCCGCCAGCCCCACACCGTCATCGCCGAGCTCTTCACCGACCGCGGGGTCGGCTCCCTCATCACCCCATGACCGCCGCCCAACGCCGCCGCCAAGCCGTCGCCCGCATCATCCGGTCCCGCCGGGTCGGGACCCAGGAGGAGCTCCTCGGGGCCCTCCTCTCGGCCGGCGAGCACACCACCCAGGCGACCCTCTCCCGCGACCTGGCTCGCCTGGGCGCTCGACGGGTCTCGAGGCCCGACGGGGGAGCATTCTACGAGCTGCCGGGCGGGGGGGACGCCCTCGCCGCCCTGCGCGCCCAGATCTCGGCGGTCCTGGCCAATGCTTCACTGGTCGTCATCCGAACCGTTCCGGGGAGCGCCAACGCCATCGCTCGCGCCATCGACCTCGCCGAGGTGCCCGAGGTGCTCGGGACCATCGCCGGGGACGATACCGTCTTCGTCGCCCCCGCGGGCGAGCTCCGCCCGAAGCGCCTGGCGGTGCGGCTCGCAGGACTCCTCGGCTTCCCCGCCCTGTAGACGAAGGGGCTCTGGGGGGGGCGTCCGCCGCGCTCTCCGAAAGGGCTTTGAAGCGACTCTAACCCTTGAGCGCCTTCGCGGCGCGGTCCATCTCCTCGTCCGTCCGGAGCGACTCGAGGTTCGCTCGGTAGACGGCCGCGGCCCGGCTCTGGTTCACGATCTCCTCCACGAGATCGACCGGCGAGGGGAGGAGGAGGGCGCGGTCAGCCCGGACCTCGGCCAACGGATCCGGCTCCTTCACAAGAAAGGCCTCCGCGCCGCCGCCTTTCTCTTCCTGCACCTCCGCCCGGCCCGGGACGAAGTCCGCCGTCCTGGCGTTCGCGACGTTCGCCGCCGAGACCTCGAGGGAGAGCTCCGCCGCCGAAAGGCCCGACGACGCGATCGCGCTCCCCTTGCCCATGACCGCCTCCCGGCAAGAAACCTTCCCGCCGCCTCCTCTCTTCGGCACCCTTGGCCCGGCCCGATAAGGGGCGGACTCCTTTCCCGAAGAAACTCGGGGAGGGCGAGGCGGAAGGGACCCTGTGGCCCACCTCTCCTTCAGGAGGCCACCCGGCGCCACTCCTCGCTCGAGCGGAGCACGCAGTCCTCGATGGCGAGCCCGCCGAAGTAGTTCCCGCCGAGGGCTAGCCGACCGCCCGCGAGGCAGCGGTCGATCTCCGCCACCACCTCGGCGTGCCCCAGGGCGGGCGAGGGCAGGGTGGCCCGGGCCTCCGCCACCTCGCCGAGATCGCCCTCTCTCACCCGCAGGACCTCGGCCACCCGCGAGAGCCGCGCGTCGCGGGTCAGCCCGGGCCGGAAGTGGAAGGCGAAGGCCCGCAGGCTCGGGTGGGGGAAGGGATCCCGGGTCACCGCGGAGTGGAAGAGGTCGTCCACCGGGACCACGAACGCCACCTCCGGCATCCAGCACTTCTCCCTGGGGAGCACCGCCCCCACGCTCTCCACCTCCACGGTGCGGATCTTGGCCACGGCGTCGGAGAGCTCGTGGAAGTCGTCGCGCAATAGCGCCACCGCCCGGTCCGGCGGGACCGCCACCGCCACGACGGGCGCCGAAAGCCGTCGACCATCGGCGGTGTACACCGAGTAGGCCCGGCCCTCGCGCGCCACCGTGATCACCTCCACCCCTGTCTCCACCGTGATCCCGGGATAGGCCGCCAAAGCCTCGCACACCGCCTCGAGACCCCCCTCGAAGCCGTAGCTTCTCGGGAACTCCCTCCGGCGCGGCCGCCGCTTGAAGAGCGAGCCCGGACCCCGGGCCGGGAAGCCGTCCGCCTTCTGCGAAGGGACCGCCTGGAAGAAGGGCGAGAGGAGGCGGTCGTAGTTCCGCCGCCCCACGAGGCCGGAGTAGTAGGAGTAGACGGTCTCCCCCGCCTTGCCCCGCAGGACCCCGAGGGGGAAGGCCCGGGCCGCCTCCTTGAAATCGAGCGAGAGGAGGACCCGCTCCGGCGTGAACCAGCTGTAGGCGCCCTCGCGCAACAGGCCGAAGCGCTTTCGGGCCGGGCCGCGGCGGATGAGGCGGCTCACCGCGCCCGTGGCCAGAGCGAGCTCGAGGAAGCCGCCGTAGCTGTTGTAGGCGGTGTGGGCCCCGAGCTCGAACCAGAACCCGTCCGGGCGACGGGGAGATCTCAGGCAGCCCCCCACCCGCGCCGCCCGCTCCAGGACGAGGACCGTGCGCCCGGCGGCGGCGGCCCGAAAGGCGAAGGCGAGGCCGCTCACCCCTCCCCCCACCACGATCACCTCGAACATGCTCGGGGCAGCGTCTCAATAAACCGCTCCGCGCGCCAGGGGGATCCCGCCGCCCGAGCCGTTCCACCTGGGGCCCCTTTCGATCGAGAGGCGGCGGGACCGCCCCCGCGAGCGCCCGCAAGTGAAAGACGGGGGAACCGCTGGTCCGGGGAACGCCTTTGATCTAGAAAGGTCGCATGCGCATGCGGATCGGCTTCGTCGGCCTCGGGACCATGGGGGAGCCCATCGCCAACAACCTCCGGAGGGCCGGGCACGAGCTCACCGTGTGGAACCGGACCCCCGCGAAGGCGAACCACATCGTCTCGAAGGGCGGGCGGCTCGCCTCCTCCCCCAAAGAGTGCGCGACCGCGAAGGACCTCGTCTTCACCTGCGTCTCCGACGAGCACGCCCTCCATTCGGTGCTGGAGGGAGAGGAGGGGGTCCTCTCCGGGCTCGCCGAGGGAGACGTCCTCGTCGACCTCACCACCGCCGGGACGCGCGCCACCGCCGCCCTCGAGCGGAGCGCCGCGCAGAAGGGGGCGCGGCTCGTCTCCTGCCCCATCCTCGGATCCAAGGTGGCCGCCGAGCAGGCCCAGATCGTGCTCGTGGTGGGCGGCCCGGGCGCGGCCCGGGAGAAGGCGCGCCCCGCCCTGCACGCCGTCTCCTCGAGGCTCTTCGAGCTCGACGACCCGGTGCAGGCCGCGCTCGTGAAGCTCTGCGTGAACGCCATCGGCGGGGCGATGATCACCGCCTTCTCCGAGGCGCTCGCCCTGGGGAGCGCCGGCGGCCTGGAGATCTGGCGCCTCGTGGAGGTGCTGCAGGCCTCCTCCTTCCACTCGCCGCTCTACCTCATGAAGGGCGAGCTCGTGGAGAAGAAGGACTTCGCCCCCCGCTTCAAGCTCTCCCTGGCCGAGAAGGACCAGCGGCTCACCCAGGAGGCGGCGGAGGACCTGGGAGCGCGCCTGCCCATCAACGAGGCGGTCCGCCGCCTCATGGGCGACGCCACCCGCTCCGGCCGCGGGGAGAAGGACATCTGCGCCGTCGCCGATCTGTGCTTCGAGTGGGCGAAGAAGACCTGAGGAGAGGCCGGGACAAAAGCCCAAAGCCCTCGAACCGCCTCCCCTAGCTCGCGCTGGCGCCCTCGGCCCCGGTCAGGGCGCCGACCACGAGCCGCGTCAGATCGTCGAGGGCGAAGGGCTTCTTCACGTACCCGGCCGCGTGCCCGATGGGCTCGATCTCGCGAGCCACCTCGTCCGGCGCGGTGGCCGACACGAACACCACCTTGGGACACCTCGCCCCGAGCGAACTCCTCATCTGCCGGAAGAGCGCGGCGCCGCTCATCTTGGGCATCCGGTAGTCGAGGAGGGCGAGGTCGGGCGGCTCGCGCTCGACGAGCTCGAGCGCCTCGAGGGGATCGGAGGTGGACACGGCTGCGTGCCCCATCCGGCGTACCGCGAGCTCCAGCGCCCTACGTACGATGTCGGTGTCGTCTACGATCAAGACTTGTGCCACGGCGAGTCTCTTCTCCCCCCGAACCCCACGGTCGTGGGACATGCTCGCGGCGTGCCGGAGGGAACGGCACCGATTTCGCCGCGATCCATGTGCGGGGACCGGCGCCGGAGGTACCCAGGGTCAGCCAAGGGTGGGTGTCTACGCTCCCACCCTGAGTGAGAATGGGCGGGGCAGCCCCTTGCCCGGGCGGGGGGCCAAAGAGGCGGGCTACCCGTACCGGGAGAGGGTCCTTTTGACCTGCTCCGCGAAGTGCCGGCGCGCCGCGGCCGGGGCAATCACCTCCGCCTGGCCCCCCAGGGAGAGCGCGAACCGGGTGGCCCATTCCTCTCCCGCGAGGACCTCGACCACCGCTCCACCATCCTCCCCCCGCCGCACGAGCCGGATACCGGGGCGGGCCAGCGCCCAGCCCGTCGCCCCGGGGGCGATCCGGATCCGGACCGGCTCGCCGCTCGCCTGGGAGAAGAGGTGCATCCGACCGACCTCCGCCTCCCCCGGCGGCTCGAACCGCTCCGCGAGAGGCTGGCAACCCCGGATTCGATCCACCCGGAAGGCGAGGGGGCGCTCCCGCTGCCGGTCGTGTCCGTAGAGGTACCAGTGCCCGAAGCGCTGGGCGAGCGTGTAGGGGTGGACCACCCGGTCGGTCTCGGCGTCGCGCGAGGCCGAGTGGTAGGCGAGCCGCACGGTGCGCCGCTCGGCGATGGCCCGCTCCAGCCGGCCCAGGACCGAGTCGGGCGCGGGCGGGGCCCCGGCGTAGATCCGCTGCGAGAGCTCGTCGAAGCTCTTCCTCCGGTCCTTGGGGACCGAGTCGCGCAAGGCCTTCACCGCGCGCTCCCGCCCCTCTCCCCCGAGGGCCTGCGCCGCCGCCGCCAGGGCGGCCGCCTCGCTCTCCGTGAACCTTGGGGGGCGGGAGAAGCTCTGGTGCAGGGCCACGTGCACCCGGTCGCCCTCCACGTACACGTCGAGGAAGTCGTCTGGGGCGAAGGGGGGCGAGCCGACGTTCAGGAGGAAGTCGAGGTCCTCGAGGAGCTCCTTCTCGGTGCAGCCGCAGCGGCGGGCCAGCTCCTTCACCGGGGATCCCGGGTGGCGGACCGCGTAGGGGACGAGGAAGAGGACCCGGCGGAGCCGGTCGCGCGGATCGGCCCGGGACGGGGCGGCGGGGGCGGGCCCGGGGCGGGGGCGAGAGCGGGGCGCGGTCACGAGAGCCCCCTCGAAAGCGCCGAGAGGACCTCGCGGGCCCGCTCGCGCAAGGGCCGGGGCGAGAGGATCTCCGCCCCCCCGGACAGGGAGAGAACGTGCCGCAAGAGCCCCTCGGCGTTGGTCGCCTCGAGCTCGACGACGAGCCCCCCGGCGACCTCCTCCACCCTCTTCGCCGGGCCGAAGGAGGCGAGGACCTCGTCCGAGACCGGGCCGTCGAGCCGCACCCGGCAGCTCTGGGGGGGGTGGACCTGGAACTCCCAGGGCTCGCGCGCGGCCAGGGCCGCGAGCGAGAAGCCCGGACGCACCGCGAAGTCGGGCGTCCGGGGCGCGGCCGGATTCACGGTGAGAGAAACGACGCGCGAGAGGTGGAAGGTGCGGAGGTCCTTCCGGAGGTGGCAGTAGCCGGCCAGGTACCAGGCGCCGCCCTTCTGGAAGAGGCCGTAGGGGTCGACGTCGCGCTCCCGCTCCTCGGGCCGCTCCGCCCGCTTGTAGCGGAGGTGGACCCGCTTCCTCTGGGCCACCGCCCGGGACAGCTCCTCGAGCCAGCGCACCACCGCCGGAGGCGGCTCCACGTCCTCGGCCGAGAGCCGGCGGGCCGCAAGGGCCGCCGTCTCGGACGCGCCCGGGGCGCTCGCGGCGAAGGAGAGCTTGTTCAAGGCGTGGGCGAGGTCGCGGGCGTAGGGAAAGGTGCCCTGCGCCAGGGCCGCCGACCCGGCCACGTAGAGCAGGGCCAGGTCCTCGGGCGCGAGCCGCAGGTCGGGCAGGTAGAACTCGTCCTTGTCGATGAGGTACCCGGCTGGCAGATCCTCGTCCCCGGCCGCGTAGCGCACCGGGATCCCGAGCTCGAGCAGATCCGCCTTGTCGCGCTCGAACTTGCGGATGGCGGCGTCGCCGGTCCCGGCGTAGTCCTCCGGGAACTGCTCCTGGATCTCTCGCCAGGAGACCGGCTCGGCGGCCTTCAAGAGGAGGGCCGCGAGGTCGAGCAGCCTCTGATCCTTTTGCATCGAGGGAGAGAACCTAGCAGGCGATTGGGGCCAGTCAACGTGTGCTAGGATGCTCGCCCGTAGCCCTGCGGGAGCGTTCCATGGCAGGCGTGGGGTTCGGGCCGAGAGACTTCGAGCTGTTCGCGATCGACGACCCGGAGGAGCGGGGGGCGGCTCTCGAGGGAACCCTCCTTCCCAAGCTCCTCCGCCTGGGCTCTAGCTGCGCCCCGGGCCTGTCCCGGGTGGCGGGACAGGAGCTCCACCTCCACCCGGCCCGGATCCACCACCGCCGCGAGGCGCCGCCCGAGGAGATCCTGGTCGCCTTCTGCGAGAGCGCCCGCGGCTACCGCGGGCTGCCCTTCCTCGGGGTGGCGCTCACCCGCGAGCACCTGCACGCCCGGGTGGGCGTCCGGGGGGAGTCGCCCCGTCGCGACGCCATGCGGCGGGCCCTGGAGCGCGAGGCCCAGAACCTGGCGCGCAAGGGGAAGCCCTTCCGGCGGCTGCGCCAGTTTCTGGGGTGGAACTTCGAGGAGCTGCCCGAGGTCGCCCCCGCGCACTCCGGAGCCTTCTGGCTGGAGGTGGCCGAGGGGCTCGCCCCCGGTCGGCCCGGCCTCGACGTGGGCATCGCCTGGACCCGTGACGAGGCCCGGAGCGTGGCCCTGGGAGACCTTCTGGGCGTGTTCCGGGACCTCGCTCCCCTCTACAAGGTGCTCTCCAACGCAGAGTGAAGGGCGCCCTGCCTAGGCCCCCCTCCCCCCGCTCGCCTCGTCGGCCCCCTCCTCCCGGGGAGGAGCGGGGGCGGGGCGCCCCTCCTTCTGCGTGAGGCGCCGCTCCTCCCGGGCGGCCTGCCGCACCGCCTCCACCAGCTCATCGTGATCCTTGCGGAGCGCCTCGTGGCGCCGGCGGAGCTCGGCGTAGCGGTCGGCGGCGAGCTCGAGCTCTCCCTTCTGCACCATGTAGACGCGCTTCTCGGTCTCGAGCCGGCCCCGCGCCCCCTTCAAGTCGTGCTCCAGCTCGGTCGCGCGCTTGCGGAGCTCGGCCAGCCGCGCCTCTGCCTTGTCGGCCCGGTCCTTCTCCGCGAGGAGCTTTGGGCCCTCGGCCGGGGGCGGGGGCGGCGGCGCCGCGACCTGAGCCGGGGGCGGAGGCGGTGCCTCCGCCTTGGCGCGGAGCTGGGCCACCTCTCCGCGCGATCTCTCCGCCGCCTCCCGGGCCGCGGCCGCCTCCCCCTCCAGGGCCCGGGCGCGCTCCCTCTGGTGCTCGGCCTCCGCCTTCGCCTCCGAGAGCCGGTGGTTCATCTTGTCGAGCTCCTCCCGCAAGGCCTGGGCCCCTCCCGCCCGCTTCGCGGCCTCGAGCTGCTCGAAGGCCCGCTTCTTGGCCCGGTCCAGGTCGGCCCGCAATTGACCGACCTCGTCCCGCCTCTCCTTCACCTCGGTGCGCACGTCGGCGGCGGCCTTCCGCGCCGCTTCCAGCTCGGCGCGGAGCTGCCCTTCCAAGACCTCCCGCCGGGATAGCGCTGCCTTAGCGCTGCGCCCCGAGAGGTAGAACCCGACCGCGGCGAGGAGGGCTGCGAGGGCGACGAAGATGAGGATGGGGTTCGCCATAAAGGCTCCGGGAACGGAAAGGGTTTTGGACCAGAAAAGGGAAGGGCTCCGTGTGGAGACCCTTCAGTACATCGGTTTACCCGGCTTGGGAAGCGGCGGCGGGCTGGCGGCCGAGCGCACGTCGCGGCGCTCCGCCCCCAGTTCGATTACGAGAACCCAAAGACGAAAGGGCCGACGCCGCGCGCGGCATGCGGGTAGGATCGCGCCCTCGCCCCATGCGTCGGGTCGCCACCAAGATTTTCCTCGCCTTCGCGGTCTCTTTGGCGGCGTTCGCGGCGGTGGCGGTGTTCTCCGTGGCCCGCCTCCAGGAGCTGCGGCGGGACTTGCGGCTCCTCTCCGCCGGCTATCTGCCCTTGACCCGCATCGCCGCCGAGCTGGAGGTGAAGGACTGGCTCGCCTCCGGCGCCCTGGAGGCGCGCGACATGGACCGCGCCGCCCGGGAGGCGTACCTCCCGGTTTTCCGGGCCCACTTCCCGGCGCTCGTCCGGGAGAAGGTCGAGGAGGGAAAGCGTGTCCTCTCCCTCGCCGCCCCCTACGCCCGCGGCGACGACGACCGATTCCTCGCCCTCGCCGCCCGGCTCGACGCCCTCGGCGCACGCTGGGCGATCTACGACGGGGAGGCCCGCGGGCTCTTCGACGCCCTCCTCGTGGGCGAGGGACGAGACCCGAAGACCTCGGCCGCGTTCGAGGCCCGGGTGGCCCGGGTGCGCCTGCTCGAGAAGGGCCTCTCGCTCGACGTGAAACGCCTGCAGGCCGACCTCGAATCCCAGGTATCCGATCGCATCCGGGCCACCGAGCACATGGAGGCGAGCACGGTCCTCCTCATCGTCCTCTACTCCCTCATCGCCCTTTCCGTGGGGGTGGGCGCCTCCCTCGTCTCCCAGCGCCTCCTCGCCCCCATCGAGCGGCTCACCGAAGGGGTGAAGGCGGTGGCGAAGGGCGATCTCTCGCGGAAGGTGGAGGTCCGGCGCGACGACGAGATCGGCCTGCTCGCCCGCGAGTTCAACGCCATGGCCGCCTCGCTCGACCGGCAGAGGAGCGCCCTACGGCGGGCGGAGCGCCTCGCAGCGGTGGGGCGAATCTCGGCCCAGATCACCCACGAGATCCGAAACCCCTTGAACGCCATCGGCCTTAACACCGAGCTCCTCGCCGAGGAGATCGCCGCCCTGAAGGAGCCGCCCGGCGAGGCGCTCCAGATGGTGGCCGCCATCTCGCGCGAGGTGGACCGGCTGAACGGCGTCACCGAGCGCTACCTCCGCTACGTCCGCCCCCCGCGCCCCGCCGCCGATCGCTTCGACCTCTCAGACCTGCTCGGCGGCCTGCTCGACTTCCTCGCGCCCGAGCTTTCGGCTGCCGCCCTCTCCGTCCGGAAAGACCTCTCCCGGGGCCTCCCCCCCATCCGCGGCGATGAGGGGCGGCTCCGGGGGGCGTTCTTGAACCTCATCCGCAACGCGCGAGAGGCGACCCCGGGTGGTGGAGCCATCACCGTCCTGACCCGCCCGTTCGAGGGAGGGGTGGAGGCGCAGATCGGTGATACCGGCGGGGGGATCCCCCCAGGTGACCTGACGCGAATCTTCGAGCCGTTCTACTCGACCAAGGAGCGCGGTACCGGTTTGGGTCTCGCCTTCACGCAGCAGGTGGTCGAGGAGCACGGCGGCACGATCCAGTGCGCGAGCGAGCTCGGGCGCGGGACGGTGTTCACCCTGCGGTTCCCGGCCGCCCCTCGGGAGGCCGGCCAAATGCCGCGGGAGATCGTGACGGGAGCCTCCTAGGGCTTTAGGCAACTGAAATCGCCATGAGAAGGCCGAAGAGAAAGACCCACATCACCCGGGCCAAGGGGCCCTTGGTGAAGGGCACCGCGGTCGGGGCGGTGTCCGAGCGCCCCCGGTCGGCGCGGGAGAAACGCCCGGGGAACGACTGGGGCGAGGTGCACCGCACCGTCCTCCGAAACGGACTGCGGGTCCTCACCGCCCGCTCTCCCGGCCTCCACTCGGCCATGATCGCTCTCTACGTCCGGACCGGGTCCCGCCACGAGAGCCGATCGCAAAACGGCGTCTCCCACTTCCTCGAGCACCTCTTCTTCCGCGGCTCGGTCGGCTACCCGGACACCGTGGCCATGAACGCGGCGGTGGAGGCGGCCGGCGGGAGCCTGAACGGGATCACCGCCCGCGACCACGGGTGCTACTACACCCCCATCCACCCGCAGGACGTGGGCACCGGGCTCGCGGTCCTGGGCGACCTCATGCGCCGCCCCCTCCTCACCGAGATGGACGTGGAGCGCGAGGTCATCCTGGAGGAGATCCTCGACGAGGTCGACGCCTCGGGCCGCGACATCGACCCGGACAACCTCTCCAAGCGGATCGTCTTCGGCGACCACCCCCTGGGATTCAAGATCGCCGGAACGGCCGAGAACGTCCGGCGGCTCAGGCCCCGAGACGTGCGCGCCCACCACGACCGCTTCTACAACGGGTCGAACCTGGTCCTGGCGGTGGCGGGCCCGGTCCGCCCCGAGCTCGTCGCCGAGCTCGCCGATCGCCACCTCGGCTCGCTCCCGCGCGGGCAGTCCTCGACCGACGTCCCCGCCCCCCCCTGGCCGTCCGCTCCCTGGCTCGAGATCGTGGAGCACGACGACGCCCAGGCGGAGTTCTCGCTCTCCTTCCCTTGCCCCCCCGAGCGGCACCGGGACTATCCCATCCACCTCTGCATCCGCCGCCTCCTCGACGACGGCCTCTCCTCGCGGCTCCCCTTCGAGGTGGTCGAGCGCCGCGGCCTCGCCTACGCCCTCCACGCCGGGATCGACACCTTCGCCGACGCGGGAATGACCGTGGTCGACGGGGCCTGCGCCCCGAAGAAGCTGCCCCGGGTCTTGGAGGAGGTGCTCCGGGTCCTGGGGGGGCTTTCCGAGCGAGTGGTGCCGGAAGAGGAGCTCTTCCGCGTGCAGCAGCGGCACCGGATGACCTTGGCCTTCTCGCTCGACTCCGTGGCGGACCTGGCTGGCTGGTACGGCGCGGGCGAGGTGCTCTCCTCGCCCGAGGGGTTCGAGGAGCGCTGCCGGAGGGTCGAGGAGGTGACCGCGGCCGACGTGCAGCGGGTGGCGCGCGCCACCTTCAGCCGAAAGAACCTCGTGGCGGTGGTGGTGGGCCCGGCGCGGCGGCGGGAGCGGGCCGCGGTCGACCGAGTCATTCACAAGAGCGACGCCATCCCGGCCTAGAGGGGAAGTCGCGGGGGAAAAGGCGGCGATGATACCCTCGCTTTCAAAATGACGAGCTTCCTCACCCGCCTGCTCGAACGCCTCCGCGAGGACAGAGCCTTCAGCCGGAACCGCCACTACCTCACCCTCTCCTCCCCGGAGGGCCGGCGGGCGCTCCGGATCCACCGCCACCTCCGCTCCCTGGAGCGGGACCTGTCGCGCGACGGGGTGAACGCCACCGTGACCCGGGAGGCGGAGCGGATCCGGCTCACCCTGCGGGGGCGACGGCTCGAGCGCACCGCCTGGCTCTCCCGGGCCGAGTTCCAGGTTCTGTGCGGGAACCCGATGGTGCGGCGCCTTCTGGGCCTCGCCGCGGACGAGTAGAGGAGAAAAGGCCGTTCGCCGCGCGCCGCCGCGAGGGAAGCGCGGAGCCCGCCTCCTCCGTCGCCCGCGAGGA
>Ga0335071_10000293_pt1 | contig 57709 bp, 53 predicted proteins | sample Lox_Sample_15_FD_206724 | JGI IMG/M metagenome (GOLD analysis project Ga0335071, IMG submission 206724) | Soil microbial communities from Loxahatchee National Wildlife Refuge, Florida, United States - Lox_Sample_1.5 | ecosystem: Environmental > Terrestrial > Soil > Wetlands | place: USA... | reverse complement strand
CCGGAACCCCCGGCAGCGCGTCATAGACGACGAACTCGTCACATGCCGCCGCCAGCGCGCGGCTGGACGCTCCGGCCACCCCGATGCCCACCACGTACCGGCCCAGCCGCTTACAACGCTGAGCCAACGGAATGTAATCGGAGTCTCCGGCGACGATCACCACATGGGTCAGGTCGGGCAGCCGAAACATATCCTCGACCGTGTCGACGGCCAGCCGGATGTCGGCACCGTTCTTGCCGTAGGCCGCCGCGGGGAACAGCTGCACCAAATCGACCGCTCGGGCTACCAGCTGCCCCCGGTATCCGGCGTTGACCTCTGCGGACCAGTCCGCATAGGCGCGGGTGAGCACCAGCGTCCCGAACGACGACGCGAAGTCCAGGATCGCGCCGACGTCGACCGTGGCCCGGGCCTGCCGCTCCGCACTGTGTTCGAACCCCTTGGCCTTGTCCCGTTGGAACGAGTTGCGCCCGTTGACCTGGTCATATCGCGAGATCACGATGTTGTCGAAGTCGAGATAGACTGCCACCCGCGCGGCAACTGGTTCGGTCATGGCTCAATCATCATCGAGACGCACGCCACTGGGGAGTCCGAGCCAACGGTGGGCGCCTGACCACCACCGATGGCGGCGGCCAGCGCGTCGATGTTGCGCCGGGTCTGGGTTGCGGCCGCGGTAAAGGCATCGGCCAGATCGGAAGCCATCGGCTCGCACCCGACTGGCGGTGGCGACCCACTCGATGGCCAGTTCGGCATCCAGTAGCCAGGGCGCCAGTTGTTCGGCGGTGACGCCCGGCCACAGGATGGCCGGGTCGGCTTTGTCTTCGATCTGGCTTTGCACCGTCAGCGCGGTCTGGTTGAGCCGGATGGTGCGTGCCCGCATGCGACGCCGACGCGTTCATCGAGGCGGCCCGTCGTACGGTTTCGGCAGTGGTGTCAACGACGATCGCCATCCGTGCCCGCAATGCCCGTATGGTGGCGCGCAGCACGCCGGCGGGTCGATCCGGCAGCACGCAGGTGCTCGTCAGGTACGTGCACACCGTTCCCACCGCGACCGCGCCGATCATCCAGGGCAGCTCGGCGAGGCGCGCACGCAGGTACAACGTGAAGAAATACGCCATGAAGGCAACCATGCCCAGCGCCCGCCCCTGCGGCCCGAACCGGCGAATTTAAATCGCGGCGAACACGATCAGCACGAAGGCGACGTCGCTGCCCACCGGGTACGGCGCGAGCAGCGCGGCGGCGGTGAGGGACAAAGTGGCGGGCACCGGCAGCAGCGCCATGGTGACCCGCTGCTGGCGAGGGTCGGGCTCGTTGACCGATCGTGAGGCCACCATGGTGATGACGACACCGAGCAGAGCAACGGTCAGCGGCTGTCCGGCGGCCCTGGTCACCAGGGCGAGAACGAACAGCGAACAGCCGAGCGCGACGGTCGTGCGAGTCGCCATCCGCAACCGAAGCAGCCCAGGGTCGGACCCCGATCGCCCAGTTGCGGGCTCTTTGGTAAAGATCGGTGATCGGATGGCCCCCTTTGTTCTGCCGGACATGACATGGTTACCCGAACTGCGGGGGAGCGGCCAAGCTAGTCTTCGACATCGTGACGGCGCCGACCCGGGCGAAGCTGGCCGATGGCCGTGACCTGCTGTTCTTCGCATTGCCCGGGCACCGTCCCGCGCCGGTCGAAGACCGCCGGCCGTTGCCCGGACGCGACGCCGCGCACACACGGCTGCGATTCGATCGGACAACCGGACAGTGGGTGATCGTCGCGGCGTTGCGCCAAGACCGCACCTACAAGCCGCCGGCCGACCAGTGCCCGCTGTGTCCGGGGCCGACCGGCCTGACCAGTGAGGTGCCCGCCTCGGACTACGACGTGGTGGTCTTCGAGAACCGATTCCCCAGTCTCTCTGGTGCCGGCGCACCGGCGCCCGCCGGCGATTTGTTCCTCTCCGCGCCCGGGCATGGCCGCTGTGAGGTGATCTGCTTTTCCAGCAACCACACCGGATCCTTCGCGCAGCTGGAGCAGGCCCATGCCCGGCTGGTCGTCGACGCGTGGCGGCATCGCACCAGCGACTTGATGGCCACACCCGGTATCGAGCAGGTCTTCTGCTTCGAGAACCGTGGCGAGGAAATCGGGGTGACGTTGACCCATCCACACGGTCAGATCTACGGCTACCCGTATCTGACTCCGCGCACTGCCGCCATGCTGCGGCAGGCACGCGAACATCGAAAGGGTCACGGGAGCAACCTGTTTGCGGACTTGCTGCGGGCCGAGCTCGACGACGGCAGCCGCATCGTCTCCCGCAGCGACTCCGTCACCGCATTCGTGCCCTTCGCGGCCCGCTGGCCGGTCGAGGTACACATTTACCCGAACCGGTTCGTACGCAATCTTCTTGAGCTCGACGAGAGCGAGTTGGACGGATTCGTCCGGCTCTACCTCGACGTGCTGGGACGGTTCGACCGGATGTACTCGACTGCGCTGCCGTATATTTCGGCGCTGCATCAATACTCCGACACCGACTCGCAGGCCGACGGTTACTTCCACGTCGAGCTGATGTCGATCCGGCGCAGCGCCACCAAACTCAAGTACCTGGCCGCCTCGGAATCGGCGATGGATGCGTTCATTAGTGACGTCACGCCCGAAAGTGTGGCCCAGCGGCTCCGGGAGTTCGGATGACCGTCCGGTACTCGGCGCCGGGCCGGATCAACCTGATCGGAGAGCACACCGACTACAACCTCGGGCTCGCGCTACCCATCGCGCTGCCGCAGCGCACGCTGGTGACGTTCGCGCCCGACGGCGGCGCGGCGATCACCGTCGCCAGCGACCGCGCGGACGGCTCGGTGCGCATCCCGCTCGGCACCGCGCCCGGCGAGGTGACCGGTTGGGCGGGCTATGTGGCCGGCGTGGTGTGGGCGCTGCGCCAAGCAGGCCACCCGGTGCCCGGCGGCGCGATGTCGATCACCAGCGACGTGGCGATGGGATCGGGCCTGGCTTCCTCGGCGGCGCTGGAGTGTGCGGTGCTGGGCGCTATCGCATCGGCGGCCAGGGCCCACATCGACGCGACAGAACAGGCGCGGCTCGCCCAGCGCGCCGAAAACGAATATGTCGGCGCGCCAACGGGTTTGCTAGACCAGCTGGCCTCGCTGTTCGGGCAGCCTTCGGCCGCGCTGCTGATCGACTTCCGCGACCTCAGCGTGGCGCCGGTCCCGTTCGACCCGGACCCCGCCGGTGTCGCGCTGCTGTTGATCGACTCCCGGGCCCGGCATTCTCACGCCGGCGGCGACTATGCGGCCCGGCGCGCGTCGTGCGAACGGGCGGCCGCCGAGTTGGGGGCATCGTCCTTGCGTGAGATCCAGGAGCGCGGACCGTCGGTGCTGGCTGCGGTGCCTCACCCCGTCGACGCGCGCCGCGCCCGGCACGTGTTGACCGAGAACCAGAGAGTATTGGATTTCGTTGCAGCGCTTCGTGATCGCGATTTCGCTGCAGCCGGGCGGATTTTCACCGCCTCGCACGCGTCCATGCGTGACGATTTCGAAATTACCACCGCGCACATCGACCTGATCGCCGACGCCGCGGTGCGAGCCGGGGCCCTGGGCGCCCGGATGACCGGCGGCGGCTTCGGGGGCTGTGTGATCGCGTTGGTGCCGGCCGAGCGGGCGGAGGCGGTCGGTGCGGCGGTCCAACGAGCGGTGAGCGACGCCGGGTTTGAGCTGCCGGTCATCACTCGGACCTTCGCGGCCGCGGGCGCGGGGCCGTGTGCGTGAGCGAGCCTGAAGTCGGCTATGTCGAGGTTCGGGCATACGCCGAACTGAACGACTTCCTGGCACCCGGGGCGCGCGGCGTGACGGTGCGCCGCCCGTATCGGCCGCATCAGACGGTCAAGGACGTGTTGGAGGCGATGGGCATTCCACACACCGAGATCGACCTCATCCTGGTGAACGGTTCTCCGCGAGGCCTTGGCGATCGCCCGCACAGCGGCGATCATGTCGCCGCCTACCCCGGGCTGCGGCCGGTGCCTTGCCCGCGGTTTGTCGTCGACGTCAACCTCGGCCGGCTGGCGCGGCTGCTTCGGCTGCTCGGGTTGGATGCGTGGTGGGGCAATGACGTCAACGACCAGACGCTGGCCGACATCAGCGTGCAGCAGCAGCGGATCCTGCTGACCCGCGACCGCGGCCTGTTGAAGCGCCGCGCTATCACGCATGGTCTGTTCGTTCGCTCCGATGCGCCCGAGGACCAGGTGCTCGAAGTGATACGGCGGCTGGACTTGCGGCAGCGGCTGGCGCCGCTCACCAGGTGCGTGCGGTGCAACGGCATGTTGACACCGGTTGCCAAGGAGCAGGTGATCGACCAGCTGGAGCCGCTGACCCGCCGGTATTACGACGACTTCAGCCGCTGCCCGGAATGCGGGCGGATCTACTGGCCCGGATCCCACTACCAAAAGCTGGTCCGGCTCGTCGAAAGACTCCGCGACCAGCTGGCCTGAGAATGCAACGCGCGGAGCGATAGCTGTAACGTAACGGATATGGGTGCGATTTCGTGCGCGCTGTCTGGCACCACCTTCGCCTTACGCTCGGATGCCGTCTACTGCTCGTTCGCGTGTCGGCAAAAGGCCCATCGCGTCCCGACGGCGCGCCGGACGGCCGAGTTGCGTGAGCGTGTGAGGAGAAGTCCCGCACCGGCACTGGCGAGCTCCGACGCACTTGACTCACTGCGGCGCTCCGTCGCGAGCTCCATGCAACGGGCGCGAGAGCACGTCGGTCGATCCCGTGAGCTGTGCCGGCTGTCGCCGCGGCGCGTGCAACAAAGCACCGCGCTCCAGCGACAATTCCTGGAAAGTCAGCCCGTTCGCGCTTGGACGTCGTCTGTGGAGCTTGCCCGATGGCGTGGGAACTAGACGGCCAAACGGCAGCGGTCGAGCAGGCCCTCGCCGGCGGGACGCCACAGCGCGTGGGGTGGTTCCGCTTCTACTTCGAAGACCAGCGGTGGGAATGGTCCGAGCAGGTGCAGCGCATGCACGGCTACCAGCCCGGAACCGTCACCCCGACCACCGAGCTGGTGCTCGCGCACAAACACCCGGCATCGACGAGGCGGCGGCGTTCAACCTGCTCAAATCGCTGTCCCAAGTGCACAACATGAAACTTGGGTTGCTCGCCCAGCAGATCGCCAAAGACTTCTCCGCGTTGGGTAAAGAGGTGATCGCCTCGCGGTCGCGATTCGACCAACGCTTGCTCACCGCACACCTGCGGGCGTCCGCCTCTGAACAGCCCTCGGACCGGGGCATTACCTGAGCGGACGCGCTCGCTACGTGGCCGGGGTGAACCGGACCGCTGCCAGGTGGAGCCGGTCGACCGCCTCGGCAAACTCCTCGCGCGTCGGTATGCCCTGGTCGCGGAATTTCAGCCCCATCATGCGTTGCGCGCGCTGCGCTCCATACGACTGGGCGCAGCGGAAAAAGAGGTCCGAGACCGCGGCGCGGTCGCGGATGAGCTCGCCATGCATCGCGGTTGTCTTGCCGTCATAGAGCACTTGGGCGTCGGCGCCATCGCGGAAGTTCTGCTTCCATCGGGCATCGGTCAGCGCATAAAGCTGATTGTCGATCATGTGTGCGCTCACCGGAATTGAGTACGGGCGCCCCGTCTTTCGGCCGGTGAAGCTCAACACCATCAGCTGCTTGCGGGCGGGGCGGCAAGCGGAGTTCGTAGCAGCAATCCCAGCATTGGGTTGACGAAACGCAGTACCGCCGACGGTGGGTGCCCGACGTCTACCGGATACGACTGTTCAGCCATGACAACACCGTAAGGCCAATCGGACTGTGCCGCATAGGGAATTCACGCCGGGGCGGCGCGCCGCGGAGCGTGTGAGGTCTCCGCGGGCGCCCTCCGGCTCGTCGAGTCAGGCGCTGATGGTCGTCTGCTCGTCGATGACGTTGGTGGCGTCCATCAACACGCCTTGATCGCTTTCCAGGGAGTTCGCATTGAGCTGGAGCACGAACACTCCATCCTGGCTGGGAATCACGACCGTCTTCTGCGCGACACTGCGGGCCTGGCCGTCCTTTTGGTACGTGCCGCCGAGCTGCCATGCCTGGAAGCCGCTCAGTGTGGACGCGGACCCGTCTCCGCTCCCTTGATATCCGGGAAGGTTCTGCAACTCGCCGGGAGCGTATTGAAGGATCTTCGCCGGGTCGACGTTACCGGTGAGCTTGGCGACCATCGCCGAGATGACCGGTGGATCGGCGGGGTTCGCGGGCTGAGACAATGCGATGCCACCGTACGACGTGTTGACATTGTCGCTGACCTGCCAGCCCGCGGGCACCGGCAGGTTAATGGTGGGGGAGCCGGGGTCGCCTCGGTGCACGGGGGTCTCGGTGATGTGGTTGTCCTTGACGTAATCGGCGATGGTGTACTTGGCACCCGCGGCCGGTGCCGCACTGGTTGCCGACGAGGTCGTCGATTTCGATGTGGATGTCGACGTCGACGTGGGTGTCGATGTTTGGTTGCTGGATTTGTGGTTGGAGCCGCAACCAACGAGCGCCACACTCAGCGCAACGGTAATGGTTGCTAGTGTCAAATGTTTCATCAATCCAATCTCCCGACAATTCGGGCCGGCACCTGCGCCGGTCACGCCGGAATGAGAGTAGTCGAAATGGCGTGCAACTATGCGGCTACTGTTCGGACTTTTGTTGGCGGCATCGCGGCCAGTCCGCTAATCGTTATCGAATTCGTCCGGCAATCACCCACGCAAATCCACCGTTATCCAGTAAGAGACAGGTATGCGGTCGCGATGGGCCATGATTGCGCTTATTGCGGCGACGGCTGTCTTCCTGACTTTTGTTGCGGCGGCTCCGCCGATCGCGTACGACGGTGAGCCCGCCTTCGTGGCGAATCCGGTGGACCATGTCGCAACGCTGATCGGCACCGGGACGGGTGGCGAGACGGTGGGGGAGATCAACAACTTCCCGGGCGCCGCGGTGCCGTTCGGAATGGTGCAGTACTCGCCGGACACCGTCGGCAACTACGGCGGCTACAACTACGACAACCCACGCGCCACCGGCTTCAGCATGACCCATGCGTCGGTGGGATGTGCGGCCTTCGGCGACATTTCGATGCTGCCGACCACCCGCGGAATCGGGTCACAGCCCTGGAACGCTTGGGAGCAGATCGCCCATGACCACACCGAGCAGGGTGTGCCCGGCTATTACACGGTGCGGTTTCCCGGTACCGGCGTGAAGGCGGAACTCACCGCCACCACGCGCACGGGTATCGGCCGATTCAGCTACCCGCACAACGGCCGCCCCGCCCTGTTCCACGTGCGTTCCGGCGCGTCGCTGGCGGGCAACTCCCGCGCCGCCATTCAGATCGGGGAAGACAACACCACCATCACCGGCTGGGCCAGCAGCGGCGGGTTCTGCGGCAAGCACAACACCTACACGGTGTACTTCGCGATGAAGTTCAGCCAGCCTTTCGCCTCCTACGGTGCCTGGGACGGGTATCGGGTTTATCCCGGCGCCCGAAGTGCGAATTCGCCGTTCAGCGGCGGGTACGTGCAGTTCCCTGCCGGCTCGGTGATCGAAGTGCGCACTGCCATCTCCTACGTCGGTATCGAGGGTGCGCGGGCGAACTTGGCCGCTGAGGGCGCCACGAGCTTCGATGACGTTCGCGCCGCGGCGTCGAAAGAGTGGAACGCCACGCTGTCCCGGATCGCGGTGGCCGGCCGCAATGCCGATGATGTGGAAACCTTCTACACCTCCCTGTACCGATCGCTCCTGCACCCCAACACATTCAACGACGCGGACGGTCGCTACATCGGGTTCGACGGCTTCGTGCACACCGTGACCGCCGGGCACACGCAGTACGCCAACTTCTCCGACTGGGACACCTACCGGTGCCTTGCCGCCTTGCAGGCGCTGCTTTTCCCGGATCGCGCCGGCGACATGGCGCAATCGTTGGTGAACGACGCCGAGCAGAGTGGAGCGTTTCCGCGCTGGGCGTTCGCCAATGCCGCGACCGCCGAGATGACCGGAGACAGCGTGGTGCCGCTGATCGTGAATCTCTATGCCTTCGGCGCCAAGGAGTTCGACGTCAACACCGCGTTGCGCTACATGGTGAATGCGGCGACCAAAGGCGGCACGGGGCTGGGCGGCTACGTGGAGCGGCCCGGTATCGCCACCTACCTGCAACTCGGGTATGCGCCGTTCACGTATGAGTTCCGCACCGACGGCTGGATCGCCGACGCGTCGATCACACTCGAATGGTCGATCGACGATTTCGCCATCGCCCGATTCGCCGACGCGCTCGGCGATTCCGCCACCGCCGCGGAATTCCAGAACAGGTCGCAGTACTGGCAGAACCTGTTCAACGCGAGCACCCGGTATGTCTCGCCACGCGGCTCGACCGGATTCTTCCGCGCCGGGCCGGGTTTCGTGGAGCCGACGTCGGATTTCGGCCAAATCGGATACGACGAGGGCAACGCCGAGCAGTACGTGTGGTTGGTGCCGCACAATGTGGCCGGGCTGGTGACCGCGCTGGGTGGCCGCCAGGCCGCGGCCGGGCGGCTCGATCACTTCACCAAGAAGCTCAACGTCGGCCCCAATGAGCCCTATCTGTGGGCCGGCAACGAGCCGGGTTTCGGAGTGCCGTGGCTGTACAACTACATCGGTCAACCGTGGAAAACTCAGCACACGGTGGACCGGGTGCGCGGGCTTTTCGGCCCGACTTCCGACGGTGAGCCGGGCAACGACGATCTGGGCGCGATGGCCAGCTGGTACGTCTGGGCCGCTCTCGGCCTTTACCCGAGCACCCCGGGAACATCGATCCTCACTGTCAGCGCACCGATCTTCGATCGCGCCGTAATCGCGCTTCCCGCAGGCCAATCCATCCGGATTTCGGCACCGGGCGCATCCGCTCCGCGCCACCTGAGATTCATCAGCGGCCTGAGCTTCGACGGCCAGGCCACCGATCACACCTTTTTGCCGGACTCGGCCGTCCGCACCGGCGGCGACCTGGCGTTCTCGCTGGCCGCCTATCCCGACAAGGAGTGGGGTGTGGCGGAATCTTCGGCCCCGCCGTCATTCGCCGCGGGCAGCTCGGCGGTGGCCGTCAACGCTGCCCGACCCATCGTCACCATCGCGCCCGGCAGCACGGGCACGGTGACCCTCGACGCGCAACGGATGGTCGACAATGCCGGCGGCTACTCCGTCACCGGCACCTCCTCGGACGTCGGGATCACCGTGGCAGGAGTCTCCGGCCAGTTCGCCGCGGACGGATCGAGCACGGTCACCGTCCCGATCACGGTGGCGCCCTCGGTGCCCGAGGAGTACTACCTGGTATACCTGACCACTACGGTCGGCCAAACTTCGTGCAGATCAATCATTTTCGTCGTCGCGCAAACCGAAACCGGAGAATCCTGACCCGTTCGGTTACACCATGTCATTCTTGGTCAGCCATCGCATCACCGGCCAGCCCACGAAGACGGGCAGCCAGCAGGTGAGCACCCGATACAGCAGGACGGCCGGCACCGCGACGGACGCCGGTACGCCGAAGGCGGCCAGCCCACCGATCAGCGCGGCTTCGACGGCGCCGACCCCGCCGGGTGTCGGTGCCGCCGAGGCCAGCGTGCCGCCGACCATCGTGACCACCGTGGCGGTGACAAACGAAGCGCCGCCGCCGAACGCTTGGACGCTGGCCCAAAGCGCCAGCGCGTTGCCCAGAGTCGTTACGGTACAACCGAGTACGATCAGCCCCAGTCGTTTCGGTTCCCGGGCAACCTCGGCGAGGTCGGTGGTGATCTCCTTCAGTTTCGGCCGCACGTCTGTCGCCAGCCAGCGGCGCAGCCTCGGTACGAACAGAAACGTGCCGATGATCCCGAGGGCCACCCCGGCGATCAGGTAGAGCACGGTGGCGGTCGGCACGAAATGGGAGAGGTTCATCTGCGCGCCGGCAATCGTGCTGAACAAGACCAGCAACGTCAGGTGCATGATCACCTGCACGGCTTGCTGCAGCGCCACCGCGGTGGTGGCCCGGGTCGCGGACAGCCCTCCTCCTTTTTGCAGATACCGGGTGCTCAGCGCCAGACCCCCCACGCCGGCCGGCGTGGTGGTGGCGGCAAAGGTGTTGGCCACCTGCTCGATCGACAATTTCCAGAAGTTCACCGACTCGTCGGCGGAGGCCCACAACGCGGTCGCCGCTCCCAGGTAGGTCGACGCCGACGCCAGCAGACCCAGCAGTGCCCACCACCAGTTCGCGTTCCTCAGCTGGGAGATAAAGCTCGGCGCGGTGCTGATGAAGGGGTACGCGATGTACACCAGCGCACCGAAAAGCGCCAGTTGAATGAGCTGGCTGCGGGAAAAGCGGGTGATCGTTTCGGGTTTGATCTGATCCGCACCGGTCTGACGCTTCACCTCGGCACGGGCATCGGAAATGACGGCGCCGGAATCCAACACCGACTCCCGAACCGCCTTTGGCACAGCGGCTTTCGTCAGCCGACGGGATGCATCGAGAATGGTGTCCTTGCCGAACACCTCGATCGCGGCGCTCACCGCCGACTTGGGGTTATACAGGGCGGACGTCGTCACCAGCAGCTGTGCGATATCGGATTGGAGTTGGGCGTCGGTGGCACCGTATTCGGCGCTGGCGAAGCCGCCGAACAGCGCGCGCCCGTCGTCCACCGTGATCTGCTGGCTGCGCAAATCACCGTGCGAGATTTGGTGCTCGTCGAGGACCTGCAGCGATTCCCACAGATTGCGAACCGGTGTGGTATCCACACATTCGCCGATGGGCACTCCGCGCGGGGGATGGTGCGAGTACAGCATCCATCCCCGGTCCAGCAGGGCGACGGCGATCGTCGAGGTATTGGCCAGGTCCAGCTCCGCGAAGGCAATTGCCATCAAGGCGCGATGCTCGACGGCGCGGCGCATGGAAGTCACCAGGGGCGCGGTCTCGGTGTCCCGCAGCTTGAGCTTGCCCCAGAGCTGGCGCAGCGTGCCACCGCTGCGCTGATGCGGCCCGTATAACTCGATTACGGCGGTGCAATCGGGAGACTCGCATCCGGCGGAAAGTTCCAGCGGACCGCGTCCGGCGGGCCGTACCACGGTCAGCCGCGATACGACGTACCCCCGCTTGGCCATTGCCCGCACCGCAGCCTCCAGCGGCACCTCGAGCGCGGGCGTGCCGACAAACAGCACCACCAGCGATCCGACGACCCACCCGACCGCGAGGCCCACCAGCGAGCGGGCCGGAACGACGGCGCTCACCGCGAGGTGGATGGGCACGAAGGCCAGCAGCAGCGCCCACCACCAATGGCGCCAGCGCGCGGGCAGCCACGGCCCGGACACGGTCAGCACCGCCGCCAGCATCCCGATCCAGCGCGGGTCATCGAGGAACTGCGCCGGCAATGTGCTGAGCCGGTCGGGGATGTCGAAGTGCCATCGTGGTGCCGCGATGCCGGTGCCGCTGATCGACAGCAGCAGCATGGTGATCAGCGCCGCCGCCGCGTACGCGCCCAGCATTTTCCACTGCCCGGCGACGATCAGCCCGATCAGGATCATGAACGGCAACGCCAGAATCGCGAACCCGTAGATCAGGTAAACCGCGTCGGATTGCGCGGGCGACAACACCCCGACGATCTGTGAGATGGATTTCTCGAGCGCGATCCACTGCGGGCGGGTGATGACGGAACTGGTGATCACGAGTGCGAGGAAGGCCAAGGCCAGAATCAGCCGCAGGATGTCGTTGGTCCGCCGGGTCAGCGGCTGCAGCAAGCTGCCCGACACGGTGATGTCGCGCCCGTCGACTCGCATGTTGTGACGACCCTTCGGATCCGCTCGGTTGTCGCTGCTAATCCTGCTTGCCGGTTTGCGACAAGTTAACTCCGATACCCGGTTGCGGGACAGCTTGCCCACCGGCGGCGCGCGTAGGGTCGTGTATGTAGGCGTGCTAGCGAAATGGGAGAACGTGAGCGTGGCCAGAACCGACAACGACAGCTGGGCGATCACCGAGAGTGTGGGAGCCACGGCGCTGGGCGTCGCGGCCGCCCGCGCCGCAGAAACCGAGAGTGAGAACCCACTGATCAGTGATCCGTTTGCGCGCGTATTCCTCAACGCCGCTGGGGAAGGCATGTGGAATTGGTTCGCGGCCCCCAACTTGCCCGCCCAGCTCGCCGACGCCGAACCCGACCTGAAGCCACGGATGCAGGGGATGGTCGACTACATGGCCGCCCGCACCGCGTTCTTCGACAACTTCTTCCTGGACGCGACCCGTGCGGGCTGCCATCAGGTGGTGATCCTGGCGGCGGGATTGGACTCGCGGGCGTGGCGGCTCTCCTGGCCGAACGGCACTGCGGTCTACGAACTCGACCAACCGCGGGTGCTGGAGTTCAAGTCGTCGACGCTGCAGGACACGGGCGCCCAGCCCACCTGCCAACTCATCCATGTTCCTGTCGATCTGCGTCACGACTGGCCGACCGCCCTGCAGCAGGCCGGTTTCGACGCTGGCGCGCCCAGCGCATGGTCGGCCGAGGGACTGCTGCCGTTCTTGCCGGCAGCCGCCCAGGAGTTGTTATTCGAGCGTGTTCACGCGCTCAGCGCCGTGGGCAGCCGCATCGCGGTCGAGGCGCCGGGTCCCGACTTCCTCGACGAGGCCGCGCGCGCCAAACAGCGCGAGACCATGCAACGGGTCCGCGACCTGATGGCCAAACTCGAACCGGAACGCGACATCCCCGACGTCCAAGACCTGTGGTACTTCGAGGAGCGGGAAGACGTGGGCGACTGGTTGGGGCGCCACGGCTGGGATGTGGCCGTGACCCCGGCGCCGGAATTGATGGCCCGCTACGACCGCACGCCTCCGCAAGACATCGACGACGCCTCGCCGCAGACCCTTTTCGTGACAGCGCAGCGAGCAGGAAGGAATTGAGCGTGGCCAGAACCCACGACGACACTTGGGAGATCACCGAAAGCGTCGGCGCGACCGCGCTGGGAGTGGCGTCGGCCCGCGCGATGGAAACCGAGAGCGAAAACCCGATGATCTCCGATCCGTTCGCGCGGATTTTTCTCGACGCCGCCGGCGACGGGTTGTGGAATTGGTACTCCGCGTCGAAGCTGCCCCCCGAGCTCCTCGAAGCCGAACCCGAGGTAAAGCTGCAGATGCAGGCAATGGTCGGTTACATGGCTTCGCGCACAGCGTTTTTCGATGAGTTCTTTCTTGACGCGACCGGCGCCGGCATCCGCCAGGCGGTGATCCTGGCGGCGGGATTGGACTCGCGGGCCTGGCGGCTGCCGTGGCCGGACGGCGTCACGGTCTACGACCTCGACCAGCCCAGGGTGTTGGAGTTCAAATCCTCGGCCTTGGCCGAGCACGGAGCCCAGCCTGCCTGCCACCGCGTCCCCGTTCCGGTGGATCTGCGTCAGGATTGGCCAACCGCCTTGCAGCAGGCCGGTTTTGCCGCTTCGCTGCCCAGCTCCTGGTCGGCCGAGGGGTTGATGCCGTACTTGCCGGCCGCCGCACAGGATTTGCTGTTCGAGCGTGTCCAGGACTTGGCCGTCGGCGGCAGCCGGGTCGCGGTGGAGGCATTGGGACCGAAGTTTCACGACCCGGAGTTCCGGGCGAAGCGCCGCGCGCGGATGGACCGCATTCGGGCGTTGATGGCCAAGGTGGACCCGCAGCGCGAGATCCCCAACAACGAGGAACTGTTCTACTTCGAGGAGCGCGAAGACGTGGGGGACTGGTTCCGTCGCCACGGCTGGGATGTCACGGTGACGCCGTCCGACGAGCTGCTGGCGGGCTATGGCCGCAGCGCCCCCAAAGAGGTCGCCGACGGGTTGCCGGGGAATTTGTTCGTCGCCGCCGAGCGGCCGCGGAACTAGCGCCCCGCGCGCCACTTTCGATATCCGCGATGCGCGGCGAACGCGCCGAGGATGGCGGTCGCGCACCACACCGCTATCGCCGCGTAGGCCAGTGGTGCCGACCGGTTGCCGATCGAGGCGCCCAGTGCGGTGTAGACGAATGCACGCGGCACCGAGCCGATGAATGAACCAACGGCCATCTGCCACAACGGGACTCCGAAGGCCCCGAACGCGTAGGAGGCGAGCGCATCCGATGTGCCGGGGATGAAGCGTTGGCCCACGACTGCCCACAGTCCGTGCCGGTCGATCAGCGTGTCGATGCGGCCGGACCGTTTGGTCCCCAGCAGCGCCCGCGCGCTGTCTCGGCCGGCCCGCCGGCCGATGCGGCTCGCGACGATCGCGGTGCCTACCGCCGCACCCAGCGTCACGAAGATCCCGACTACCGGACCGAACAGCAGGCCGCTGCCCGCAGCCAGAATTGAGCCCGGCACGAACAGCGCGCCGAGGACGGCTGACATCACGACGTAGGTCAGTGGTGCCGCCGGGCCGGTCGCCGAGACCACACGCCGCACCTCCACGATGTCGATGACCCGGGCGACAGCGACCAGGTAGAACATGCCGAGCAATAAACCGGCCAACACGACGACCCGCGCGACGTGGCGCCAACGGGATGCGGGCGCGGAATCCTCGCCGCTGGCGTCCATGCTCACCCTCAGGTTTCCGACGCCGTGGTTTGCAGTCGAAGCCGCAATCCGCTCGCCCGTACCGCCCGACGCTCGATCGCGGCGCGCACCGAAGCCTCGGAACCTACCACTCGCACCTTGGTCTTCGCGCGAGTTAGCGCCGTATAGAACAATTCCCGCGTCAGCAGCCGCGAGTCTTCCGGCGGCATCAGCACTGTCACCTCGTCGGCTTGGCTGCCCTGGCTCTTGTGGATGGTCATGGCGTGCATCGTCTCGACGTCGGCCAGCCGGCTGGTTGCGAAGGACAGCGGCCCGGTGGCGCCGGCGATGACGGCCCGCAGGCCGTCCGGACCGGCGACCGTCACCCCGGTGTCGCCGTTGTAGACGCGCAGCCCGTAGTCGTTCGCCGTCACCAACAGCGGGCGCCCGGCATACCACTCCGACCATGCCGGCTGGCCGGTCTCGTCGGCGATCCACTTCTGCACCTGCGTATTCCAGTGCGCCACGCCGTAAGGTCCTCGCCGGTGCGCACACAGCAAGCGGTGTGAGTCAAGCGCCGACAACGCGACATCGGCAGCGCCCAGCACCGCGGCTTCGCGCAGCCGTAACGCGTGCGCCAGCAAAATCGCGCGCAGCCATCCGGCGGGGTCGTCACCGGCTTCGAGCTCGAAGTGCTCGATATGCTCATCGCCGGACCGCAACAGCGCCAGGGCTCCCTCCGCGTCACCGACCCGGATCGCATCGGCCAGTGCGCCGATAGACGCCCCGAACCGGTGCGACGTGCGCAGCGTCGCCACCCGCACATCGGCGCGTCCGGACAACCCCTCCACCAGGTCGGCCAGCACCGCGCCCGCCTCTACCGAGGCCAGCTGGTCGGCATCACCTACCAGCACCAGCCTGGCGTCCGGGCGCACCGCCTCCAGCAGCCGCGCCATCAACGTCAGCGACACCATCGACGTCTCGTCGACCACAATCACGTCGTGCGGCAACCGGTTTGCGCGGTCGTGCCGGAACCGCGCAGAGGTGGCCGGCTTCGATCCGAGCAATCGATGAATCGTCACCGCGCTCAGTCCCTCCAGCCGGCGCCGATCGACGGCGTCGAGCTTGGCCACCTCCAGTTGGACCGCCTCCTGCAGGCGGGCCGCGGCCTTTCCCGTCGGTGCCGCCAGCGCGATGCGCGGTCGCGAGTTACCGGCACGCTCGGCCTGCTCGGCCACCAGCGCCAGCAGCCGTGCCACCGTGGTCGTCTTGCCGGTTCCCGGACCGCCGGTGAGCACGGTGACCCGTTGGGACAGCGCGATTTCGGCCGCCTCTCGCTGCTCGGCGAACCCGGCCGGGAAAAGTCGTTCGCACACCGGCAACTCGACCGCCGGCCTGCGCGCCAGCAGCGCCAGCAGGTCGTGGCACACCTGCTTCTCCTCCAGCCAATACCGGTCCAGGTAGAGCAGCCGGTCGTCATAGAGATGCAGCACCGGTGGCGCACCGAGCAATGGGCTGGCCCGCACCGCCGCCAGCCATGCCGCGGGTTGTGGCCACGGCAATTCGTCGGCGCCGACCAGCCCGGCTATCGTCGACAGGTCCACGCATACCGACCCGCCCCGCAGCGCACGCACCGCCAGGGCCACCGCCAGCGCCACCCACTCGTCGGATTCTTTGCCCAGCGCGCAAACCCGGTTCGCCACAAGGACATCGGAGACGTCCAGTACACCGGCACCGTTGAAGACGCGCAGCAGGCCGGCGCCGGCGATCGCAACCTCGACATCGGTGACCGTCATGGCGCCCGCCTTCCCCCATCGAGCAGATCCGACAGTGCCACCACCAACTCCGCCGGTGGGCTCCAGCCGAACACTCCGGCGGGCTGCCCCTCATAGAGGGGTGTGTCGACACCGCACATGCCGCGCAGGAATAGATACAGCACCCCGCCCACATGCCGGGCCGGGTCGTAGCCCGGCACTCGCCAACGCAAAAATCGGTGCAGCACAACGATATACAGTAGCGCCTGCAGCGGGTAGTCCGAATGCAGCATCGCCTCAGCAAGCCGGTGCACGCTGTAGTCGGCCGCGCTGCCGCCCAGGTGATTGGTCTTGTAATCGGCCACTAGGTAACGCTGCCCGGGCAGCCGCAACACCACGTCGATCGACCCGGTCAAGTACCCTCGCAGCGACTGACCGCCCAACCCGGTCGCCGTCAGCCGGTCGGCGTACGGCGCCAGCGGGTCGCCGGCAGGCAGATGCAACCGCAGCAGCTCCCCGAGGTCGGACACCGACACCTGGGGAGCGGCACCGCGCACATCGCCGCGGGCCAGCGGTATTTCGAAGTCCAACTCGCGCAGTCGATCCCGCACGCCGATGTGCCGCAATGTCAAACCCCCGGCCAGGGCGCCCAGGGTGGTGTCGTGCATCGGCACCAGGGCCGCGGCCAGCGCGGCGGCGTCGACGTCGACCGGCCACCACGCGCTGTGGCGTTGTACCTGTTGCCGCAGTTCGGCGGCCAAGTCGGCGGCGCCGGGATCGGCCGTCTCCAGCACCGCGTGTACCAGCGAGCCGAACGCCGCGCCGGCGGGCATGGCCGCCAGCGGGGAGGGCACCTCATCACCGGCGGCGGGCGCGGTGACGACCACTGCCTCCACCTCGTCGTCGCGCACGCCCACCTCGGGTTCGCTGGTCACCCGAACCGCTTCGGCACCGCGCACCAACGCCGAATATGACGTTCGGCGCCACGTGGTGTCGATCGCACGGTGAAAGTGGCGTACTCCCAAATGCGTTGCAGACAAGAGTGTTTGCAACATAACCGGAGGGGCGATCACCGACTCCTCAACCGACGGTCCGCCGGCGGCCTCCCATTGCTTGAACAGCATCCAGGCGTCCTCGTCGGAGATGCGCGGCGCGCAGCGATCCGGCACTTCGGGCTCACCCATGGTGCGGCCGCGCAGCAGCCGCGACAGCCCGCCGCTGACTTCGTCCTTGGTCGGCGCCCACCATGCCACCACCTGCGAGCAGGCCCGGGTCAGCGCGACGTAGGTGAGCCGTATGTTGTCGCGCGCCGCCTCGAGGCGGTTGAGCTCCTCGACCGCCTGGCGCTCCAGGCTCCGGCCCGTCCCGCCGATGTACAGGCAGCGGGTGTCGGCGCCGTCGTGATAGAGCAGGATGTCATCGCTGCGGACGTGGCGGTTGAACGCGAACGGCAGGTACACGATCGGAAACTGCAGACCTTTGGCCACGAACACGGTCATGATCTGCACGGCCGCGGCGTCGCTGTCCAGGCGGCGGTTGCGTTCGGTCACGCCGGTGCGGGTGTCACATTGGTGACGCTGCCAGTCGCGCAGCGCCGGCAGGGCGAGCCGTTCGTGGTGCGCGGTTTCGTGCAACAGCTGGGCGATGTGCGCCAGGTCGGTCATGTGCCGTTCACCGCCGCGCTGCCCAAGTACGCGCCGGCCCATGCCGGCGATCTGCGCGGCCTCGAAAACCGCTGCCACGCCGCGCGTCCGCGCCTGGCTTGCCCAATCCCGCAGCGTGGCGGCCACCCGGTCGGTCAGCATGTCACCCTCGGCGGCAAGGCTTTCCGCGGTCTCACCGAAGAACATGGTGCACGCGGCGGCGCGGACCAGTCCGCTGCGCTGGGGCGCGTCGAAGGCCTCCAGCAGGCACAGCCAGTCCTTGGCCGCCGCCGATTCGAAGACGTCGGTATCGCCGGTGTAGATCGCTGGAATGCCCGCCGCGGCCAGCGCCTGCCGGCAGGCGCGCGCGTCTTTGTGTTGTTCCACGATCACCGCGATGTCCCCGGCCCCAAGGCGGCGCCCGTGATATGTGGCGTCGCCGGCGAGCAGGGCCGCGATGTCGGCGGCGAGGTCGGCCGGAATGTGCTGGCGCAGCGCATCGATCGGGATGTGGTCGGTGCCGGGAACATTCACGCCCGGCCGTTTGACGACACGCAGCCGAAACGGTGCATTGTGTGGCGCCCCGGCCAGCCGGTGCCCGTCGTAGTGCGCGTCCACGTCGTGCACCACGACGTCGCGGTGACCCATGGTCGCGCCGCGCAATACCGTCTGCAGGCTTTCGATGAGGACTTTGTCGCTGCGCCAGTTGACACCCAACGTGTAGCGGCTATCCGCGGTGCGGGCCGCCTTGAGGTAGGTGTGGATGTCGCCGCCGCGGAAACCGTAGATCGCTTGCTTGGGATCACCGATCAGGATCAGCGTGGACCGGCCGCTGAATGCCCGCTCGAGCACCTGCCACTGGATCGGATCGGTGTCCTGGAACTCGTCAACCAGCACCACCCGCCAGCGTCGCTGCATCCGCTCTCGGGCTGAGGAGTCCCCTTGCTCAAGGGCTTTGGCCAACCGAGTGAGCAGGTCGTCGTAGCTGAGGATGCGCAGCCGTCGCTTGCGGACTTCGAGTTCTGCCATCACCTCACGCGCGAAGCGCAACCGTACTCCGGCCGCACTGTCCGGACCTGGATCGATCGGGCGCAGCTCGGCGCAGGGGTCGCCGACAACGGCGCGGGCCAGCACGAGCGCCTGTCGGTAGCTCAGCACCGGATCCTGTTCCTGACTGCCGAAGTCCGCCAGGTAGAGATCGTCGACGATCTCGGTGAGCAAGTCGTCGAGATTTTCCTCCAACGTGACTCCGGTGGCCGTATCGCCGGCTATACCAAGGGATTTCAGCACCGAACTGCAGAATTCGTGGGTGGTCGCGATGGTGGCCGCGTCAAAGTTGGCCAGTGCATCCCGCAGCCGTGCGTGTCGGGTCGCGCGTTGCTGCGCACTGCCGCGCGCCAGATACTCGACCAGCTCGCTGCCCGCCGGTGAGCGGCCATCGAGCACCGATACCGCCTCGGAGATCTGCCCGCGTACCCGTTCGCGGAGCTCGCGGCTGGCGGCGCGATTGAAGGTGATCAACAGCATCTCGCCGAGCGTCATCTCGGTCTCGGCGAGGTAGCGGGTGACCAGACTGGCCAGCGCGAACGTCTTTCCGGTGCCGGCGCTGGCCTCCAGCACGGTGGTGGAGCCGGCTCGGGGCAGCGGGCCCAACAGATCGAAGCGATCCATCAGGGGCTTCCTTCGGCGGCCAGCAGAGGCAGCCACAGCCGCGCGGCCAGCGCACCTAACCGGGTGTCCTCCCCGGGCACCCGTTCGGCCGGGCGCGGCGCGCCGAGCAGCTGGTCCAATGCCGCGTGGTCCCCCCACACCCGCAGGTGGGCACGCTCAGCGTCCTCACCGGTGTGAAACCTGGTGCTCTGCCACCTCGCCTGGGCGGCCTGGTACGGATCATGGCCGTCGCGGCGTGCTTCGGCCCACGCGCACGACGTTTTGAGCGGCAGCGGCAGCGGCTCGCGCCGGCCCGCGTCGTACAACGCCACCAGGTCTCCCAGCACGGCCACCGGGTCCGGCGGCGGCGCGAATAGCCGCGTCGCGATTCGGTTTTGACTCGTCCCGCGACCGATGCAGAGCGCGGCCCAACCGCGGGCGGGATGCCCCGCCGCCAGCGCAACCAAACCGACCCATGACGCCAGCACATGCTTGGGTGCCAGCCTTGAGTAAGTCACCGAGACCATACGTTCGCCGAACACCGGTGTGACCGTCCCGGTCAGTCGGCGCCCAGCACCGAGGTCGACGTCCACGTCGTGTGCATCGGCGGGAGCCTTCTGGTGCGCCAGCGCGGCTATCGCGAGATCCCGTGCGCGGTCGCGAATCTCCTTCGCCTTGCGCACGCCCAGGCGCCCCGGCGGCAAGGTTCCGCGACGCCATTCGGCGTGGGCGGCGGCATCGGGATGCATGCCACGCAGCATGTCACGCAGCATCCGGTCGCCGACTGTCCACTCGTGTAGCGCGTCGATCTCGACCGGCATGGCGTCTTCGACGTCTTCGACGTCCCAGGGCAACGCGAAATCGAGCGCCCGGAAGAACCCCTTGACGGGGTCTTTGAAGAAATCGAGCAGGTCGGCGAGCGCGACGTCGACGACCGGCGGCGCCGGCAACGGCCCGGCGATGAAAGGTCGTGGCGCACAGCGTGTCCCGGCAGCGGCCTGGGCCGCGGTCAGCGCGGTCGGGTCAAAGGTGAACGGCCTGTCGGGTACCAGCGCGCCGGGTATGACGTTGCGCCGGTCGAACGGCTGCAGCGGGTGCCTGATCACGATACTGTCCCGCACCGGTGCTTCGGTGGTCCGATCGAGCGCGTCGATCAGCTCGGCGAGCGGCACCGCGGGCGGATGCGGGTGACCGGTGTGTTCGTCGTTGCCGGTGTAGGTGATCACCAGCGTCTCGGTTGCCGCGCACACCGCGTCGAGCAGCAATTGGCGGTCCTCGGAACGGATGTCACGCTCACCGGTCATCGGCCCGCGGGCCAGCACGTCGTCGCCGTCGACCCGATCGAGTCGCGGGAACACGCCGTCGTCAAGGCCCACCAGACAGACCACCCGGTGCGGCACCGAACGCATCGGCACCATGCTGCACACCGTCAGCGTGCCGGTGCGGAAGTTGGCCCGGGTGGGGCGCCCCGCCAGACGGGTGGACAACAACTGGCCGATGTCGGGCAACCGCAGCAGCATGGTGGCGCGGCTGCCGGCCCGGGCGAGGACCTTGGCGAATTCGCGCTGCAGCTCGGCCTCTTGCCAGGCGTCCTGGGAACGGGTGAGTAGGCTGACTCCCTCGGTCAAGGCGTCCAGCCACTCGGCTAACGGCTTTGTCCCGCTCAGCCTTCCGCAGATGTGATGCAGCCGGTCGACGTATTCGGCCAGTCGCCCGGCCAGCTCCACCTTGTCGCTGCCCACGTCGTCGAGCGGCAGCGCCTTGTCCAGCCAGGCCCGTGAGTCCTCGGACATCGCGACCCCGGTAAGGATGCGGTCCAGGCCGAAGCGCCACGTGTTGTGGAGGATGTGGTCCAGCCCGTACGGTGCGCGATGTTCTTGGTCGAAGCCCCAGCGGATGTTGGCTTCGCGGACCCAATCGGTGATCTGGTCGAGGTCGTCGTCGGTGAACCCGAACCGCGCCCGCACCGGTGCCGCCTGGGCAAGGTTGAGCACTCCGGTGGCGGTGGCGCGGCCACCCGCGATGCTCAACAACTCGTCGGCCACCCCGAGCAGCGGGTTGGTCTGGGTCAGGGAACGGTCGGCCAGCTTCACGCGTAACCGGTGCGCGGGGTGGCTGTCGGCGGCGGTGTCCCCGAGCCCGAAGCCGGCGACGATCAACGGCGCATAGGTCTCGATGTCCGGGCACATCACCACGATGTCCCGGGGCTCCAGCGTCGGGTCGTCGGCCAGCAGGCCCAGCAGGCCCTCACGCAACACGTCGATCTGGCGAGCCGCGCCGTGACAGCTGTGCACCTGCACCGAGCGGTCACCGGTGGCCGGCTTGCGCCCGGTCGGCCGGACCGCGTTCGCGCCGATGTCGGATTGCAGCCAGCCCAGTAACGTATCGGGTCTGGTTGCGCCGCAACCCAATCCGACGTATTCGTCGGTGGCGCGGTTGACCGGCAGCGCTCGCTGCAACTCACGCAGGTCACGGCCGAGGGTTTCCAGCAATGGGTGACGGGCCGCGTAACGAGTGTCGTCGGCGTGACGCGGCACGGCGCCGTGCACGCCGGCGAGCTGCTGCCACAGCTCCGCACTGGGGTGCGGCAGCCACAGATGCAGATCGTGATGGGCGGACAGCGCGTCGAGGAGCTCCACATCGGTGCACGCCAACCGGGTGTGCCCGAACAGCGACAGCCGCTCGGGCAGGTCGGCCGGGCCCTCGCGCAGCCGGGCCAACGTCTTCTCATGCCGGACATGCGGTGGATCGGCGGGCACGGCTGCCACCAGGGCCCGCCAGAGTTCCGGCTGCCAGGCCAGGTCGGCGTTCAGGCCGCCGAGGTCGCCCGCCAGCCAGTCGACGAGTAGCTGCGGCCGCTGCCGGGCATATGAGGCGAACAAGCCGGCCAGCCGGCGCGCCACCGAATAGCGCCGCCCGCGGCGAAGCTCGGCCTCGGTCTCGCTGGGCGTGAAGTGGCCCAAATGTGTTGCCAGCGTGCGACACCACGCCTCGTCCAGCGAACAGTCGATGACCTCCAGCAACGGCCAGGCCAAGGCGTCTGCAGACCAGGGATCGTCGTCGGCCGTGCCGGTGACTTCGGCGATCAGCGAGCCGGGGCTGCGGAACGCCACCCCGGCGCACACCCCGGCGCCGCCGCTGCCCGAGCCGAGCACATGCGACAGTCGCTGGCTCAGCCAACGCTCCACGCCGCGCGCCGGGACAAGTACCAGCTCTTCGGCGAACGGGTCGCTCAGCGGTTTGGCCAGCAGGGCGCCGAGACGGTCGGCGAGTAGATCGGTGCGCTCGGCACGGTGCAGATGAAGCGCCATTTCGGTGCAACCATAGACCTGGACACCGACAGGGAGGGACGAGATGCAGGCCTGGGATGCCATTTGCGCGCGGCGCAACGTACGCCGGTACAAGCCGGATCCGGTTTCGGAAGAGGACCTGGACCGGATCGCGGAGGCGGGGTGGCGGGCGCCGTCGGCGAAAAATCGCCAGCCGTGGGACTTCGTCATCGTCACCGACCGCGCACAGCTACAGGAGCTGTCCACGGTGTGGCAAGGTGCCGGGCACATCGCGTCGGCACCGGCCGCGATCGCTATTGTGGTGCCGGTGCCGCCGGATGAACGCCGACTCATCACCGACAACTACGACGTCGGTCAGGCCACCATGGCGATGATGATCGCGGCAACCGATCTGGGGATCGGGACCGGTCATTCGTCGGTGGGGGACCAGGAGAAAGCGCGGGCGATCCTGGGTGTCCCCGATGACCGGCTGGTGGCTTTCCTGCTGGGGATCGGATATCCCGCCGACCGGGCGCTCACCCCGATCCGCAAGCCCAATCGGCGTCCCATCTCCGAGGTGGTCCATCATGGGCGCTGGTGATTCCGGCCCCGTCCTGTGCCACGCTCGAACCATGGCCGGCGTCACGGATGCCATCGGATGGGTAAGTAAGCAGATCGTGGACCGGGTACCCAGGGCCAACCTGGACCAGCGCGACCCAGACTTCATCCGCGACCAGCTGCCCGGCACCTGGCTGCTGGCGTCGCTTTATTTCCGGGCGGACGTTCGCAGACTCGACCGCATCCCACCGGAAGGCCCGGTGCTGCTGGTCGGCAACCACAGCGGCGGCAATGTGCCGCCCGACACCTTCGTCTTCACCCTGGCGTTCTGCTCATACTTCGGCGTCGAGCGCCCGTTTTATCAACTCGCCCACAACCTGGTCACCCTGTACCCGCCGCTGCGCTGGCTGCGCAAGTTCGGCACCGTGGCGGCCAGCCCGGAAAACGCGCGTTTGGCATTGGAATCCGGTGCCGCCGTGCTGGTGTACCCCGGCGGTGACTACGAGGTGTTCCGCCCGTCATGGCAGCGGCACGTCGTCGACTTCGGCGGGCGCAAAGGCTTCGTGCGGCTGGCCCGCGAGACGGGTGTGCCGATTGTGCCGGTGGCCAGTGTCGGTGGCCAGGAGACGGCGTTGTTTCTGGGACGCGCCCAGTGGCTGGCCAAACTGTTGATGCTCGACAAGGTGTTCCGGCTCAAGAGCGTGCCCATCTCGCTGGCGCTGCCGTGGGGGCTCAACATCAGTGACCTGGCCGGGCATATTCCGCTGCCCGCCAAGATCGTCATCGAGGTGCAGGAGCCGATCACGGTGCACGACGACGACCAGGCGGTGTACGACGAAGTCGTCGCCAGCCTGCAGGCCGCTGTCGACCGGCTCGCCGCCGAACGCCGATTCCCGGTGATCGGCTGATGCGCGTCGAACGCCGGATCGTCGTCAACGCCGATCGCGACACCGTGTGGAAGGTGCTCAGCGACCCGGATCGCTACCCCGCGTTGCTGCCCCACCTCGAGCGCTGGGAGAAGCTGACCGAAGGTCCGGCCCGGTTGGGTGCCCGCTACACCGTGTTGTGGAAGATCGGCTCGATCCCGGTGGGCGGCGTCGCCGAAGTGGTGGAATTCGATACGGCCCGCGATCTGGCCTGGATCAACATCACCGGGGTCACCCAGCGCGGCCGGTTCAGGTTGCGCGACGCCGGTCCGGGCCGGACCGCGGTGACCTTCCGGCTCGCCTACAACTCCGAAGGCGGGCTGCTTGGTCTCATCGCCGACCGGGTAGCGGCCTTCTGGGTCGGCCGCTCTCTCGACGAGAGCCTGAAAAACCTTCGGCGCCTTGTCGAGTCCTAATCTTGGGAGCTATGAACAGAGATGAGATCACCGAACAGATCGTCCTGGCTCGGCTGAGGCTTGGGTTGACCTGGCAGCAGTTGGCTGACGCCATCGACAGGCCGGTGGTGTGGACCACGTCGGCGTTGCTCGGCCAGCACCCGATCCCGGCCGGGCTCGCGAAGGTTCTGGTGCGGATGCTCGATCTGGACGAGTCGGTGGTGCCCGTGTTGGCGGCGCCGCCCATGCGCGGCGGGCTGCCCGGTTCCGACGTTTCCAGGGTGCCCACCGACCCGACCATCTACCGCTTTCACGAGGCCGTGCAGGTGTACGGCGGCGCCATCAAGGAGCTGATCCACGAACAGTTCGGCGACGGCATCATGAGCGCGATCAACTTCAGCGTCGACCTGCAGAAGAAGCCGCACCCGACGGGTGATCGCGTTGTGGTCATCTTCGACGGCAAATTCCTTCCCTACCAATGGGTTTCGGCGGATCAGTAGATGGTGACCAAGGCGGGCCAGCCCAAAGTGGTGGATCTCGTGCTCTCCGGTGGCGGCGTCAAGTTCATCGGCCTGGTGGGCGCCATCGTCGCGCTGATGGATGCCGGATATTCGATCAAGCGGGTGTCGGGGGTGTCGGCCGGTTCGGTGGTCGCGGCGATCCTGGCGGCCGGGTCCAGAGATGGCCAGCTGACCGGCGAGGACGTCAAGGAACTCGCTTTCTCGGTTCCGCTGCACAAGTGGCGCGATGCGGGACCCGTGCCGTATCTGGGTGCGGCGTGGGGGCTGCTACGGGAAACGAGCATGTACCGGGGCGACGTTGCCCACGACTGGATCCGCAGCGAGTTGAAGAACTTGGGTGTCACCACGTTCGGTGATCTCGTCCTCGACGAGGATCGCTTGCTCGAGGGGCGGCACTACAAGCTGGTGGTCACGGTCGCCGACGTGACCGCGGCGCAGCTGGTGCGACTGCCATGGGACTACCCGCGGCTGTACGGTCTGGACCCCGACCAGCAGCTGGTGGCCGACGCGGTGCGCGCTTCGATGGCGATTCCGTTCTTCTACCGTCCGGTCAAGCTGACCGGCGCCGGCGGGGCGACATCGACCCTCGTGGACGGCGGGGTGCTGTCGAACTTTCCGGTCGACACCTTCGACCGGCCGGACCGCAAACCGCCGCGTTGGCCCACCTTCGGGATCACGGTGTTGCCCAGGCCGACCGAAGGCATCGGTGCGGTGATGCCCGCGCTGAAACCCCTGCGCCTTTTCGACCAGACCGCATTGCTGGAAAGCCTGCTCATCACCATGCTGGCGGGCCATGACGAGACCCACCTCAGCCAGCCGTGGGTCGCTGCCCGCGCGATCGCGGTCGAATCGACCGATGTGGGCGTGCTCGACTTCGATATCCCCAAAGGGCGTTTGGAAAAGCTCTACGACAACGGCTATGCGGCGGCGCAGGACTTCCTGGCCACCTGGGATTGGCCGGCATATCTGGACCTGTTCCGCTGAGCCGCTCCAGCACGGGGTGAAGTGACGGCATCTCGCGAACGTGCCACACTGGCGGCGAGGAGGCGATGGGGAACGCGGTGGCAGGCGGCAGCGGTCACCGCGTTCGTCCCATCTAGCTCATCAACACCTGGGTGAAAGCTCTTTCAACATGGCGTTGGCCCAGCGCATCTGGCGCAAGGTCTCGGGGTGGCAGCAGGACGCCAGGCTCAACAGTTCGGAATCCTTGGCGGCCTGCGCCCCTTGGGCCAGCAACTCCCAATCCAGGGACACTCCTGCGGCCAGCCGGTGTGTCCGTCGCAAATCGGCGAGCAGCAGCAGGCCCGGGCTCGGGTCGGTGCCGCAGCATGCCACTCATCCGCGACTGCACCTCACGGGTGAGGGCGCCGGTGTGCGGTTCGGCGGACAGGTGCAGACCATAGTGGCGGCCGTGCGCGGCCAGTTCGCTCAGATGATGCCGCGACCAGCTGGCCAAGTCCTGCGCCAGGTGACAGATGTCTTGGTCGCTGTGGTGCCCCGCGGCCATCACATTGAGGTGATGCGTCAGTTTACGTTCGGAGCAATGAAGCTCGCGGATCGCCATGTTGAGCTCCATCGAGAGCCTCCCGTCCACACGATTTCGGTGACCCCGGCCGCCGCACCGCCCACGGTCGCGGGCACCGTGCCATTGACCGGAGCGGATGCCGTGGTGGTGGGTGCCGGCGCGCTGTGATTGCTGCCAGGTCTGGCCTTTTGGAGCCGCGCGGCGCCCGTTTTGTAGATCGGCTGCTCGGACACCGGGTCCCAGTCGGTCAGCGTGAGCTCGTTGGCGGCGCGGTGGTGGCCGTCGGCGGTCGTGTCCCAATAGCCGTAGTGAAACGGCACGAACAGCACGCCCTCGCGGATGCCGCAGATCCGGGCGGCGCAGGTGATGCCGCCGCCGGTGTGCCGACCTCCACCAGGTGGCCCTCTTCGATCCCGAGGCGGCGCGCATCGCGTTGCGACACCTCGACCCACACTTCCGGAGCAGCGTCCTGAAATTGTTGTGCCCGTGCGGTTTTGGTGCGCGTATGGAATTGATAAACGGTACGCCCGGTGATCAGCACAAAGGGGTAGTCGGACCGGGGCCGCTCGTGTGGCGGAAGGTATTCGGCGGCTTTGATGATGGCCTCGCCGTAGGCGTTCATCGAGCGGTATTCGATGGGCTGCAACGGGGCCCGGTGATCAGGTCTTTGCCGAAGGCTTCGCAGTAATCGGGATGTGCCCAGAATTTCCCGTCCGCATAAAGTCGTTCGGTCCCCTCGGGATGTTCCTCGTTACACGGCCACTGGATACCGCTGCCCCTACGCAGTTTTTGATAGCTCAAGCCGGTGTAGTCGCACGGCCGGCCTGCGCTGCACTTCTTCCAGGCCTCGAACGCCGACTCCAGATCGGTCCACGGCGGGAACGGGTTTCCGTCTTTGTCACGGAAGTCCATCCGACGCGCATAATTCAGGAAGATATCGAGGTCTGAACGTGCGGAACCCGGTGGCTCGATTGCCTTTTCGGACATGTGGACGGTGCGGTCGGCGTTGGTGAAGGTGCCGGTCTTTTCGCCCCAGGCGGCGGCGGGCAACACCACGTCGCCCAGCGCCGCGGTTTCGGTCATGAAGATGTCCTCGACGATGAGGAACAACCGCTCCTGCGACAAGATGTCGCGGATCCGCGCCAACTCCGGCAGTGACACCGCGGGATTGGTGGTGGTGACCCACAACATCCGCACTGTTCCCTCCTCGGCGAAGCGAAACATCTGCATCGCATGCGTCGGCGGTGCATAGTGTGGAATCTGCAGCGGCCCAAGGTTCCACAACTTCGCCAGCTCGGCGATGTGGGCATCGTTGGACCAGTTCCGGAAGCCGGCCAGGTCCCCGTCGGCTCCGCACTCGCGGGTGTTCTCCGCGGTCGGCTGTCCGTTCATCTGCAGCACACCGCATCCCGGCTTGCCCAGCATGCCCCGCACCAGGTGAATGTTGTTGACCTGCACGGACGCGGCGGTGGCCTGGTGGGACTGGTAAAAGCCTTGCAGCACCGTGGACAGCAACCGCTCGGCCGTGCCCAGCAGGCGCGCCGCACGCCGGACGTCCTCGGCGTCGACGCCGCAAATCTCGGCGACCCGCTCGGGCGGGAACTCGGTGACCCGGCTGCGCAGCTCGTCGAAACCGACCGTGTGCGAATCGATGTATTCCCGGTCCATCCGTGCGCGATGATTTCGTGCAGCAGGCCGTTCATCAACGCCACGTTGGTGCCCGGCAGTGGCGCCAGGTGCACGGTGGCGTGCCGGGCCACCGGGGTGAGCCGTGGATCGACGCACACGATCGCCGGCGGCGCGTTACCGGCCAGCCGGTCCAGCATTCTGGCCCACAACACCGTCTGGGTTTCGGCGACGTTGTGCCCGAACAGCGCGATGACGTCGGCGTGGTCGACGTCGGTGTAGGAGCCCGGCTGCCCGTCGCAGCCGAACGACTCTGTGAGCGCCTCGGCCGCGGTCGCCGTGCACAGCCGGGTGTTGCCGTCGACGTGGTTGGTGCCGATCGCGCCGTGCGCGATGGCTCCCTGCGTGTAGTAGGCCTCGAGGAACAACTGTCCAGAGGTGTAGAAGCCGATCGAGCTGGGGCCGTAGCTGTCGAGCAGCGCTCGGCTGCGCGCCACGATCGCCTCCATCGCGGTGTCCCAGTCGCACGGCTGCAGTTCGGCGCCGACCCGGATCATCGGGGTGGTCACGCGGTCACTTGAATTGTTGGCCTGCCGGCCGAACAAGTCTTTGGGGTCGAGCCGGCCGTGGTTGACCCGGTCGACGGCACGTCCGCGCACCCTCACGATGCGCCCGTCCTTGACGGCGATGTCCAAGCCGTCGCCGTTGGAGTGCAACACGGCCGCCGACTGCACCCATCGATCCACCGATTCGGGGCCGACTCCGTCGGCCAGGTAGGTATCGACTCTCTCCGGGCCAGCGGCTGCCCGGTTCGTATGGCGTGCGTGTTCCCCGGGGGTCCGCGATGCGGTCTATTGCCACATCGGTGACTTCCCCGCCCGCAGCGCCCGGAAACCCTCTCCCCAGGTGCGGAAGCGGTTACAGCGCGAACTCGGCTTCGATCCCGTCGATGCCGGCGCGAATGGCCGCCAGCGCGCCGGCGCGCGCCCGCAACTTGGTCGCGGCGTGGGCGTGCTGGTGCAGCCCGGCGAATTCCCGCGCGGCTTCTTCGGCGCGGTCGACGACCATCTCGGGCAGCACGATCTCGTCGACGAAGCCGGCCGCGAGGGCGGTTTCGCCGAAAAACGTTCGCGCCAGACCGGCGGCCTGCTGGTAGGCGGAGTGCGTCAGCCGCAGCTTCATGATCTCCAGGGCCGCGTGCGGAATGGTCATGCCGATCGCAACTTCGTTGGCCTGGATATTGTAGGCGTGGGCGGCCACTCGGTGATCGCCCGACGACAGCAGAAAAGCCCCCATCGCGATGGCATGGCCGGTGCAGGCCATCACCACCGGCTTGGGATACGTCAAGAGCCGGTAGGCCAGCTCGAATCCGCCCCTGAGCATGTCGATCGCGGGCTGCACCTCACCGGAGGTCAGGATCTTCAGGTCGAATCCGCCACTGAACACCCGATCGTTCCCGGCGATCACCAATGCCCCGGCCTGGTCGGTATCGGCGTGGTCGATCGCCTCATTGAGGGCCTGCTGCATCGCCGGACCCAACGCGTTGACTTTGCCGTCGTCCATCCGGATGACCGCGATGGAATCCTTGTGGCTGTAGTAGACCGGGCCGCTCATGGGTGCTCCTTGCCGTCACGCCGGCTGGCTGTGGTGTTTGCCCAGCTCGTCTTCGGCGTTGCTCCAACGCAGGCTGACGTCGGTGGGCGCATCGAGCTGGCGGGTCCGCCATCTGTCCTGCGTTTCGCGTACCGCGCCGTTGATGCCTTCGATCTCGCTGTGGAACACCTCGGGTCGGGTCTCCTTGCTGGCGTAGTGGAAGTAGGTGAGCAGGCCGCGGAGCAGCTCGAGCTTCTGCTTTTCCCGCTTCGCCAGGTCATGGGTGGTCATCAACTCGATGCGCTGCACCGATGGTAGGGCATACCAGTCGGAGCACCACCGGCGTTTGAAGCGCGACGCGCTCGCGCTCCCAGAAGCGCCGGCCGTGCGGCTTTTCCGGCCGGTCGTAGTAGGTCACGGTGCCGGTGAAGCGCGACTCGATGCCGCTGCCGATCTCCGTGCGGTCGAGGGCCGAATCCCACACCATGCGCCATTCCTGCCCCGGCGCCAGCACCGGCAACGCGCGGCTGGATCCACCCCATGGAATCCACCCTCCGCTTATATCACAGGGCCGGCCGCCGGCGTGCCGCGAGACAGCGGCTGTCAGCCGCCCATCAGCATTCGCCATTGGGCGAGATCTGCAGCCCGATATACGTAGTTGGAACGTTTGACCTCGGACAGTGACGCGCTCGGCTCGGCCGAATACCAGTGCCCCGGAAACACCGTCGGGTCACCGGGAAGCTTCGCGAGCTGCTGCAGGCTGCGGTACATCGCATCGGAGTCGCCACCGGGAAAGTCGGTGCGCCCGCAGCCCTCTAGGAACAAGGTGTCACCAGCCACGAGGCGGCCGTCGAGCAGAAAGCATTGGCTGCCCGGTGTGTGACCGGGGGTGTGCAGCAACTCGATTTCGATATCGCCGATGCTGACCTTGTCGTGATTCTCGTGGCTGGTCAGGTCGCTGAGGCTGATTCCGGTGACTCGCGAAACCCACAGGGCCTCATGGGTATTGACATGCACCGGCACGGCTGCCCGGTCCAGCAGCTCGGCGAGGCCGTTGAGCTCGAACCCCATCATCGACCCGCCCACGTGGTCGGGGTGATGGTGCGTCACCAGTACCCCGGACAGATGCATGCCGTCGGCCTCAAGTGTGTCGAGCAGGTCGCCGGCAGCGTAGGCAGGATCGACCACCACGCAGTCCCCGGTTTCACGGTCGCCAATCAGGTAAGCGAAGTTGCGCATTTGCGTCGCGAACATGTCGCCGGCAGCGAAATCGCGACCGGAGAGCAGTTGACGGAAGTACAGCCGGTCTCCTGACACCTGACCAGACTAGGACTTTGCCGAACACCGCCGGGAAGCGCCGGGTAGTGCTGGTGCCAGGTGGGTATTGTTGGCGCATGAAGAAGAAGGTCGAACTCGAGATCGACACCGAACTGCTCGACGAGGCGATTCGCCGGTTCCATCTGGCTGACGCGCGCGAAGCCGTCCGTCTCGCGTTGCGGACCCTGCTCAATGAGGGCGGTCCTGCCGAAGAGTACGACGAGTACGACGAGTTCAGTGACCTCAGCGCGTGGCAACCTCGCCGCGGTGCCGACGGCGGGTGATCGCCGCTCGGTGGTTTGGTCCCGTTGTGAGCCAGGCTGTACCCTCTTTTAGGCCCGCGGCACTGTCCATTCGGGTGAACGGCCCCCTTAGCTCAGTCGGTAGAGCGTTTCCATGGTAAGGAAAAGGTCAACGGTTCGATTCCGTTAGGGGGCTCGGCGGACGCCGAGTAGGCGTGCGTCGGCCGCAACTCGAAAAGGGGTGGCCCGAGGCGATGTAGCTCAGTCGGTTAGAGCGAACGACTCATAATCGTTAGGTCGCCGGTTCGAGTCCGGCCATCGCTACAACATAACAACGCACAGTTACCACCGGATTTGAGAGAGAACCCTGATGGCCTCCAGCACAGACGTACGGCCGAAGATCACCTTGGCGTGCGAGGTGTGCAAGCACCGTAACTACATCACCAAGAAGAACCGCCGGAACGACCCGGACCGACTGGAGCTGAAGAAGTTCTGCCCGAACTGCGGCAAGCACCAGCCGCATCGGGAGACGCGCTAGCGTCGACGCAGCAGCGTTTGATCAGATCGACTAGGTAGATTTCAGACCGTGTCGTTAACCACGAACATCGTCGGGATGCATTATCGGTATCCCGACCACTACGAGGTGGAGCGGGAGAAGATCCGCGAGTACGCCGTCGCCGTTCAAAACGACGACGCAGCGTTCTTCGAGGAGAAGGCGGCCGCTGAGCTCGGTTACCAGGCGCTGCCCGCTCCGCTCACCTTCATCTGCGTGTTCGGCTACAAGGCCCAGTCCGCCTTTTTCGAGCACGCGGGCATCGCGGTGACCGACCAGCAGATCGTCCAGGTCGACCAGGTGCTGAAGTTCGAGAAGCCGATCGTGGCGGGCGACAAGCTCTATTGCGACGTGTATGTCGATTCGGTGCGTGAGGCCCACGGCACCCAGATCATCGTGACCAAGAACATCGTCACCGACCAAGCCGGTGACATCGTCCAGGAGACTTACACCACCCTGGCGGGTCGTGCCGGCGAAGACGGGGAAAAGGGATTTTCAGATGCCATTGCGTGAGTTCAGTTCGGTCAAGGTCGGCGACCAGCTTCCGGAGAGGACATACCCGCTGACGCGCCAGGATCTGGTGAACTACGCGGGCGTCTCCGGCGACCTGAACCCGATTCACTGGGACGACGAAATCGCCAAGGTGGTCGGGCTGGACACCGCCATCGCGCACGGCATGCTGACCATGGGCATCGGCGGCGGCTACGTCACCTCATGGATTGGTGATCCCGGCGCGGTCACCGAATACAACGTGCGGTTCACCGCGGTGGTGCCGGTGCCCAACGACGGCAAAGGCGCCGAGCTGGTCTTCAACGGCCGGGTGAAGTCGGTCGATCCGGAGACCAAGTCGGTGACCATCGCGCTCACCGCGACGACCGGCGGGAAGAAGATCTTCGGCAGGGCCATCGCGTCCGCGAAACTGGCCTAACTCATGGCGCTCAAGACCGATATCCGCGGCATGGTCTGGCGGTACCCGGATTACTTCGTCGTGGGACGCGAGCAACTGCGCCAGTTCGCGCAATCCGTCAAGGACCGCCACCCGGCCCACTTCGAGGAAGACGCGGCCGCCGAACTGGGCTACGACGCTATCCTCGCACCGCTGACCTTCGCGACCATCTTCGCCAAGCTGGTCCAGCTGGATTTCTTCCGGCACGTCGACATCGGCATGGAGACCCTGGTGATCGTCCAGGTCGACCAGCGGTTCGTGTTCTCCAAGCCGATCAAGGCCGGCGACAAGCTGTGGGCCCGAATGGACATCGTCTCGGTGGACGAGCGGTTCGGCGCCGACATCGTGGTCACCAAGAACATCTGCACCAACGATGACGGCGAGCTGGTCCTGGAGGCCTACACCACGCTGATGAGCCAGTACAGCGACGGGTCCGCCAACCTGCGCTGGGACTCGGAGTCCGGACAGGTCGTCAGAACGGCGTAATTAGTATCTGACTCCCTCGCCGATGTACACTCGGACCTCGGGGTTTTCCCAACATCAGCGCGCTTTTCCGTGAGTCGAACAATCGGAAGGCGCGCCGCGTCATGTAAGCCCCGGTAGGTAAGCGCAGGTTGGCCTGCCAACCGCGAAGGGGCGTAGCTCAACTGGCAGAGCAGCGGTCTCCAAAACCGCAGGTTGCAGGTTCAAGTCCTGTCGCCCCTGCTGACGAGTAAGCCGTGCCATGGTGGACACTGGAAGAGTTCCCCACACAGTGGGACGGTTCGCGGGTGATTAGCAAACAAAGGAGCATGCGGTGAGCGACGAAGGCGACGTTGCCAACGACGCCGCAAGCGACGGCGGTGACATGGAGGACGGCCGCCCCGGCGGCGGCCGGACAGCCGTGGTGACCAAGCCGGCAACGCGGCCGCAACGGCCCACCGGCAAGCGGTCCCGGCAGCGAGCGGCTGATGCCGGCGAAGACCTCGATGCGGAGTCGTCGGGCCGGGTCGAGGTCGCCGATGAAGACAAGGCCAAAAAAGGCGCGAAAGCCAAGAAGGCCAAGAAACCCAAGAAGCGCGGGGACCGCGCGGTTAACCCGTTCGTCTTCGTCTACAACTACCTCAAGCAGGTGGTTGCGGAGATGCGGAAGGTGATTTGGCCCAACCGCAAACAGATGCTCACTTACACCTCGGTGGTGCTGGTGTTTCTGGCCTTCATGGTGGCCCTGGTTGGGCTCGCCGATTTCGGCCTGACCAAGCTGGTGCTGTTGGTGTTCGGCTGAGCGAGTGACAGGAAGGACTTACAACCGTGACTGCCTTCGACGGTGACGCGTCCGCGGGTGAAGCGGCCGACGTAGAAGAGCGCGACGAGGCTGCCGAAATGCCGCCAACCTCGGTGACCGAGGCTCCTCAGGAGCCGGCCGAAGAGGTCGACCCGGCCGACGCGCTCAAGGCCGAGCTGCGCAGCAAGCCCGGCGACTGGTATGTCATCCACTCTTACGCGGGATACGAGAACAAGGTCAAAGCCAACCTGGAAACCCGCGTGCAGAACCTGGACGTCGGCGACTACATCTTCCAGGTGGAGGTGCCCACCGAAGAGGTCACCGAGATCAAGAACGGCCAGCGTAAGCAGGTCAACCGTAAGGTGCTGCCGGGCTACATCCTGGTACGCATGGATTTGACCGACGACTCGTGGGCCGCGGTGCGCAACACCCCGGGCGTTACCGGCTTCGTCGGCGCCACCTCGCGCCCGTCGGCTCTCGCGCTCGACGACGTGGTGAAGTTCCTGCTGCCCCGGGGGACGGCGAAGAAGGGCGCGAAGGGCGCCGCAACCACCGCGGCGGCCGTCGAGTCGGGCGGGCTGGAACGTCCGGCCGTCGAGGTCGACTACCAGGTTGGCGAATCGGTGACCGTCATGGACGGCCCGTTCGCCACGTTGCCGGCCACGATCAGCGAGGTCAACGCCGAACAGCAGAAGCTCAAGGTGCTGGTGTCGATCTTCGGCCGCGAAACCCCAGTCGAACTGACGTTCAGCCAAGTCTCGAAGATTTAGAAAAACCCGAAAGGAACACCAACAACTCATGGCCCCGAAGAAGAAAGTCGTCGGGCTGATCAAGCTGCAGATCGTGGCGGGGCAGGCCAACCCTGCGCCGCCGGTGGGACCGGCGCTCGGCCAGCATGGCGTCAACATCATGGAGTTCTGCAAGGCGTACAACGCTGCCACCGAGAATCAGCGCGGACAGGTCATCCCGGTGGAGATCACGGTCTACGAGGACCGCAGCTTCACCTTCCAGCTGAAGACGCCGCCCGCCGCCAAGCTGCTGCTCAAGGCCGCTGGCGTGGCCAAGGGCTCGGCGGAGCCGCACAAGACCAAGGTCGCCAAGGTCAGCTGGGATCAAGTTCGCGAGATCGCCGAGACCAAGAAAGCCGATCTCAACGCCAACGACATCGACGCCGCCGCCAAGATCATCGCCGGCACCGCCCGGTCGATGGGCATCACCGTCGAGTAGTACGACCCCTACCCGTGGGAGGGCCAGCTTCGGCCCGTCAACCACGACCCAACGTCAGATTGGATGAATCAATGAGCAAGAACAGCAAGGCATACCGCGCCGCCGCCGAGAAGGTGGATCGCGGCAACCTGTATACCCCGCTGCAGGCGGCCAAGCTCGCCAAGGAGACGTCGTCGACCAAGCAGGACGCGACGGTCGAGGTGGCGATTCGGCTCGGTGTCGACCCGCGCAAGGCGGACCAGATGGTCCGCGGCACGGTCAACCTGCCACACGGCACCGGTAAGACCGCCCGCGTCGCGGTGTTCGCCGTCGGCGACAAAGCCGAACAGGCGCTGGCCGCCGGCGCCGACGTGGTCGGCAGCGATGACCTGATCGAGAAGATCCAGGGTGGCTGGCTGGAATTCGACGCCGCGATTGCGACCCCCGACCAGATGGCCAAAGTCGGTCGCGTCGCTCGGGTGCTGGGTCCGCGCGGCCTGATGCCGAACCCCAAGACGGGCACCGTCACCCCCGATGTCGCCAAGGCGGTGGCCGACATCAAAGGCGGCAAGATCAACTTCCGCGTCGACAAGCAGGCCAACCTGCACTTTGTCATCGGCAAGGCGTCCTTCGAGGAGAAGGCCTTGGCGGAGAACTACGGCGCTGCGCTCGACGAGGTGCTGCGGCTCAAGCCATCTGCGTCCAAGGGTCGCTACCTGAAGAAGATCACCGTGTCGACCACGACGGGCCCGGGCATTCCGGTGGACCCGGCAGTGACCCGGAACTTCGCCGAGGCCTAGCTTCGGGGGAAGCTAGCCGCCGCACTCGGCGATGCGCCGCCGCAAGAACTCGCGGCCCGGCTCAGAACCGTTAACCTGCATGGCCATTCGGTACCAGGTGACCGCTTCGCCGGGCCGTCCGGCGCGCCGCAGCAGATCGGCGCGGATCGTCGCGACCAAATTGGAGCGGCTCAGCCGGGGATCGTGCACGACCTTGTCCAGAGCGGCCAGGCCGGCATCGGGGCCGTCGCGAAAGCCGACGGCCAGCGCACGGTTGGCGCGCACCACTGGGGAGTCGGTTACCCGCAGTAACCGGTCGTAGGCCGCGCAGATCGCGGCCCAGTCCGTGTCCTCCCAGGACGTCGCGGTGGCGTGCAGTGCGGCGATCACCGCTTGCGGCAGGTACGGGCCCGTCGATCCCTCCGCCCGCCGGAGCCGGTCCAGGCCGCGGGCGATGCGGCCACGGTCCCACCGCCGTCGATCCTGCTCCTCGAGGGGCACCAGCATTCCGGTGTCATCGACGCGGGTTCCGCGTCTTGAATCGTGCAGCAGCATCAACGCGGCTAGCGCGTGTGCCTCGCACTCGTGGGGCATCAGCGCGCACAGCTCACCGGCCAGCCGGATCCCTTCGTCACACAGTTCGTCGCGAATCGCCGAGGGGCCGGCCGTCGACCAGTAGCCCTCGGTGAAAACCGAGTAGATGCAGCCCAGCACGTGCGGCGTGCGCTCGGGCAGCAGCTCGGCGGGCGGCACCCGCAGTGGGATGTTCGCATGCCGAATCTTATTCTTGGCACGAGTGATTCGCTGCCCGACGGCCGCCTCGGTCTGCAGCAGCGCACGGGCGATTTCGCTGACGGTCAGCCCGGATACCAGCCGCAGCGTGAGGGCCAGCTGCGAATGCCGGTCCAGGGCCGGGTGGGCACAGGTGAACATCATCCGCAGTTCGTCGTCGACGACCGGGTGTGGATCGGTGCCGTCGGTGCGTGCTCGAATCTGGTCAACCACTGCCGCCAATTCCTTTCCGGGACGGACGGATTCGCGGCGTAGCCGATCCAGGGCGCGGTTGCGGGCAACAGCCACCAGCCAGCCGCCCGGACTGTCGGGCACGCCGTCGCGAGGCCAGGCGCGCAGCGCCTCGGCACAGGCCTCCTGGACGGCGTCCTCAGCGACGGTGAGGTCGCCGGACCACCGCGCGAGCGCGGCGACGGCAGGTCCCCATTCCCGGCGGAAGACACCGTCCAGGTTGGCCATTCGCCGCGGCTAGAGCCCCGAGATGCCGGCCAGTTGCCGCAGCTCCACGGCAGAGGCCGGGATCATCGACGCGACCTTGACGGCTTCTTCCCGGTCGGCGGCCGACAGCACATAGAAGCCGTTGGCGACCTCGGCGCCTTCCACGTACGGCCCGTCGGTGATGATCACCTCGCCGTCGCGCACCCGCACGGTCGTCGCCGTGGACGGCGGATGCAGCCCGGCGCCGCCCTTGATGTGCTGACCTGCCGCGGCACCGAAGTCCTGGTGCTGGGCGGCCATCGCCTCCCACTCCGGCGTGCCCGGCGAAACCGGCCGGTCGGGCGGCTCCAGCAGCAGGGCGATCCAAGTGGGGCCTTCGGTCGGCTGCGGATCGAGCCCAGGGCCGGCCATCGGCCAGACCTCTACGGCGCCGTGCTTGGCCGCCGGGACGTCGCGAGCGAAAGCAATGGCGTCATCGAGGTTTTCGGCCTCGAATACGTAATAGCCGCCGGCCACCTCGGCGCCTTCGGCGAACGGGCCGTCGGTGATCACCGGCGCATCCGGGCCGCCGGTAATCCGCACCGCGGTCGCCGCCGGCAGCAGCGCGTCACCGCCGCGAATCGCCGCGCCGGCCTTGGCGTGGAAGGCCTCGTAGGCCGCCATCTCGGCTGCCCCCTGGGCGGGTGTGAGTTCGCGTTCCCTGCTGATCAACAAGGCGAAGTACTGCATGGTCGTCACCTCCGGGTAGTGAGCGGAGCCCTGTGCTCCACTCTCTACCTGTTCGACGAACCGCGCAGCCCTAATCCGACAAGGAATGCGAACTACGCGGCAGCGCCCGGCTTGAGGTAGGTCACCAGGCTGCAGTCCAGCATCTCCTCGGTGAAGTAATGCTCGCACCCGCGCAGGTAGCGCATGTAGCGGTCGTAGATCTCTTCGGAGGTGACCGCGATGGCCTTCTCCCGGTTGGACTCGAGGGTGTCCGCCCAGATGTGCAGGGTCTTGATGTAGTGCGGCTGCAACGAAAGCGGCTCGGGCACAACGAAACCCGCCTTCTTACCATGGTCGACCATCATCTCGGTGGAGGGCAGCCGGCCGCCGGGGAAGATCTCGGTGACGATGAACTTGATGAAGCGCGCCGTCTCCCAGGTCAGCTTCTTGCCACGGGCCGCCAGGTCATACGGGTGGTAGCTGACGCTGCTCTGGACGGTCATTCGACCGTCCTCGGGCATGATGTCGAAGCACCGTTTGAAGAAGTCGTCGTAATTCTCATGCCCGAAGTGCTCGAAGGCCTCGATCGACACGATCCGGTCGACCGGCTCGGTGAAATCCTCCCAGCCCTGCAGGCGCACCTGACGGGACCGGTCGGTGTCCAGCGCGCCGAGCACCTGCTCGCAGCGGGCGTGCTGGTTCTTCGACAGCGTCAGGCCGATGACGTTGACGTCGTAGCGCTCGACGGCGCGTTTCATGGTGGTGCCCCAGCCGCAGCCGATGTCGAGCAGTGTCATGCCCGGCTTGAGGTCCAGCTTGTCCAGGTTCAGGTCGATCTTGGCGTACTGGGCCTCTTCCAGCGTCATGTCGTCGCGGGCGAAGTAGGCGCAGCTGTAGGTGCGGGTCGGGTCCTGGAACAGGGCGAAAAAATCGTCGGAGACGTCGTAGTGCGCCTGAATGTCTTCAAAGCGTGTCCGCGTCTTCGTCGGGCTAGTCCGTTGATCGGCCATTTTCCGTCTTCTTCCCCTGGATGAAGTTCACGCACCTTTCACCACGCACGGTCGACGGGTGGTGCGACGTGCACACGATACCCAACCCCACTTCGAGCCCCCGGAGGAGCTACTTGGTGAGTGTGTACTGGGCCACGTTCGAGATGCCCTTGCGGAAGAGGTCCGCGCATCCGGTCAGATAGCGCATGAAGCGGTTATAGACCTCTTCGGACTGGATGGCGATGGCGCGTTCGCGATTCGCCTCGAGATTGGCCGCCCACATGTCCAGCGTCCGCGCGTAATGCGGCTGCAGGTATTGAATCTGCTCGATCGAGAAACCGCTGGCTTGCGCATAGTCGACGATGTCGGGTTCGCCGCACATCTGCCCGCCCGGGAAGATTTCCTTACCGAGGAAGTGGAAAAAGCGTAGATCCGACATGGTGATCTGGACGCCGAGTTCTTTCCAAGCCGACTGCGGATAGGTGAATATGCTGTGCATCATCATCCGGCTATTGTCGGGCAGGGTCTTGTAAGCCCAATCCCAAAACGCGGGCCAACGCTCCTTTTTGAAAGCGTCGAAGGCCTCGAAGCTGATGATGCGGTCGACTTGCTCGTCGAACTCTTCCCAGCCCTGCAACCGGGCCTCGGCCCGGCGCGTGGTCGGAATGGCTTCCAGCCGGGCTTTGGTGCGCGCGTAGTGGTTGCGGCTCAATGTGATGCCGATGACATTCACGTCGTATTTCTCGACGGCGCGGACCACGGCCCCACCCCATCCGCATCCGACATCGAGCAACGTCATTCCCGGCTCGAGGTTCAGCTTCTCAAGCCCGAGGTCCAGCTTGGCGAGCTGCGCCGCTTCCAGCGTCATGTCGTCGTTCTTGAAGTAGGCGCAGGTATACACCATGTTGGGGTCGAGGAACAGCGCGAAGAAATCGTCCGAGATGTCGTAGGTTGCCTGCGACTCTTCGTAATATGGCTTCAGCTTGGCCATTGATGGACCCACCTCCTTCGACAACCGTACAACCCGGCGACATGGCCCGAGACCACAGGGGAATCGTATATTTCGAGGGCTTTCAGCTCGCTTTAGCGAAGTTGCTCGTCAGCTCGCTGATCACGTGGTCCCATAACTCCTGTGGCAGATCATGTCCCATTCCGTCGAATAACACCAATCGGGCGTCGTTGATGGCTTGGGCCACCGCGCGACCGCCGAAGGGCCGCATCAGCTTGTCGTGCCGGCCGTGGATGACCACCGTCGGTGCGACCGTCCGCCGGTTGTAGCCAAGCAGGCTGCCGCTGCCCAGGACCGCCGCGAAGTGGCGGGCGACGCCTTGCGGGTGGTAGCTGCGATCGTACCCTTCGCCCGCTTCGGCGCGGACCTGTGCCGCGGGTGCCCGGTAGCGCGGGCTGCCGATGATGGTGCTGACGCGCACCGCATTGTCGATGATCACCTCGCGCGGCGACTCTGGCGGCGGGCCCTTGAGGACGGCCAGCAGCGCGCTCGGGGCCGGCGGCGGCAGCAACGGGGAGTTGTTGCTGGAGAAGATGACTCCCAGCGTCTTGGTCCGTTCCGGGAACCGCGCGGCGAAGATCTGAGCGATCATTCCGCCCATCGACGCCCCGACGATATGGGCGTGCGTGATGTCCAGGTGATCCAGCAGCGCCGCGGCATCGTCGGCCATGTCTTCCAGCGTGTATGCCGCGTTGTTTCGCAGGCCCAACCAGGACCGGATCAACCGCGTCACCAGCGGCTGCCCCGAGCTGCGATGCTGTGTCTTGCTGGATAGGCCGACGTCCCGGTTGTCGTACCGGATGACGCGCAGCCCCCGGCGAACCAGCTTCTCGCAGAAGCCGGCTCGCCACAGCAGCAGCTGGGCGCCCAACCCCATGATCAGCAGGACCGGCGGGTCGTCGACGTCGCCCATGTCCTCGTAGTAGAGCTTCAGGTCGCCGGAGATGGCGTGCCCGCTGCGGACCTCCACGACAGCGCCCCCTAAACCTCGACGTCGGTCTGGTGCTCGCGGCTGACCTCGACCATGAAGTTCGCGAAGTATCCGGTCAGTTGCGGGTCGGACATCATCTGCCACTTCGGTGCGAGCAACTTCATGTACCGCTCGACATAGAGGAACTGCTTGCCGATCAGCACCAGTTCCCGGGGCAGCTTGACGTCGTAGACATCGGCCAGCGCCGAGAGCTGCCGGCCGATGTCGGCGTAGGACATGTCGCCCAGCGACTGCATGGTCAGCGGGGTGGCGAAGCGCTCCAGGTCCTTGGCGGCCTGGGCCTCGGGCTTCATGGTCCCGACGGCGCCCATCAGCACCACGATTTTGCCGGCCGCGGCGTGGTCCTTCTTGACCAGCAGCGCATACACCAACTCGCGCAGTAGCCAGCGGGTGCGGGGATCGATGCGGCCCATGATCCCGAAGTCGAAGAACACGATGCGGCCCTGCTCGTCGACGTAGAGGTTGCCCGCGTGCAAGTCGCCGTGGAACAACCCGTGCCGCAGGCCGCCTTCGAAGACGCTGAACAGCAATGCCTTCACCAGCTCGACGCCGTCGAAGCCGGCCTTGCGGATCGCGGCGACGTCGTCGATGCGGATGCCGTGTACCCGCTCCATCGTCAGCACCCGCTCGGTGGTGAAGTTCCAGTGCACGTTGGGCACCCGGATGTTGCGCCCCAGCGGGGAGGCGTGCAGGTGTGAGACCCAAGCATCCATCGACTGCGCCTCCAGGCGGAAGTCCAGCTCCTCGGCGAGGTTGTCGGAGAAGTCGGCGACCACGTCCTGCGCGGACAGCCGGCGGCCCAGCTTGGCCATTTCGACGGCCTGCGCGAAGCGCTTGAGGATCTGCAGGTCGGCGGCCACCCGGCGGCGGATGCCCGGCCGCTGGATCTTGACGACGACCTCTTCACCGCTGTGCAGGGTGGCGTAGTGCACCTGGGCGATGGAGGCGGACGCGAACGGCTCTTCGTCCCATTTGGCGAACAGCTCGGCGGGCTCACCGCCGAGTTCCTCAACCAGAAGTTTGTGTATCTCGTTGGTGTCCGCGGGTGGCACCCGGTCGAGCAGGCCGCGGAATTCGCGGGACAGCGATTCGCCGAAAGCCCCCGGGCTGGACGCGATGATCTGTCCGAATTTCACGTAGGTCGGGCCGAGATCGGCGAAGGTCTGCGGGAGCTGCTTGATCACTTTCTGCTGCCAAGGGCCCTTCGCGGGCAGCTTGGTGAGGACGCGAGTTGCGGTGCGAGTGACCTGCCAGCCGGTCACGGCGACTCGGGCCGCTTCCACCGGCAGCGGCACCCGGTCCAGCTTGGCCACGTCTCGGTGTTTGGTGGAGCTCATCAGTGCAGTGTGCCAAACCGGCGGTGTCAAGTCCCAATTCCGGTGAGCGCCCTCACGGCTTCCAGGGCGTCACCCAACCCGAGATTTCCCAGCCTTCCAGGCCCGCGATCAACTCGTACATGGTGGCGCCGTCGATGGTTTCCCGGATGATGTCGGCGTGCCCGGCGTGTCGGGCCAGCTCGTTGATGACATGCAGGATCACCCAGCGCACCGACCAGGCCTGCTGATTCTTGGGGAACCAGGGAATGTCCTGCGGCACCGGCACCGCGGCGTCCAGGTCGGCCGTCTCCACCAGCCGCAGTGATTCGGAGTTTTGGGTCTCGAACGCGCGCAACAGCCCATCGAGGGTCTCATCGGGACGCATCACGTGCTGGTCGGCGAACTCCCTGGCGAGTTCGTCGAACGGCCGGGGGTCTTTGGGTGGCGCGTCGGGTGCGGCGGCCACACGTGCCATCCAGCTGCGCTGCATGCCGGCGGCGTGCTTGACCAGCCCACCGATCGACAACGCACTGACCGACGGTGTCGATCGGGCCTGTTCATCGGTGAGTCCGTATGAGACGGCAAAATACGCGCTTTGGTGGTAGGCCAGGTATTCGCGCAGGGCGCTGCGTTCGTCGGCCACCGGCGGGGCGAGGGCGGGCATCGTCAGATCCTAAGCCGGATGGACAGCCGCACCGTAAAGTGCGGGAATGCAAGTGCTTTCGGCGGCGTCGACCGAGCTGTTCGTCGGGCCCCCGGAAGCGCCATTGCAGCTGGTGCGCGTCAGGGTCTCCGGGTGCACCAGGCCGGCCCCGATCCGCGTCGACGGCGCCGGACTGAGCGGGCAGGGCGTCGCCGCGGCCGGCCAGGAGGTCGTCGAGGTCCCCGTCACGGTGGACCGTCCCGTCGTCGGGGAGCGGCGCAGAGCGCGGGCCGACACCGGTGGCGCCGGCACCACGTTCGAATTCACCGTGGCCGAGCCCGGCTGGACCATGTTCATGATCAGCCACTTCCACTACGACCCGGTCTGGTGGAACACCCAAGGCGCCTATACCAGTGAGTGGGCCGAGCACCCGCCGGGCCGGCAGGCCAACGGCTTCGAGCTGGTGCACGCGCATCTGGAGATGGCTCGCCGCGAGCCCGAGTACAAGTTCGTGCTGGCCGAAGTGGATTACCTCAAGCCGTATTGGGACACCCACCCCGAGGACCGGCCCGACCTGCGGCGGTTGCTGGCCGAAGGCCGGGTCGAGGTGATGGGCGGCACCTACAACGAACCCAACACCAACCTGACCAGCCCGGAAACGACGATCCGAAACCTTGTGCACGGCAGCGGATTTCAGCGTCACGTGCTGGGTGCTGATCCGGCCACCGCATGGCAGCTCGACGTGTTCGGCCACGACCCGCAATTCCCCGGCCTGGCCACCGACGCCGGCCTGACGTCGACTTCCTGGGCGCGCGGACCACACCACCAGTGGGGCCCGACCGCGGGCGGTGCCTTCCAGCGCATGCAGTTCTGCAGCGAGTTCGAGTGGATCGCGCCGTCCGGCCGCGGCCTGCTCACCCACTACATGCCCGCGCACTACGGGGCGGGCTGGGGGATGGACTCGTCGACCTCGCTGGCCGAAGCCGAGGACGCCACCTACCAGCTGTTCGACCAGCTCAAGAAGGTCGCCTTGACGCGCAACGTGCTGCTGCCCGTCGGCACCGACTACACCCCGCCGAACAAGTGGGTCACCGCCATCCACCGCGACTGGGCCGCGCGCTACACCTGGCCGCGATTCGTCTGCGCGGTGCCGCGGGAGTTCTTCGCGGCGGTGCGCGCCGAACTGGCCGAGCGTGGCCGGCTGCCGTCGCCGCAGACCCGTGACATGAACCCGATCTACACGGGCAAGGACGTGTCCTACATCGACACCAAACAAGCCAACCGGGCCGCCGAGAATGCGGTGCTGGAGGCCGAGCGCTTCGCCGTGTTCGCCGCGCAGATGGCGGGCGCCGAGTACCCGCAGGCCGCCTTCGCCAAGGCTTGGGTGCAACTGGCCTACGGTGCCCACCACGACGCCATCACCGGCTCGGAGTCCGATCAGGTGTATCTGGATCTGCTGACCGGCTGGCGCCAGGCCTGGGAGCTGGGACGCGCGGCCCGCGACAACTCGCTGGCCTTGCTGTCCGGCGCGATCGACGGTGACGTGATCGTGTGGAACCCACTGGCGCAGCGGCGCACCGACATCGTCACCGCGCGCCTCGACGCGCCGCTGCGGCCGGGCGTGCGGGTGCTCGATCCCGACGACGTCGAGCAGCCCGTGCACGTCGAGCACGACGGCCGGTCGGTCACCTGGCTGGCGCGGGACGTGCCGTCGCTGGGCTGGAAGGCCTACCGGCTGGTCTCCGGCACCGCGTCGAGCGGCTGGCAACCGGTGCCCGGGTTGGGGATCGCCAACGAGCACTACCGGCTGCGCGTCGACCCGGCCCATGGCGGGGCGGTCGTGTCCTGGGAACACAACGGGCGGCAGCTGATCGCCGAGGGCCGGGTGGGCAACGAGCTCGCGGTCTACGAGGAATACCCGGCGCATCCGACGCAGGGCGAGGGCCCGTGGCACCTACTGCCCAAGGGGCCGGTGGTGTGCTCGTCGGAATCACCGGCGCGGGTGCGGGCCTACCGCGGCCCGCTCGGTCAGCGGCTGGTCGTGCAAGGTGAGATCGACGGGCTGTTGCGTTACACCCAAACCCTGACCCTGTGGGACGGCGTGCCGCGGGTGGACTGCCGCACCCGCATCGACGAGTTCACCGGATCCGACCGCTTACTGCGGCTGCGGTGGGCGTGTCCGATGCCCGGCGCCATGCCGGTCAGCGAGGTGGGCGACGCCGTCGTCGGGCGCGGTTTCGCGTTGTTGCACGACGGACCGCGCTCGGTCGATACCGCACGGCACCCGTGGACGCTGGATAATCCGGCCTACCGCTGGTTCGGGCTGTCCTCGGCGGTGCGGATCCGGCTCGGCGCCGACGCCGTGCGGGCGGTGTCGGTCGCCGAAGTGGTGTCGCCGGCCGAGCCGGCCTCCGCACCGTTGGCCCATGAGCTGATGGTCGCGTTGGTCCGCGCCGGCGTCACGGCCACCTGCAGCGGCGCGGACAAGCCGCGCTACGGCCACCTCAAAGCCGATTCCAACCTGCCCGATCTGCGGATCGCGCTGGGCGGACCCGACCGCAACGCCTTCACCAAAGCCGTGCTGGCGCAGGCCGATCCGGTCTACACCGCCGAGCTCGACCGTCAGTTGGCAACCACCGGCCAGGCTCGCTTGTGGCTGCCGGCCGCGACGCCGCTGGCCGTGGTGTGGGTGCCCGACGCCGACCTGCGCCCGCTGCGGGCGCTGCCGGTTCTGGTGATCGCCGGGCGCAACGAGACCGACCTGCAAGCGGCGATCAAATCAGTGGCCGACGATCTCGGTGATGCCGAGATCACTGTCGCCCAGCGCGCGCCCGCCGGAACCGGCCCTTTCGAGGACCGTACCGTGGCTTTGCTCAACCGGGGCGTGCCCAGCTTCGCCGTGGACGCCGAGGGCACCCTGCACACCGCGCTGATGCGCTCGTGCACCGGCTGGCCGTCGGGCACCTGGATCGACGAACCACGCCGCACCGCGCCGGACGGCTCGAACTTCCAACTCCAGCACTGGACACACGATTTCGACTATGCGCTGGTGAGCGGCGAGGGCGACTGGCGACGTGTCGAGGTCCCCGGCCGCAGTGCGCAGTTCTCCCACCCACTGCTCGCCGTCCTTCCCGGCCGGCGCCAGGCCAAGCTGGCACCCGCCGGATCCCTGTTGCGCCTCGAACCCGCCCACTCGGTACACCTGGCGGCGCTCAAGGCGGCCGGCAACCCGCTGACAGCGGGTAGCGCCCAGCCGGTCGACCCTGGTGCGATCGCGCTGCGCTTGGTGGAGACGACGGGCGCGGACACCGCCGTTGCCCTCGACTCGGAATTCGGGAAGCTGAGCGACCTGCGACCCGCCGACCTACTGGAAAAGCCGGGGGAACCCATGCCGTCGATCGACCTGCATGGCTACCAAGTGGCGACCGTGCTGGCCCGGCTGCAGATGCCCCGCATACCGACCGACTCCAGCGAGCTCGCCCCGCACGCCGAGACCGCCCAGCCGCTGTACGCGCGGTACTGGCTGCACAACCGGGGCCCCGCGCCGCTCGGCGGGCTGCCGGCCGTCGCGCATCTGCACCCGACGCTGGCGACGGCCGAACCGGGCGGCCAGGTCAGCTTGCGCCTCACCGCGGCCAGCGACTGCAGCGATGCCACTGTGCACGGGATGGTGACGGTGATATGTCCGGACGGCTGGTCGGCCGCGCCCGCCGAACTTCCGTTCACGCTGTGCAGCGGCGACCATCGGGAGGCCGAGGTCGTGATGTCGGTCCCCGCCGGTGCCCGACCCGGCCTGTATCCGGTCCGCGCGCAGCTCCGCGTCACCGGGGAGGGTGTCCCGGCCGCCTGGCGACAGCCGGTCGAGGACGTGTGCGTGGTGGCGGTGGGCGGGGCACCGGTCGACCTCTCCGACCTGGTCTACCTGGTCGACGGCCCCGCGCAGATCAGCCTCAGAGCCGGCGAGACCGCCGCCCTGACCGTCACGCTGGGCACCCGGGCCCGGGCCGACTTGGCGCTGGAGGCGCACCTGATCAGCCCGTGGGGCAGCTGGGAATGGATGCACCCCGCCGTGCTCAGCGCGGTGCTGCCGGCCCGCGGCACCGTTGACCTCAGCTTCGACGTGAGCCCACCGGCCGGGCTGGACCCCGGCCGGTGGTGGGCCCTGGTGCGGGTCGGGTGCGCCGGACGGCTGGTCTACTCACCGGCGGTACGGGTGAGCGTGACATGAGCGTGGTCGCAACGGTTGCCGGCCTTCCCGTTCCGGTCGCTGAGGTCGACGCGGCCGAGGCGCGACTGCGTGCTGGCCCGGCCGCGGCCGCGCTGCCGGCCAGCGGCACCGGCGAGGGTCGTCAGCTCCGGCGCTGGCTGACCCAACTGATCGTGACCCAGCGGGTGGTCGCCGCCGAGGCCGCCGCGCGCGGCCTGGCCGCGCGCGGCGCGCCGACCGAGGCCGAGGCGTTGCCCGACGTCACGGCCCGGCTGGAGATCGGCAGCGTGGCGGCGGCCACGCTGGCCGACCCCCTCGCGCGGGCGCTGTTCGCCGACGTCACCGCGGCGGTGCAGGTCACCCACGACGAGGTGGCCGCCTACCACGCCCGCAACCCGCTGCGGTTCGCCGAGCCGCGCCGGCGGCCCGACGGCTGGCGGGCGCCGCCAACCGTCGGGCCGCCGCTGGCCGAGGTGCGGGCGGCGATCGTCGAACAGCTGCGGGGCGCCGCCCGGCGCCGCGCCTTCCGGGTGTGGCTGGATGCGCGACGGGAAGCGCTGGTGCAGCTCGCGACCGGCTACGAGCATCCCGGTGACCCTCGCCAACCCGACAACGTCCACCGACACTGAACGCCATGCTCACTCTTTGCCTGGACATCGGTGGCACCAAGATCGCCGCCGGCCTGGCCGACGCGAATGGGACGCTGGTGTACACCGGGCAGCGCCCCACTCCTGCGGGCGCGGCCGCCGAAGAGGTCTGGGACGCGGTAGCCGCGACGATCGCCGATGCCCACGGCGCCGCCGCCGCTCCGGTCACCGCCGTGGGCATTGCTTCGTCCGGCCCCGTCCACGTGCACAGCGGAACCGTCAGCCCGATCAACATCCCCTGCTGGCGTGGCTTCCCGCTGCGCGACCGGGTCGCCGCCGCGGTGCCGGGCGTGCCGGTGCTACTCGGTGGCGACGGCGTGTGTATGGCGCTGGGTGAGCACTGGCGCGGGGCGGGAAGGGGTGCGCACTTTCTGTTGGGCATGGTGGTGTCGACCGGGGTGGGCGGTGGATTGGTGCTCGGCGGCGCTCCCTACGTCGGCCGGACCGGCAATGCCGGTCACGTCGGGCACGTCGTGATCGATCAGGACGGCAAGGCATGCGCGTGCGGCGGCCACGGCTGCGTCGAAACCGTCGCCTCGGGACCGTCGATGGTGCGCTGGGCGCGGGACAACGGCTGGTCGGCGCCGCCCGGTGCCAGCGCCCGGGACCTGGCCGCTGCGGCTGCCAGCGGAAACCCCTTGGCGCAGAGCGCCTTTCACCGCGGCGCTGCCGCGCTCGCAGCGATGATCGCCTCGGTCGGCGCGGTGTGCGACCTCGACCTGGTGGTGATCGGTGGTGGCGTGGCCAATTCCGGCAGCCTGCTCTTTGACCCGTTGCGCGCGAAGCTGACCGACTACGCCGGCCTGGATTTCCTGGCCGGCCTGCGGGTGGTGCCCGCCGAACTCGGCGGCCAGGCCGGTCTGGTCGGCGCGGCCAGGCTCGCGCGGCCCGGCTGGCGTTAACCGTTTTGGCCGACAGCGGCGGGTCAGGCTATCCTGGTTGCCGATCCACCGAAGACCGTCGGTCACCGAGCAATCGGTTGAAGGTCCGGGAGCATCCTGGCGGCCCACGCAGGAGGACGAGGCATTAGCGCCGGCCCGCGCCGGCCCATCGTTGACGCCCCGGCCGCTTCCTGCGCCGGGGCGTTCGTCGTTCCACGGTGATTCACAGCTGACACGTCGCATGGCGTCACTTGAAGGAGGTAGGCATGGCCAGGGCTGACAAGGCCACCGCCGTCGCAGACATCGCCGAACAGTTCAAGGAGTCGACCGCGACGCTGATCACCGAATACCGCGGTTTGACCGTGGCCAACCTGGCCGAGCTGCGCCGGTCGCTGAGCGGGTCGGCGACCTACGCGGTCGCCAAGAACACGCTGATCAAGCGGGCGGCCTCGGAAGCCGGCGTCGAGGGTCTGGACGAACTGTTCGCCGGCCCCACCGCGATCGCGTTCGTCACCGGCGAGCCGGTCGACGCCGCCAAGGCCATCAAGACCTTCGCCAAGGAACACAAGGCGCTGGTCATCAAGGGTGGCTACATGGACGGCCACCCGCTGACGGTCGCCGAGGTCGAGCGCATCGCCGACCTGGAGTCCCGCGAGGTGTTGCTGGCCAAACTGGCCGGCGCGATGAAGGGCAACCTCGCCAAGGCGGCCGGCCTGTTCAACGCTCCGGCCTCGCAAGTGGCCCGACTGATGGCCGCACTGCAAGAAAAGAAGGCCGCAGAGGGGCCTGCGGCCCCCGCAGCCTCCGAATCCGCCCCAGCCGCCGAGACGCCGGCGGAAGCCGAGTAAATCCCAACCGCAACTTAGCTAAAACTAGGAAGGACCCTCACCATGCCAAAGCTGTCCAGCGACGAGTTGCTCGACGCCTTCAAGGAAATGACCCTGCTGGAGCTCTCCGACTTCGTCAAGAAGTTCGAGGAGACCTTCGAGGTCACCGCGGCCGCTCCGGTTGCCGTGGCCGCGGCCGGTCCTCCTGCCGGTGGCGCGCCCGCCGAGGCCGCCGAGGAGCAGTCGGAGTTCGACGTCATCCTCGAAGCCGCCGGTGACAAGAAGATCGGCGTCATCAAGGTGGTCCGTGAGATCGTCTCCGGCCTGGGCCTCAAGGAGGCCAAGGACCTGGTCGACGGCGCGCCCAAGCCGGTGCTGGAGAAGGTCACCAAGGAGGCCGCCGCCGAGGCCAAGGGCAAGCTCGAGGCCGCCGGCGCCACCGTCACCGTCAAATAGGTCACGCCCGGATCGCCGACCGTTCGGACTGCGCCACCCGATCCGGCGAGTCCCCTAGCGCCACAAAGAAGTTCGACGTCATCGAGCCAAGCACCGGCATGACGGCCGCTCCGTCGTCGCCGTAGAACCCGGCCAGCTCGAGCATCACGAACCCGTGGATCAGCGCCCAGAACTGGGCCGCCGTCACGACGATCGCCTCGTCGTCCGGCGACTCCGCGCCGATCCGCCCCGCGCGCATGGCCCGCTGCACGGCGCGCACCACGTGCGCGAAGCTGGGTATGTGCTGCTCGATCTCGGCGACCGTCAGGGTCAAGATGTTCCCGGCCGGCGCGTTGATCCCGTGTGCGCTGGTGCTACCAAACATCAGCCGATACAGGTGCGGGCGCTCGATCGCGAAGCGCCGGGAGGCCACGCCGATGGCGAACAGGTCGGCGACGGGGTCGTCGGTGGCGGGGATCGTCAGCGCGACGTCGAACTGCCGCAGGCCCTGCTCGGCGACCGCGGCGATCAGCCCGCGCATCCCGCCGAAATGGGTGTACACCGCCATCGTCGAGGTACCCGCGACCTTGGCCACCCGCCGCGTCTGTAGCGCATCGGGTCCCTGCTCGTCGAGCAGGCCCACGGCGGCGTGCAGCATCTCGTCGCGCACACTGCGCACGCTGCTCTCGGTCTCCGAAGTCATCGTTGCCATCTTCTCATCGGGGGCGTACGGTCTCAATAACGCCGAAATAACGATGTTATAGGAGCTCAGCGATGACGACCACGGAAACCCGCAAGCCACCCAATCCGTATCTGGAGGGTTTCCTGGCGCCGGTCAGCGCGGAAGTCACGGCCCACGACCTGCCGGTCACCGGCCGCATTCCCGACCACCTCGACGGGCGCTACCTGCGCAACGGTCCCAACCCGGTAGCCGAGGTCGACCCGGCGATCTACCACTGGTTCAGCGGCGACGGGATGGTGCACGGCGTGGCCCTGCGCGACGGACAGGCCCGCTGGTATCGCAACCGCTGGGTGCGCAGTCCGCGGGTCAGCGCCACCCTGGGCGAGCGGGCGCCGGGCCGGTTGGATCCCCGCGCGGGCTTGCTCAGCCTGGGCGCCAACACCAACGCGTTGAGCCATGCCGGACGCACCCTGGCGCTGGTCGAGGGTGGCGTCGCCAATTACGAGCTCACCGACGAGCTGGACACTGTCGGCACCTGCGACTTCGACGGCACGCTGGCGGGGGGCTACACCGCCCATCCGCACCGCGACCCCCGCACCGGCGAGTTGCACGCCGTGTCTTACTCATTCGCCCGCGGCCGCACCGTTCAGTACTCGGTGATCGACACCCACGGGCGGGCCCGGCGCACCGTCGACATCGAGGTCGGCGGGTCGCCGATGATGCATGACTTCTCGCTGACGGACAAGTACGTGGTGATCTACGACCTGCCGGTCACCTTCGACCCGGTGCAGGTGTTGCCGCGGAACGTGCCGCCCTGGCTGGCCCTGCCGGCTCGGCTGGTGCTGCAGTCGCTGATCGGGCGCGTGCGGGTGCCGAGCCCGCTCAACGCGAGGATGAACCGCGACGCCCGGCACTCCGACCGGATGCCGTACACCTGGAATCCACGCTATCCGGCGCGCATCGGGGTCATGCCGCGAGAGGGCGGCAACAAAGATGTGCGCTGGTTCCAGATCGAACCCTGCTACGTCTACCACCCGCTGAACGCCTACTCCGAAATGCGCGGCGGCGCCGAGGTTTTGGTGCTCGACGTGGTGCGCTACGACCGGATGTTCGACCTCGACCGGCGCGGTCCCGGGGAGAGCACCCCCATGTTGGACCGCTGGACTGTCAACCTCGCGACCGGCGCGGTGAGCACTGAATGCCGGGACGACCAGTCGCAGGAATTCCCCCGGATCAACGAGGGGTTGCTGGGTGCACGGCACCGATTCGGCTACACCGTCGGCGCGCAGTTCGCCGGCGGCGGTTCAGGGCTCTTCAAACACGACTATGCGACGGGGTCGCGCGAGGTTGCGCCGCTCGACGCGGGTCTTTTGCTCGGCGAGATGTCCTTTGTGCCCAACCCCACCGCCCGCGCCGAAGACGACGGCATCCTGATGGGCTTCGGGTATCACCGTGACCACGACGAAGGTCGACTGCTATTGCTGGACGCGCAGACGCTCGAGCAGGTGGCCACCGTGCACCTGCCGCAGCGGGTACCGATGGGCTTTCACGGCAACTGGGCACCCGCTGGCTAACACTCACGTCAAATAACATCACCGGGCGCGGCCCGCGGTGATCTCAGGTCGGCCAATTTTTGCCGGTGCTGCCGTGCAACCCTGATGCCGCCCCGCCGACGTGCGCTACAGTGACTCATGCCACATAAAAGGGCAGGTGGCGGGCGCAAGCCTCGACGGAAGGATTCCCCATGGGTGTCGCTATCGAGGTGAATGGACTCACGAAGTCCTTCGGATCCTCGAGAATCTGGGAAGACGTGACGCTGGAAATTCCCGCCGGGGAGGTCAGCGTCCTACTGGGGCCGTCGGGTACCGGCAAATCGGTGTTCCTGAAATCCCTGATCGGTCTGCTGCGGCCGGAGCGCGGCTCGGTCGTGATCGACGGAACCGACATCATGCAATGCTCGGCCAAGGAGCTGTACGAGATCCGCACGCTGTTCGGCGTGATGTTCCAGGACGGCGCGCTGTTCGGTTCGATGAACCTGTTCGACAACGCGGCGTTCCCGCTGCGCGAGCACACCAAGAAAAAGGAAGGCGAGATCCGTGACATCGTCATGGAGAAGCTGGAAATGGTGGGCCTCGGCGGCGACGAGAAGAAGTTCCCCGGCGAGATCTCCGGCGGTATGCGCAAACGCGCCAGCCTGGCCCGCGCCTTGGTGATGGACCCGCAGATCATCCTGTGCGACGAGCCGGACTCGGGTCTGGACCCGGTCCGCACCGCCTACCTGAGCCAGCTGATCCTCGACATCAACGCCCAGATCGACGCCACGGTGCTGATCGTCACGCACAACATCAACATCGCCCGAACCGTGCCGGACAACATGGGCATGTTGTTCCGGCGCAAGCTGGTCATGTTCGGCCCCCGCGAGGTGCTGCTGACCAGCGACGAGCCGGTCGTGCGGCAGTTCCTGAACGGCCGCCGCATCGGGCCGATCGGTATGTCGGAGGAAAAGGACGAGGCGACCATGGCCGAAGAGCAGGCCGCTCTCGAGGCCGGTCAGCACGCCGGCGGTGTGGAGGAGATCGAAGGGGTGCCGCCGCAGATCGTCGCGTCGCCGGGCATGCCGGAGCGCAAGGCCGTCGCCCGGCGCCAGGCGCGGGTGCGCGAGATTCTGCACACGCTGCCGCCGAAGGCGCAGGCCGCAATCATTGACGACATGGAGGGAACCCATAAGTACCGGCCGCACGAGGTCGGCGAGTAGAGCGGCTGACCCGCCGGTTTCGCGATAACTTGGCGTAACTCGGCGGCCCGCCCTCTTGACGACGGGGGGGTAAACGGGTCAGTCTGTTGGGCAGCATGTATCCAGCGGAAAGTCGAGATGCCAGCCAGCGCCGATCTCCCCTGGACGGGCAGTTGAGGAATGCGCGGTCCTGCGCTACTGTTGGACGTTGCGCTGGCTACTTCCTGCCCACCTCACCCGCCACTTGACAATGTGGTCTAAGCCTGAGCCCCGTAATCGGCTTAGTTCTTTAGTTGTGCGCGTGAGATCCGGACAGAACGTTCGCCGGCCTAACCGACACAATTCGCGGCGAACGCAGCCGGTGACCCCGGTTTTCGTGAGTCGCACGAGGTGCTGGAAGGATGCATCTTGGCAGATTCCCGCCAGAGCAAGACGGATCGCCCACAAAGTTCCTCTGATCGAAGGTCCTTAAACGGAAGTTCCTCAAACGGCTCCGTCCCCGGAGCACCCAATCGAGTTTCCTTCGCCAAGCTCCGTGAACCACTTGAGGTTCCGGGGCTGCTTGACGTGCAGATCGACTCCTTCGAGTGGTTGATCGGCTCGCCGCGTTGGCGTGAGGCCGCCATCAGCCGCGGCGAGAGCAATCCGGTGGGTGGCCTCGAAGAGGTGCTCTACGAGCTTTCGCCGGTCGAGGACTTCTCCGGCTCCATGTCGCTGTCGTTCTCCGACCCCCGCTTCGACGAGGTCAAGGCCCCGGTCGACGAATGCAAAGACAAGGACATGACGTACGCGGCCCCGCTGTTCGTCACGGCCGAGTTCATCAACAACAACACCGGCGAGATCAAGAGCCAGACGGTGTTCATGGGCGACTTCCCGATGATGACCGAGAAGGGCACCTTCATCATCAACGGGACCGAGCGCGTGGTCGTCAGCCAGTTGGTGCGCTCACCCGGCGTGTATTTCGACGAGACCATCGACAAGTCCACCGAGAAGCTGCTGCACAGCGTCAAGGTAATTCCCAGCCGTGGTGCGTGGCTGGAGTTCGACGTCGACAAGCGCGACACCGTCGGCGTCCGCATCGACCGCAAGCGCCGCCAGCCCGTCACGGTGCTGCTCAAGGCGCTGGGCTGGACGAGCGAGCAGATCGCCGAGCGGTTCGGTTTCTCCGAGATCATGATGTCGACCCTGGAGAAGGACAACACCGCCGGCACCGACGAGGCGCTGCTGGACATCTACCGCAAGCTGCGTCCGGGCGAGCCACCGACCAAGGAGTCCGCGCAGACTCTGCTGGAGAACCTGTTCTTCAAGGAGAAGCGCTACGACCTCGCCCGCGTCGGCCGCTACAAGGTCAACAAGAAGCTCGGGCTGCACGCCGGGGAGCCGATCACGTCGTCGACCCTGACCGAAGAGGACGTCGTGGCCACCATCGAATACTTGGTGCGCCTGCATCACGCCGCTCAAGATGGCCAGCCCGCCGTCATGACGGTGCCCGGCGGCGTCGAGGTGCCGGTGGAAACCGACGACATCGACCACTTCGGCAATCGTCGGCTGCGGACCGTCGGCGAGCTGATCCAGAACCAGATCCGGGTCGGCATGTCCCGCATGGAGCGGGTCGTCCGGGAGCGGATGACCACCCAGGACGTCGAGGCGATCACGCCCCAGACGCTGATCAACATCCGGCCGGTGGTCGCCGCGATCAAGGAGTTTTTCGGCACCAGCCAGCTCTCGCAGTTCATGGACCAGAACAACCCGCTGTCGGGGCTGACCCACAAGCGCCGCCTGTCGGCGCTGGGGCCCGGTGGTCTGTCCCGTGAGCGCGCCGGCCTGGAGGTCCGCGACGTGCACCCGTCCCACTACGGCCGGATGTGCCCGATCGAGACCCCGGAGGGTCCCAACATCGGTCTGATCGGCTCGCTGTCGGTGTATGCCCGGGTGAACCCGTTCGGATTCATCGAGACGCCGTACCGCAAGGTCATCGACGGTGTGGTCACCGACGAGATCGAATACCTGACCGCCGACGAGGAGGACCGCCACGTGGTGGCGCAGGCCAACTCGCCGATCGACGACGACGGCCGGTTCATCGAGGCCCGCGTCCTGGTCCGCCGCAAGGCGGGCGAGGTGGAGTACGTGCCCTCGTCCGAGGTGGACTACATGGACGTGTCGCCGCGCCAGATGGTGTCGGTGGCCACCGCGATGATCCCGTTCCTCGAGCACGACGACGCCAACCGGGCCCTGATGGGCGCCAACATGCAGCGCCAGGCGGTTCCGTTGGTGCGCAGTGAGGCGCCGCTGGTGGGCACCGGGATGGAGTTGCGCGCGGCGATCGACGCCGGCGACGTGGTGGTCGCCGACAAGTCCGGGGTGATCGAGGAGGTGTCCGCCGACTACATCACCGTGATGGCCGACGATGGCACCCGGCACACCTACCGGATGCGCAAGTTCGAGCGGTCCAACCACGGCACCTGCGCCAACCAGTCGCCGATCGTGGACGCCGGAGACCGGGTCGAGGCCGGCCAGGTCATTGCCGACGGTCCGTGCACCGAGAACGGTGAGATGGCGCTGGGCAAGAACCTGCTGGTGGCGATCATGCCGTGGGAGGGCCACAATTACGAGGACGCGATCATCCTGTCCAACCGCCTTGTCGAGGAGGACGTGCTCACCTCGATCCACATCGAGGAGCATGAGATCGACGCCCGCGACACCAAGCTGGGCGCCGAGGAGATCACCCGGGACATCCCGAACGTCTCCGACGAGGTGCTCGCCGACCTCGACGAGCGCGGCATCGTGCGCATCGGCGCCGAGGTTCGTGACGGTGACATCCTGGTCGGCAAGGTGACCCCGAAGGGGGAGACCGAGTTGACGCCGGAGGAGCGGCTGCTGCGGGCGATCTTCGGTGAGAAGGCCCGCGAGGTCCGCGACACCTCCTTGAAGGTGCCGCACGGCGAGTCCGGCAAGGTCATCGGCATCCGGGTGTTCTCCCGCGAGGACGACGACGAGCTGCCGGCCGGTGTCAACGAGCTGGTCCGCGTGTACGTGGCGCAGAAGCGCAAGATCTCCGACGGCGACAAGCTGGCCGGGCGGCACGGCAACAAGGGCGTGATCGGCAAGATCCTGCCGCAAGAGGACATGCCGTTCCTGCCGGACGGCACCCCGGTGGACATCATCCTGAACACCCACGGTGTGCCGCGACGGATGAACATCGGCCAGATCCTGGAGACTCACCTCGGCTGGTGCGCCCACAGCGGCTGGAAGGTCGACACCGGTCAGGGAGTACCGGACTGGGCCGCCAACCTGCCCGAGGACCTGCTGCACGCGGAGCCGAACGCCATCGTGTCGACACCGGTGTTCGACGGTGCCCGGGAGGCCGAGCTGCAGGGTCTGTTGTCGGCCACGCTGTCTAACCGCGACGGTGAGGTGCTGGTGGACGGCGACGGCAAGGCGGTGCTGTTCGACGGCCGCAGCGGTGAGCCGTTCCCGTACCCGGTGACCGTTGGCTTCATGTACATCATGAAGCTGCACCACCTGGTGGACGACAAGATCCACGCCCGCTCCACCGGCCCGTACTCGATGATCACCCAGCAGCCGCTGGGTGGTAAGGCGCAGTTCGGTGGCCAGCGGTTCGGTGAGATGGAGTGCTGGGCCATGCAGGCTTACGGTGCCGCGTACACGCTGCAGGAGCTGTTGACCATCAAGTCCGACGACACCGTCGGCCGGGTCAAGGTGTACGAGGCGATCGTCAAGGGCGAGAACATCCCCGAGCCCGGTATCCCGGAGTCGTTCAAGGTGTTGCTCAAGGAGCTGCAGTCGCTGTGCCTCAACGTCGAGGTGCTCTCATCAGACGGCGCGGCGATCGAGTTGCGTGAGGGCGAGGACGAGGACCTGGAGCGGGCCGCGGCCAACTTGGGAATCAACCTGTCCCGCAACGAATCCGCCTCTGTTGAGGACCTGGCTTAACCACTTAAGTAACTAAACCCGCAAGGGGAAAGGGAGTTACGTGCTCGACGTCAACTTCTTCGATGAACTCCGCATCGGCCTGGCCACCGCGGAGGACATCCGGCAATGGTCTTACGGCGAGGTCAAGAAGCCGGAGACGATCAACTACCGCACGCTGAAGCCGGAGAAGGACGGCCTGTTCTGCGAGAAGATCTTCGGACC
>Ga0335071_10000292_pt1 | contig 57732 bp, 55 predicted proteins | sample Lox_Sample_15_FD_206724 | JGI IMG/M metagenome (GOLD analysis project Ga0335071, IMG submission 206724) | Soil microbial communities from Loxahatchee National Wildlife Refuge, Florida, United States - Lox_Sample_1.5 | ecosystem: Environmental > Terrestrial > Soil > Wetlands | place: USA... | reverse complement strand
GGGAAGTCGTCTCCGGACTCAGCACCGTCGACGCGATCCAACGCCGGATGACAGCTTACGTCCGTCTGCATGCACCTTTCACCTGCAATAGCCCCGATTTTCAACAGCATTGATGCCACGCTCCCAAAGGGAATTGACTGTGCCGGACAAGATCAAGCGATTCGCGAACTGGAACGTGAAGTGCGACACCGAGAGGATGCAGGCCGCGCTCGATACCATGCAGCCCGGCCATCAGTCGGCCATGACCCCGACACTGATGAGTTACACGAAGGGAAGCAGGTCCTGAACGCCAACTCGGTCAGCACGATTCTGCTGGTGCGCTGCCTCGGCTTCGGCGGGCATCTGCGGAGGCTTCCGCGCAAGCAGGGTGTCGCGTGACAGCCTCCAGCTTGCGGCGCGGGCGCTGCGCCTCAAGTGGAGAGCCCGGAGCGGAGACACGTCAGCCACGCACGCTCCAGTGACCCATGCCATTGATTCCTCCCGCCCGCCATCACCGCGAGATCACTGACGATACGGGCGTTGCGACCATCTTGCCCGGTCTTGCAGGCAGCCTGTTCCTTCAACGCCCCAACGACCTCAGAGTCTGCCCGGAAACACGGCATTCGACCCTGGCCTCAGCAATCCGACGTTGCGAGCTTCGGAAGCGCGCGTGTGCGAGACTTGAATCAGCCGAGACGACGCTGCCGACCTCCTACCGGATCTGGACTGCCGAACGCGGATGGCGACCAACTCTCGCTGCGGAAACCCCGGTCAGGAAAAGTCAACCGCCCTTGCCGGAGCGCCGTGTGCGGCCGGCGCCGAAGACTACTTCAGGCTCGGCCTCGCGCGTCTCCTGCGGTTCGCTCGTCCCCTGTACGAGGATTGCGTTTCACCATCTCTTCCCCAGCCGTCGAACCCGCCTCCGGCGCCTGCGCCAGGCATCAAGCCGATAGACTGCCCGGTAACGCTTCTCATCGCACCGTCAGTGTCGGTTGCTCCCTGCGTGTCTCCACCGATGGAGCGAGCTTCAAGCGCATACTCACCGAGGCTGACTGCCCCCTCGCCGGCACAGACCACGGACGGCGTGGAAATGACAGCGGCTCGAATTCCGTCGACGTGGACCAGGCCGGTTTCGTAGAACTCATCCTCAGTCCCGCGAACATCGGGCCGGGCGTCATCTTCAACTACCTTCTGCGCTTTCAACGCCTCGGCAATCTCGGGCAGGGCAAGGATGGCGTCGGCGGCATTCCATCGACCGCCGGTTACGTCAGTTCCAGCCGAGACAATGTCCGCTATCTTCTCTCTCAGGCTCATCGTGTCTCCCTTCTAACTTGCTACTTCTGACACCTGCCAGACCACTCGCGGCTTTGGTCCCCACGATCGGTCAGGCTCCAGATCTCAGAACCGCATGACCAAATGACTGCTCTTGACCGCGAGCGGCTGCGGCGTCGGTACATCAGGCGCGGGGCTGGTCATACTCGCGCGGTTCAGCAGCTTCGGGCCCGGTACAGGCCGCGAATGCCGAGCACGCCGACCAGCATGCCTCCGGCAATGAGCAGCAGGTCGATTGCGCTCATGGCCTCGTGCAGCACGCCGACAAGACCGACGGCGACGGCCGCGGCCGCCGCCACAAGCGCGAGGTAGCTCACTACCCTCCAGCGCTTTGATGACGCGCGGGTGGTCAGGACTTTTGCGCTAACTGACATAGGACCCTCCTTTGTCTAACACAGGACCTTCTTCTTTGCGGACAATGGGCGAATGAGTCCACCCGGGACTGGGGCGGCAGAATACTGACCGGGCCAATGGCAACCCGGCTGGTACTGTGGATGACAGGGATTGCCGACCGTGAAGAACCAGCTTGAAGCCCTCTTGACGTCAGAAACCTGGCTCCGGAGCAGGCATGAACTGACCGCTCCACAACGGAAGGTCAATGCCCGGCACGATCACCTGGCTCTCGCACGAAGACCTCGGACAGCGAGTCGGAGTACTCACGGTGCCAGTCGGCGGTCTCGCTGAGCACTACGGCGAGCGGACTGCCGCGCTCGAGCAGAAACGTCGATATGCCGCAGCGGTCAGCTACACTTCGCCAGTCGGGCTTCGGCTTGACCAGCGCGGAATGATCGGTGACTGCCTGAGGGCCGAACCCGCCCTTGGCGTCAAAGAACAGCTTCCGGTCCGGCCGCGCCCAGAGCAGATAGCTGCTCCACGTCTCGCGCACGAAGAGGTTGTCCGGCAGGCCTTGGGCCTCGACGTACCGGACTGCGGCTGCCGGATAGCCGGAGAAGTCGAAGTCCAGGTTCATTGGAGAGACTCGAAGGCGCACCGCGCCGACCAGTGCGAGCGGAACTGCAATCGCCCAGAACCAGCCGCCGGCGGCTTCGAACTTCGCGTCGAACTTCCGGAGGAAGCCGCTCCGTCCTGCCGCGGGCGCAAGCGCCGGCAGCAGCGTGCGACCCAGCGCAAACACCGCGACCACTCCGAAGAGCGGCATGTTGCGATTGCTCACGCCGGAAGCGAGGGCGGCCGCCGTGACGAGAAGTATCACGGTGATGGGCTGTCGCCGCAACGACAGACCCCACGTCACCATCGCCACGAAGCACCCCCAGACCACGGTCTCCCAATCCGCGACGCCACTCCACTCGGACAGGCCACGGAGCATCGGCAGGGCTCGCGCTATCTCTAATGGCATCGAGTACATCCTCCACCCGTAAGGATTGATGGCGACGGCCGCCACGGAGGCGATGAAGCAGACAATCAGAGCCCATCGGTCCCGGACCTGCCGAGCCATGGGCAGGAACACGAGAATCACGAACGGGGCGACCGCGAACCCCGGGTGCAGATTGGTCCAGATCGCCGTCACCAAAGGTATCAGCCAGAGGGAATACCGAACGCCAATTGCCGGACGCCGGGCGCCCCGCGGTTGGTCGCTCGCTCCTCGCCGCTCGCCCATTCTCTCGACCCACCCGGACAGGATGAACACTTCCAGCGTCAGAAAGGCCATCGTGAACATCACCGGCCGGCCGGACAGGTAGGCCGCCGTCGTCACCAGGGCAAAGCCCAGCGGGATGAGGTTCAGGAGCATGTTCGGGTTGTCGCGCTCGATCATCTTGTAAAGGAGATAGAAGATGAACCCGGCCACGGCCGAATTCACTATCGCCACACCGGCTCCGCCGAGCCACTGGTACGCGCCGGACAATACCACCTGAGACAGCCAGGAGTAGTCGTAGCCGAAGCCGGCGGACGTCGAGTAATAGAAATGGCTGATGTCTGGCACCGCGTGGTGCGCAAGAATCCACCTGCCGATCGCCATGTGCCACAGTGTATCCGGGTTGTTGGGTCTGGTCAGCGTGGCGACGAATGCCGCGACGCCGACGCCGACCCCGGGAGTCGGTACTAGCGCGCGGACAAAAAAGCCGCGAACACCGGACGGCGCTCGCGAGGCGGTCCCAGCGCGATGATTCGGGACTCCGGTCTCCGCCGCTTGCACTGCCTCGTTCGGAATTTGCTAGGCCACCGGCAGCGTGACCACCAGGTAGATACGGTGGAGATACGGAATCAGCGCGCCGGCAATCGCTCGTGACGCGGCAAGAGATGCGAAGGCGATGGCGAGCGTGGCGACCACATACTCAGTGGCCGTCACTGCCGTCTCGTCGCGCAGCAGCCGCCCAATCAGGGAAGCCTCGCGCTCCGGACTCCGGGCTTGCGGCCGGTTGCTTGCGGCTTGTAGCTTCATGTGCGGCTAGCGGCGACGGCGGTAGAGCTGCTTCGAAGTCCAGTCATACTGACGCGACCTGATGTCGGGATAGTCGGCCCGCATCCTGTCCAGCAACGCCACGGCGAGGTCCTGCTTGCCCTGTTTGAGCAATACGAAGGCGTCGGCCGAATCAACGCTGAACTGGTGATCCAGTTCGATCTCGGCCGAAGTCACCATGCTCTGCACTGCGTCGTGGTCCGCTCCCTGGAGCGCAGCCAGCGCCAGCTTCCAGTAGTTGATCGCCAGACCGAAGTTGCCGGGAAAACGGTAGTCGTAATAGTACTTGCCTTGCTTGAGCAGCTTCGCGACACTGTCGGGCATCCCGCTAACGTCAATCCTGTCCCAGAGGATCGGCACCGGCGCCGAAGTATCCGGGTTCGCCGCGGATGCTGCGGCCGACGCCGCGTGTGCCCGGTGATGCAGCGGCCGGACTTCCTTCATCACGCGCGGCACGAAGGCATAGACCCCGGCGCCGAGGACGAACGCAAACACGGCCACAAATGCCATCCGGCTGGTCTCTCTGGTCTTGCTTCGCCGATTCCTCTCAGGCCGCTCCTCCGGCATTGTCGTCTCGTCGGAGGCGTCCATCACCGATTCAGAACCGTAGTCATCAGCCATTAGAGCGACCCCGCTGCACCGGACGACATGAATTGGAAGTACATCGGGCCGAGGATCATGATGAACGTGGCCGGGAAGATGAAGACGAACAGCGGAAAGAGCATCTTGACTGACAACTCGTACGCCGACTTCTCGGCCCGCTGGAAACGCCGCTCCAGCAGGTCCGCCGACTCTGCCCGCAACACCGGCCCCAGGCTGGCCCCGGTGTCGGTAGCCTGGGCCACGGCGTTGGCAAAGGACGTGAAATCCGGCAGGTCCATCTTCCGGGCTGTCTCCTTCAACGCCTCGGATCGCGACTTGCCCAGGCTCATGCTTCGCAAGTACGTCTGGAGCCGCCACGTCAACGGACCGGACTTGAGCGTCTGGGTCAGTCTCAGCACCGCGGCGTCAAAGCCCATCCCGGCTTCCACCGAAAGGGCCAGCAGATCAAGAAAGCCGGGCAGCGCCTTCGTGCAGGCGAGCTCCTGTTTGCGAATTGCCGACGACAGCCAGAGATCCGGGCCGACAAATCCCACGAAGATAAGAGCCAGGAGCAGCAGCCCGTTGTGGATCGTCATGGCGACGACGATGAGTCCGAGCCCGGTCATGACCAGGACTCCGGCAATCTTCAGGACCAGAAACACATCGGCGGTCAACTCGAACTTAAGGCCGGCCCGTTCGATTTGATGCGCGTACCGCTCCCTGACGCCGGGCAACGGCAGGCGCTGCGTATGCACCGAAAGCCGCTTGGCCAGCGGCCACAGGGCCAGGATAAACCCGGGCAATCGATTCTCCCACACTCCCGCCTCTGGCCGTGCCTTCGAACGCCGGGATCGCAACCGCGCGGCGAGTATGACGACACCGACCAAACCGAGCGTCAAAGCTACAAGTAACATATACCTCCCTAGACGTCCACGGCTACCAGCCGCTGTATGACGGCGTAACCCGCGACCTCAAGCACGACAACGATGACGAGCAGTACCTGTCCGATGACGGTGGAGAACATTGGATGCATCATGTCCGGGTCCAGCATTGCCAGGATGGCCGCCAGTCCCCACGGCAGCAAGCTCATGACGATTCCCTGCAGCCGCCCGGAGGCGGTCAGAGTGACAATCTTGCCCCGTATCTGGTTCCGCCGGCGGACGGTCTCCGCTATCTTCACCAGCACGTCGGAGAGCACGCCGCCGGTCTCCTGCGCGATGCTGATGGCATCGACGATGACGCTCAGGTCTTCGGAATTGAGACGTTCTTTCATGTCCTGAAGTGCCTGAACCAGCGGCTTTCCGACCCGGTTTTCCTGCAGCGCGTGGGCGAACTCCTGCCGGATGGGCGGACCCATTTCGCGCGTGACCTGCTCCATCGCCTGCATCAGGCTCATCCCCGCCTTCATTGCCCCGGCCACCACGACGATGGCATCGAGCAGCTGGCCCTCAAGCTTCTTGCGCCGCCGTCTCTCCATGTAGGATATGTAGAGGCGGGGAGACATGAATCCGCCGACCGCGCCTGCGAGCGTCGGCACCGCCCTGAAACCGGTCAGCAAAGACAAGAGCAGCGCGCCGCCGGCCGCGCTGCACAGGGCATAGAGCCACAGCCGTCCCGGAGACACCCGCAGGTAAAGCGCCTCCACCCTCTGCTCGGCCTGTTCGATATACTGGCGGCGGTAATTGACCACGGCCTGCATCCCCACCATGACAATGAGAATCACCGACCCGAAGATTGCAGCGCAGGCTAAAACGCTAAGCAGCGAACACCTCCATCGGGAATTTAACACCCCGGGCTCTCAGTCGGTCTACAATCGCAGGGATGGTGCCGGTGGGCACGTACCGGCCGATTATCCGTCCTGTGGCATCAACTCCCTGCTGCTTGAAAAGGAATATCTCCTGCGTCAGGAACACGGCGTTCTCGCCGAGTCCGGAGACCTCCGTGATATGGGTAATCTTGCGCGAACCATCCGGCTGGCGCGCCGTCTGGACGATCATGTCGATTGCCGACGCGACCTGCTCCCGTATCACCCGCGAAGGCAGGTCTACGCCGGCCATCAACACCAGGGTCTCGAGCCGGGACAGCGTGTCCCGGGGCGAATTGGCGTGGATGGTAGTCAGGGAACCGTCGTGTCCCGTGTTCATCGCCTGCAGCATGTCCAGCGCCTCGCCGCCTCGGCATTCGCCGACCACGATCCGGTCCGGCCTCATGCGCAGCGTGTTCCTTACCAACTCGCGGATCGACACGGCACCGGTGCCCTCGGTATTGGCGGCCCGCGACTCAAGCGAGATGACGTGCTCCTTGTTGATCTGTAGTTCGGCGGCATCTTCGATGGTTATGATCCGCTGGTTGTCGGGAATGTAGTTGGAAAGGACGTTGAGCAGAGTCGTCTTGCCGCTGCCCGACCCGCCCGAGATAAGGATGTTGGCCCGGTACTTGACCATCAGCTCGAGGAACTTGACCATTTGCCGGCTGATCGTTCCCAGTCGGAGCAGGTCTTCCGCGTTCAGCTTGTTCCTGAAGAACTTGCGGATCGTCACCTTCGCGCCGTGCAGGGCCAGTGGCGGTATTATCACGTGTACGCGCGAACCGTCGGGCAGCCGGGCGTCAACGTACGGCACGCTCTCGTCCACGTGCCGGCCCAGCGGCTGGATGATGCGCTGGATCACGGAACGGACCTGGTCCTCATTCAGGAAGCGCTCGCCGCTGAGCTCGATCCGGCCACCGCGTTCGATGTAGATCTGGTCGGGCCGGTTCACCATGATTTCGGTAATCGTGTCGTCGCCCAGGAACTTCTCCAGCGGCCCGAGGTCGAGAAAGTCGTCAAGCAGCTCCGTCAGCAGCGTCTGCGGCGTCCACCCCGGAGGAATCGCGTACGCCGGTTCCGACAAAATGGCCACCACAATCTCGCGCACCTTCGACCGGAATTCCTGTTCGCCGATCCCGTCGAAGCTCGTCTTGTGCCGGTTCACACGGCTCAACAGCTCGTTCTGGACGCGCTGCTTGTACTCGTACAGCTCCTCGGGCGTCGAAGCCGAGGCAGTATCGAAGGCAGCCTCGCCGGAAGGCGGGACGCCCCCCGTCTCCGGCTGTCCGTGAGACGTCCCGGATTCGGGGACTTGTTCCAGCAGCCGGTCGGTCAGGTCGACGGGCCCGTCAACGTCTGCGAGCGATACCGGATCGGCCGGCTCCGGGGACCGGGAACTGGAGGCGTGCGACAGCAGGGGGTCTTCAGTTTCCCGCCTCTTGTCAATCAGCCTCCCGATCAACGACACTGGTTCACCTTCCCATGTCCCCGGGCTTCGTTATCTTCAGGAAGTCCTGCCCGATGCCGTCAACGGTCACCCGCGGCGTGACCAGAATGATGAGTTCCCGCCTCTGGGAAGACGATGAGATTGCGAAAAGCGGGAAGAGGCAGCCGCCCTTGGTGTCGCGATTCTCCACAGCGTTATAGAGACCGGCTATGGCCACTGTCTTGTCCTTCTCAACCGCGACACTCATGTCTACGCTGCGAGAGCTCAGCGCATTCTCGCTCGAGCTCGACACCGTGCCGACCGGTTCGCTCGACTCGATGCTCATCTGCAGCAGCACGTCGTTCGCCCGCGCCTCAGGCGTGACCTTCAGCGTAATGCCGTACGACTTGTAATCGACGCCCTCGGTTCCACTCTGCCCGAGCACGTGGTAGGGTATCTCACCGCCGGACGATATCGTGGCTTCCTTCCCGTTCTCGGTAACTATCCTCGGGTTGGCGATTATCTTGGCCCGCCCGCCATCGAGCTGAGCGTTCAAGGCCTCCAGCAGTTGGTTGGACAGGGCGAAGCTGACCTGGATATCACTGGAGTTGACCTTGCCGGCCGTAAGGTCGGCCAGCGTGAAGGCGCCGTTCATCGCTCCCTCGCCGGTCGTCGGCGAGATGTTCAGGATACTGAAGCCCGCGGAGTTATCGACCTCCACCTCCACGAGTGTGACGCCGATGTCAACCAGCGGCTCCTTGGCGGTGACGACCACCAGATTGATCACTTCGGGGAATGCGGCAATGACCTTGTTGAAACGTTCGAGGTTCGCGGTGTTGTCGATTTTTCCCTCCACGATGACCTGGTTGCCGGCCGGCGTGTAGGTCAGGTTGAGGTTCCCAAGCAGCGTCCTCAACTTGCCGATCGTCTGCTCCGGAGGAATCGAGACTACCTGGACCGAGTACTGGAGAACCTCATCCCCGTCCTTAACCGTAACCGAGCCCCATCCCTCACCGTCGCCGATGACCTTCACACGCCGCGCGTCCAGCCGACTGATGTGCAGGGGGCCGGTGAATGAGATGTCGCTCCCGGACGGGACATCCAGGATCTTCTGCTCCCCGACGCCGATCGTCAACTGCTGCTGACCGTACGCCCGGCTTCCTGCGACAATCGACAGCAGGCAACCGACCGCCACCAGCCAGGGCGAGACCTCGATGACGGACCGACGTCCCGAACGCCGGCTGCTGCTTTCGCGGTATGATTGCCTAGTCACGGTGGATTGTCCCCGTTGCTGCGGCCTCCTGGGCCAGCCGCGCCGTTCGTTCGGCGCCCAGCTCTTTGGCCTTGGGCAGGACGTCACTGAGCTTGACCGGATCGAGTTTCAGTTCTGACTCTGGCTCCTTCTTGCTGCGTATGGACATGGTCAGGTTGCAGGGCTGAGCCGCGAGGAGCAGCAATTCCTCGGCCTCCGTGACATTCAACACCAGCACCGCGCCCACCTTGCCGATGACCGTCACCGCGGGCAGAACCTCAAACGCTCGCAAATCGCTACCCTGCGAATACGTGCCCAGGATGTCAATCACGTCCCCGGCCTTCACCGCGCTGTTGAGCACGCCTCCGAGGCTTAGAGCAATCGCTCGCTCGCGGAACTCGGGCCGCAGGTAGCGGTCGTACCCGCCCTGGTCAGCCAGCGGGATGGCGTTCCAGTACAGGGGCTGACCCGGGTCCATGTCCACCCCCACGATTCTTCCTTCCACCGCAACGATATCGTTGCCGTTCACGAAGTTTCCGCCGATCACGTCCTTGGGGAAGTCCCTTCTGAGAATCATGCCGTGCTTGATGGTATCACCGCCGGTGATCGGCCGCGCTGCGACCGCTACCGGCACCAGCACCACGTGCTTGTTCTTTGTCCGAAGATAGTACACCATCAGGACGATACCGGCCACGCCGAGCAGGATAGCCAGGACCAACGTGCGCCAGGCTCCGCCGGATAATGCGCTGCTCTTTCCACCTTCTGTCATAGTAAGTTACTTCCTTTCCTGCAAGCCGCCGGCCCCGACCTCCAGTCCGCAAATCCCGGGTGCGGAACTTGTGGCCGGAGTCGTGGCGGCCGTGGCTTGTCGTGGTCGCGATGCGACCGCTTCGCGAGCGTTACGGTCCGAGCTGCAGGAGTTCATCGCGACCAGACCGATGCGGGTCGTTCGCGAGTCCTGCTTCAGCAATTGCACAATAACCGTCCGGTTCTCATCGGGCTTCTCGAAAGTCTCGAGCACGGAGTCTGGCCGGGTCCCAGCCGTGACTTCGGGCTCCCCTGCGGTCACCCGCCGCCATCCGAGCTGCTTGAGGCAGAGGACGTAGTATGAGCGGACCGCCTCAATGCTGTCGGGCGTGAGGTAGAAACCAATGAAGCAGGCTGTGCCTTGCCCGACCTGCATCCGGCAGCTTGACTGCGGATACAGAGGGATATCCACGGCCGGGGCTTCCGCGTCTCCCGCACCGGGAAATAGCTGCTTCCTGAACTGGTTGCACGACGGTACCTCAAACACCCCGCCGGAACCGGACTCACCGGAAGACGGCAGAGCGAGTTTGAGGTCATAGTCCTTGTCCGGCTTCTGCCGCAGGTCCACGCCGGCCGGCGACAGCTTGCCGAGAGCGGCCAGCTTTGAGCTGTCGGCCGACAGATGGCCCCCGCCCCAGTCCGGCTGTGCGCCGCCATTGGTCGGAGCGCGGGAACCGGAGGCCGCCATCCGCCGTCCCTCCCAGGCCTCGAACTGCGCCAGCCTGGGTGCGAACATGAGGCAGACCCCAAAGCCAAGGACGACCAGGAGCATTGTCAGGAACACGCGCAGTAACGTCTTCATGGTTGCTACCGACCTCCAACGCGGCTGTAGATGGTTTCCAGAAGCGGAATCGTGGCCGGGATAGTCGGAATTGAACTGATCGACTGCGCCGACACTCGGTACCGCCCCACATAGTACGCGATACCCATGAACGTCGACCGGGCCGACGCGGCAGTGCCTGACCACGGGTTCAGTGCCGCCGCCGAACTCGAAAAGTACCCCACCGACCGCGACGAGAAGCTGAACAACGAACGCCCCGTGTTCGTCAGCCGGCCCCGCTGCTGGCCCTTCACGTAACCGGAGTAATAGTCATCGGTCAGGGTCGTAAACATCGTGTTGAGCCAGTTAGTCGGCAGACTGCTGGCCAGCGTGTCCCATCTCCCGGTCGAGAACGTCTGGGTGGCCGTGTCTGCCGACCGGCCGAACCTGGCGAGATTCGCGTCCCCGGAGTTGAACGCCAGCAATCGTGCGCCCATCTGCGCCGACTGTACGTGCACTCCCCATTGTGCGAGCAGCAGGCAGCAGAGAAACACGGCCCCGAGCAGCGACACGACGATTATCCCCTCGATCGATGCCACGCCCCGATGGTCCCGCCACCAGTCCCAGGCGACGAGCCGCAGGCGCGGAGTTCGTGGCTCGGAGCTTGGAGCCTGAAGCCTGGGGCTTGAGGCTTGCGGCCTGATGAAGCTCGCGGCCCTGAGCTTGCTGTCCCCCACGTGCGGTAAACGGCGACGGCGGTAGGGCATCAGCGAACTCCAGGCATACCGGCCGGACCTGATGTAAGGGCAGTCGGCCCGCATCCTCTCAAGCAGCGCCGCGGCCGGGCCCTGCCTCTCCTGTTTGAGCAACATGAAGTCTTCATCCGAATCCTCCTTGCTAAGGTATCGGCAGCGTGACCACCAGGTAGATACGGTGGAGATACGGAATCAGCGCACCGGCAATCGCTCGTGACGCAGCAAGAGATGCGAAGGCGATGGCGAGCGTCGCGACCACATACTCAGTGGCCGTCACTGCCGTCTCGTCGCGCAGCACACGGCACGCAACGCGCCAGAGGCCAGCAGTCCGCGACTTCGAGCTTGGCGCTTGGAGCTTGAGGCTTGAGGCTTGCGACGGCATATTCCTATGGTAGTAGTGCATACTTACGCAGGTTCTGTAGGTTACTGAAGCAATTATGGGTGTGGCCGGCGTACGCGGTATCGCTCATCATGAGCGCGATCCCGGCCGAGTCAAGCGGATTGAGCTCGACGTCCCAGAACGGGGCAAAGAAGTGGACTTCCTGGGTGCATGGCGCCGTCCCGGAGTCGCAGTGTGCGAGATTCCAGGTGGAAGGCGTGTAGGGCGCGATCCAACTGTCTCCCCTCATGTACGAATTCCATGTCGAACCCCCGGTTGAAGGAAAGTGCTTGTACGCCGTGTCAGTACCGTGGCAGGATATGATTTGTGTGAAGACCTGCATGACGTAGCAGCTTTCATAAGACAAGTAGGGAGTGGACCGTGCAACCGCAAACAGCGGGCTTGGTGCTGCAACCTTACTTCGCGGAAAGAGCTTCCCGCCCAAGGCCGGACCCAGACCATACGGCGACGTCGTGGCTCCCTGGTACCAGACATAGGCGATGGTGTTGAACTCGCGGTTGGGATTCACCTGGCGGGGCCTGACCTTCGTTCCGACCAGGCCGCAGGTGGATTCAGCGCCGGTATAGCAACCGGTGGGCTTCCAATAGTGACAATGAATCGTGTCATGACGTTGACTGAGGCAGGACGATTCAGAGTGACATATCCAGTTCCGCATGGCGTAAGTGTCGGACCTCAAGGCGCAATGGTGGCAGCAGAAGATCGTGTCCCGCATCCAGTGATGATGATGTGTCCAGTTATTGTCCGTACGCGCTGAGATAAACTGCCAGGTTGGGCTGTTCTTGTACGGTGGCGTGGGCTTCCCGTTCGGCCATGTTATGGGGGTATGACCATCGGGTTCGCCGCAGTACACGACCGTGCTCCCCCAGCTATCGCCGTTCAGATACCAGTTCTGCCACCAGCCATAATTGGCCCTGCACTCCATGACGGTGTCGGTGTAGGTATACCACTGCCAGCCTTGATGGACGTACCTTTGGAATGTCTGGTAGACAGCATACTGGCAATCACGATCCAAGGTGTCCACTCGGTCGAACCAGTTGCTCGTGTCGGAGCAGTACGCCCGGACGTTCCACGTCGACGAGTCGATGACCACCCGGCCGCAGGCATTCGTGATGTTGACGTCAAGCGTGGGAATTGAGTTCAGGACCTGCCCGCACCGGCAGATTTCTGCATACACCAGGCTGTCGCCGGAGGCACTGGCTACAAGCAATGGTGTCGTGTCGTTGGTCGTGACGATTGCCCGACCGCCAGCGGACTGAGATGCCGGATACGCATGCATGTTCTGACAGGCCGCCTGGGTACCGGCTGAGGCCGCGATGGACTGAAAGCTCGTGGCGATGCTGTTCTGCAGCGAGTAGAGCCACTGCGCGGTGGTGTCGAGCTTGCGGACAGAACCCGCGTACTCGTTGCTGTGCACGCTGACCGGGTTGGAGTTCCCGAACAGCGCCGACGTGATGTTCTGTCCCGTCGCCTTGACCGATGCGTCGTCCGTATCGGCGTAGAGGGTTCGCGCCAGGGCCTCGCTCACCGTCAGCACCGTCATCCAGGTGTAGACACTTCTGATGCCTTCGTTCATGTTCGTGCACAGGTTCAGCGAACGGGCCAGCCAGACCGAACCGGTATAGGCGCCGGCGTCAACGGCGTTCTGCACGCGCACCTTTTGGGTCACGGCCCGCGTGCCGACCGACATCGCCAGCATGAAGGCGAGTAGCGCGACCGCCAGGACAACCCCGAGCCACAGAACCTGCCCGCGGGTGTCGTGAAGCAGCCGCCGGATGAATTTAGTCACGAGCATGTTGACCCCCAGTTCCGGTGGTCCGAAAGAGAGTTGCCGAGTTGTGGAACGCAATTACCGGTCAGCGAATGAAGCCCCGGCCCTCGGCCGGAAACCGGGAGCCGGCCCGTGCTTGCATGGACCACCAACAGGGATGCGAGCAGGGCAACGGCAAGCGCCACGCTGACCCATAGACCGCTCATGTCGTGGCGCAGCGGCAGGCCGGCGTGACGAATAAGCCCGGCCCCCGAGCACCGCACTGTCCGACAGGCCCCGCCGAGGGCAACGCCTGGGTTCGGACTCTGGACGCCGCAATTCTGACCTTGTACTTCCATGATGCTACCCCGCCCAGTAATCGGTGACGGCGTGGCCGTGCACCGGGACATTCCATTGCCAAGTGTTGCTGATTTGCGTTACGGAAGACTGAATCGTCGTGTAGAAAGGGAGTCCCTGTAGAGTGGCTATGTAGGAATTGAGTCCGGTGTGGCCCCAGAGTTTGCCGAAGGGAGTGAACGAACAACGATAAATGTAGGTGACGTCCACGGACACATACTTGTGCGTCTTGCCCGGAGCGGTGCCGACGGTGCAGTTCGGCTGGCTTGTCCTGATAAATGCGCTTGCCAGGCGCCCGAGCCAAGCGGCGCTGTCGCCCTGGAACCCGGAGATGCTGCAGATTGTGCCCACCGTCTGATTCGGATTCGACAGCCCGAAAGCACTGAGGACCGCCGAGCTGTTCGACACGGTCGGCGGGGCAATGGCGCTCATCGCCAACGCCGCCGCGAGGTGAGTATTTGTCGTAGAAGTGACTCCGTAGCACGCTGCCGTCCGCGCTGCGCAGAAGGCGGCGTAATTGGCAAGCTGCTTCGCATTGGCCAACAGGCACACCTCCATGATCACCATGATGAACAGCAGGAGCACCGGGAACGCGATAACGGTCTCGAGCATGGAAGTGCCGTCGGTATTGCGGCCCAGACACGACAGCCGCCGGCAGGCGGTCAATGGGCGACGAAGCTTAGTGGACTCCATGCGTAGCCTCCAATCATTGCAAAAACAGTACCAACCACTATGGCAAGTCCGAAAGGTATCTTCTGAGTCTCCTGTCGGTTGATGTCCTGCTTCGGAACCAGGCGCGACACGCGGGAACCCACGACGAAGAACAGGCTCTTGAACGTCCGCCATGCTTTGCGGTTCCATATCAACAGGACGATACCGATCACCAGCGCCACGATGAGCGAGTAGAACAGCGCCGAAACCACGAATGGATAGCCTTTCAGTGCGCCGACTGCGGCCATCAGCTTGACGTCGCCTCCGCCCATCCAGCCCAGCACAAATAGCACCAGGAGCGACGCGAAGCCGAAAAGAAAACCGAGACCCGAGGCCTTCGTTCCGCCCCAGCCATGGAACATGCAGCTCATTCCGAACCCAAGGACGATGCTGGGCAGAGTAGCCCAGTTGGGAATCTTCCTATATCTAATATCCCAGTAAGCGCACAACACCAGCAAGAGGAGAGCGAAGACATCGACTGCGATGTAAGTCGTACCTGTCATGTTATGCCTCTTCAGTTCGGACCGACCGGCCTTCGAACCAGACCGCATTAGCCGGGGATGCCAGGACCACGAGAGTCCACCCCAAGAGGCTCGAACATTGCTCTCGTGATCCTGACATCATATTGGCTGTACCCCAGCTCGCCCGGCTACTGTTCGATCGAGGCGGACGCCTTGTTGATGCTCTTCGAGACGATTCCCTTGACGAGCCTGAAGGCGACAATGGCAGCCACGACGACGAATACCACGATCACAACGTACTCAAGCATCGTCTGGCCGCTCTCATCCGACAATAGGGCCCTGCCGGCCCCGAACGCTCTGCTCAGCATGATATGACCCCCTTAGGTCTACTCATGTTGCGGTTCTGCCACGTCCAGCCGCGTCCACCCCAGCGCGTCCACGTCAGCGGTGACTGGAACGTGGCGGCTCAGGACAGCAGACCCAGGTTTTGCGGTCGCATCTCCACCCGCCGTGGTTAATCCAGACGGGCGACGCTCGCTGGAGGTAATGCACGTCGCGTGCCACCATGCCCCGGACCGCGCGTCCGCGGGGCTTTCCTGTTTCCGAACAGATACGGCCAGCAGCGGTAAGTGCACTCGTTTGTTGATGAATTCTGGTCGCCCTGTTCGAACCCATTGGAGCTAATTGCCGGCCCTGACAGGCGCGTTCGTTCGCTCCGGTCGCGTGGCGCGCAAGAAGCAGACGCAGCGCCGAGCGGCGCTGCGTCTGTCGGATTCGTAGGCTGCGGCTGCTAGTTATCGTCAGCAGCGAGGTGAACCATCATTCTGACCGAGAACGTGGTTTGTCTCTCCTGCGATACTCGTGTCTCCGACGGGAGACGCGCCTCGTAGTTTCGCTGTCCCAGCCAACCCTGCCTCACGACTACTGTTCGATCGACGTCGATGCCTTCTCGATGCTGCGGTGCACTGTGCCCTTGACCAGCCTGAAGGCGACGATCGCCGCGACAACGACGAAAACGACTATGACGACGTACTCGAGCATCGTCTGGCCGCTTTCATCCGAAAGCAGGGCCTTGCCTGCCTCGAACGCTCGGTTCAGCATGATATGACCCCCTTAAGGTCTCGTCTTGCTGCGATCCTGCCTCAGCCTCCCGCGTTTAGGACCGGCGCGTCTAGTACCGCGAGCCGGAACGCGTCCGCTCGGCGACAGAACCGGGCTTTCCGTTTGTGTCTTCACCCGCCACGGCTAGTCCGGGCAGGCGACACGCACGGAGTTTTGCACTTAGTGTGCCACCGCGACCCGGCCTGCGGGTCCGGTGACTTGACGAGTCTCCAACCAGAGACGCCCGCGTCAGCGCTGCGACAGCCGCGCCGGTCGCACCCGGCGCGGAAATCTGATGCGGCGGCCGCTGGCCGCCGTCCCTCGCGGTCGGTCAACTGATCCTGACAAAGAGTAATGTTGTGTCTCACTCGGGTGACGCGAGTCTCCGCTGCGAGACGAAAGGAACCGTCCAACTGCTTGCGAGTCTCGACCCAGGCACATCACCGCCCGCACCTCGCATCTGCCCGCTCTCCGGGTGCTTGACAGTCCTGCCTGCTGCAAACCGAGAAACCCGCCGTTTGCTACCGTATCAGTCCGGCACGATCGACGTCGAAGTGGTCTGTATGCTTCGATGCAGAAGCGGTCCGACCACCCTTAGTGCAATGCCCATGACGATACACACGAAAACCACTATCACCACGTACTCGAGCATCGTCTGACCGTTCTCGTCCAGCAGAAGAGCCTTGCCGGTCCCCGTCACTTTGCTCATCACAATGACTCCCTCGGCCATGCCATGTTGTAGTCCTCCGACCGCCGACTACGTCGCGCCCCGGTCTCTGCGACTGTCTCGCAGGCGGCTCGCACTCTTTCTCGACGGCGGGCTAAAGCCTTTCGTCAGTACCTTCACCCTCCGCGACAGGTTCGGGAGGGCGATACTCGCCTCATACTATGCACGCGGCGTGCCAGGAGCGTGAGTGATGGATCGCGGGCTGTTGACGTACCTGTAGCTACTATCTACGCTCCCAGCCGGCACCGGCGGCAGCTGTCGCCATTCGGTGACAGCCCGGCGAGCATGCGGGCAAGTGCCGACGGGACGGCGAAAAGCTGCGACAACCGTGACGTCGCACCACTGAACGGAGGACCGTGTGTCGAACCACGCCGCCCCGCCGCGGGGTTGACTCTATCAAGATACTGCTCATAGGGTCGACATGGTTCTCGGTAATGAGTAGACCGTTGTATCGCTTTGGAGACAACCGGCCTACTATCGTAGGCAATCCGGGAGCCTGCCATTGAACGCTGTTGGCGGTCAACTCCTGCAAGCCGCCCGGGGCGACTGCGTGCGCAAGCGCCTGGGCCGACCGCGGCCTGTTGCCGAACTGTTACAACTGCTCTCTTAGACTGCGACGCCAACCTTGTCGCGTTGCCGGCGGGATTGACGACGGTTGTGACAATGATATCTGTTCTGTATCACTTGAGAGAATCTGGTATCCGGCGGGCGACATGCCCGCCGAGGGTCGGGGAGCTTAGGTCCGGCTGCGGGCCTGGTTGGGTGAAGTGATACCGTACCGCTTCATGATACGGTAGAGGCTGGGACGCACGATACCGAGTATGGCGGCGGCTTCGGCCACGTCGTAGCCCGTCTGCTCGAGCACGCGCTCAACCGCCTCGCGCTCCGCTCGCTCCAGGGCGACCTTCAGCGTGCCGTCGGTCGACGCCTTGGCTTCGGCCCCGAGGAATGAACGCAGTTCCTCGGCTTCGACCGGATTGGTTTCGGCCAGGATGACCGCTCGCTCCATCAGATTGCGCAGCTCGCGCACGTTGCCCGGCCACGAGTAGACCCTCAGGGCCGCCCAGCTTTCGGGAGCGAATCTGACGGCACGGCCGTAGTCCGCGCAGAAACGCTCGAGGAAGAAACTGGCAAGCGGTTCGATGTCCGCCACCCTTTCCCGCAGCGGCGGCACGTCGATCCTCACCACGTTGAGCCGATGGTACAGGTCGTCGCGATAGAGGTCCATCTTGCTCATCTCCTGGAGGTTCTTGTTGGTGGCGGCCACTATCCTGACGTCGAGGCGAATGACCCCGCTGCCGCCGACCCGCTGGATTTCGCCGTCTTCGAGGAAGCGCAGCAGCTTCGCCTGGGCCGCCTCGTTCAAATCACCGACCTCGTCAAGGAACAGCGTGCCGCCGTCGGCCTCCTGCAGCTTGCCGATACGGATGGCGGAAGCACCGGTGAACGACCCTTTTTCGTGGCCGAACAGCTCGCTCTCGATCAGTTCGCTCGGGATCGCCGCGCAGTTCAAAGGTACGAACTGCCGCGTCGCCCGGGGACTCTGCAGGTGAATGGCACGGGCGACCAGTTCCTTGCCGACGCCGCTTTCGCCCATCACGAGTACGCTGGCCGGGGACGGCGCGACGCGGCGGATCAGGCTCCGGACCCGCTTCATACCGGTCGACTCGCCGACCATCCGGTATCGCTCCTGGAGTTCGTTGGTCAGATGCTGGACCTGGCGCGGCAGCTCGGTGCTCTCAAGCGCATTCGTGATCGCCACGAGTATCCGCCCGGGCTCGGGCGGCAGCTCCAGGATGTCGAACGCGCCGAGCTTCACGGCTCCGACCGCGGTCTGGACCGACAACTTCTGCGCAGTCATGATCACTGGCACGGAGGGAGCCATCCGACGCACTTTCCCAAGCACGTCTATCCCGCTGAAGTCGGGCAGCACGATGTTCAGGAGCAGTACGTCGGGGATCTGGGTCTTGAGTATGGAAAGCAGGCTCTGGCCATCGGGGAACAACCGGCACGAGTAACCACCGCCCACCAGCACATTGTTCAGCGCGGACGCCATCTGCTGGTCTTCACACGCGACGTATATCTGCTGCTTCATGGCCTCTCTCCCGCATGTCCTCGGCGGTGAACCGCGGCTGCGGTGGAACCGGCGTCGTGTACCACGGGCTGGATTGCTCCTGTCACGAGTCCAGTAGTTTAGTGACCCCTGACGGGGAAGTCAAGTGATAATTCTCTCTTCCCGGAGCCTTGCCACACGCCGCCGGCATGGCCGGGCGGCACGGATCGCCAACCGGCTCCCGCGGAAGGGCCCCGGCCGCGCACGCAGCCGTGCAGCAGTCCGCGATGCCTGAGCTGGATTGTGCTCGGGTGACAGGCTGCAAATCTCACACGGTCTATGGCTCGGGATAAACTGATGTTGGCGTGGCACCGCGGTGCACGCTGCTCCTTATCGTCCTGAAAGTGATGATCGACCCCAGGACGACGAAAACCACCAGCACGATCAACTCAATCAACTTCGGACCGTTCCTTTCCGACAGCAGTGACTTGACGCCACCGAGATCTCTACGCAGCATGATGACTCCCACTGGTCCCGTCATGTTGTGGTCCTGTCACGACCCGCAACTTCAGGCTCCACCGAATGCACACACGGGAGCTGAAGCGCGTCGACTCCGTACATCAGACCAAGAACTTACACTCGTATCTCAGCCCGCCACGACTAGTACGTGAGGGCGATACTAATCACAGCTAGGTGCATGCGGCGTGCCAGAGATTGGGGTCCAGTGGGCTGGCAACCAGTGTGTCTCCGGGCAGTTACAGGAACGCTCTCAAGGGTGAGAAGCGCTTCACTGCCCGTGGCGCAGAACGCCGCAGCCTATCAGCCCGTATCTTCGAATGTTAGATCGATGCGACAATCCGAGATGGTTTGCCCGGGTTCGAACGCGTGCAGCGATGGCTACGGAACTGGCGAGTGCGATTCCTCGCCGAGTTCCAAGCCGCCCGTCATTCCGACGCCGTGACCAGCTCTGTCTCCACCGGGAGACTCACGGCCTCCGGCATGAGGTAGCCGTCGTCGTCATGCGGGGTGAACCAGCTCTTGGTCCGGGCATGAGTCGGCGGAACGATTCCGTGGCGCTTCATGATCCGGTAGAGGCTGGGTCGAACGACGCCCAGCAGTGCGGCCGCTTCCGCCACATCGTTGCCAGTCTGCTGAAGCGCGCGCTCGACGGTCTCGCGCTCGGCCCTGTCCAAGGCCGCCTTCAACGTCGTCTTCTCTATTTCTCCTACCATGTTGCTGTCAATACTACTGGGAAGCCCGCTTCGTGCGCTCTTAACGTTCACTGCGGACGTCCCGCGTCATCCTTAATACATCCTGTCTGCCGGCCCCGCGTAGCTCGTCCCGTGTCATGCCATGCGGAAGCGCGGCAATTCTTCCAATTCACCTCTCTGCACCTTGACTGATCCAATCCATGGTCACCTGAGGCCACGTGCAGCCGGACGTGGAGGTTGGCACGTCCGGCTGCATGCTAAGGCGGCAATTGCCGGAGACCAAAGAGGCGAATCTCCCGCAGTCCGCGACGGTTCGCGATGTAACCCGTGGCTTGAGCATCAGGCTGGATGCACTTTATGATCCCACATCCCTTAACCCCGAGCAACTCGTACATTGCATCAATCGTGCCAAAGACAAGAGAATGCTGCAATTAAACGGGCCACCGCGCTATCAGGCAGAAGCCACTCGGGGCGAGGACTACTCAAGGCTGTTGTCGCCTGCAGAGAATCACATCGGTACAGGTCTTGTCTCCCCTGAGATACTAGCCGTCTTCGGCAGGAGACACGCTCGCTTGTGGTGAAGAGCGCGGTCACGACAGTCGCCGATCGGAGACAAGTCAATAACCGGAAGCGCAGTCAGGTCGATGGGCTCGGACTACAATGGGCGCAGAAAGCCAGCAGCGCAGGGCGTGCCAACTGCATCGCGCCGGCGCTCGGAAGAGCACGTCCTGTTGAGACTGGACGGCTGGGTGTCGGCGACGAGAGCGTGCGGACACGTCACGACCCGGGCGACAGGATCCTCGGCTCGGGCACGTCCGGCAAAAGTGGCTGTCACCCAACGGCGACTGCCCGCGAAACGATGACGCAGTCGGATATCCCGGTGGACCCAGGTTCTGTTCTCGCGCACCTGCAATTGAGACGATGGAGAGGAATCACTCGCAGATAACAGGGCGATGGTTGTACCGGAGGACCTCGACGGCGACTTTCAGGCCGCTACTGTCACCGCCCGCTCAGGCATTGGTCGGGTGGCTTCGCGTTCACGGGAATGTCGAACTGAGCCGGGATTTCCACTGTTCGGACAGGGTTGAAGACTCGATACCCGTACTCATCAGCGCGTCACGGCTGCGCTCACGGCCATGTGACCGAGTAGAGCCTCACCGGCTGGTGGTCGGCATAGAAGTTGTCAAATACGTCCCATCTTCCGAGTTCCACGGCCTCCGCTCCCTCCCATTCCGCGACCTGCACTATGTTGGATGAAAGCACAATCATGTACCTGGGATGGCAATCCCCGATTCGTTTGGACTGGTCTGTGCCAGGCAGAGTGTTGACTCCGTTGGTGCCGGTCTCGAGCGACACGGAGCTCGCGATGTCTCCATACAACAGGACACCGCGGGAAGTGCCTTCCCGTTCTCTGATGATCTTCCCGACTGCCTGCGTCATGTTGTAAAAGGAATATCTCGGTCGTGCAAGATAGGACACTATCCGCCAGCCTTCTATTAAGGAAAGCGCCGCGAGAACAACGGCCGGTATGATTGCAGCGGCAGGACGCCTCGTTTGTCGCAACCGCTCAGCCAGGGCCGTGCACGCGGGCCCGCAAAGTCCGGCGAGCGGAACAAGCAACGGGAGGTAATAGCGCGGCGGCCCGTAAACGTGAAGCGTGAGCATGCCCGCATATGCTGCGACATAGCCGAGCAACAAGTGGACTAGCGGCTCCGAACGGAAGCGTTTCGAGAACGCAAAAGCTCCGAAGATCATGACCACAGCGATATCCACGAACCCCGCCCCGAGGTACTCGGCATCCGTGATCTTGCGGGGAAGGTGTCGAACAAAGGCATGAAAGCTCGTGTAGATGTCTCCGACAGTCTGTCGATTGTACCCGACGTACTCCCAGGGAAACGCCGCCACCGAGACCAACCGGTAGCCACCATAGAGCACCAATAGCGTCAGGCCTGAGACAGCGACGAAGGTAACGCGTTGTCGGATAGTGGAACCGCCGCGCCAGGCACAGAATGCAAGCAAAGGGATGGCAAAAACCGCAGTCAGCTTCGTCAGCATGCCGAGGACGAGCAGGAAGGAGGCAAGCACGAGTCTGAGCAGCGTGGTCCTTTGCCTCAGGCCTCCAGCGGCATAGAGACTCGCAACCACAAGGCAGGTCGCCACCAGGTCCATTGTCCCAAGGCGGCTATAGGCGAATCCGACGTAGTTGCTCGTCATCAGGAGGGCGGTCAGCAATGCCGCGAAGTCGCCGAAGCTACGACGGACCAACAATGCTGTCATGGTCACAAGGAGCAGGAATGCAGCTACAATCGTGATGCGCACCGAGGTCAGGCTGAGTCCGAACAGAAAAAAGGAGATGCGATGGAGAATGTGGCCGATGGGCGCGTAGACCGCCGTATTTGCGTCTCCCGGCATGTACCAATGCCCGGTGAGCACATGTCGGATTGCCGAAGCCGCATTCTGTCCGTCATCCGTATATAGCTCGCCCGACCAGGTAATCCCACTGGGAAAGTCAGCGTTCAGATGCACCAGCCGCATGGCCGCGAAACCAAGAACGAGGAAAAGCAGCGCTATCTTCAGAATCCGCTTCATCGCGTCGCCTCGGCGCGCCGGCTGGCCGGGCAGGCTGGCTTTCTCCATCTGCTAGGCATGCTAGGAAAACGCGGAAAGGAGTCAAGGTATCCGTTTCGCGTGCTACGCGACCGATCAAGGCGGGAAACCACCAGGGACTCGGATAAGCGAGCCGACGCCGAGTTCAGCTCCGGGAGGGATCTCCGGCAGGATCGTAAGAGAAGAATGGGGTCAAGTGCCGCAACGATTCCCGGTTCGGTCAGAGGACTCGTTCAGATCTCAGGCGTCGAAGCGATTGCCGGGCCGGTGCTCAATCAGCTTCATCGGTCAGGGACACAATGAGAGGAACGCTGAAACACCGCGCCGGTGCCGTATGAGCGTCCACGCGTCATCTCGACGCAGGTCTAACCTGCAGCCGCCACAGGCCAACCAGACCCCAGACGGTCACCATGACATAACCCAGCACCTGGGCCACGGTTATGTAGGCAAGCGCCCCGCTGCGCGCGTATCCGAGCGGAACAAGAACCGCCACCGCGACGAACTGATACACACCGACATAGCCGGGAGTCGAGGGGATGGCGCTGGATAGCCCGAGTCCGGCAAGCAGCATCACCGCTATCGGCAGCGTCAGGCTGAGGCCGAATGCCCGGGTCCCGATTATTGTGCCCACTGCATCGCAAAACCAGACAAGAACCGTCATCCCGGCAAAAGCGATGCCGCGGGACGGGTTGGCAAACGCGCGCATGCCGGAGAGGAACTGAGCCAACATCCCGAGCAAGCGTTCGCGGAACCGCGCCGGGCCGGGCACATGCCGCAGCACTCTCGCGAACTGCTGCTCGAAGCGTGGGGCTGCGAAGAGGACAACAACCCCCGCGACTCCGAAAATACCCATCACCTTCCATGCTCTCACCAGCCAGCCGGACGTCTGCCCCATCGAGAATACGGCAATGAGGCTGAACAGGACGAGCGCGACGGCGTCGAGCAGCCGTTCAGTCAGGGCGGTGGCAAGAACCCAGCTCTTGCTCAGCCCGGCCTTGTGCCCGAGCGCTGCGGAACGGATCAGCTCGCCGGCCCGGGCAGGCAGGAAGTTGTTCCCCAGATAGCCGGCGGCCGTGGCCCAGAAAACCGTCAGCGGTGCGACTCTCCTTTGGCCTCCGTCGGACGGCGCGGCTCCAAGCAGCACGCGCCAACGCAGGCTGCGGAAAACCAGAGTAAAATTGCCAAGCACAAATCCCGCCGCGAGCAGCATGAATTTCGCGTGCCTGACTGTCGCGAGGAATTCTCGCCAGTTGACGCCACGTATGGCCAGATAAAGCAGGACCGCGCTGAGCAGCACCGTGGCGACCGCAATCCAGCGCCGTCCCGATTTGGCGGATGGCGAGGTCCTGCCGCCCGATTCCACTGCCCTGGAATCCTTGATTCCTTGACCCCTCGAACCCTGTCCTTATCAGTCGAAGTTGATGCGCTCTTTCTCAATAACCAACGGCATGTGACGGACGTACGTATGAATTGAGCCGACGTACTCCCCGACGATACCAAGGAAAAACAACTGGACCGATGAGAAAAAGAAGATGCCGACCACGAGCGGCGCGAGCCCGAGCTCGAAGCTCTTCCAGAATACCAGCTTGTACGCGAGGTAGAAGAGCGCCACGAGCAGGCTCAACGCTGCCGACGCGAACCCGAGCATCGTAGCCAGCCTTAGCGGTACCTTGGAGTGACTGGTCATACCAAGCAGGGCCATGTCGAAAAGGGTATAGAAGTTGTTCTTGGTGAAGCCGCGCTTCCGGCGTTGCTGGGTGAACTCGACCCTCGCCACGTCGAACCCGATTTCGGCAATCTGGCCGCGGAAATACGGGTAAGGGTCATCGAGCTTCCGGAGGATGTCGAATATCTGCTTGTCATAGAGACCGAAGCCGGTGGCGTTCTCCACGAGTTCGACGTCGGAGAGCCTGCGCAGCAGGCGGTAGTAGAACCGGCGGATGGCGTAGATGAGTGCTGGCTCCTCGCTCTTGCTCTTCACCGCCATCACTGCCTTGTAGCCCTGCTCCCACTTCGATACGAACTCCTTGATGAGCTCAGGCGGGTCTTGGAGGTCCGACGCCATGGTCACGACCGCGTCGCCGCGAGCCTGGAGCGCTGCGTGGTACCCGGAACGGACGTGCCCGAAGTTGCGAGCATTCACGATGACCTTGACCCGCTTGTCTCGCTTGCAGATTCCGCGCAGGGCCCAAACGGTGTTGTCCTGCGAGGCATTGTCCGCGCAGATCAACTCAAATTCGTAACCTGCCAATTGAGCAAAGACCTGCTTGATCCGCTCGTACAACTCACCCACGTTCGTTTCTTCGTTATAGCATCCCGTAACGATGCTGACTAGTTTCATGGGAACTCCCTGATGCCCGTTCTCGCTCATGCTCAGGAGCGACCGTCACACATGACTGCCGTCATAGCGTCGCCCGACGGATGGCGACGTGACACGTACCGGGATGACGGTGGCGGCACAGTTATCAATACAGTGTGATTACTTCATTGTCCAGATGCAGTTCATCTCGTATCTGTCGCTCGATCTCCTGTTGATAGCCTCGCGACGAGATCAGGATCGGCTCGGTACGTCCCTTCAATTCAGCCGGAGCGACGATCGGGACGCTGCGCAGCAGTTTTCCCTGGCAGTGCGGGTTCGTGTCGACAAAGACCACAATCTGGATGTCACCCAACCGGCTGACCATCAACAAGCGTAGGGTGTGAAGTCCGGCGCTCCAGACGATGATCGGCGTTGCCCGGTCTGCAAGCCGGCTGATCGTGGCGAGAATCGGTTCGGCTCGCTGCTGTGACAGCTCAACATAGCGCGTCAGGCTGGTTGACGTTTCCTCGTCTTGCGTCAGATCGCACGGGAGATCGTCGTCCGTCTTCTGAAAGACAGCGCGGATGGCAGGCCATGTGGTTCGGTATCCTAGTGGCAACGTGAGCTGTTCGACTACCTGTTCCCGGAAGCGACTGCGGCGCATCAGGTTGACAAGTGAGAACTGGCTGAAGAAGTTGATGTGCTCGACGCTGAACTCCTGGAACGGCGCGTTCTCGGCCTCCGCGAAGTGCGCCGCGTCAGGTACGACCACGAATACCTGTCCTCTATGGGTGAGCATTCGGCTCAGGCGCTGCAGCGCCGGTCCCGGTTCAGTGAGGTGTTCCAGCACGCCGGACACGATCACCGCATCTCTGGAACCGTCTTCAACGCTGACGTTCTGAATTGACCCGGTGAGGACCGGAATGCCGTACCAAGCGAGCGCCCGTTCTGCGCAGGTTTCAGACGGATCCACGCCGGCCACATTCTCATACCCCCGTTGCTTCAATTCAGCCAGCAATCCGCCCGTGCCGCAGCCGACGTCAATGATGCGCGCGTGACGGTCGCCCAGATGTTTCTGGATGAAGTCAGCCAGCGATCGGAACCGAACGAGGTCGTCCGGTGATGGCTGCCCCTGTGGACTGGCATCCTCATATTTCGACATGTCGCGATAATAGGCATCGAATGTCGCCTGCTCTGGAATGTGGTCGGCGAAGCCCATGCCGCACTCCGCGCACACCACTACGTCGTAGCTGGCCAGGAGGTTCCCCTCCGACATCTGGGCGAAGGACTGCCGGTACAACTGCCGGCGCCCCATGCCGCCGCACACGGGGCACGGGCGCACATTCCTCGCGTTGTCATGCGCCATGCCGCTATCCGCTCTGCCGCTGTCCTTCGGATAACGCGACTACGCGACTGGTGATGCTATCCCTGCGCCGCGCCGTCGGCACCGCGTAACAGACCAAGTCCCAGCCATCCACAAGATGCGTCTTCAGACTGAAGCGGTAGTCGGACGAATAGGAGTGTATCAAGAGCGGTATCTGCCAAAGGTGATCGTATTTGTGGTATGCACAGACTGCTAAAAGCGGACGCGCGTGCTCGACTAGCCACGCCGCGCCGCGAATGGCCTCCAGCTCGGTACCCTCGATGTCGATCTTGATGAACGTCGGTTGGATATCGGATGGGAGCGAATCCAGCGGCATCACGTCTACGTCGGCAGTACCTTCTGCGCTCACCGCGGAACCGGCGGTTCCCAGCGTGAGGAACCGGACGGTTTCTTCTCGAGAGCCAACCGCCTTGGGAAACAGCGCGATTCGTCTCTGCGTCGCTGCCGGAAGACTCAGGACATAGTCGCGGAGTCGCGGGAAATTGAGGGGATCTGGCTCGAACGCTACTATCCGACTGAATGAATCACCTGCGATTTCCAGAAATTCCCGGATTGTGTCCCCGTCAAATGCGCCGCAATCAGCCAGTACTTCGCGATCGGACAGGACCACCAAATCGTGAGGAAAGTAGATCCGCTCGGCAGTTGGTGCCGCCAGACCGTCAAAGTCGGAAAGCATGCGCAGTCGGAGATGAGATATGTACTCCCGGCGCGAGACATCGTCTGCCAACAACCCGTAGGCCTTGCGGACAAGGTCCGCTTGTTCGATCACACGGTGCGGCAGCTCCCACATGAAGTGAGGCAGGAATTCATCGGGGTACTTCCAGAAAAGCGGTACGAAAGGGACCACGCTGGTACAACCTAGATTCATCAACTGCTGCTTGCGATCGACCATGGTGTCGGTCGCCTCACCAGTCCAGATGGCAATCACGAAGGTCGCACGCTCCCGAAACCGCCGCGCGGCTTCGGCCGGTGGCAGTACCGCAACACCGTCGATCGTTGAACCCCACAGTGCCGGATTGCTATCGGCTAGGGCCAGCGGCTCAATCCCCCTCCGGCGCAGGCCGGCCACGGTCTTGCGCCCGAGGCCACCCGCACCGAAGACTACGAGGGCATTGCCAAAGGGTGCAGTCAACTCATCAAACACGGACTGCTCCCATTGACGGACTGCGTCAGGGTCCCTCGCCAGCAGCGCATCGAGTTCGGCGGAGAGTAGTTCACTCATGTCGGTGCCGCCGATGCGTCATGCCGTCAGAAGTCACGCCGCTAACCGCCGGTTGACGCGATGACTATGGTGTCGCATGATAGTCTCCTGCTAGAATGTCATCCGTTTTTGCACCAGTCCGGCCTCAAGCGGGACGCTCGCGAGCACTTCGGCGATGCATCGGCCGGCTTGGCCCTGGCCATACGGATTCCGGCAGGTCCGGACTCGCGCAAGAAAGCGTCGGTCATGGAGACAGCGCTCGACGGCTTTTCGGATCTGCTCCCGGTTGTAGTCGACGTCAAGAATGTTGCTGCTTCGCAGCCGTCCCTGCTGCCGACTGCCGATGTTGACGCAGGCACAGCGGAAAGCTGGCGTCTCCTTGATACCGCTGGAGGAATTGCCGACGCAGGCGGCGGCAACATTTAGAACCCCATGATAGAGATGGCGCCCCAAGCTGGGTATGAGGCGTACCGCCGACGGGTGGTCGGCTGCGAAACGCCGCATCTCAGCAAGCATCCTTCGGCCCCCGGCGTCGTCGTTGGGATAGGTAATGACAACCTGACAGTCCCAAGCGCGGACGGCATCGGACAGGGCAGCGAGGGAAGGGCGGACCTGCGCCCGTCCGCGATCGAACTGGGTGGCGACTGAGTGCTGCGTGAAGACCAGAACCGGTCGTGATGGACTCAGCGACAGACGTCGGAAGACTTCGGCCGGCGGTGCGAAGGAACCAGCTGCTATCAGGTCGAGTGAAGGGAGACCCACTGTGTGGATCCGCCAAGGCTCTTCGCCCAGACGCCGGACGCGTTCGGCCGCCTGTCGATTGGTCGTGAAATGAAGGTGGGCCAACTTGGTGATCGCATGACGCACCGAATCGTCGAGCGCTCCGCCTTCGGTATAGTCGCCCCCTTCGATGTGGGCGATGGGGATGCCCAGCTGACTGCCAGCAATCACCGCTGCTAACGTTTCAAAGCGATCGCCGTGGACAAGAAGGAAGTGGGGACGGAGCCGGTCCAGAATGGGAACCAGAGCCAGTATGCCCTTACCAACCGCCCGAGCCGTCGCGGGCAGAGAGTCGCCTGACGTGCTGACAGCAGCTCTTGCGTATACCAGGAATCCATCGCCTCGTATCTCGCTGATGGTCCGACCGAACTGGGTTTTGAGGTGCGCGCCGGATACAATCAGATAATACTTGAGCTCCGGCCGGGCTGCGATTGCCGAGATGACCGGGTGGAGCAAGCCGTAGTCCGACCGGTTGCCGGTATAGATGGCGACTCGGCGCTTCATCCAGCGTGTCCAATTCGGCTACTGAACATCACTCCAACGCAACTGGCTGTTCTTCGCAATCCTGATGTGCGCCGTCCGACCGAGGAGTTCCTCGTAGTGGACGGCTTTGATCTCACCGGTGCCCGGTCGCTTGACCCAGATGTTATCTCCTGCAAGTGATTCACCCGGCTCTATGTCGCGAGTCGCTACAACGCAAGCATATGCGAAGTCGATTGTCGCTTGCTCTTCGGGCAATATGCGCTTGGTCCCGCCCAAAGACTGATGGATTGCCATCGAGCCGCGTATTAGATCGCCGAGTTCGGAAGGGTCAATTGATATGGGGACATCTGGACCCGGCCAGGTCTTGTCGGAAGTGAAGTGTTTTTCCAGAATGCTCGCCCCGAGCGCCGCTGCCGCAAACGACGTGTAGTTGCCCAGGGAGTGATCGCTCAACCCAACCACTGCGTCCGGAAAAGTCGCGGCGAGCTCGTTCAGCGCTCCCAGCCGCACTTTCTCGTAGGGCGTCGGGTACATCGACGTACAGTGAAGCAGGGCGAATCCCACATGCGCGGCCCGCAGAATCTCGACCGCGGGCCCTATCGAGTTCAGGTCGTTCATCCCGGTGCTCAATATGACCGGCTTATCGTAAGCGGCAATCTGCTTGATAAGAGGGTAATTGTTGCATTCGCCGGAACCGATCTTGTAGGCAGCTACGCCCATGCGTTCGAGTCGCACGGCTGCGGCGCGGGAGAAGGGCGTACAGAGGTAGAGCATCCCTTTGCTCTCCACATGCCGTTTGAGCTCCCGCTCCTGATCCTCGGAAAACGCACAGCGGGTCATGATGTCCCAAATGCTCTCGGTGGCATTGCCGGGAATCACTTCGTTCGGAATCATTTCGTCTTCAATGACATGGGACTGGAACTTGACGCACTCGCATCCCGCAACGGCAGCGTCGTCCACCATCTGGAACGCACGGTCCATTATTCCCTCGTGGTTGATACCGATCTCTGCGACCACGAGTGGTACGTATTCGGGTCCGATGTCACGATGGCCAATTCGTATGCTAGGGATGATCTACTTCTCCCTGGTTGGTCGCAGTCTCTGTGTTGCGTCCCTCGTAGCGCTGCGCCTGCAAGTAGTCGTCATGACGACCTATGTCCAGCCAATACTCGACTACCGGGAAACTTGCCACCCGATGCCCCATGTCCAGCAGTCGCTGTATCAAGTCAGTCATGTCCAGTCGTTCGCCCACGGGAATGTGCTGGTATACCGTGGGCTCGATCAAATAGATGCCTGCATTTACGAAGAGACTGAGCTTCGGCTTCTCCGACAATGCTTGCACCAAAGGTCCTTTGCACTCGACAACACCATAGGGGACCGCTATGTCGTAGTGGCGGACCGCCATTGTGAGTTCGGCTTCTGTCTCTCGGTGGTAGTCGAGCATTGCATCGAAGCTGACGTCGGTCAGGATATCGCCATTGATGACAAGCACCGTCTCGGTCGGCCGAGGCATTGTTCCGAGTGCGCCCGCTGTTCCGAGCGGCTGCTCCTCGTCCAGGTAGCTGAGTTCGACCCCGAACTTGCGCCCGTCGCCGAAGTGCTCGATGATCTTCTCCGGTTTGTAATGGGTCATGACGTGAATCTTGCGCACACCGCCCTTCTCCAACCGGTTGATGATGTGCTCCATCACCGGCTTGCCCCCGACCGGCAGCATCGGCTTGGGCACGTCCTCGGTCAATGGCCGCAATCGGGCGCCAAATCCGCCGGCCATTACGACCGCCTGCAAGGGCCGAGCGCCCGGCTCTAGCAGGTCGGCGAGGATGACGACTTCCGTCGGCCGGCCTTCCGCATCAACCAGCGGAACGTGGCGAACCGCCTTCTCCCGCATTAGCGCGAGCAGTGCGTCAGGCTTGGTGCCGACCGAAGCGGTCACCGGAGCATAGTGTGGCATCTTGGCCTTGCTGGAGAGCAGTCGCTCGGCGGGCGCGTTCATCGCCACGCCGGCGAGAATACCTCGGCGAATGTCGCCGTCGGTCAGTGTGTAGAGCAGACGGCCATTGTCATCAACCAATAGGGCAATACTCAGACGTCCGCTTCGGTCAATGCACTTAACGACTTCGTGAATCGGAGTGTCAAGCCGGACGAACAGTCGATCGACGTCAGATCTCATAGTCGGTACGCGGGACACGCACAATCAGTATACCCGAGGCCTGATGCCTGACAATGGTGCCAGCAAGGTGACAGGTGGTTTGGGTCTTTGCGAGCCGACCACCGGGCATCGTACTCCGGAAACTCAATCATCGGAGATTCTGAGGTTATCGCTCAGCTCCTCGCGCGGAAGGAAGGGAGACATATCCTCGAGGGGCCGCGATTCCAAAGTGCCGTCGGGATGCTTGAATGTGGACGCCTTTGGAGTTATCCCTTGCTGTTCCGAGAGGTTCACCTCGCAGAGCGATGGGCCGGGAGTACTCAGGAACTGCCGCACCTTCCCAATCATCTCACCGTTGTTGAGTATGTGCTGGTAATCGAGGCCGTAGGCACGGGCAATGAGTGCGAAATCCGGGTTATCAACTCCAGACTCGGGGTCGGCGCCCACGAAACGCCCATCAAAGAGCGAGTTCTGCGTAGTGCGGATACAGGTGTAGCCGCGGTTGTTGAACACGAACGTCTTGATGGGGAGCGAGTAGTGCCTGATTGTCTGCAACTCCTGCACGTTCATCTGAATGCTGCCGTCGCCTGTAACGCAGATGGTGCGTCGCCTACCTGAACCGACGCACGCGCCCACGGCAGCAGGCAGATCCCACCCCATCGCACCCCAATTCCCGTTGATCATTGTTCGTTGGCCGCGCTTGACCTTGAACGCCTGCCAGTAGCTGGCCGCCTCAACGCCAGCGCCGGCTACGACCACGTCGCTGGGCGCAAGCAAATCCGACAGCTTGTCCATGAAGACGTAGCTGTTGACATGCTCCCGATCGCCATCGTAGTCATCCAGGATGAGCGGGAAACGCTGCCTCCAGGCAGCGATGGCGTCAAGCCACCGGGTTCTTGGCCGGAGGGCGATGCCGGTGGTCTGGTGCAGAAGCTCGGCAAGAAAAGCCCGGATGTCGGCTTGAATTGCCAGGTCGGGTTTGATCGCCTGATGAAGTAGCTGTCCCTCGTCAATGTCAACAATGATCTTCCGCGCTCGGGATGCGAATCCCCGGTAGTCGAATCCGGTCTTGCTGACGCAGAGCCCGCCGGCGAGACTGATCAGGCAGTCGGAACACTGCACGGCGAAGTTTGCGCGGCGCTGGCCGGCCGGACCGAACACGCCGGCGTACCGTGGATGATCCTCAGGAACCAAGTCCTTCGCTGCATGGGATACAACGACTGGCACAGGCAACTGTTCGAGCAGACGCAACAGCAGGTCCTCGGATCCGGAAAGGTGAATCCCGTTTCCGGCGACGAAGATCGGCCGCCGGGCCGCTTGGAGTGCCTCGACTACTAGGCTCACATCGCGGGATAAACCCCGTACTCGTTGTTCGCCGTTCGTGCTGGCTAGAAGAGGCCCATGGGGTACCAGACCGGCCTCATCAATACGGCTGCCTTGTACATCCAGCGGGATATCGAGCCAGACTGGTCCCGGGCGGCCGCTGGTCGCGGTAATCAGTGCGAGTTCCAACTCCTGCCTTATTGTCTTAGGATCCCTGATCGTTCTGGCATACTTCGTCACCGACCGAGCCATCGCGACTATGTTACCCTCTTGTGGACCGAATGAACGCAACTTGGAGTAATCGGCCATGAGGTCCGTTCTGACTTGGCCCGAAATCACGAGCACAGGAATCGAATCCACCCACGCGCCCGCGACGCCCGAGAGCGCGTTGGCACCTCCCGGACCAGTCGTGACAAGACATGCCCCTACGTGGTTCGTGGACCGAGCGTAGGCCTCTGCGCTGATCGCACAGGCCTGTTCGTGGTGGTTGCAGTAATAGTGCATACTCGGATTGCGCCCGACCGAATCGAGCAGGTGCATGATGCCACCACCCGACACGAGGAAGATATCATGGATGCCGTGGTCCACGAGGAACTGGACGACGTAGTCGGAGAGCTTCATGCCGGTTGGGTTGGGGTTAGTCCGCGCCACGCGGCGGTGCGGGCGATGGCATCTGGAAGTGATACGAAGACGTTGAGACCAAGTTCGGCGCGAGCGCGACGGATTGAAGGGACGTAGCGTTCGGCCGGTTTCCCCGGCGCCGGCGTCAGCGCGACCCGGACTTCCGACCTCGGCGACACGACCTTCCTCACCAGATGCGCCAGATCAAAGACGGATAGGTCAACGTCAGAGCCGACGTTGTAGGCCCGTCCCGATTGTCCCCTTATCAGGATTGTCCAAAGCCATATGGCTAGGTCGGCGGCGTACAGGTATGAACGCCTTGACGTTCCGTCGCCGTTGACCTGAATCGGACCACCGTGTAGGGCATCCCGGATGAAGTTGCCCGCGGCGAAGTTGGCATCAAGAGGAAGATGCGGACCGACAAAAGCAAAACATCGAGCCACGACAACCCCAACTCCTTGTCTATCGCCGTGGGCGGCGCAAATGAATTCCGACACGCGCTTTGCCTGGCCGTAAGTTGTGAGCGGGTCAAGCGAGTCGGGCGCTCCCGCATACTCCTCGCCTACGTGGGTCATGTCTACGGGCTGCCGTCCGTAGACCGCGCCGGAGCTGACAAGCAGGAACCGGCGTGCCCCCCAACGGCGAGCCAGTTCGAGCATGTTCCTCGTGCCCGCAACGTTCTTTTCGAACACTGAGAGCGGGTCAGACGAAGAGGGGTTAGGAATGAGGGACGAGGGGCCGGGGACGAAAGACTCAACCGCGGCATGGATTACGTAGTCGAACCTCTCCCCCTTCAGGTCGCGCGTGCACATGTCACCCGCTGCCAGGCTGACTGACTCGTGCCTGGCGACGTGGGGCATCTTTTCCTGGAATGCGACCGGATCGCGGGAAAGCACGGTAACCCGGGCGTCCAGGCCGAGCCGGTCGTTCGCCGCGATGAAGGATTCGAGCAACCAGCAGCCGAAGAACCCGGTGCCGCCTGTGATAAAGAGCCGTTTGCCGTGCAGTTCATCCCAGAGTCCGGCGGTCTTGTCCATGACATGGTCGAGGTCGGTGCGGTCAAGCGGCGGCAGAGGTTTCACTCCCATGCGTCGGTCCTGATTCTGTCACTGGCCACTCCCACGCTGGACAGCTCAGCCGTGAGGGTCTTGAGCATTGCGGGTGGGCCGGAGAGATAGCAGACGCATTTGTCCCGCTGCTCCCACTCGGGCCACACCACGTCGACTGAGACACGGCCGGTGGTTGTGCCCGGTGCCGGAGTTTCGCTGAAGAACTCCGCGCGAAGTAGCGCCGTGGATGAGGCGCGTCGTTCCAGCAGCTCGCGATAGAGCAGGAGTTCAGAGCGGCGGGCTCCGTAGGCCAGCAGCACCGGCCGGGCAAATGCCGCGCAGGACAGGAAAGCCGTGAAGGCGGTTATGCCCGTACCGCCGGCAAACAGGGCCGCCGCGTGCGTCGAGTCAATCACGAAATCGCCGTATGGAAGCTTGACCCAGACGTCCATACCGCACGTCAGTTCCTTTTCCATCCTCGATGTGTATCGGCCGCGGACTGAGTAGGTGATACGCAGCAACCCGCTCTCCTCCGGCGAGTTGGCGATGGAGAAGACGCGCGATTCTGGCCAGAACCGGGTCGGGTCCCAGTCGTCGAGCGCGAGGTGGAGGAACTGGCCGGGCAGGAACCGCGGTATCCGGTACCCGGCGTGCGGAACGAGCTCAAGCGTGTAGACGTGGTCCGCGTGCGCGGTTAGTGTTTGAACCCGGCACGGGAGTTTCTGGACCAGCGCCATCTAGATCCTCTCCCCGGCCATGAAACGGCGAAACGCGTCCTCGATTGCGCCCAGTTCGGGTTCGCCGATTCCCGGATAGAGGCCGACGAAGAAAGTGCCTGACGTTATTGTCTCGGTGTTTTCCAGTCCGCCGACCACCCGGTGGTCAATGGCGGCGAACGCAGGGTGGCGCAGCAGATTGCCGCTGAAGAGGTTGCGGGTTTCGATACGGCGGGATTCAAGGAACCGGGTGAGTTCATTGCGCGTGAACCCGGCGTTCGGGCGAACGGTGATGACGAAGCAGAACCACGATGGGTCGGAACCGGACAGCGCCTTTGGCAGCATCAACCTATCTTCGTATGGAACGAGCATCTCGGTCAGCCGGGCATAGTTCTGCTTGCGGCGGGCGATGAATCCATCCAGCTTGGCCAGTTGGGCGCAGCCAATCGCCGCCTGCAGGTCAGTCGGCTTGAGATTGTAGCCCAGGTGGCTGTAGACGTATTTGTGGTCATAGCCCGGCGGCAGGCTGCCGAACTGCTGGCTGAAACGCTTGCCACAGGTATTGCTCTCGCCGCCCGCGCAGTAGCAGTCCCTTCCCCAGTCGCGGATTGAACGCGCGATCTGCGCCAGTTCTTCGCGATCGGTCATCACACACCCGCCCTCACCCATTGTGATATGATGCGCCGGATAGAATGAACATGTCGAGAGGTGGCCGAATGTGCCGGTCAGCTTCCCATGCCACCTTGAACCAAGGGCGTCGCAGTTGTCTTCAATCAGCCAGAGATCGTGCTTGCGCACGAGGTCCATCGTCGTATCAAGGTCGAAAGGAACGCCCAGCGCGTGTGCCATCATTATCGCGCGGGTCCTGGGGCCAACCGCCTGTTGCAGAGCCTCAGGATTCGCGGTGTAATCGCCGAGGTTGACGTCAACAAAAACCGGGACGAGCCGGTTCTGAACTATCGGCGCGACCGTGGTCGGGAACCCGGCGGCGACGGTTACGACTTCATCACCGGGCTTCAGTCTGCGGTCGCCGAGCTTTGGGGAGGTCAGCGCGGTCAGGGCGACCAGGTTCGCTGAAGACCCGGAGTTGACCAGCACCGCGTTGGCAAGCCCGAGGTACTCGGCAAGAGAGGTCTCAAACCGCTCGGCGTAACGGCCCGTGGTCAGGTAGAAGTCAAGGCTTGCATCCACGAGGTAACGCAGTTCTTCAGCGTCAAAAACCCGGCCCGCGTAGTGCACCATGTCCTTCTCGGGGTCGAATGTCCTTCCCGCGAACTCGGCTTCGTAGTAGTCACGTACGAGTGCCAGTATCTGCTGCCGGAGTTCGGCCGGTGCGTTGTTCGCGGCGCTTGACGTCTTATTCTCCACGCCGGAACGCAACAACGGCGCTACGTACTGACAGCAGGTCGAACCGCCTCGTAGTCGGCGATGTCTTTGCGGCAGGCGTCATACATGGAGCCGGTCGGGTCACGATAATAGCTCCTGTACCAGGTTACGGAATGATTGATTGCCTGTTCCAGATTCCAACGCGGACGCCAGCCCAGTTCGCGGACCGCCTTGTCGATGCTCAGCCGCAGAACGCCGGCTTCGTGAGGCTGGGTCGGGTCACTTGCATCCCGCCACTTGCCGCCTCCCCATGCGGTGCAGAACCGCTCGACCAGGTCTTTGACCGTGGCCTCGTCGTCGGGCCTTGGCCCGAAATTCCATGCCCCGCACCACTTCGGGTCTTCACTCGACAGCATCGCTGAAGCCAGCGCTAGATAGCCGCTCAGCGGCTCAAGTACGTGCTGCCAGGGGCGTACCGACCCGGGGTTCCGAACCGGAACCGGCTGCCGCTTACTCAGACTCAGGACCATGTCGGTCATGATCCGGTCCTTACCCCAGTCGCCGCCGCCGATGACGTTGCCGGCCCGGGCCGATGCGAGCCGCACCCCATGCTGAGCGAGCCGGTCGGAATTGAAGAACGAACGACGGTAGGACGCAACCAGCAGTTCGGCCGCGCCTTTGCTGGCGCTGTAGGGGTCATAGCCGCCCATCGGGTCGTTTTCACGGTAGCCCCACACCTGCTCGCGGTTCTCGTAGCACTTGTCACTGGTAATCACGACGACTACGCAGGGCCGCTTGAGCTCCCGCACTGCGTCCAGCAGGCTGGCAATGCCGATGACGTTGACCTCGAAGGTCTCGCGCGGAATGTCGTGGCCGGTCCGCACCAACGCCTGGGCCGCAAGATGAAAGACCACGTCGGGCCGGCAGGCAGCCAGTGCCGCGGACAGTCTCGCGCCGTCTCTGATATCTGCCTCGTAGTGACCGGCCAGTGACTCTCCCAGACGTGTAGCTTCGAAGTTGCTGGGTTGGGTCGGCGGAGCCAGCGAGTAGCCGGTCACACGCGCTCCAAGCTCGGCAAGCCAGAGTGCAAGCCATGACCCCTTAAAGCCGGTATGGCCGGTGACGAGAACCGAGCGGTCATGCCAGAACGAAGAATTGGCGATTGGCGATTGGCGATTGGCGATTGGTGCTGCGCCCTCGGCTTTTGGCTTTTGACCTGGGGCCGCGGGTTTCATTTCCACACCTTCCAGGCTGCCTTGCCCGACTGCCAGAGGCTTTCGAGGTTACGAACGTCACGCAGGGTGTCCATGCACTGCCAGAAGCCTTCGTGGCGGTAGGCGACGAGTTGGCCATTGCCGGCCAGCCGCTCCATCGGTTCGCCCTCCCAGAGCGTCGAATCGTCCTTGATGTAGTCGACGGCTTCCGGCTCCACCACAAAGAACCCGCCGTTTATCCAGCCCTCACCGACCTGCGGCTTCTCGGCGAAGCGGGAAACGCTGTCCCCATCGAAAACGATGCCGCCGAAGCGTGCCGGCGGCCGGACGGCGGTGACCGTGACCAGGCTGCGGTGGCTGCGGTGGTACTCAAGCAAACGCCGCGCGTCGATGTCCGCTACTCCGTCGCCGTAGGTCAGCAGAAACGTATCCCGCCCGATGAATCCTGCTGCTCGCCGGATGCGACCGCCGGTATTTGTGTCAGGACCGGTGTCGAGTAGATGAACGGTCCAGTTGTCGCCGTCCTCGGTGTGAACGTCGATTTCGCCGGATGGCAGGCGCACGGTCAGGCTGCGAGAGCGGTAGCGATAGTTGACGAAATAGTCCTTGATGACCTCGCCTTTGTAGCCCAGCGCCAGCACGAACTCGTTGAACCCGCCGGCTGAGAATATCTTCATGATGTGCCAGAGGATTGGCTGTCCGCCGATTTCCACCATCGGCTTGGGCCTGACCGCGGTCTCTTCAGAGAGCCGCGTACCGAGTCCGCCGCAGAGGATAACGACCTTGGGCTTGGGTGAATGGCGACTTGCGATTGGCGACCTGCGATTGGCGCTTCTCACAGTGTGGAGTATAGCCGTCAAGCTGCCAGCGTCAAACATGACGCAGCGTCCCGCGACCATCCGATCATCTGATCAATTCGCCATAGGCGTTACTGAACCTGAAAAACTGACAGGCTGGGGTCAAATGCACGATACCGAAGAAAGGCATGCGCGTGATCGAACAGCAAGGAATCAGAGTAGTGCTGCGATTTCCAACCCACGCCCCAGACCGGTACCGTCGGTCCGAGTCCGTAGCGCTGCTTCATCGCTTCCAGCTCGGCGCAGAAATCGAGTGGCACGAAGTCACACAGCGGGGTGGCGAATACGCGATAGCCGCCGTAGGACAACTCAGTGAACTTCTCGTCGGACACCGAGGCATGAGAAGGAAACTGGTCTTTGCTCTCACAATCGCGTTGCAGGACCACAGTCAGGCTATCGATCTGGTCACGACCCAAGTAGTAGCCGAGCAGGTCTGCTGTCTGGCAATCAACAAACAGAATGCTGGCCCGGGGAATCGAGTCCTTGATGTACCTGATCGCTGCGCCCATGGCCGCTCTACTCTGTTCTTCCGGCTTGTAGTCCCATACAGCGCTCGCGCTAGTACTCTTGACCATGGGCACGATGACTGCGAACGCAAGCAGGACAGCGCCCGAGCGTCGTCCAGCCATGCGGCCGAACAAAGAGCTGACACCAGCGACCGCGAACAGGCCGAGAAAGACGTCGTGGCGATCGTACCCGAACGCGTAAAGCCCGGCGAGTGCGGCCAGGGCGTTGACCACGAACGCCGCGACTATCAGGACGCCGAAGCTCGAGTCTTCGACCCAGCGCCGGTCTTGATTGCGTGTCGAGGTGTCAGGTTTTCTCCGATAGGGCACGAACAGTGTCACCACGCCGGCCAAGAACAAACCCAGTGCCACCAGCCCTGGAACGCGGGACCAAAACAGATACGTGAACAGCCAACTGAGATTCCGCGCGAGAAACGGCAGGACTTTGTCGCGTCCTGGATGGAAGTAGAACTCCTGCAGCCAACCATCCCGGGCATATCGCTCCATCCCGCTGCCGTGTATGGTCCTGACGTGGGTCAGGTACAAGACAATCAAGAGCGCAGCGATGCCGGCCTGAATCGCGACCCAAGCCCCGACCCATCTGCCGGGCAGACGTTCGCGCACGATGCGGACCAGTGCGTACAGCCCGACCGCAATCGTGAACCACACGGCAGAATAGTGTATCAGGTTCGCTACTAACGCAGCCACGCCGAACCAGAGCAGCATCCACCTTGACTTCTCGCGGAGAGCCCGCTCCAGGTAGTAGAGAGCAAGCATCATGGTCAGCAGGAGCGTAGCGTAACCGCGGACCTCAGCTGACATTGAAATCATGGTCGGGTTGAACGCCAGCAGGAGCAGGCCGACCAGGCCGGTTGTCGTGCCGGACCGATAGGCGAGCCAGTTGAACCCGACCCAGAGACCGGCAGTCCCGGCAAGTACCGAGATGAGGCGCAGGACCAGCTCGGAATTGCCAAGGAACCGCCAGAAGTAGAGCAGCATAAAGAAGAGCGGCGGATGGGCGGTAGTCAGGCTGGCTCTGTAGACCTGATCCAGACCGGCCTGATTGGCAATCAGGTAGTGCAATGCCTCATCCGGGTTGAAATACTGCTTGGTTGCGCACACAAGCCTGAGCACAAAACCGAGTGCGACAACGACCAGCACGGCCATGGCCATGTGCCGTTCGACCCAGTCGCTGATTGAAGACACGAGACTGCCGTCCGAAGAACCTCGGTACCCCATGTCGGCGCCGACGCGTTGACCCGGCATCTCGTCAGGATCCCACGCTCTGGGCGAAGCAGATCACAGCAGCACGACCGTAATTCATCGCCAACGCTGCCCGCGTGCCGATCGCCGCTGAATCAAGCACCGTCTCGCACTTCACTCCGGTGCCGGGCATCGGCCAGCACGAAGTCGACGTCGGGCGTACCGTCGGCGACTACGAACACTTGATAGGAAAAGAGCGTTTTGCTGACGCGGATCATGGCCAGATTGACACCCAGCAGGAAACGGCTGAACCACCCGTCACCCAGTGCCTTGGGAAACGGCCCCGGTATTCCGCGGATCGTTCTGATCCGGAATCCGGCGTCGCGCAGTAGATGCCGAACACCACGGAACGTGTACAGGCGGCAGTGGGTCCGGTCGAGGATGCCGGCCGAGCCGTAGTTGAACTGGCCGAAGAGAAGCATGATCCGTTGGGCGAAGAAGGCGACATTCGGGGCCGTGAGAATGATCGTTCGCGGTGCGTAGTCAAACTGGCTGCGGAGCCGGTCCAGAAACAGCTCCGGATGCCGCAGGTGCTCGATGATATCGAGCATCAGGATGTAGCGGAATCGACGGGCATCGATATCCAGCGGACAATCCAGATCCTGAACGTGGAATTCGATTCCGGGCAGTCGCTCCGGCGGCTCGAACCGGTCGACGACCGCTACCATGCATCCCTTGTTCGCCAGCTCTCGCGCCATTCCACCCGGCCCCCCGCCAAGATCGAGAACCGAAACTCCGGTCGGAACCGCCTGCAACGCGTAGCTGTGGCTGCTCGGGTATCCCAGTTTCAAGTCGTAGCGGGTATTGCCGTCTCCGGTGCAGTCGAAGCGGCGCTCGTAGAAGATGCCGGACCGATGCGCTGCATTGCGCAGGACGGCCATCAACACGTTGCCCGCATAGCGAATGCCGTTGACCCGGCAGATTTCATCCCCGTAGTAGGTTGGTATCGGCAACTCGACTATCCGTGCGCCGGAATTCACCAGTTGGATGATGATCTCGGTGTCGAAGTGGAAGTCGTTCGTGTTTAGCAGGAACGGCAGCTTCGCCAGCATCGGAACCGAGTAGATACGATAGCCGCTGTGGAATTCCGACAGATGAGTACGAAGCAGTCGGTTCTCAAGCCAGGTCAGGATCCGGTTTCCGGCAAACTTGTAGAGCGGCATCCCTCCCTTAAGTGCGGCCCGCGGCGGCATCATCCGACTGCCGAAGACCGCGTCCGCCCGTGCCTCGCGAAACGGCTGCAGCAGACCGGGCAGAGCTTCGGGCGCATACTGCCCGTCGCCGTGAAGGACGGCGACGAGGTCGAAGCCCCCGCTAATCGCATAACGGTAACCGACCTTCTGGTTGCCGCCGTAGCCCTGGTTGTAGCTGTTGCGGAGGACTGTGACATTGAGCTCGGGATGGCCCCGCCGGTAGTCGTCACCAACGGCAAGCGTCCGGTCGTCGGACCCGTCATCAATGACAAGGACCTCGCAGTCGTAATCCCGGTGAACCTGGCTTGGGATGCGTTCGAGGACCGAACTGAGCGTGGATTCGGCGTAGTAGGCAACAACCAGTATCAGGAGCCGTGGGCGAACTGGAGGCTGCGCAGCGACTTCCATGCTAGTTTGCGAAGTCTAGTCATTTCCTCAAGTCAGTCAATATCTCAGCGCAAGGCGTATCGGGTGCGGATTCGTTTTCGGTCCGAACCGTGGCGCCGGACGTAGTCCTGCTCCTGGGCAAGACGGGCGGCGACCGGTGATAATGCAATCAGCACACAGCAATCACGGCACGGGTGGCTCGGAGCCTATGGCGCGGTAGCGACGATATCGAAGACTTCAGTACGGATGCGCGCCAGGACGACCGGGTTCAAGCCGCGGTTCGCCCATTTGTCAAGCAGGACCTGGGCCACGAGCGCAAAACTCTCCCCGGAAATACCCTGCTGCCGCGAGAGCTTATAGAGCTGCCGTGCATAGTTAATGTACGGCACGTACATGATGGTGTGTACTCCAGCCGCATTAAGCGTCTGCCGTGCCTTTGTCTCCATCTCGCAGAGGCTGGCCACCGCCGCCTCGTAGTGTTTGAGCATGTCCGGCCTTAGGTCATCGAGTATCTGCTTCACCCTGCCGGTATCGGTCTTTATCTGCCAGTTCATCAGTCGCTGATTCGGGTCAAACATAGGAACTCCTTTACTGTTTACGGTCATTCACTCACAATCGGGGCCGGTTCGGTACCGGCCCTCCTATGGCCATACTCGCCAGAAGGCACAACCTGTGAAGAGATCTTTGTCTTCCGGCCGAGCCGCACCGTTCGAGTGTGGCCCTTCATATAGTTATGTGTCCGCCAGAGACCGATTTGCTCAAGAATCTTTATCTTCCCGTAACAGGTCATACCTGTAACTCGTTGTAGGACTGCGTGTTAGTACGATTGTCCATTTGAAACTGGTCGAAGATGACGCCCTGCGAACCACCCCGGGAACCGTCCCGGGAACGGTTCTCGGAGTGGTTCGGACCGCGATTCATGCGGGCAGTCGGACGGCAATTTCGACGCCGACTCCCGGCTCGAAAACCGGAGGGGCTGTCGCGGCGATTGTCGGCATGACTTCTGAGGCCACAGGCAGACGGGATTGGAGTGCGACTTGGACGGGGATTTGCGCCGTCACCCGCAGTGCGACTCTCACGGCGACTCTGACCGCGTCTCCGGTTGCGGTTCACGAGGCGGTTCGCAGCGCGATTCGTTGACTGACTTTGGCGGCTGGGTAGAATCACTCCTCGACGCGCCATGGCCGAAAACCCAAAAACCAAGACACCTTCTTCCCCGGTCTCTCTAGCTGGGGCCGAAGCAGCGCCAGAGCTGGACAATGGCATCGCGCTGGTGCGCGAGCGTCTCGCCAAGGCGAAGAATGTGATGGTCATCACCGGCGCGGGAATCTCGGCCGAGTCCGGGGTCCCGACCTTCCGCGACGAGAAAGGGTTGTGGAAGGAGTTCAACCCGCTCGATTACGCGACGCACGAGGCGTTCAAGCGCGACCCGGTGAAAGTCTGGAAGTGGTACGACGAGCGCCGGGTCAACATGGCAAAGGCCGAGCCCAACCCGGCGCACAAGACCTTGGCCGCGATGCAACGTCCGGGCCGGCGCGTGTTCATCGTGACCCAGAACGTCGACGACTTGCATGAGCAGGCCGGCTCGAAAGAGGTCGTGCACATCCACGGTTCACTTTGGCGGATCCGCTGCGAGCGCGACGGCAATGTACTCGAGAACCGAGAAGTACCGCTGTCCGAGAACCCGCCATTGTGCATGTGCGGCGAAATCATGCGACCGGACATTGTCTGGTTTGGTGAGGAACTGCCCCGGCAACCAGTTGAGCAGATCGTTCACTACATGCTGGAGGGAGGAATCGACCTCTGCCTCATCGTAGGCACCGAAGCGACGTTCGGTTACATCGTGCAGTGGGCGCTGCTGGCGCGCGAGGCCGGGGCCTTGGTCGTTGACGTGAACCCGCGCGACACGGGACTCGGCTCGCTCGTGGACGTGCACCTGCGCGGCAAGGCCGGAGAGGTCTTGCCGAGACTGCTATGACAAGCGAAGTCAGATGTGAGAAGCTAGAAGCTAGAAGTCAGAAGTCAGAAGTACGGAGATCGGAGGACTAGTGATGAATGATTCACAGTTCCTGAAGCTCTGCAGGAGCCGACGGTCGGTGCGCCGGTTCGCGGACCGGCCGGTGGAACGTGAGAAGATCGAGCTTTGTCTTGAAGCAGCCCGGCGCGCGCCTTCGGCCGACAACATGCAGCCGTGGCGGTTCATCGTGTTCGACGACGCGGAGAAGAAGGCGCAACTCGCCGAAGCGGTCTTTCATGGCGCCTACGCGCCATCGAAGCGGTTCGCCTCCGCTCCGGTCATTGTCTGCCTGATCATCAAAGAGAACCTGCTGGTCAACAAAGTCGCGGGCATGATCCAGGGCACGCAGTGGCAACTGGTCGACGCGGGCATCGGTGGGGAGCACTTCGTGCTGGCCGCAGCCGAGCAGGGCCTCGGGACCTGCTGGATTGGCTGGTATGACGGCCGGGCCCTGCTCAAGCACCTTGGCCTGCGCGGCAAGGGGTACAAGCCGGTCGCGCTCATCGCGCTCGGCTACCCGGCCGCAGACGTCTCGACCAGCGAACGCCCCCGCAAACCGCTTTCCGAAATCGCGTCCTGGAACGAGCCCCCGCGCTGACGCGCGGTCTCCGCCACCCGTAGCCACGCCCATCTGAAACCTCGCTCGTTCATTTGACTTCCGTCACCGCCTGACCCTCGCTGCCCGGTCTGCTTGACATACCGCCTGATTCCGGCAAGACTTTGGGGCGATGGGCCGCAGGTCCCTCCAGGAAAAATTGCGCACTCGTGCCGGCATGGCCGTCGTGCTGGCCGCAGTCGCGCTCTTCGCCGTGGCCATGTACCTCCCGGCCACGCGTTTCAACTTCGTCTGGGACGACGCGTCACTCATCACCGGACACGGAGCCAGGGACCAAGGACCAGGATTCTGGACCCCGACCTCTGACTCCCGACTCCCATCCCCCGCCTACTACCGTCCGCTGGTAACGCTGAGCTTCCGACTGGACCGAATGCTCTCTCGGACCAACGCACACTGGTTCCACTTCGTCAACGTGCTGCTGTTCGCACTGGCCGCGGCGGCGGTCACCCTGGTCTTGTGGGAGTTGCTGCATTCCGGGGTCTGGGCGCTGCTGGGCGGCCTGCTTTTCACGGCGCACTCGTCCCACGTCGAAACGGTCGCCTACGTCTCCGGCCGGACCGACATCATGCTGACCTTGTTAACGGCGCTGGCCGCTTTTGTGCTGCTCCGCTCCTTCCGCAAGCGCAACCGCTGGTGGCGGCTGGCAGTTCCGCCCATGTTCGGCCTCGCCCTGCTCAGCAAGGAGACCGCGGTCATGTTTCCGCTGCTTGTCGCTTTGACCCCACTCCTGGTCGGCGTCAGGTACGACCGTCGATACTGGTGGTTGGTGCTGGCTTCCCTGGCGGTCCTGGCGGGCTATCTGCTGCTCCACGTGGCGGCGGTCCGGTCGCCGATTCCGCTCGCGATCCAGGCCGGATTCGGGCGCCGGCTTCTTGCTGCGGCCAATACTTTCGGGCTTTACATCCGGATGTTCTTCTGGCCGCTCGCGCACCGCGTCAGATACCCGGCCAGCAACGTGTTCTTTACGCTGACTCCGAACCTGCTCTTGGCCCTGCTTTTCGCGGTCTCGGTGCCCCTGCTCTCGCTCCAACGCCGGTTCACGGCAACGCTTTGGGGCTACGCCTGGACGATCGCGTTTCTGCTCCCGGTCTTGAGCATCGCGACGCCTGGACCGCTCGCCGCGGAAAGACTGCTCTGCCTGCCTTCGGCGGGCATGGTGATGGTCCTGGTCACAGTGCTGTCGCGTCTACTCACATTCCGAATCACTGCTCGGAAGGTGGTCGGAATCGGGCTGGCCGCGATCGTGTTGTTCCTGGCTGTGGATACAATGGTCCGCTCGCGCATCTGGCGAAACGACGAAACTCTGTTCACGGCGATGGTCCGCGAAGCTCCGGACGCGCCGACGGCCTACGCCGGCCTCGCTGACGCTATAGCCGCGCAGCGGCCGGATTCCGCACTCGCGCTGTACAATCACGCGCTGCGGCTGGACCAAGGCTATGTCCACGCCTACGTTAACTCGGCCAGGCTGCTGAGCGAGAGAGGCGACCATCGCCGCGCGATTCACCAGTTCCGTCTTGCCAGAGATCTGGACCCCAACTCGGCAATGGTACTGAATGACCTCGGCGTGGCGTTCACCGAGGCGGGTGAGCCAGACAGCGCGCTGGCAACTTTCGCGTATGCGGTCGCCAAGTACCCCAACTCGCACACGCTCCGGCTCAACTATGCGAACTCTCTATCTGCAGCCGGCCGCACCGAGGAAGCAAACGCGGAACTCCGCAGCGCCGCAGCCCTCGACAGCGCTGCGCAGAACCGGCGCTGAAGTCACCCCAGTCCCCGGCCTCTGCCCTCTGGCCCCCGGCCTCAGTACCGCGCAGCCATCGGCATCCGCCAGCCCGTGCCGAACGCCCGGCTGGTCACTTTCAAACCGGGCGCGGCCTGCCGCCGTTTGTACTCGTTCCTCGTCACGGCCCGTATGACCCAGTCTACCGTGTCGCGGCTGTGTCCGGTCGCCACGATCTCATCGGCCGAGCGGCCCTGATCCACGTAGGCCTCGATGATGGCATCGAGCTCCTCGTAGGGGGGAAGCGTGTCTTGGTCGGTCTGGTCAGGTCGGAGCTCGGCTGACGGCGGCTTGCGGATGATGGAATGAGGGATTACATCGCCCCTGCGGTTGATGTAGTTTGCCAGCGCGTAGACCGTGGTCTTGGGGACGTCGGCGATCACGCACAGGCCGCAGGCCATGTCCCCGTAAAGCGTACAGTACCCGACGGCAATCTCGCTCTTGTTCCCGGTCCCCAGCACCAAATGGCCGAGCTTGTTGGATATCGCCATCAGGATGTTGCCACGGACCCGGGCCTGAAGGTTCTCCTCGGTAGTATCGGGTTTGCGCCCCGCGAAATCGCGCTCGAGCAGCGACAGGTAGGCATGATAGGCCTCGCTGATCCCTATCTCGCGGAGATCGATATCGAGGTTTGTCGCAAGCTGGCGCGAGTCCTCGACGCTGCCGCGGGATGAGTACTCGGACGGCATCGTGATTCCGAGAACGTTCTCCGGCCCCAGCGCCGCCACGGCAAGGCAGCACACGACCGCGGAGTCGATGCCGCCGGAAAGCCCGAGCACCACCTTTCTGAACCCGCACTTCCGCACGTAGTCGCGCACGCCAAGCACAAGCGCGTCGTGGATGGACCCAACCGCATCGATCTCAGCATAGTTGCTCTCCGCGCCGACCGTCTCGGTCTCAACCACGGTGAGCTCCTCCTCAAAGGACTTCAGCACCATCTGGGGCATTCCACGCCGGTCGAACGCCATGCTCCGGCCGTCGAACACCAGGTCGTCGTTCCCGCCGACCTGGTTTACGAACACAAAAGGCAGCCCGTGCCGGGACGCGTGCCCGGAAACCAGCCGCTTTCTGACTGCCTCCTTGCCAACAGTGAACGGCGAGGCCGAGATGTTGATCAGCACTGTCGCGCCGGCTGATGCGAGTTCCGCTATCGGGTCGCGATCATACAGCGTCCGCTCCCACATCTCCGGAGAATTCCACGCGTCTTCACATATCGTCATCCCAAGCATCTCGCCGCGGAATCTCACCGGCCGCACGTTATCGGCAGCGTCGAAGTACCGCGTTTCGTCGAATACGTCGTAGGTCGGCAGCAGTGACTTGGCCTGCCGGGACTGTTCCCTGCCTCCGGCCACGAGCACGGCGGCGTTCAACAGACCCTTGCCCGGGCTGCGCGATGAACGGACTGGGGCCCCGACGATGATCCCGATTTCGGGGGCTTGCTCGGAAATCCGCGCAACGTCGGCCAGACCGGATTCCACCCGGTCGATGAACCAGCTTCGGACCAGCAGGTCGCGCGGCGGATAGCCGGTCAGTACGAGTTCTGGGAAAACGACAAGGTCGGGTTTGATCTGACAAGCCCGGTGGAACAACTGCTGCACGCGCCCGACGTTGCCGGGCACGTCGCCAACTACCGGATTCAGCTGAGCCAGAGCGACTCTCATGGAGTGATAGGCTGATGTCTCAAGGATACGCATGTCCGAGGCCAGAGCCACTGGCACCGGAAATCCTTGTGTCCGGTCATTTTCAGAACTCAGTCTGCCAAATCAGCAACCCTTGTCAACAACGGGCGCAGGGCTTATTATCTGTCGTAGTGTTCCCTTTAATATTGTTGCTGCTGCCGGCACAGCTGATGCGACCGGACATTGCGGTCCCGCCGGGGCTCGATACCTTTGACCTCTCGGACCACACCGTAGTCCTGTCGGTAGACGACGGCTACCATTCTGTCTACGAGAACGTGTATCCCTTGCTCAAGCGGTATCACATGACGATGACGCTGGCACTCATCACCGGCTGCATCACCGAGGGTAAGCCGTCCTACAGCCCTTCCGACCGATTCCTCAATGAGCGCGAGATTCGGGAGATGCTGGACTCCTGCGACATCGAAATAGCCAGCCATACTGTTACTCATGCCTGGCTGACTCGGATCAGCACTACGTCGGCATGGTGGGAGATAACCGAATCGAAGCGACATCTCGAGTCCATGTTCGGCAGACCGGTGATAACCTTTGTCTACCCCTACGGCGACATGAACGGCAGGATCCGCGACTTGGTCCGCCGCGCCGGCTACAAACTGGCCCGTGAAGTCGGAGCGGGAACACCGAACCTCTGGGTAGAACCCTATCGAATTCCGGAAGTCGAACTCAGGATCGACGCCCGGCTGCCCGCTATCATGACCCACATCCGGCGAAACAAGACAACCGTCATCCTGCTGCACCGGATTGTCCAGAAGCCCCGCGTCTTCACAGAATGGCCGGTCACCGACTTTGCTGCCCTTCTGGACTGGATACACGAACGTCGGGTTCGCGTCGTTACGCTCGAGGAACTCTACCGCGAGTGGTGGCGGGACAAACTTAAGCGGACACTTCTGGGGGTTACTACGAAGTCGGACTCTGGCCGGCTATTCCAGGATGTAGACATCGACGCCACTCGAACTACCCATCCCCGCTGATGTAAAGGCGTCCATGTTCTGCTTCCGTCCCACGAATATGTCGATGTGCTTGCCTCTCACGGCAGTTCCCACGTCGTGGGCGTAGAAAACGCCGCCCAAGACCTGACCGTCAATTGAGACATTCTCTGCCTGAGGGATGTACACGATCGATCCCAAGGGTATGATACGGGGGTCGACCGCGATGGATCTGAGCTCCGTGAGTCTGTGCCCGCTGCAACCAAGATACTCATCCACTACCTGGGCTCGATTCGCCTGCTTGAGGTAGCTGATACGACGCCCGTCCTTGAGACAGGCTGCCGCCTCCTCGCGGAAGGCCTTCACGAAGGCTGAGGAGAATCGGCCGAGAAGTTGGCCGTCGGCAAGGTAGATTGCTGAAGATCTGCTGGTAGGGTACTCGGCTTCATCAACCGCCCAGTAGTAGGTGATCTTGAAGCGCCCCAGGTAGCGGGCCTGCGGCGTCCCAACGCTGTCCTGTCGACCCGAAAGCAGAAAATCAGGCGGCTGTACGCCGGTCCGAACGACGCCGCTTGTGGTCTGCGCCCTGGGCAGGAAACAGGTAGACACCAGCAGCAACAGGCCTACAGCCCATTTTCTCATGATATATAGTCCAAATCTCACCGTTCGTGTCAAGAAAATCCTTGGGGCGTGTTCGGGCAACTGAAACTCCAGGTGTGTAATCTATTGTGATAGCGCTACTTATCCATAGGCAACCTTGGCCACTGGCCAGACGATGGCCGTCGACAGTCGGTCAGAAAGCCGGCTGAGGCATTTCAAACACGCAATCTGGCGCCTACGCATGCGGGACACGAGACTGGCAAGTGACAACCTGGGACATCTGTGGATCACACCCTATCCGAGGTCCAGCTCACTCTGTTGAGAATTCGAAACCTTGCGGCTGAAGTGGTCATAGGCACGTTTCTGGGCGATGCGTCCCCGCGGAGTTCGCTGGATTAGGCCCTGTTGAACCAGAAACGGTTCGTAGACCTCCTCCAGCGTGCCAACATCTTCGCCGACTGCCACGGCCAGGGACGAGGCACCGACGGGCCCGCCGTTGAAGCGGTCTATGATCGTGAGTAGTATCTTCTTGTCCATCTCGTCCAGTCCGAGCGTATCTACATCAAGCTGAGCCAGGGCGTAGCGAGTTATCTCCTTGTCCACCAATGCCTTACCAGCGACTTGAGCAAAGTCACGGACGCGACGCAGCAGGCGGTTAGCTATTCGTGGCGTGCCCCGGGATCTTCTCGCAATCTCTGCCGCAGCGTCGTCCTCAACCTTCACGCTCAGGATGCGCGCGGTACGTCGGACGATGAGAACGAGGTCTTCTGCCGGGTAGTAGTCGAGGTGGAATGACATGCCGAACCGGGAACGCAGCGGCGCGGTGAGCAGGCCCGAGCGGGTCGTGGCACCGACCAACGTGAAACCATGGAGGCCGATCTTCTCTGACCTCGCTCCAGGCCCCTTGTCGATGAGAACGTCGAGTGAGAAATCCTCCATCGCGGGGTACAGGTATTCCTCCACCGACTTGTTGGTCCGGTGAATCTCATCGATGAACAGGACGTCCTTCGGCGCAAGGCCGGTAAGAATGCCGGCCAGGTCAACCGGCCGTTCGAGTATCGGGCCCGAACTCGCCCTGACCGCGGCGCCCATCTCGCCGGCGATGATGTAGGCGAGAGTAGTCTTGCCCAGACCGGGTGGGCCGAAAAGCAGAACGTGCTCGAGGGGCTCCCCGCGCAGCTTGGCCGCCTCGATAAATACCCGGAGGTTCTCCTTCAGACGGTCTTGGCCGATGAAGTCTTTGAGAATTCGGGGGCGGATCTCCTCGTCCAACGCCTCCTCTCCCCGCATCCGCTGGGGAGACGAAACCCGTTCGGCCTGAACCACCCCGCTAGCCTCGCTGCGCCAGAGCCAGCTTCAGGAACTCCTGCAGGCTCAGGTTCTCGGCCGCACCGACCCGCCTCAGCCGGTCCCGGGCCTCGCGTCGGGTGAGGCCCAGCGAGACCAGCGCCGACTCCGCATCCGCCAGCAATTCCGAGCCGGCCTCGGGTGGCGTGGCCTCGGCCTGCAGCTTCTTGATGATGTTGTCCGCCTTGGTTGCCCCGATGCCGGGCACGGTTCGGAGCACATCGGCCTTGCCGTTGGCGATGACCGAATCTATCTCCCCGGGAGTGAATCGGGACAACAGGTTCAGGCCGGCCTTGGGCCCGATGCCCGAAACCGATGTCAGCCTTTGGAATGCGGTCATCTCTTCCTTTTCGAGAAACCCGAACAACTGGACCCCGTCCCGGGTAAAATGAGTGTGCACCTGCAGGACCACCTCACCACCGACCTCGGCCAGCCGCCGTGATGTCGACAACGGGACCTTCAGGTCGAACCCGACGCCCTGGCATTCGACGACGACGCGCGTCGGCTCCTTCTCGACCAGGGCACCGCGCAGCCGGGCTAGCATCGCCGTCCCGCCTTTGTCGGGAGCCTGCGGTTAAGGCAGTATGCGGCGGCCAGGGCATCGGCCGCGTGCTCGGAAACTCTCTCGCCCAGCGAGAGTAACCGTTTGACCATGTAGTTCATCTGGTGTTTCGACGCCCGGCCGCTCCCGGTCACGGACAGCTTGATGGTGGCAGGGGTCAATTCGGTCACCGGTATGCGGTTCCGGCCCAGAACATAGACAATCGTGCCGCGCGCTTCGGCTGAGCGGATGACGCTCCGCGCCCCGACCGACTTGAAGAAAAGCGTCTCCAGAGCGCAGTGCGTCGGCCGATTGCGCCCGACCACCTCTTCGAGGCCATCACCGAGCGAGCGCAGCCGATCAGCAATGGGTTGGCGGGTATCGGTGGTGATGAGGCCGAACTCGGTGGCCTCGCCGTCTTCGATTATCCCGTATCCGGTCGCGCCCAGCCCTGGGTCAATCCCCAGAATCCTCAAGTGAGGCTAGTCCTCGGCCGCTATCTTCTCCAGTATCTCGTCGGGGATGTCGGAATTGTCGTAGACCTGCTGGACCTCTTCCAACTCCTCAAGCATCTCAATCAGCTTGAGGACCTTGGGGGCATCCTGCTCTGACAGCTTGACCGAGTTGGCCGCAATCATGGTGAGTTCCGCGCTCTCGGACGCGATGCCGGCGTCCTTGAGCTGCTTCTTCACCTTCTCAAACGAGGAAATGGGAATCAGGATCGAGTAAGCGCTGGCTTCGGTCTGCACGTCGTCGGCCCCGGCCTCTAGCGCCGCGGTCAGCACCGCGTCCTCGTCCGCCTTGTCCTTGGATACGACGATCAGGCCCTGTGGCTTGAACTGCCATGCTACCGACCCGGCCGAGCCCATGCTGCCGCCATACTTGTCGAAGACATGCCGGATTTCCGCCGTACTGCGGTTCTTGTTATCGGTCAGTGCACGAATCATCAGGGCTACTCCACCCGGGCCGTATCCTTCGTAAATGGTCTCTTCGTAAGTAACTCCGGGCAGCTCGCCGGTGCCCTTCTTGATGGCGCGATCGACGTTGTCGGCCGGCATGTTAATCGCCTTGGCCGAATCGACCGCCGTGCGCAGCCTGGGGTTGGCGTTCACATCTCCGCCGCCGATCCGGGCGGCGGTGGTGATTTCCCGAATCAGCTTGGAGAAGGCCGCACCGCGCGCCTGGTCGGCCTTGCCCTTCTTGTGCTTGATTGTTGACCACTTAGAATGTCCGGACATAACTATCCTCCTCAGCAGCCGGCGCCGCGGCACCGGTTGTCGTCAAGTCGATTGGATGCCGGAACCCGCCGGGGAACCGTTCCGGGTTCGACGCCTGCAGTTCCAGACACTATTGTAGGTATGAAGACGCTGATGTCAAACATCGCACCGCCTGATGATTAGCTTGACAAGAACGTCAAACGAGCTTAACTTAGAAGTACCATGCTCGCGCTGACATTGGTTATCACCCTTGTCGGAATTGATCCAGATGCCGGCACTACCGGCTTCGATTTCCTCCGGCTGACTCCCACCGCCCGCGAAGCGGCGATGGGCGGGGCAGCCATCGGGAGCACGCCGAGTCCGATGGGCTTCTGGTACAACCCGGCGAACGTCTTGTCGGCCGGGAGCCCGCGAGCGCACGTCGGATACCTGAACTACGTCGCGGGCGTCCAGACCGGTTCCGCTGCGTACAGCCGGCCGGTCGGCAGCGACAAAGGCGTCGGGCTGGGCGTGACGTATCTGAACTCCGGTACCATGAAGCGCACGAACCAGCAGGGCGATGAGGAAGGCACGTTCGGCCTTTCCTATGCCGATCTGAACGTGAGCGGAGCAATGCGATTCGGCGAGGCGCTGGAGGTCGGAGTGGGAGTGCAGGGGCTATACGGCTCGATCGACACCTTTTTCGCGATGGGATTGGCCGGCAATATCGGCGCGAATTACAAGCTGCCGGTCAACGGCCTTACCGCTGGCATAGCTGTAGAAAACGTCGGGCGACAGCTCAAAGCATTCCAGAGCGGCATTGACCCCCTGCCCATGGATATCGGACTGGGAGTTGCATATCAGCCGAACCCATCGCTCAATCTGGTGCTTGACGTGCACAAACCGACCGCTGATCAAGTCAGGGTCCGTGCCGGCGTTGAAGGCTGGGTTACGGACGTCCTGTGTCTGCGCGCCGGGTACGACAGCTACGGCCCTGACCTCAAGTCGGGAGGTGGCACTGACATTCTGGCCGGGCTGACCACCGGACTCGGACTCCGCTGGCACGGATACGAACTGGACTATTGCTTCATCCCCATGATCGAACTCGGGGCCGCCCACCGCCTCTCGCTGGCGTTTTCTCTTTAGGCCGGCACCTGCAGAGACTTAAGTGAAGAAACAATTCCTCAAGGACGTCAAAGCCGGTACGCAGGTTGACGACGTTTTCTACTGCTCGCGCCGGGACGTGAAAGAACGCCGTGACGGCGGCGCCTTTCTGACACTCGAACTGCGCGACAAGACCGGATCGGTCGCTGCCATCATGTGGGACAGGATCGACGATGCCCTGCGCTGCGTCGAGGTCGGCGGCTTCTACCGCGTCGTTGGCCGGATGGGTGATTATCAGGGCAAACCGCAGTTCACCGTCAGCCTCATCTACCCTGCCGATTCGTCCGACATCTCGCGTGACGACTTCATCGCCGCCTCCCGTTTTGACCGAGGACAGCTCCTGACCGAACTCCGCGGCTATGTAGCCGCCGTGAAGAACCGCTACATTCGAGCGCTGCTCGAATCATTCTTCACCGACCCGGACTTCGCCGAGCAGTTCTCCCTCGCGCCGGGCGGGGCCCGGGTACACCACGCCTGCCTCGGCGGGTTGCTGGAACACACCGTGATGATGTGCCGCGCCGCGCAGCCCCTGCCCGAGATCTACCCGGAGGTGGACCGCGACCTCCTTCTGGCCGGGGTCATTCTGCACGACGTGGGCAAGGTCAAAGAATACGTTTACGAAGTTGCTATCGACCACACGCCTGACGGCAGGCTCATGGGTCATCTGGTCATGGGTTCGAAGATGGTCGAGGACAAGATCGCGGCCATCAAGGACTTCCCGGCCGAGCTCTCGCGGATGATACGGCACATCATCCTCTCCCATCACGGCGAACTTGAGTACGGCTCGCCGAAGACCCCGAAGTTCGCCGAGGCCTTCCTGGTATTCTCCCTCGACTACGCGGACTCGCGGCTGGCCATCTTCCGCGAGGTGGTTGAGAAAAACAAGAACGTCAAATGGACTGATTTCAACAACTACCTGGATACCAACGTCTACATAAAAGACCCGCCTGAAGCCTAGTCCCGCGCGATGAGCGCCGACCCGGACTTCCCGACCCTGCAGTCCGCCTGCAAACAATTCGACCTCGACCTGACCCAGTCGCAGTACGACCTGCTCACCCGCTACACGCAGATCCTGCGGGATTGGAACCAGCGCATCAACCTCGTCTCCCGCCGCGATCCCGGCCGGATTCTGTCCTATCATGTGATTGACTCGCTGGCCGTGCAGCGGTTGCTGCCTCAAGACGCAAGGGTTTGCGATGTCGGCAGCGGCGCCGGCCTGCCGGGAATTCCTCTTGCCTTGGTTCGGCCCGACCTAAAGACGCTGCTAATCGAGTCTTCTCAGAAGCGAAGCCGGTTCCTGGCTACCGCAGTGTCCGAACTGGGACTCGGCAACGTCGAGGTACTGAACGAACGGGCGGAATCACTTTCACCGCTGGAATGTGACGTAGTGCTCAGCCGGCTTTCCGGCCCGCTGCCGGACGTGGTCAAGCAGGCCGGCAGACACCTGAAGGCTGACGGCAAGATTGTGCTGTACAAGATGCAGGACTGCGCGGCCGAACTGCGGAAAGCGGCGAGGCTGCTGGCGCGGTTCCGGCTACGTGTCGTCGGTTCACACGACGTGCTGCTCCCGCTGTCTGGTATCCCGCGCCGGTTCATCGTTCTCGCCTCCTCCCGCTAGCCCAAGCCCGCCGGAAAAAAGAAAGAAGGCCGTGTCGGCCTTCGTTCTTTCAATGCAGGATGTAACAACAAAAAGCGTGCCCGGGTTCGTGCAAAACTCGTAGAAAGGAGGTGATCCAGCCGCACGTTCCCGTACGGCTACCTTGTTACGACTTCGCCCCAGTCATCGGCCCTGCCTTAGGCCCCCGTATAGGGGGACTTTGGGCATTGCCGACTCCCATGGCGTGACGGGCGGTGTGTACAAGACCCGGGAACGTATTCACCACTGCATGCTGATCAGTGATTACTAGCGATTCCATCTTCATGCAGGCGAGTTGCAGCCTGCAATCCGAACCATGGCCGCTTTTACAGGATTGGCATCACCTCGCGATGTAGCTTCCCATTGTAACGGCCACTGTAGGACGTGTGTAGCCCTGGGCATAAGGACCATGATGACTTGACGTTATCCCCACCTTCCTCCTCCTTGACGGAGGCAGTCCCCCTAGAGTGCACCCTCGCGGGTTTGCAACTAGGGGCAGGGGTTGCGCTCGTTGCGGGACTTAACCATACACCTCACGGCACGAGCTGACGACAGCCATGCAGCACCTGTGCAGGCTCCGGGGATAAACCCCGGTCGCTTCCCTTTCGGGTTACTACCACCTGCATGTCAAGCCCAGGTAAGGTTCTTCGCGTAGCATCGAATTGAACCACATCCTCCACCGCTTGTGCGGGTCCCCGTCAATTCCTTTGAGTTTCAACCTTGCGGCCGTAGTCCCCAGGCGGTACATTTAACGCGTTGGCTCCGGCACGGGGAAAATCCCCACGCCTAATGTACATCGTTTACAGCTAGGACTACCAGGGTATCTAATCCTGTTTGCTCCCCTAGCTTTCGTGTTTCAGCGTCAGGAACGTCCCAGAAACCTGCCTTCGCTATCGGCGTTCCTTCTGATATCTACGCATTTTACCGCTACACCAGAAGTTCCAGTTTCCTCTTCCGTCCTCAAGTCTGGTAGTTTCGACAGCACTTCCTCGGTTAAGCCGAGGGCTTTCACCATCGACACGCCAGACCGCCTACACACCCTTTACGCCCAGTGAATCCGGACAGCGCTTGCCCCCTACGTATTACCGCGGCTGCTGGCACGTAGTTAGCCGGGGCTTCCTTTGGCAGTACCGTCACCGTCTCGGCAGTTACTCCGAAACGGCATCGCTCCGCCTGTCAGGAGTTTACATCCCGAAAGACTTCATCCTCCACGCGGTGTCGCTGGGTCAGGCTTTCGCCCATTGCCCAAATTTCTAGACTGCTGCCTCCCGTAGGAGTGGGGACCGTGTCGCAGTTCCCCTGTGGCCGGTCACGCTCTCACGCCGGCTACCCGTCATTGCCATGGTGGGCCGTTACCCCGCCATCAAGCTGATAGGACAAGAGCCCGTCCAAAGGTGGCACCTTGCGGCGCCTTTGCTGCGGCAGAGATGCCTCCACCGCAGAACATGGGGAATTAGCCCGCCTTTCGGCGGGTTGTGCCCCTCCTGAGGGATGGTTGCCCTTGTATTGCTCACCCGTTCGCCGCTAGACACATCACTGTATTGCTACAACAATGTATCCCGCCCGACTTGCATGTCTAAGACACACCGCCAGCGCTAGTCCTGAGCCAGGATCAAACCCTCCAAGCAAAAAATCTTAGGGGTTCGTCTGCTCTGAGTGAATTAACTAGTTATGGCACAAACCCGAGCACGCTTTGGGTTACATCCGAATTATCAAAGAACAATATGTCTGTGAGCAAGGATACATAGAAACTGCGTCTTGTCAACCCCATATTTGCACCCGAAGAAGAATCCGCATCTCTTGTGCCAGCCAGCACTTAGCCGACGGTTGCTTGCGACTCGAATAGCGCCTCCGCGCAGGGGTCGCAAAGCCCTCCAAAACGGCCCAACGCAGCCGTAACCGATACCATCGGTAGCAATCAGTAGGCCTGAACACCTACCGATAGTAGCACGAGAAGGCAAAGGTAAGGGCAGAGGTTGAGATCGGGAGCCGAACCGAGTTCCTGTGCTTGAGCTTGTGCTTGGGCTGGTTTGGCCTGGGGCTTGAAGCTTGCGGCTTGCTGTTGCCGCGACGGGCTTGACTTAGTTTTTCCTGCTGCTATCCGAACCGGACGAACTGCCACCGCTGGAGGACTTGCGCTTGTAATCGGTCTCGTAGAAGCCGGAGCCCTTGAATATCAGGCCGCTGCCGCCGGAGATGATCTGCTCCACGCAGTCCTTCTTCTTGCACTTCGGGCAGTCCTTGATTGGCGGGTCCACGATCCGCTGGAACTCGCTGAAGCGGTGCTTGCACTTCTGGCACTGGTACTCGTAGGTAGGCATGTCAGAGAGTGTTCAAGGGGCCCAGTGGTCGAGTGGTCTGGTGAACCGAACCCGAACTCCGGACCCCTTGAACGTATGGACTCTATTCTCTAGTAGTCGCCGCCGTACCCGCCGCCGCCCGGGGGCATCGGAGGCATCTTCTCTTTCTCAGGCAACTCGGCGATGGCGCACTCGGTAGTGAGCATCAAACCGGCCACGCTCGCCGCGTTCTGCAGGGCGACGCGAGCAACCTTGGTCGGGTCGATGACGCCGGCCTCGAACATGTCGACGTACTCGAGCGACTCGCAGTTGAAGCCCATGTTGGGCTTGTCCGACTTGACCCGCTCGAACACGATCGAGCCGTCCACGCCGGCGTTCTGGGCCAGCATCCGGATCGGTTCCTCAAGCGCCTTCTTGACGATGGCCGCGCCGACCTTCTCGTCGCCTTCGAGCTTCATCTTCTCGATCGCCGGGATGCAACGCACCAGGGCGACGCCGCCGCCCGGCACAACGCCCTCTTCGACCGCGGCCCGGGTCGCGTGCAGCGCGTCCTCGACCAGCGCCTTCTTCGCCTTCATCTCGACTTCGGTGGAAGCGCCGACGTTGATGACCGCGACGCCGCCAGCGAGCTTCGCCAGCCGCTCCTGCAGCTTCTCCTTGTCGTAGT